>LLEO01000103.1_pt1 | contig 15014 bp, 24 predicted proteins | sample 595861 | NCBI WGS metagenome assembly LLEO01 (sample SAMN02919315, study PRJNA255460) | bioreactor metagenome | biome: chemostat; feature: culture 2012_25.1; material: sediment; isolation source: day35 25degC chemostat 2012 inoculated with Wadden Sea sediment taken from... | place: Germany: Bremen ... | reverse complement strand
TGCAATAATGACCATTTGCCTGAGCTTTTCTTGGCGGGCGGAGCCGCGCCGTCAACCTTGCTGCGCAATGTAACCAACACGCTTGGGGAAGATGTTGCCTTTGAGCAAATGCCAAGTCCGCTCAATGTCACGGGTGCGACGGGCGCCTACCCGCTCAACATCAATAACGACGCGCACACAGATCTGATGATTTTACGCGTTGGCGAAAATCTGTTGTTTGAGGGGCAAGGCAATTGCCAATTTGCGCCCAGCACCCTGCTTGATGGATTGGGCGGTGATCATTGGACCACAGCCTTTTCGGCCACATGGGAAAATGGGCAGAAGCTGCCCACGCTTGCCTTTGGCAATTATGTCGACCGGACTGATCCTGACGGCCCTTTTGGCACGTGCGACGCGAATATTTTACTGCGTCCGAAAGAGGGCGGGTATCAAAAGGTCGTCCAGCTAGAACCCGGCTATTGCGCCCTGTCCATTTTGTTTTCGGATTGGAATGCCAATGGCCAACAGGATTTGCGGATCAGTAACGACCGACATTATTATTTGAACGACGGACAGGAGCAGCTTTGGCAATTGCGTTCTAAGGGTCCACATTTGTTAACGGCGGAAGAAGGGTGGATAAAGCATCAGCTTTGGGGCATGGGCATCGCCAGCCGCGATCTGGATTTTGATGGCAAGCCCGAGGTGTTTTTGACGTCAATGGGTGATCAAAAATTGCACAGCTTACAACCCAATGCCAACGGGCCGACCTATGCGGATGCCGCTTATGAGCAAGGTATTACCGCCCATCGCCCTATTTGGGCGACGATGGTCGCCCTTCAACGGGGTGGCACGCCGCGTTTGGCGACGTTCAAAATGATGGGTTGGACGATATTTTCGTTGCGAAGGGCAATGTCGACCAAATGATTAGCGCAGCAATGCAGGACCCCAACAATTTATTGGTGCAGCAACCTGATGGTCGGTTTGTGGAAATGGGCGATGTGGCGGGGATTGCCAGCCTTGCCCCCCCGCGCCCCCCCGTGGCGGCGCGCTGGTTGATTTGAACCTCGATGGGCGTCTCGATCTGGTGGTCAATAATCGGCGCAGCAATGTTGAAATATATCAAAACATGACGTCAGACAGCGGCAATTGGCTGAGCGTGAAGCTGAACCAACCAGACCAAAACCGAGATGCAGTTGGCGCCTGGATTAAACTGCGCACACCGGAGCGGACTTATAGCCGCGAAATCACCATTGGCGGCGGCCATGCCGGGGGCACATTGGCACCAGCACATTTTGGTTTAGGCGCCAATGAGCAGGTTGAAATCATGGTGATCTGGCCCCGGCAGTGTCAGCTCAAACTGGCACACGATTGACGCCAACAAACATTATCGAGTGACCCGCAAAAAAGACCAAGCATTAGTCGAGGCTTATTGATCTACCGGCAATCCGCTGGGCACATTTTTGGGCACGCCCAAGCGACCAGACAGGCTTTGCTCATCCGTTAGTGTTTCCAAAAAGGCGATCAGATTGCCGATTTCGGCCTGCGTCAGCGCCAAGGGCTTTAGGGTGTTCGCGTCGATGATTGCGGCCCGATCCTGAGCATTGTCCATCACGCGCCAATCGTCACCATGGGGAAACCGTGGCAGGGCAACCCGGCGATCATATTGTTCAAAATGCTTCACCGGATCCGTGTGATGTTGGATGATCTTTTCAAGATTGTCATAAGCACCGCTATGTCCATAAGGCGCAGTGACGGCGACATTCCTTAAAGAGGGGGTGCGGAAGCGGTAGAGGTCTTTGGCGGCGCCGGTCACATGCGCGCGCCCCACATCGCGGGCATGGTCCTCAAAACGAGCGGCCTTACCGGGACCAAATTGCGGCATCGCAATCGCATGAAAGTCATGGTCGGTCTGAAACAAGCCTGCGTGACAGCTGGCACATTCTGCGCGGCCATAAAACAAATCCATGCCGCTCTGGGCTGATGCGGGCAAGGGTTTCCCGCCAAAAACAAATTGGTCAAAGGGGCTATTGTCCGCCCGCCATTCAAACGCAATAAAAGCTGCAATGGCGTTGGCGATTTCCACGAATGAAATGTCGGGGCGCGCCACATCTATAACCGCGAACAGGTCCGCATATTCATCAATATTGCGCACCCGCTGGGCGATAATGTCCCATGCGCCCCCCTCACCCGTTAGCACGCCCATGCGCACCGCGCGGGCCACATCGTTTTCTTGATAGTGCCCAGCCATTTCATCAGGAGAAAGCACCGGGAACATGGCTTGCGCCGCCAGTACACCATCAAAACCCCATGACCATTTCATCGGCAAGCGGCGTGCGGATGCCTGAGGCCCGAGACTGGTCTTTCTCCAACCGTCCATCGTGGAACATAGAAACAAATTCCGACGCACCAAGATTAAACAAAGCTGGCGAATTACGGGGCACGCGCTCTTCAGGCAGATTGTCTGGCACAAGCATGCGCTCTGGCCCTAGCCCAATGCCACCATCACCAATGCCAGGGGCAAACCGTCTGAAGTGGCAAATTTTGGATGATGACAACTGGCGCAGGAAACGGATTTATTGCCACTTAAAATTGGGTCGTAGAACAGAAAGCGCCCAAGTTGCACTTCTTCCTATTGACAGCGGGAAATTCAGCGCGCGCAAAAGTCGGTAGTTCCACTTCCTGCGCGGTTGTGGCGATGCTGCTGATCAAAACCAACATTATGCCGAGTTTAAATCGCATCTTTAACTCTCGGGGACACGGTCGTACGGGGGCCGGAAACCATGCAGCAGAGGCTGAGATTATCAATCTCAGCCTCACCACGCTTCAGCAAAGTGATCAATTGAGGGAATGTGTCTACTTCGCCAATTCGTGTTTGGTGCATCATGTTACAAAATCGATTGCCCGGTCGACTTCCAGTCGGCCACGAAGGCGTCCAAGCCTTTATCGGTTAAAGGATGGTTCGCGAGTTTTGCCAGTGTCGAGGCGGGGATGGTGGCCACATCTGCGCCGGCAAGCGCGGCTTCACTCACATGATTTGGCGTGCGAATTGAAGCGGCCAAAATCCCCTGTGTCAAAGCCATAATTATCATAGACCGTGCGAATGTCGCGGATCAGCTCCATGCCATCCAGATTGATATCATCCAAACGGCCAATAAAGGGACTGATATACGTCGCACCAGCTTTAGCGGCCAACAGCGCCTGATTGGTTGAAAAACAAAGAGTGAGATTGGTGTCCACCCCCCATATCGGTCAATTGCCGACAGGTTTTCAATCCATCTAAAGTGGTCGGCAATTTGATGACAACGTTGGGTGCAATGTCCTTGAGCACCATGGCTTCTTTCAACATGGTGGCATGATCAAGTGCAGCCACTTCTGCGGAGACCGGACTTTCGATCAGTCCGCAAATTTCCCTGATCACATCGAGAAAATCGCGGCCCGATTTGGCGATGAGACTTGGATTGGTTGTGACCCCATCAAGGAAGCCGCTATCGGCCCACTTTTTGATTTCACCCACATCAGCTGTATCGATAAAAAACTTCATTGTGTGCTGCTCTTCCCCCAGCGCGCTTAGACGAACCGGTTGACATAGTTTTCCAGAATTTCCTGACGACCGGAACGTGGTTCAGGATTGATGTTTTGGCTTTCCACTTGGGCGGCAATTTCATCCAATGAACCGTTCAGCAAGCTGTTGCCCAAGTCGGTTTCCCAACCGGCATAACGGTCTTTCAGCGCGGCATCCAAACCACCATCTTCCAACATCGCCGCCGCAGCTTTCAGGCCGCGGGCGCAAATATCCATGCCACCAATATGTGCTGCCACCAGATCTTGCGGGTCAAGCGATTGACGACGCAGGCGCGCGTCAAAATTGGTGCCACCTGACCTCAGGCCACCATTTTTCAATATATAATAATAGGCCAACGCCACTTCAGGCACGTTGTTGGGGAACTGGTCCGTGTCCCAGCCGGATTGATAATCATTGCGGTTCATGTCAATTGACCCGAAAACCCCCAACGCAATTGCGGTGGCGATCTCATGCTCAAAGGAATGGCCAGCCAAGATGGCGTGGCCCTGCTCCAGATTGAGCTTCACCTCATTTTCAAGGCCGTATTTTTGCAAAAAGCCATAGCATGTGGCGGCATCATAATCATATTGGTGTTTGGTGGGTTCCTGTGGTTTAGGCTCCACCAAAATTTGGCCCTTAAAGCCAATTTTGTGTTTATATTCCACCACCATATTGAGGAAGCGGCCCATATGGTCCTGCTCCTGCTTCAAATCCGTATTTAGTAGGGGTTTCATAGCCTTCGCGGCCGCCCCAAAGCACATAATTTTCGCCACCCAACCTGTGTGTAGCTCCATGCAAGTTTTCACGGTCGCCGCAGAAAAGGCAAACACTTCCGGATCTGGGTTGGTGGCCGCCCCGGCCATAAAGCGCCGATTGGAAAACAGGTTCGCCGTGCCCCACAAAAGCTTGGTACCGTGCTGCTGCATCTTTTCGGCGAAATAGTCTGTAATTTCTTCAAGATTACGGGAGTTTTCAGCAAAATTTTCACCTTCTGGCCGCACATCTACATCGTGGAAACAGAAATAGGGTGCGCCAAGTATATCGAACATTTCAAAAGCCACATCGGCTTTAAGCTTGGCCAGCGCCATGGTGTCACCAAACCAGGGGCGTTCAAAGGTTTGCCCGCCGAACGGGTCCCCACCCGGCCAAGCAAACGAATGCCAATAGGCCACAGAAAATCGCAAATGATCTTCCATGCGTTTGCCCATCAAAACTTCGTCTGGATTGTAGTGCCGGAATGCCATTGGGTTGGTGCTACCTTCACCCTCATATTTGACCTTGCTGATGCCCTTAAAGAAATTGCTGCTCATTGTACCGCTCTAACTGCTGGATATATTTTGATAAATTTTTCATAGGCCGAATTGTAAGCGGCCGATAATTGAGGATCGGGCAAAACCGTTTGGGCAATGTCCGGCGGGGTCATAACCATTTCTGGCTCTCGTCCCGTTACACCACAAATCGCCAGGCGCGCAGCCCCAAGCGCCGCGCCGAAATCGCCTTTTTCAGGCACGTTGATCGGCAGATTGAATGCAGTGGCGAGCATCTGCAGCCAATAGCCGGATTGTGCGCCCCCCCCAATCGCCAAAAGATCATCAACAGTTGCACCAGTCGCGCGCAATGCCTCAAGGCATTGGCGCAACGCAAAGGTGACCCCCTGCAACACTGCATGCGTCATGTCTGCTCGGTCGTGTGCGATATCCAGGCCCACAAAGCTGCCACGAATGTGGCTGTCATTAATGGGCGTGCGCTCGCCCGATAGATAAGGCAGGAACTGAATGGTCGAAGGTGGTTTTAATTGCGCACCCAGCTCGCGCGTCAGCTTGGATGGGGGCATGCCAGCAATTTTCGACAGCCAGTTCAAACTGTCCGTTGCCGCAAGAGTGACGCCCCATTTGATACCACCGATCTGGTACAGCATGGCAAAAGGTGTGCACCGCAGTTTCAGGCCGAGGCGCAAACGCATTGCGGCCCACCAATATCACGCCGGATGTGCCCAGCGAAACAAAGCCCTGCCCTTCTTGCAAAACGCCTGCGCCGCACGCGGCCGCCGCATTGTCAGCGCCACCGCCGACAACCATCACCTCCTGACTGATGCCCCAATCTGCGCACAAATCATCACGCAGTGACCCGGCGGGGGCCGAGCCTTCCACCAGCTCGGGAAGTTGATTTTCGCTGATCTGACCAGCTTTTAGCAAAGCATTGGACCAACGGCGTGTACTCTGATCGAGCCAACTTGTGCCCGCAGCGTCAGAAATTTCAGCCTCAATTCGCCTGTCAGGTAGAGCCGTAAGAAGTCTTTTGGCAGCAATATATGCGCGGTTTTTTCAAAAATATCAGGTTCGTTGGCTTTAACCCAAACCAATTTAGGCGCCGTGAACCCGGGAAAAACGATATTGCCGGAAAGTGTGCGTACATTCTCATGGGCATCCAGCTGTGCCGCTTCTGCATGACTGCGGGTATCGTTCCATAGAATACAAGGACGCAGGGGCTTTAACGCCTTGTCGAGCAGCACTGCCCCATGCATATGGCCCCGAAATGCCGATGCCTTTAAGTTGTGCCAAATCCTCTGGCGCGGTGTAGCGCAAATCATTGAGCACCTTATGGCAGGCATCTATCCACAATTGTGGGTCCTGTTCACTCCACCCCGCATGTGGATGTGCAGTTGAATAGGCGTGATCTGCCGAGGCAACGCTATGGCCCTGATCGTTGGTCAACAAAGCGCGGAGGCCAGAAGTGCCTAAATCTAATCCTAAATACATATTCTCACTCCCTTGCCCAACCTAAATTACATTTAATTTGAAAGTCAAATTAAAAAAATCGGATGGAGCTGGCGCAAAGGCGGCGGCAACCTTTGGTCTGGGTCAATAAAACGCATTCAAATCTGGAAATAGTGCTCATTTGTGAAGTGTTTGAGCGCAAACCGAACGAATATTGTGGCGCCAAAGGTGCGAAGCAGCTGCATTTCAGAAGGCAGAGGACGCCTGCAACGCTTTCTCTCAATTATTCGGTTATTTCTTAACATCTTTCACATAGGCTCAACTCTAACTAAATGAGCAGGCATATGAAATAGTGGAAGAATTCGATTTTTTTGCAGATGATATCGACGACCTTAATACGATCGTCAAAACGCAGGAATCGCTGTTCGAAACTGAGCAGCGGTTGGGGGCGATGCTCGATGCTATGCCCATTGGGCTTTTGTTCCACACCCAACAAGGTATTCTTTATGCCAACCAGCAAGCTTGCCAATTGTTGCACGCGGAAAAATCTGAACTGGTTGGCCGACACTTTCTAGACTATATCCGCGAAGCTGAGCTCATGGATGTGAATGGCTTGCTGCAACGCGCATTTGATGCCGGTCAGAAAGCGGTCGAAACTGAAAGCGTGATTTCGTGTAAGGATCGATCAGACCGGTTGATCAAGATCACCACCAGTCGGTTGCCTTGGGACGGCACGCCCGTGATTCAAATTTTATTCCAAGACATTACCGCGCAAAAACGCGCTGAACAGTCTTTGCGAAAACTTTCGATCACAGATGAATTAACGGGCGCCTATAATCGACGTCATGTATTTTACGAAGCCGAAAGCTATCTTCAACAGGCGTCAGCCCCTCCGGTGACCATCGCTATGCTCGATGTTGATCATTTCAAAGCGATCAATGACACATATGGGCACGCGTTGGGCGACGCAACGCTTAAAGAGATCACAAAGTTGGCACACGAATTTGTGCCGACAATCAAAAACTGCGATTCCGCCATGTTCGCGCGCATTGGGGGTGAGGAGTTTTTGTTTTTGTTACCCGGCCTAGAAGAGACTGATGGCGAGGACGTTGCGAACGAATTCAGGCAATCTTTGATGCGGTTGCGCATCCCGCATGAAGATGGTCGTTTGGTCGACATAACCGCAAGTTTTGGGGTTGCCGAGTTTCGCAAAAGCGACAAGACCATCGATAAGCTTTTAAGCCGCGCTGATGGCGCACTTTATCAAGCGAAAGAAAATGGCCGCAACCGGGTCTGCAAGGCCGAGTAAGTTTTTGTCGACGGGTGTTTAAACCCCGCTGATCAAAATTAGAATGGCAGCCACCTTAAGCCTGATTGCCCGGTTCGAACAAAAACGACCACACACGCACAAATTGCCAACAATAAATAAGGGACAATGCTGGCCGAAAACCAGGCGTTTGGTTCGCGAAACCCCATGAATATGGACACGTTTGCCGCCACATTGACGGTCAAATGTATGAGAATCGCGGGCAAGATAGAACCGCCAGATATGGTGTACACCGCACCAATAATCACCGCGTAAAGCATAACATGCACCGCAAACAAGGGCAGCGCGATTTGCGCATGTGGCGAATCTATGGCCCACAGCGGCAGGTGCCAAACCAACCAAATCACGCCCACCAATAGTGAGGCTTCAAGCCAGCCAATTTTAAGGTTCAAATTGTGCTGCAACACCCCGCGCCAGCCCAGTTCCTCCCCTAATGGCCCGAGGATCAAATTGAACCCGACCATGCGAGAAGAAGCCAAATATTGATTGGCATAACTTCGCTTGGCGCCATGGGCCGCATCAGCAGAACTAGAAAAAGCGGTGCGATAACAAAGAGCCAAACAATGGGCGGTACAGACGAAATTGTAACTGCACGCGCCAGCAAATCCACAATCTGGCCGTTTTGGGCACTCAACAAAAGTGCCGCGAGCGATGGCCCCCACACCATGATCAGCCAAAATGGCAAGCCAGTTGCACTCTCGGGCGACCGTGCCGCAGGAATAAAGTAGATGCAGGCGAAACCGGCAAGCGAAATCGCAAATGTGAGCGATATAAAATGCAAAGAGTTCATGGTTTTTTGCCCTCACTGAGATTTGCAATCAAGGGTTGAAACGCCGTTGGGTCTTTCAGAAATACTTGCATTGCCTGAAGCGCCGTTGCCGCAAAACTGGCGGCATAATCACCAGACCATTCTCCTAGGATTTCGCGCCGGTTGATATGGGTGTTGACCGTCAGGAAAAGCTCCGCCACATGCCTTGGGGTCGACATCTGGACGGACATATTCCTTCAGTTTTGCGGTGAGCAGTTCGGCAAGCAATGCTGGAAAGGCCAGTTCTAAGCTTGCGATGTAATCTTGGCGCTCCTCGAGTAAGTGAAGGTGAGCGACAAGTCCCGGTGGATTTCCCAAATGACCTGACCCGGCCTCGAATAGCGCGATAATGGGCATGCCATTGGCGCTTTCAAGATTGTCCGCCAGCGCGATCACTTCCTCCTCGACCAATGCATCGAGAATGGCGCGTTTATTGCCAAAGTGATGGTACAACCCGCCACGCGACATATTGCACGCAAGGCGGATATCCTCCATTTCCATCTGGCAAGGCCGCGCGCCGCAATCAGGTGCCGCGCCTTTTCCAGGATCTCTGTTCGCCGTTGTGATTTTTTCAATCGTTTTCGCATACCCAGACGTTACCGACATGTGTCGGTAAAGTCAAATTTCATCAAAATGACGGGTAACGGCGCTCAGTATCGCGACTTACGCTGTGATCAGATACGGGTCGAAACGAGGATCGTTAGACATGCGCTTGACGATGGCATCGGATTTATCGCTGAGCGGCATGAGCGGCGCTCGGGTTGGGCCGGCAGCAATCCCGCGCGCGGTCATTATGGCTTGATGCCAGGCAGCACCCCCATCTCCAAAAGCTCGGTCACAAACTGTTGCGATATGCCCTGTAGCTCTTGGGCTTTCACCAAGTCGCTTGATTGAATGGCCTGGTGCAGTGCGGCATAGAGCTTGCCCATCACATTGTAAGTGGACCCGATGCCCCCATCGGCGCCCAAAGCCCCCGCACTGAGAAAAATTTCATCAAACCCGAAATAGAACACCTTGTCAGGGTGTGCTGTTTTCAGCTGGCTGAATTTAAACAGATCCTGCGAGGTGAATTTAATGCCCGCCACGTTGGGCAAGTTCAAAATTTCTGACAACACGGCAAGCGGCAAGGGACGATTGGTCCGCACAGGCACTTCATAAACGATCATAGGCAAGTCTGTCGCCGCGATAATTCACGGTAGTAGGTGATGATTTCCCCGTCGGTGAACGGATAGGCGTGAGGGGGCAAGGCGGAAAGCGCAGTGTAACCATTCTTTTGGGCATTTTTGGCCAGCTTGATCGAATCTCTTAAATTGGGGGCACCCACATGCGCTATCAGCGTGCCACCTTGATTTTGGGCAGCTTCTGCAACAATTGCTTGCTGGTCTAACAATTCATCTACGCTGAGCAGACCAGATTCGCCACTGCTGCCACCCACATATAGACCCTGCAATCCCTGATTAAGAACGGCTTTCGTAACGTCACGCTGACGCGTGGGCGAGAATTCCTGATCGTCTGAAAGGGCGGTGATCAGCGCGGCGAACATGCCGTTGAGCTGGGTTTTCATTGGGGCCTCCAAAATATTTGGCTGATCCGCATAAACGGATCAAATTCTCAATAATTGCGATTACAAATATTTCTAAATTACAATTTTCAGTTTGACAATTCTTTTATTTGGTAATACCAAAAATAAAAATTGGTAAGGCAAAAGCTTGCGGCCAGATAAGCAACGGCGTATCTATCAGAGCATCAGCTTGCCAAATATGGAGGAATAAATGCCTTTAAACGACATTGACCATCAGCACAAAGACACGCGTCGAGCCGCCGACGTAATTGCTGATGCTTTGATCAGCGATATACGCGAGGGCACGATTGCACTTGATGCAGCTTTGCCCACTGAGCGTGAATTATGCGACCGCTTCTCGCGTCGCGCCCCACGGTGCGTGAGGCGTTGGCCCAAATGCAAATGCGTGGCTATGTTGAAACGGGTTCAGGCCGTCGCCCGCGTGCGGTGCGCCCATCCATACAAACCGTGTTGCAAACAACCGGCTTGCATTTGCGTGAAATATTGGGTGACGCGGAAAGCGGCGCGCATTTAGAGCAAATGCGGCAGTTCATTGAAGCAGGTGCGGCGCGTGAAGCAGCGCTCAAGGCAGACAATGTACAAATCACAAAGCTGCAGGCCGCGCTTGAGGATAATTACAAATCCATCGGCTCACCTGCCTTTGCGGAAACAGACATTGCTTTTCACCGCGCGATCGTTGCGGTGCTCGGCAACCCGATCATCCTCAAACTGCACGATATGTTTGTCAGCGCTTTACTGGCCGGTCGCGTGCCTGCGACTGACCCCGTGCGCTACGATACAATGGCCTATGAGGAGCATCGTTCAATTTACCAGGCAATTTTGGATGGCGACGTGGTGACTGCCACCAATGTGATGGACCGGCACCTTGCACGGTCTTATCGGGCACGCCTGAGTGTGCCCAAATCTACTCTCACCGAAACCAACACTGGATTGGCGGCCGAAGGGCCGTCCTCATAAATTGGCAAGCATCGTCTTTGCCAATCATCGCTAATGGAGGAAATGATGAAATTGATCACCAAAACACTAGGCGGGTTAACCGCAATTTTGATGGCAACGACGAGCATTCAAGCAGCTGAACTCACCTTTGGCATGCAAGACAATGAAGTCTCAAACGTTTATCAAGGCGCGGTTGCCTTTAAAGACAAGCTGGAAGAAATTTCTGGCGGCGAAATGAGCGTAAAATTGTTCCCTTCTGCCACGCTCGGCGATTTTAAGGCCATGGTGGCGCAGGTGCAGGCTGGCGAATTGGATATGGTAATGACCGGTTATCCGGACATGAGCTACATCATTCCCGAGCTGAAGCTGATTGGCGCGCCATATGTTGTCGAGAGCTATGACCATTTGAAAGAAATCATCGCCGGCCCATGGGGCCAGGAAATGGATGCAAAATTCCAAGACCAGGGCGTGAAACTTTTGGATGTTTGGTATTACGGCACGCGCCAAACCACAGCCAATAAGCAAATCGATTCAATTGCCGATATGGAGGGTTTGCGCATGCGCACACCAAACGTGCCGTTTTTGATCGCCTATGCGGAAAATGTGGGCGCAACGCCGGCACCAGTGGCTTTCCAGGAAGTTTATTTGGCGCTGCAAACCAATCAGGTTGATGCGCAAGAAAACCCATTGCCGACCATCGACGCGATGAAGTTTTACGAAGTGCAAGACTATATCGCCATGACCAACCATTTTGTGGCGTCGGCGGCGATCCAAATTTCTGCGGACAAATGGAATGGCATGAGCGATCAGGAAAAAGCCTGGGTATCAGAAGCTGTTTTGGCCGGTGGCGAAGTTTCAAATGAAATGACATTTGAGGCCGAAGCAAACCTGATCGACAGCTTTAAGGAAAAAGGCCTAACCATCACCGAGCCGGACCTTGAACCATTCCGGGCGGCAATGAAGCCTTATTATGACGAGCTGGAAGTTGAGTTTGGTGAAGGCGCCATTGCAAATGTGATCGGGAATTAGTCAGTCCATCACATAACTCCCTAAATGCCTTACGCGGGGTGGAGCGATCCACCCCCACATTCAACAAAGTGAGAGGCCATGAAAAAGCAACGCGAATACAGTTTAGAAGGCACGATCGCCACCCTGTTCTTTGTGGCGCTTATTTTAGTGGTGCTGTTGCAGATTTTAGGGCGCACCAATTTGGTGGCGGGCCCGGTTTGGACTGAGGAAGTCGCCCCGCTGGCTCTGGGTGTGGATGGCATTTTTTGCAATCCCCCGAAGTCGAACGCCAAAACGCGCAATTGCGCATGGGTTTTCTCGCCGAAATGCTGGCCCCAAAAATTCAAGGCGGGCTCTATTTGCTCATTGATCTGATTTATTTCGGCATCATGATCAATCTAAGCTGGATCGGGTACAAAACGGTGTTGCGCACCTGGCGCAATGAAAGTGTCACCCTGCCCACCACCGACGCATTGCTTTATGCATCAGCCTTTATCGCCTCATTCTTTGTGTTGTACCGAATTGCCCCCCGCCGCATCCTTGGGCAGATTAACGCGCTTAAAGCCAAAGGAGAGGCACAATGATTTTGGGTATTATCGGTCTGGCTTGGCTCCTGATGGTGTTGGTGGGCGTGCCCATCGGCATCGCGATGATCTTTGTTTCCATGGGCTATTTTTACTATTCGGGCATGGGCCTTACCTTTGCAGTGCAACGCATGGTTGATGGGCTCAATAGCTTTCCCATGCTTGCGGTGCCGCTGTTTATTCTCGCCGCGGCAATTCTCAACTCTTCGCGCATCACCCACCATTTGTTTGGATTTGCGCGCGCTCTGGTCGGCCACATCACAGGTGGATTAGGCCACGTGAATGTGTTGGCATCGCTCTTTTTCTCCGGCATGTCAGGTTCCGCATTGGCCGATGCAGGCGGTTTGGGCAAAATGGAAATCGAGGCCATGCGCGATGCAGGCTATGATGAAGAATTTGCCGGCTCCGTGACCGCAGCCTCTTCCATGATTGGGCCATTGGTGCCCCCATCCATCACCATGGTGCTATATGGGGTGGTGTCCAACACCTCGATCGGCAAATTGTTTCTGGGCGGGATTGTACCCGGGGTCATGTGTGCGATTGCGCTCATGGTGATGGTATATTTCATGGCCAAGCGCCGCGGCTATCCCACCGATGCGCGCAAGAATTACGGCGAAATCGGCGCATTATTCATCAAATCTCTGCCTGCTTTATTGACCCCTGTTGTCATTGTCGGCGGCATCTTCTCTGGATATTTCAGCCCAACTGAAGCCGCCGCGATCACCGTGCTTTATGCGATTTTGATTGATGTGATCTTTTATCGCGAACTGACCATAAAGCGCCTTTGGACCGCGCTTTACGAAACAACAGCAACATCAGCCGGCATTGCCACCATTATCGCTGGGGTGAGCTTGTTGGGGTTATGTGCTGGCGCGCGAGCAAGCGCCGCAGCAAATCGCGCAAATGTTTCTTTCAATCGCCAACGATCCGATCAGCTTTTTGATCGCCGTCAATTTGATGATCTTTGTGCTCGGTTGTCTAATTGAAAGCTTGGCCATTTTGTTGATTGTTGTACCGATCTTGGTGCCCATCGCCTTGAGCTTTGGCATCGACCCGGTTCATTTCGGCATCATCATTGTGCTGAATTTGATGATCTCAATCCTAACGCCGCCCATGGGCATGGCCCTGTTTGTGGTGGCGCAGGTGGGGCAACATTCCTTATCTTAATTTGGCAAAAGCCATTCTGCCCCTGGCTGATACCACCAATCATTGTGTTGATATTGGTGTGCATCTTCCAGTATTGGCCACCGGATTGCCTAGTCTAATGGGGTAAAACATGTCGATCATTGAACAAATGCGCAATGGCGTGGTTGTGTCCTGCCAGCCTGTTGACCATGGCCCGATGGATCGGCCCCGATATAATCGCCGCCATGGCGCAAGCAGCCATTGCTGGCGGCGCAAAAGCTGTGCGCATTGAAGGCGCGAAGAATGTATTGGCGGCGCGGCCACATATCAAATGTCCGATCATCGGTATTGTGAAGCGAGACCTGCCAGATAGTGAGGTGCGCATTACGCCATTGCTGAAAGATGTCATCGCGCTGGCCGAAGCAGGTGCAAATATCATTGCCTATGATGCAACAGATCGAACCCGCCCCGTCACAACCAAGGCATTGGTGGATGCAATCAACGCGCAGCAGAAAATCGCCATGGCCGATTGCAGCAGCTTGAGTGATGCGACGCGGGCCCAAAAAGAGGGTGCGCAAATTCTCAGCTCCCACCCTTGCCGGTTATGCATCGCTGCCGTTGGCCAACGATGATGACGCGCCCGATTATGAACTACTGCGCGCGCTCCGCACGCTGGGTGCATTCACCATGGCTGAAGGTCGCTACTCAACACCTGCGAGGGTGAAAGCGGCGTTTGACCAGGGGGCCAATGCCGTCACGGTGGGTACCGCCCTCACGCGGCTAGAGATTGCCACAGGTTGGTTTTGTGCCCAAACGCCAAAGGGTGACCAAGCAGATGCCCAATAACCTAAATGGTTTTGCGTTAGATTTGGGCGGCACCAAATTGGCCGCCGCGCGATTTGAGCAGGGAAAACTGGTTGAAAAAGCCCAGTTGCCAACCGAAAGCGACGCTTCATTTGAAGATCAATGTTTTGCCATGCAAAAACTATTGGCGCAGCTCGGCCTGCAAAAAAACGATGTGCTGGGCGTGGCGCTGACCGGTCGGATTGACCAAGCGGGCCACTGGTCAGCTGTTAACGGTGGCACCCTGCCGCAGATCAAAGCGGTAAATATTCGTGCCGCTTTGCGTGACCTATTTGGCGATCATATTTCGATCATCAATGATGCCGCGGCTGCAGCAATGGGCGAAGCAAAATTTGGGGCCGGACATGGCATTTCCCGCTTTGGCTATATCACTATCTCCACGGGCGTGGGGGGTGGCATTGTTTTGGATGGTCAACCGCTAAACAGCCCAAACGGGCTGGCAGGGCACATTGGCTTTATGCGTTCGCCGCTGGGGAACCGCATGTGCGGCAGCGCCCGCTTTGGCACAGTTGAAAGCGTGGC
>LLEO01000102.1_pt1 | contig 15227 bp, 18 predicted proteins | sample 595861 | NCBI WGS metagenome assembly LLEO01 (sample SAMN02919315, study PRJNA255460) | bioreactor metagenome | biome: chemostat; feature: culture 2012_25.1; material: sediment; isolation source: day35 25degC chemostat 2012 inoculated with Wadden Sea sediment taken from... | place: Germany: Bremen ... | reverse complement strand
GAAATCGTCAGCTCGGCCACGAACGGGCCAAGGCTGGGACAGCCCGGTCCTTCGCAACTAACGCCCGAGCTGTCGACGGTCAGGATGCCGAACTCGGTATCCACACGATAGAATTCGCCATCAAAGGTCAAAAGATAGCCGGTCAACTCGATAGATCCGTCGCGCGACGTCAGGGTCACGTCCTGCGCCCGGGCCGCTGAACTGCCGATCAGCGCAATCGCGCAGATTGCGCCCAGCAGGCGCACAAAGATATCAGGTAGAATTCGAGTCACACGGGGACCATAGATATTTCCGCGCCCAACGCCAGAGGCTCTGTTCGTGAAGGTGGATTTTCCAAGGGGCGGCGTGGCCCCTTCTGACAACGCCCCGCGCGCTATTTAGGGGGAAGCGACGCGACCGCCTCAACGATGTCCGGCGCGATCAGCGCGGCCCCTGCTGGGCTAAGGTGATCGTCATCCAGATAGAGGATCTTGGTCGCATCCGCGTTTGTGCATCTTGACGTCAAGAAATTGCAAAACCGCGTATGCACGGGCGCGATCGTGACGTTTTCTGACCCAGCATCAAGTGCTGAGAACATGGACAGCAGCGTATTCGTCCGCGCCGCATAGGCCGCATAGGGTGTAGACAGCGACTGATCATCGCTTTCATCGAAATACATGCGCTTCGCAATCAGCTCGGGCACGCTCCAGCCAGCTTCCGGGGATCGGCTCGACCAGCACCAGATTGAAGCGCGCGGCCAGATCTTCCAGCTTGGAGCGCAGCAGTTCGAGCTGCCCATTGTGCGATGAGGCCTCGAGGTCACGGACATCCATGCGGATCCCGTGCTCGACCCCGCCCTCGGTATTGCTGAAGCGCGTTCCGTACAGATAGGCGGGAAAACGGGCAACCAAAACCAAGGTCTCGATGCTGATCTCTTCTGCATGGGTCAGGATGGCGTCGATAAACTCGGCACATTCATGGGCGGTGGGTTTGTGCACGCGTTCCATGTTCGGCAGCGGAATACAGCCGCCATAAGACCCGACATAGACATTGCGCCCGCTGGCGTTCAGGGCTGCGACCACCGGCTGCGAGATCGCCGCCACATGGCTGTCCCCCAACAACAACACCGCACCCGAGGCATTCGGCACGGTGTGGTAACAGTCTTGCTTCGGGACGACCCACGCCAGCCTTTCGTCGAAATGGCAAGTGCGGTCAATTTGGTCGGTGTTCAACGTCAATACCGCGCGCGCATGGGGCGAGAACCGGTCGGGAAGCCCCCTGTTCACATGCCCCCAGGCGCCGATCCCTGCGATCAGAGCCAGCCCCAAGATACTGGTCACAAAAACGGCGGATTGCGTTTTCAGACGCGTGGCTGGCCCCGCGCGGAAGGGTTGTTCGACGTAACGCCAGCTGAAAGCCGCCAAGATCAACGAGACCACCGCGAGCCCCAGCATCAGGGCAAGGCTGGGCTCGGTCAGGCTGCGGATACGGGCGAAGGCGAAGAGGGGTTGGTGCCACAGATAGGCGCTGTAGCTGATCAGCCGATCCCGACGATGGGTTTTGCGGACAAAAGCGCGGCCACCCGTGTACCCTGTTGTCCAAACAGGATGATCAGCAGCACGCCCATCACGGGCAGCAGGGTATAAAGGCTGGGAAATGGGGTTGCGTCGTCAAACAGAAAAACCGCCACAGTGATGGCCAACAGGCCCAACACAGCGGCAGCGTCATTGCCGGGCAGGGCGCGACGGTGCAGGGCGAAAGCGCAGAAGGAGCCGGCCAAAAGCTCCCCACACGCGGCCGGGGGCGAGGAAGAAATTGGCGGCTGGGTGGTCGCGCCAGCCCCATTCTGCAAGGCCAAGGCTGAACACCGCGATCAGCGCCAGAATCCATAGCACCGCCCGCCTGCCCAGTTTCCACAGCGCGAACAGCAGGACGGGGAAGACCACATAGAACTGCTCTTCGATGGCCAAGCTCCACGTATGCAGAAGCGGTTTCAGGTCTGCGCCTGATTCGAAATACCCGCTTTCCATCCAGAACAGGAAGTTGGACGAAAACAGACTGACCGCCACGAGGCTTTGGGAATAGTCGCGCAATTGCGCAGGCAACATCCACAAGATCGCGAAGGGAATGGTGCAGACCACAACAAAGAACAGCGCGGGCAGAATGCGACGCGCGCGACGTTCATAAAACCTCAGAAGGCTGAAGCGTCCGCGCACGATGTCTTCGATCAGGATCGAGGTGATCAGGTAGCCGCTGATGACGAAAAAGACATCGACGCCGACGAATCCACCTTCGAACAGGCCAATGCCCGCATGGAACAAGATGACCGGTAAAACGGCAACCGCGCGCAAGCATCAATCTCTGGCCGATAAATCATTAATCAACGAAGTCCTGTCAAATACCGCTTAACGATAGGTCAGCTATCGGCAGTCCTGCAAGAAATTGTTGTTATGTGGTGCTGTCGCGCCGCGAGCGGGCGCGACAATATTAGGCCAGTCTGCCGTGGCAGTGCTTGAACTTTTTGCCCGATCCACAGGGGCAGGCGTCGTTGCGCGACGGGTTGCCCCAAGTGGTTGGGTCATTCTCGTCAAAGCCTTCTGCGGCGGCTTCAGACACCGCGGCAGCCTGCATCGCAGCCTGCTGCTGTTGAAGCATCTGCTGCATCATGGCCTGCTGTTCTTCTTCCGTCATCGGGCGGATCTGAGACAGCTTCTTGGTCACGTCCGAGCGCAAACCGTCCAGAAGGCTTTCAAACAGCTGGAACGCTTCGGTCTTGTATTCGTTCAGCGGATCGCGCTGCGCATAACCGCGGAACCCAACGACCGAACGCAGGTGGTCCAGCGTCAGCAGGTGCTCGCGCCATTTCGAATCGATCGTCTGCAGGATCAGCTGTTTTTCGATCGTGCGCATGGTCTCGGGGCCGAAATCAGCGGCTTTCTTGGCCATGAACGCGTCCGAGGCATCATACAACCGCTCGCGGATCAAATCGTCATCCACGCCTTCTTCGGCCGCCCAGTCGACCACCGGCTCTTCAAAGCCAGATGCTCGATCACGGCAGCCTGCAGACCTTGGGTGTCCCACTGATCGGCATAGGATTTCGGCGGCATGTACTGATCGACCAGATCGTCGATCACCTGATGACGCATGTCGCCTGCGATTTCGGACAGATCCTCGGCTTCCATGATTTCCAGACGCTGACCAAAGATCGCCTTACGCTGATCGTTCATCACGTCGTCGAATTTCAGAAGCTGCTTACGAATGTCGAAGTTGCGGCCTTCGACCTTGGCTTGTGCGCGCTCCAGCGACTTGTTCACCCACGGGTGCACAATGCTTCGCCTTCCTGCATGCCGAGGGTCGACAGGACTTTCTCCAGACGCTCGGACCCGAAAATGCGCATCAGATCATCGTCCAGCGACAGGAAGAAGGCCGAGCGGCCCGGGGTCACCCTGACGGCCAGAACGACCGCGCAGCTGGTTGTCGATCCGGCGGCTTTCGTGGCGTTCGGTGGCTAGAACAAACAGACCGCCTGCGTCCTTCACCGCTTGCTCGTCAGCTTCGTGTCCCGCTTCGATCTTGGCGCGGATGTCATCGGGGTGCGCGTCGGGATTGGCGGCGATGGCCTCCATCACCTTGAACTCGACATTGCCGCCCCAGTTTGATGTCGGTACCACGACCGGCCATGTTGGTTGCGATGGTCACCGCGCCCAGCTTACCGGCGTCGGCGACGATTTGCGCTTCGCGCTCGTGCTGGCGGGCGTTCAGAACGTCATGCTTGATCTTGGCATCGGTCAACAGTTGCGACAGCTGTTCCGATTTCTCGATCGAGGTCGTGCCGACCAGAACCGGCTGACCCTTTTCATTCGCCGCGTGGATTTCCTTGACGATGGCGTCGAACTTTTCGCGCTCGGTGCGGTACACAGCGTCATGGTCGTCAATACGGGCAATCGGGCGGTTGGTGGGCACTTCGACCACGCCAAGGCCATAGATCTCGGCAAATTCCTCGGCTTCGGTCAGGGCTGTACCGGTCATGCCGCCCAGCGTGCCATACAGACGGAAATAGTTCTGGAACGTAACCGAGGCCAGCGTGACGTTTTCCGGCTGGGTCTTGCAGCCTTCCTTAGCTTCAATCGCCTGATGCAGACCTTCCGACAGACGGCGCCCGGCCATCATTCGGCCGGTGAATTCGTCGATCAGAACCACTTCGCCATCACGGACGATATAGTCCTTGTCGCGGGTGAACAGCTTGTGGGCGCGCAGGCCTTGGTTCACGTGGTGCACAATGGTGGTGCTTTCCGGATCATAAAGCGACTGGCCCTCAGGCAGCAGGCCACGGGCGTGCAGCAGCTCTTCCAGAAACTCGTTACCCTCTTCGGAGAAGGTGGCGCCGCGGGCTTTCTCGTCGATCGTATAGTGTTCTTCGGTCAGCTCGGGGATCAGCGCGTCAACGGTAACATACAGTTCCGAGCGATCCTCGGACGGGCCCGAGATGATCAGCGGCGTCCGCGCTTCGTCGATCAGGATCGAGTCGACCTCGTCCACGATTGCGAAGTTATGGCCGCGCTGGGACATGTCCTTTAGCTCGGACTTCATGTTGTCGCGCAGATAGTCAAAGCCCAGTTCGTTGTTGGTGGCATAGGTGACGTCGCAAGCATAGGCCTGACGCTTTTCGTCATCGGCCTGATGCGGATAAACGACACCGGTGGTCATGCCCAAAGCGCCGTAAACCTTGCTCATCCATTCCGCGTCACGCTTCGCCAGATAGTCGTTCACGGTGACGATGTGCACGCCCTTGCCGGACAGCGCATTCAGATAAGCGGGGAACGTCGCCACAAGGGTTTTGCCCTCGCCGGTTTTCATTTCCGCGATGTTGCCCTCGTGCAGGAAGATCCCGCCCATCAGCTGCGTGTCGAAAGCGCGCAGACCCAGTGCACGTTTGGCGGCTTCGCGACAGTTGGCGAAGGCCTCGGGCAGGATCGCGTCCAGCTTTTCGCCATCCGCCACACGTTTCTTCAATTCTTCGGTCTTGGCGACGATGCCGTCATCCGACAGGGCGGCGAATTCGTCCTCAAGCGCGTTGATCTTTTCGACAATGGGTCGCGTGGCCTTGATCTTGCGATCATTCGGTGTGCCAAAGACTTTACGCGCGATTTTTCCAAGCATGTTTTTTTTGCCTCAATGCGGTTTAACGCTGGTTTGACCAGAGGAAACTTGCCCGTCCCGATCCAGCCACCTATCTAAGTGCTCAAGAACCCACGCTCTTAAGCCCTTAGCGATGTAAGCGTCGGGTGTAAAACTGTCAATGTTGCCGGGGATTCCGGCCTGTTTTGAAGGATATTTTCATGATTTATCGCCACGCGGCCGCCTTTGGCTTCGCCCTCTCGCTGACTTTGGGTGCGCCTGCCTTTGCGCAGGAAACCGCAACCGAAGACGCAATGCCCAAGGTTGAGGTCCAGGCTGACACCGTTTTGGCGATCGTCAACGGTGAGAATATCACCGTGGCACATGTGATCGCTGCCCGTCAGGGGCTTGCGCAGCAGTATCAGCAGCTGCCCGATGACGTGCTGTTCCCCGGCCTGGTCGAACAGCTGATCCAGCAGACCGTACTGGGTCAGGCCGCAGACGAAATCAGCCGCCGGAACGAGATCATTCTGGAAAACACCCGCCGCGAAATGGCCGCTGCCCAGCAGGTTGATGCGATTGTCTCCGAGGCCGTGACCGAAGACGCCCTGCAGGCCGCCTATGACGCGCAATATGCAGATGCCGAACCCACGAAAGAGTTCAGCGCCGCGCATATTCTGGTCGCCACTGAAGACGAAGCGAAAGAGCTGATCACCAAGCTGGACGGTGGTGCAGATTTTGCCGAGCTGGCGAAAGAGTTCTCGACCGGCCCGTCGGGCCCCGGTGGCGGAGATCTGGGCTGGTTTGGTCCCGGTATGATGGTGAAGCCATTTGAAGACGCCGTTTTCGCGCTTGAGACAGGTGCCGTTTCCGCCCCCGTCCAGACCCAGTTCGGTTGGCACGTGGTCAAGCTGAACGACACCCGCATGGTCGGCGCCCCCGAACTTGATGAAGTTCGCGGTGAACTTGCCGCTCAGATCGAAAACGATGCGGTTGAAAATGCCCTTCAAACGCTGCTGGATGGTGCAACAATTGAACGTACTGCGCTGGAGGGGATCGACCCCGCCGTTTCGCGTGATATGACACTGTTGGACAACTGATCTTTAGAGGACAAAGATGGGCAAGACGGCGAAAATTAATAAGCTGAAGAAGAAGGTATCGAAGCTGAAGGCCAAGCTGGCTGCAGCACACGATCACACACATAAGGTTTCGCCGCTTGCGCCCGCGAACTTTCCCGACCTGCCCGTGATTGCCGGGGCCAAGTTCTCGGCGGTCAAGGCGGGTGTGAAATACAAAGATCGGCTGGATGTGATGCTGGCCGAGCTTCAACCGGGCACCTCGATTGCTGGCGTCTTTACCACATCCGCCACCCGCTCGGCCCCGGTTCTGGATTGTCAGGCCAAGCTGGGCGGTGCGTCGGATAAGGGTGCGGCCTTCTTGGTCAACGCAGGCAACTCGAACGCCTTCACCGGCGCCGCTGGGGATGGGTCGGTTGCGGCCATTACTGGGGCCGTGGCCAGCGCGCTGGATGTCCCGCAGGAACGCGTTTTCACCGCCTCGACCGGCGTGATTGGCGAACCACTGCCCCATGACCGCATCACCGCCAAAATCGACGAGCTGAAGGGGCTTCTGACCCCTGACGCGATGCAAGACGCCGCTCAGGCCATCCGCACCACTGACACCTTCCCCAAGGGCGCCAAGGCCGAGGTGAAGATCGGCGACCGGATCGTACATATCGCGGGGATCGCCAAGGGTTCGGGCATGATTGCACCGGATATGGCGACCATGCTGGTGTTCATCTTCACCGACGCGAAAATCGCACAGGCGACCTGCAGGCGATGCTGTCGGAGCTGAACGAAGACAGCTTCAACGCGATCACGGTGGACAGCGACACCTCGACCTCGGACACGCTGCTGCTGGCGGCAACGGGGGCCTCGGGTGTCGAGGTTGACCAGACCAACGCCGCCTTCCGCGCCGCCTTGAACGAGGTGATGCTGGATCTGGCCCATCAGGTTGTCCGCGACGGCGAAGGTGCCACGAAATTCGTCGAGGTCCGCGTGACTGGCGCGAAATCGAATGCGGATGCGAAAGTGCACGCGCTGGCGATTGCCAACTCGCCCTTGGTGAAAACCGCCGTGGCGGGTGAAGACCCCAACTGGGGCCGCGTGGTCATGGCGATCGGCAAGTCCGGCGCCTATGCCGACCGCGATCTTCTGACGATCCGCTTTGGGGATACTCTGGTCGCGGAAAAAGGCTGGGTGTCGCCCGCCTATCGCGAAGAAGATGGCGCGGATTACATGAAGCAAGACGACCTGCTGATCGACGTCGATCTGGGTGTGGGCGAGGGCACTGCCACCGTCTGGACTTGCGATCTGACCCACGCCTATATCCAAATCAACGCGGATTATCGCTCGTGAAAACCATCCTTGTGTCTGCCGTCGCCCTGATCGACCGGACGGGCGTATTCTGCTGGCCCAACGCCCGGAAGGGAAGTCTATGGCAGGCCTGTGGGAGTTTCCGGGCGGGAAGGTGGAACAGGGTGAGACACCCGAGGCCGCCTTGGTCCGTGAACTGCACGAAGAACTGGGGATCGAGACATGGAACTCCTGCCTCGCCCCCCTGTCCTTCGCCAGCCACAGCTATGAGGACTTTCATCTGCTGATGCCGCTGTTTGCCTGTCGCAAGTGGAACGGTACGCCGACCCCCGCGCGAAGGTCAGGTGCTGAAATGGGCGCGGGTGAACCAGCTGCGCGACTTCCCCGATGCCGCCCCGCTGACATCCCGCTGATCCCGGTGCTGCGCGAGCTTCTGTAGAACGTTAACTCTCAGCAAAACATGCAAAAAGGGGACGGAAAACCGTCCCCTTTTCTTATTCATCAATCGGCGGTGCGATTAGTCCAGCGTACGCTCGACTTCTTCGCGTTCGAAGATCTCGATCACGTCATTCGGACGGATGTCGTCGTAGTTTTCAAACGCCATACCGCATTCCTGACCGGACAGAACCTCTTTCACTTCGTCTTTGAAGCGCTTCAGGGGTCTTCAGCGTGCCTTCGTGGATCACCACGTTGTCGCGCAGCAGGCGCACGCCGGCCGAACGGCGGGCAACACCTTCGGTGACCAGACAGCCAGCAACCTTGCCAACGCCCGACACTTTGAAGACTTCGCGGATTTCGGCGTAACCGATGAAGTTCTCGCGAACCTCTGCCGACAACAGACCCGAGGCCGCCGCTTTCACGTCATCCACAAGGTCATAGATGACCGAGTAGTAGCGGATCTCGACGCCTTTTTGGTTGGCCGAGTTACGGGCCGAGGCGTTTGCACGGACGTTGAAGCCGATAACCGGCGCGCCCGAGGCTTCCGCCAGACCCACGTCGGTTTCGGTGATCGCGCCCACACCATAGTGCAGCACACGCACGCGGACTTCGTCGTTGCCGATTTTTTCCATCGCCTGAACGATGCTTCGGCCGAACCCTGAACGTCGGCTTTGACCAGGATTGGCAGCTCTGCCACGTCCTTGTCGGCTTTCGCCTTCGCCATCATCTGTTCCAGCGTGGTCGCAGCACCGGCAGCGGCGCGTTTGTCCTTGGCGGCTTGTTCACGATACTCGGCAATTTCACGTGCCTGAGCTTCGGTGTCCACCACGTTCAGAACGTCACCTGCTTCGGGCGTGCCATTCAGACCCAGAACCTCGACCGGAACCGAGGGGCCAGCTTCTTTCACACGCTCACCGTGGTCGTTGACCAGCGCACGGACCTTACCCCACTGCTCGCCCACGACGAAGATATCGCCCTGTTTCAGCGTGCCGTTCTGAACCAGAACGGTGGCAACCGGACCACGGCCCACGTCAAGCTGAGCTTCGATCACGGCACCGGATGCGGCGCGGGTCGGGTTGGCTTTCAGTTCCAGAATTTCCGACTGCAGCGCGATGGCTTCCAGCAGTTCATCCAGACCGGCGCCCGTGATGGCGGACACTTCAACGTCTTGCACTTCGCCCGACATCTTCTCGACGATCACTTCATGCTGAAGCAGCTCGGCGCGGACCTGATCGGGGTTCGCGGTCGGCTTGTCGCATTTGTTGATCGCAACGATCATCGGAACACCAGCCGCTTTCGCGTGGTTGATGGCTTCGATGGTCTGCGGCATGACGCTGTCGTCAGCAGCCACAACCAGAACAACGATGTCCGTCACCTGCGCACCACGGGCACGCATCGAGGTAAACGCGGCGTGGCCGGGCGTATCCAGGAAGCTCAGCGTGGCACCGCTGTCGGTTTTCACCTGATAGGCGCCGATGTGCTGGGTGATGCCGCCAGCTTCGCCAGCGGTTACTTTCGCATCGCGGATCGCATCCAGAAGCGAGGTCTTACCGTGGTCAACGTGACCCATGATCGTGATGATCGGGGCGCGGTCTTTCAGGTCTTCCTCTTTGTCTTCAACAGAGTCGATCACGTCTTCAACATCCGCATCCGAAACGCGAACGATCTTGTGACCGAACTCTTCAATGATCAGTTCCGCGGTGTCGGCGTCGATGGCTTGGTTCTGCGTCACCATCATGCCCATTTTCATGAGCGACTTCACGACATCAGCAACGCGTTCGGCCATACGGTTGGCCAGTTCCGAAACAACAATGGCTTCGGGAACCTGAACGTCGCGGATAATCTTTTCCCGCTCGACATTCTCACCCATGGCTTTCTGGCGTGCGCGCTCTTGCTTACGACGCATCGACGCAACCGAGCGCTGACGGCCATCGCCACCACGCATCGCTTGGTTCACGGTCAGCTTGCCCGAACGGCGACCATCATCACGGCTACCTTTGCCACGGTTCTGGCGTTCGTTGGCACCGCCACGATCGTCTTTCTTACGCGGCGCGGACGACGGTTTGCCGGGGCCACGCTGTTCAGCAGCCTGCGCCGCAGCCGGATCAGCGGCCGGGGCAGCCGGAGCTGGTTTCGCGCGGGTCTTGGCTTCTTCAGCTTCGCGCTTCTTGCGCGCTTCTTCTTCAGCCTTGGCTTTCAGCGCCTCTTCGCGCTCGCGCTCTTCGCGTTCCTTGGCTTCGGCTTCTTCGCGACGGCGCTTACGCTCTTCATCGCGGGCTTTTTCTTCGGCTACGCGCTTTTCAGCTTCCTCGACTTCGCGGGCTTGGCAGCCTGAAGCGCCTTCATGCGGCGTTCCATTTCGGCATCCGAAATCCCGGCGGGGACGCTTGCGCGGATCTCCACCTGCGGGTGCCTTACCCGAACCACCAGCTGCCGCACCCGGCTTGGGCACGACAACGCGCTTGCGTTTCGTTTCGACCACGACGTTCTTGGTGCGCCCGTGGCTGAAGCTTTGCTTCACCTGGCCGGGGCGGCTTCCGCGCAGGCCAAGGGTCTTTTTGCCGTCATTATCGCTCATCTGGTCTTCGTACCTTTCCGGCGAGCTTCCCGCCGTCGTTGTCTTGCACAACACGCATCGCTGTCAGTTTCTGGGCTTCCTCTACAACACGAGAGGCCAAACCGCCAGACGCAAGCGCGCCATGTATCACATTTTCACGTCCAAACGCCAAACCCAGCTCGTCGCCAGTCAGACATTCGATAAACCGTCCCTCTTCGCGGGGCGGTCTGAATTTCGACTTGCCGCGCTCGGACCCGTCCGAGGCCTGGATCAGAACATGCGCCTGATCTTTCATCAGCCAGTCTTTAACTTTCTCATACCCGGCGACCGCCTGACCCGCTTTGCGCGCCATTGCGATCAGATGCGTCACCCGATCGGCGTAGCTACGCTCGAGCAGATCAAGAAGGCCATCTGGCACGGTGACCGGCTTGCGCGCGGCGCGCGAAAACAGGCCTTTCTTGATCGCCGTGGCAATCGCAGCACGGTTTGCAGCGACATAGATCCCACGACCCGGCAGCTTGCCCAAAAGGTCAGGCACCACCATGTCATCCGGCCCCACCACAAAGCGGATCAACCCGGCCTTAGGCTGAGTTTCTCCGGTTGCGATGCAACGCCGTTCGGGCTCTTCCGGCCGCTTATTATGTCCACCACGCGTCATGCGTTGCCCTTTCAGACCTGAGATCAGGCCTCGGCCTCTTCTTCAGCGGCCTCAGCTTCTTCTTCACCTTCGGCAGCTTCCGCTTCCAGTTCAGCCGGATCGACCCACCCCAGAATGATGCGGGCGGTCATGACCATGTCCTGCGCCTCTTCCAGCGAGATGCCGAATTTTTCAAGCGACCCATCGTCCTTGATGCGCTCGCCGTCTACGGTGGTCCAGCCACCAGCCAGTTCCCAGTCCGCACAGGTTGCGAAATCTTCCAGCGACTTCACGCCATCTTCAGCCAGGGCTTCGACCATCTGAGCCGTCAGACCTTCGAACGCGATCAGGCTGTCTTCGACACCCATCGCACGGGCGTTTTCCAACGCTTTGGCGGCCTGAGCTTCCAGATATTCACGGGCACGGGTCTGCAGTTCGTTGGCGGTGCCTTCGTCGACACCGTCGATAACCAGCAGTTCGTCCACCTCGACATAGGCGACTTCTTCCAGATTGGTGAAGCCTTCCGAGACCAATAGCTGGGCAAAGAACTCGTCCAGATCAAGGGTATCCATGAACAACGCGGTGCGTTCAGCGAATTCTTTCTGGCGACGTTCGCTTTCTTCAGCTTCGGTCAGGATGTCGATATCAAGCTTCGTCAGCTGGCTTGCCAGACGCACGTTCTGACCGCGGCGGCCAATGGCCAGCGACAGCTGTTCATCTGGAACAACAACTTCGATCTTGCCGGCTTCTTCGTCCAGAACAACCTTGGACACTTCAGCAGGCTGAAGCGCGTTCACCAGGAAGGTCGGCTGATCTTCATTCCACGGAATGATGTCGATTTTCTCGCCCTGAAGCTCGTTCACGACGGCCTGTACACGCGAACCACGCATACCAACACAGGCACCCACCGGTCGATCGACCGTCATAGGAAATCACGGCGATCTTGGCGCGCGAACCGGGGTCACGGGCCACGGCTTTGATCTCGATGATGCCGTCATAGATTTCCGGAACTTCCATCTTGAACAGCTCGGCCATGAATTCAGGCGCGGTGCGCGACAGGAAGATCTGCGGGCCACGGGCTTCGCGGCGCACGTCTTTGATGTAGCAGCGGATACGGTCGTTCGGGCGATAGCTTTCGCGGCCGATCTTCTCATTACGGCGCAGGATGGCTTCGCCAGCACCCACATCCACGATAACGTTGCCGTATTCTTCGCGCTTAACCTGACCGTTGATGATGGTGCCGGCACGATCTTTGAACTCTTCGTACTGACGATCACGTTCGGCTTCGCGCACCTTCTGCAGGATCACCTGCTTGGCGGACTGGGCAGCGATACGGCCCATTTCGATCGGCGGAACCTCTTCGCTGTACACGTCGCCCACTTCGGGGTTTTCCATGTACTGCTTGGCCTGATCGACGGTGAACTCGGCCTGATAGTTTTCCAGATCTTCATCGGCGACGACGGTACGCACGCGGGTGAAGGTGGCGCGACCGGTCTTGCGGTCGATGGTCACGCGAATGTCCATTTCCGCGCCGTAGCGCGACTTGGCCGCACGGGCCAGACTTTCTTCCATCGCTTCGATGACCAGCGCAGGGTCGATCATCTTTTCGCGGGCCACGGCCTCGGCTGTTTGCAGAAGCTCAAGCTGGTTAGCAGAAGTAATTGCCATTCTCAGTCCTCCTCGGAACCGGTGATTTCTTGAATTTCGTCAAATTGGGCTTCGTCGATCTGGCCCGCATCCTTGCGCTGACGCAGCGCCTCGCGGATCAGTTCGTCGGTCAAGACCAGCTTGGCATCCGCCAGCCAATCATAATCGAGGCCAATGGTGACCTCTTCGCCCTGGTTCTCGATTTCGATCAGAACCTCGTTTCCTTCAACGCCTGCAAGGTTGCCCTTGAAGCGCTTGCGCCCGTCGATCAGTTCAGACGTTTCGATCTTGGCGACATAGCCCGACCACACGTCGAAATCCTTCAGACGGGTCAGCGGACGGTCGATGCCGGGCGAGCCGACCTCAAGCGTATAGTTGTCCTCGATCGGGTCTTCGACATCCAGGATCGCGCTAATCGCGGTCGAGATCTGGGCGCAGTCATCAACTTCAATCCCGCCTTCCGGACGCTCGGCCATGATCTGCAGCGTGGGCGTATTGCCGCCCATCAGACGCAGACGCACCAGCTCGAACCCCATGTCTTCAATCACGGGGCCGACAATTTCAGCCAGACGACGGTCAATCGCGGATTTTGCAACAAGGTTGCTCACACGTATCTCCAAAAAAAAAAACGGGCCAGCGGGCCCGTCGGATTTATCCGGTGGAGCTTCGGGGGTGGAGGCCGAAGCGCCGCTGTTGAAAAGGGATATAGGGGAAAGCGGGCGAGTCTGCAAGCCTTACGCGCTTGGCTTCTTTGCGATCAGGAAAAGCGCCGTGATTTTGCCTTCGGGCGCCAGTCTTCGATGATCTCGAACCCGGCGTCGCGCATCATCTGGCGTAGCTCATCTTCTGTGAACCACGCTAGGTGCGGAAACTTGCCCAGCGCCTGACCAATCGGCGCGACAAGCTTGAGCCACCAGATGCTCCCGACGCAGGTGGTCGAGCTGACGAACAGCCCGCCGGGCTTCAAGGCGGCATACATTTTGTCAATCGCCGCCTTCGGATCGGCCAGCAAATGCAGCGCGGAATGGGCCTGCACCATGTCAAAGCTGCCGGGGTCCGGCGACATCTCGTCGACATCTGCGACCTGAAAGCTCAGGTTATCTGGGGCGTCTTTTGCCTGTGCGATCTCGATCATCCGCTCCGAGATATCGACCGCCAGATACTGCGCCACATGCGGCGCATGCAGGATCGCGGTGCTGCCAGTTCCACAGCCGATTTCCAGAACGGACATGTCGGGCCGGAAATGATCCCGTGTCAGCTTCAGCTTGTGTTCATAAGACGCCATATCCGCAATCGGATCCTTGGCGTATTTGTCGGCGATCTTGTCCCAAAACTTGGCTTTTTGCATGGAGATATCCCTTTGCGACGCGTCAGCGCAGCAGGTCTGCCGCGCGCCAAACACCGTAGGCTTTTCCGCGATACACGATAGTCTGTTGGGGCCTCAGGTCAAACGCCACCGCGTCTTCGCGGGCCACAACCAGTCCATCCGTTTGGGACGCGGCCCACTCAAGGATGTCCGCTTGGCTGTTGGGCAGATAGACGGGCGTCTCAAACCGCGCAAGGAAGTTAAACTCGGCATGATACTTGTCGCCGAAATAGGCGATTTGATGCCCCCGGGCGACCCCTCGAACGCCGACACGAACGCATCCATGCGATACTGCGGCAAGGTGGGCGTTGTGCTGATCCCCACATTGACGACGGCGATCAACGCCAGCGACCAGACCGTCGCTGCCTGCACAGATCCCCACAACCCAGCCACCCAAGGTGACCAAGGCCAGCGCGACCAGCGCCAAGACCAGCGTGCCGGGTGCGGTGGAAATCTCGGCCGTGTCGATCAGGCCAAATCCAAGCAGGACCGCAAGGACAAGCGCACCAATGGCGATCAACGGCGCGGACCAGTCCAGCGCGCGCCGCCAAGTGACCCGGCCAAGCGCCGACGCGACAAGCAGCGCCAACACCGGCATCTCGGGCACGAGGTAATGCGCCTGCTTGCTGCCAATCAGGCTGAACAGAAGAAGCGCGGACAGACCCCGCCACCAGAAGAAAGCGATCACCCATATCGCGCCCAGCGCCGCGCAGGCCTTTCCAGAAGTTCAGATTGAACCCCCACGGGAACAGATAAACAGGCACCAGAAGCAGGAAGAACCAGAAGGGTCGGGCATGATCGAACACGTTGCTAACGCGTCCGGCGGATTGCTTCCACAGGATCTCGTGACGATAGGCATCTCCGCCCAGAATGATGGCGGGCAGCAGCCAGCACAGGATAATCGCCAAGCCAACCGCCAGCGCAATCCCCATACCCCGAAACAGCAGGCCGCCCTCTGGCCGGGCATTTTTGCTCCACAGAGGAAACGCGATCAGGCAGGGGCGATATGGAACAGGATGACCGGCCCCTTGGCCAGCACGCCCACGCCAATCGCGACCCCAACCAAAGCCACGCCCGCAGTGTGCCCTGCCGCACCCCTTGCCAGATCCC
>LLEO01000101.1_pt1 | contig 15394 bp, 19 predicted proteins | sample 595861 | NCBI WGS metagenome assembly LLEO01 (sample SAMN02919315, study PRJNA255460) | bioreactor metagenome | biome: chemostat; feature: culture 2012_25.1; material: sediment; isolation source: day35 25degC chemostat 2012 inoculated with Wadden Sea sediment taken from... | place: Germany: Bremen ... | reverse complement strand
GGTTGGGATTGGCGATTGTAAAACACATCATCAATCGCCATCGCGGGCGGTTGCGGATTGAAAGCGAAGTCGGACGGGGCAGTAAGTTTTCTGTCTTGTTGCGCGACGATCTTTAATTTGTGACGGCGGCGCCAAGGCGAGATTTCCCCCCTGTTTATCAGTTTTTCTGGCGAAAATTGGCGATTGTCACACGGCTGTTACATAACATTCACAAAAGCTTTGATCAGCGGCGCTAGGACAGCGCCAAGTCGTCCAAGGGGCGACACAATGATTAAACAGGAGTTATCCATGTCCTTCGTGAAACTGTCCGCCTCTGCTCTGGCGATTGCTGCCGTTTCCGCCACTGCTGCTTCCGCCCCGTGATCAGGTGCAGGTTGCTGGTTCTTCGACCGTTCTGCCTTATGCCTCGATTGTTGCTGAAGCGTTCGGCGAGAACTTCGACTTCCCGACCCCCGTTGTGGAATCGGGCGGCTCGTCGGCTGGTCTGAAGCGCTTCTGTGAAGGTGTTGGCGAAAACACCATCGACATTGCCAACGCATCGCGCGCCATCAAGGACAAAGAAATCAAAGCCTGTGCCGAAGCTGGCGTGACCGACATTGTCGAAGTCCGCATCGGGTATGATGCATCGTGTTCGCCTCGCAGATCGACGGCCCGGACTTCTCGGCTTTCGAACCTGCCGACATCTACAACGCTTTGGGTGCTCAGGTGATGGTTGACGGCAATCTGGTCGACAACAGCTACAACCAGTGGGCCGAGTTCAACGCCGACCTGCCCGACGTTGACATTGCAGCGTTCATCCCCGGCACCAAACACGGCACCCGTGAAGTGTTCGAAGTGAAGGTGATGGAAGCTGGCTGTAAAGCCACCGGTGCGTATGACGCGTTCCTGGCGATCGCTGAAGGCGATGACGACAAAGCCAAAGGCAAAGCTGCTGCCAAAATGTGCTACAAAGTGCGCACCGACGGCAAATCGGTTGATATCGACGGCGACTACACCGAGACCCTGGCATCGATCGACGCCAACAAAGACGGCATCGGCATCTTTGGCTTGGCCTTCTATGAAAATAACACCGACACGCTGAACGTGGCCACCATGTCGGGCGTCATACCGTCGACTGAATCGATTGCAACCGGCGAATACCCGGTGTCGCGTCCGCTGTATTTCTACATCAAGAAAGCCCACATTGGCGTCATCCCCGGCCTGAAAGAATTCGCTGAATTCTTCGTGGCGGATGAGATTGCGGGCCTGATGGCCCGCTGGCTGAATACGGTCTGGTGGCTGATCCGGAACTGGCTGCAACGCAAGCATGGTTGCTGCTGAAGACGTGCTGACCAACTAAATCACGCGGTGGCGCGGGGCAGATTATCCCCGCGCCACCTCACCCTTTCCGCAGGTCGGGGCAAAGACCTGCATCTCTGCTGCAAGAGCGTTCAATGTCTGCATTCTGGCTACTTATGATCATCCTGGCGCTGGCCGCCGTGGGGTTCATTATGGGGCGACGTCGCGCCATTTCCTCGGTTCAAGGGGATGGGAGACTGCTTCACTCTCTTCCAAACTATTATGGTTTCAACGTTGCGATGCTGGCCTTTGTGCCGGCTGTTCTGGTGTTGGGCGCGTGGGTGATCATACAGCCGATGCTGATCAGCGGGCAGGTGTCGACCCATATCCCGGCTGCACTTTACGAAGATGCCGGTCAGTTGAACCTAATCATGAGCGACGTAAAGCGTGTGGCAGACGGCTTGGACGCGGCGATTTTGCAAGGCGTGCTGTCAGCAGATGATGCAAGCCTGCTGAACACCGAAACCACGGATGTCCGCGCCTTGCTGGGCGAGGTCGGCGTGGCACTTGGCAGCGATGTCGACCCCCTCGGTCCTGAACGCCACGCAAGAAATGCGCGGCAAGACCGTCAGCGGCAACCTGATTATGACCATCGTCGTTTTGCTGGTTGCGGCGACTGGTTTTGTTGCCGCCATGATGATGACACGCAGGGATTTCCGTGCCCCGCAACGCTGTTGAAAGCGGCGTGAAGGCGCTTCTGATCGCGGCAGCTTCGATCGCGATCCTGACCACCATCGGCATCGTTTTGTCGCTGATTTTCAATACGATCACGTTCTTCGGGATGTTCCCAGCCAGTGACTTCCTGTTTGGCCTGACATGGTCGCCGGAGGGCCGTGGCGGGTCCGAGCATCTGGGCATTCTGCCGCTGCTATGGGGCACGATTTACATTTCGATCGTGGCACTGTTGGTCGCGGTCCCCATCGGCCTTTTCGCTGCAGTGTACCTGTCGGAATACGCAAGCCGCACCACCCGCGCCATCGCCAAGCCGCTGCTAGAGGTTCTGGCGGGCATCCCGACCATCGTTTACGGTCTGTTTGCCCCTGACCGTTGTCGGCCCGCTTCTGGTGAATTTCTTCGGTGCAGATGGACTGGGCTGGATGCAGGGCGCACGCTCGGTCATGACCGCCGGTCTGGTGATGGGCATCATGCTGATCCCCCTTCGTGTCCTCGCTGTCCGATGACATCATTAACGCGGTGCCGCAGGCGATGCGCGACGGATCCTACGGTCTGGGCGCGACGCAATCGGAAACGGTACGGCAGGTGGTGCTGCCAGCTGCGCTACCGGGCATTGTGGGGGCGATCCTGCTGGCGGCCTCGCGCGCCATCGGCGAGACAATGATCGTGGTGATGGGGGCAGGGGCCGCGGCCCCGCCTGGACCTGAACCCGTTTGAAGCCATGACCACGGTGACCGCCAAGATCGTCAGCCAGCTGACTGGTGACAGTGATTTTGCCAGCCCCGAGCTTTGGTGGCCTTCGCCCTTGGCATGACCCTGTTCCTTCTGACTTTGGGTCTGAACGTCCTTGCGCTCTACATCGTGCGCAAATATCGGGAGCAATACGAATGAGCGACGCAAGCCTTCAAAACGGCCCCCGAGATGGGCACGCCGCGCGCCAAAAGCTCGCTTCTTGAGTTGGATCAGCGCACCAAGAAACGCAACGCTGCCGAGGCCCGCTTCCGCGCCTATGGCATCGCCGCGATTGCCGTGGGTCTGGTGTTCCTCGTGGTCCTGATCAGCTCGATCTTCTTCAAAGGTGTGGGCGCTTTTCAACAGACCTTCATCACGCTGGACGTCGAACTCTTGGAAAGCAAGCTGGACAAAACCGGCGAACGTGACATCGAGAAGATCAAGAAGGTCACGACCTTTGGCTATAACCCGCTGATCGAAAACGCGCTGAAAGCCGCGATGGAAGAGGCGGGTGTCGAGAACCCCTTCGCCAAGGGCAAGGATCTACGCAAGATGCTGTCCTCGGGTGCTGCTGCCGACCTGCGTGATTTCGTGATCGCGAACCCGGACCGGATCGGCGAAACTGTTCAGTTCCGCCTGTTGGCCTCGTCCCGCGTGGACGGGTATCTGAAAGGCCGTGTGACCCGCGAAAGTCTGGCCCGCGACAAGAACCTGACGCCGGAACACCTGGATGTGGTTGATCAGCTGATAGACGCGGGAGTTGTGGCGAAAAGCTTCAATCTTGGCTTCATCACCGGCGCGGATGCATCCGAAAGTCGCCCCGAGCAGGCGGGGATGGGTGTCTCGATGCTGGGCAGTTTCTATATGATGCTTGTGGTGCTGGCCTGTGCGCTGCCTATTGGGGTTGCGGCCTCGATCTATCTGGAAGAGTTCGCACCGCAAAACTGGATCACCGACTTGATCGAGGTGAACATCTCGAACCTGGCCGCGGTTCCGTCGATCGTGTTTGGTATTCTGGGTCTGGCCGTGTTCATCCAGTTCGCGCACCTTCCGCAATCAGCTCCGCTGGTGGGTGGTTTGGTGCTGACGCTGATGACACTGCCGACGATCATCATCTCGACCCGCGCGTCGTTGAAATCGGTGCCGCCGTCGATCCGCGAGGCCGCCTTGGGCATCGGCGCCTCGAAGATGCAGACCGTGTTTCACCACGTGCTTCCGCTGGCCATGCCCGGCATCCTGACCGGGACGATCATCGGTCTGGCGCAGGCTCTGGGTGAAACCGCGCCGCTGCTTCTGATCGGGATGGTGGGCTATATCGCGTCGAACTATCCGGGCGGTTTGATCGAAGGCTTCATGTCCCCGAACTCGGCCATGCCGGCCCAGATCTATGAATGGGCAAAACGTGCTGACCCGGCTTACTATGAGCGTGCATGGGGCGGCATCATCATCCTTCTGGTCTTCCTGATGACCATGAACATCATTGCAATCATTCTGCGCCGCCGATTTGAGCGTCGCTGGTAAGAAAGACCGCAGACATGAATGATATGACGAAAATCGAAAGGGCTGTTGAGATGAACGATATGAAAATCTCGGCCAAGAATGTGCAGGTCTATTACGGTGATACGCACGCGATCAAAGACGTCTCGGTCGAGATCGAAGACAACACGGTCACCGCCTTCATTGGCCCGTCGGGCTGCGGTAAATCGACCTTCCTGCGGTGCCTGAACCGTATGAACGACACGATTGATATCTGCCGGGTCGAGGGCGACATCCTGCTGGATGGCGAAGACATCTATGACAAGCGCGTTGACCCGGTGCAGCTGCGCGCCAAGGTGGGGATGGTGTTCCAGAAACCCAACCCGTTCCCCAAGTCGATCTATGACAACATCGCCTATGGTCCGCGTATCCACGGTCTGGCCCGCAACAAGGCCGAGCTGGACGAGATCGTCGAAAAATCCTTGCGCCGCGGCGCCATCTGGGACGAGGTAAAAGACCGCCTGCACGCCCCGGGCACCGGCCTGTCCGGTGGTCAGCAACAGCGTCTGTGCATCGCCCGTGCCGTGGCGACCGAACCGGAAGTTTTGCTGATGGACGAGCCGTGCTCGGCCCTTGACCCCATCGCGACCGCTCAGGTCGAAGAACTGATTGATGAACTGCGCCAAAGCTATTCGGTGGTGATCGTGACCCACTCGATGCAGCAGGCCGCGCGTGTCAGCCAGAAAACAGCCTTCTTCCACCTTGGAAATCTGGTGGAATATGACGACACGACCAAGATCTTCACCAATCCCGAAGATCCGCGCACCGAAAGCTATATCACCGGCCGTATCGGCTAAGGTTGTCCCCTCGGGGCAGGAGAAAAGACATGATTGATCAACATATTGCATCCGCTTTCGACCGCGATCTGGAAGAAATTCAGGCCCACCTGATGAAGATGGGCGGTATGGTGGAAAACGCCATTCGCGAGGGTGCGAAGTCCCTGAAGAGCCGTGACGAGGAATTGGCCGAAAAGGTGCGCAAAGCGGATCGTCAGATTGACGCGCTGGACATGCAAATTCAAGAAGAGTGCGCCCGTGTGCTTGCGCTGCGCCAGCCGATTGCCTCGGACCTGCGCACGGTTCTGACCGTGATGAAAGTGGCCGCCAACCTAGAGCGGATCGGCGACTATGCCAAGAACATGGCCAAGCGCACCACGGTGCTGGTGCACATGCAGCCCATCGACGGTGCCTCGGGCGCGATCAAACGGATGGCCAGCGAAGTGCGTCAGATGCTGACCGACGCGCTGGATGCTTACATCCGCCGTGACGAGGAACTGGCACAGGACGTTCGTCACCGCGATCTGGAAGTGGACCAGATGTATAATGCACTGTTCCGCGAATTCCTGACCTTCATGATGGAAGACCCACGCAATATCTCGTCCTGTATGCACCTGCATTTCATCGCCAAAAACATCGAACGTATGGGCGACCATGTGACATCGATTGCGGATCAGGTGATCTATCTGGTCAGCGGTGAACTGCCGGACGAGGCGCGCCCGAAAGGCAATTCGGCCAACTATCAATTGCAGATCGAGGACACTGACGAGGCCGACGCATGAGCACGGACAAGCCATGCGTTTTGCTGGTAGAAGACGAGCCGGCACAGCGTGAAATACTGCGCTATAACCTGACGTCCGAAGGCTATGACGTCACGCTGGCGGAAAACGGCGATGACGCGCTGATCTTGGTGGACGAGGTCATGCCAGACCTGATCCTGCTGGACTGGATGCTGCCCGGTGTTTCGGGGATCGAGATCTGCCGTCAGGTGAAAAGCCGCAAGGAAACCCGTGCTATTCCGGTGATCATGCTATCGGCCCGTTCAGAAGAGGTGGACAGGTACGTGGCTTGGAAACGGGTGCCGATGACTATGTGGTCAAGCCCTATTCCGTAAGCGAACTGATGGCCCGGATCCGCACCCAGCTGCGCCGGACCCGACCAGTGTCCGTCGGGCAGAAGCTGGAATACTCGGACATCGTTCTGGATGGCGAAAGCATCGTGTAACGCGGGCAGGGGAGCCAGTGAAGCTGGGTCCGACCGAGTACCGCCTGCTGTCCACCCTGATGGAAAAACCGGGCCGTGTCTGGAGCCGTGAACAGCTTCTGGATCGCGTCTGGGGCCGTGATGTCTATGTGGATACGCGCACCGTGGACGTCCATGTGGGACGCTTGCGCAAGGCGCTTTGCCGCAACGGAGGTGACGATCCCCTGCGCACGGTTCGCGGCACTGGGTATGCGTTGGGGTAAAGGATCTGCGTTCTTGTCGCGTCGGATTTGGTCCAGAAAGGCCGTTCGGACACCGACGTGCGGGACCCTGCCTTAATCGCGTCATCGCGGTCGTGGCTGACAATACTGTGCGTCTGTGGTTTTCCCGATGTCAGTCTGCGGGCGATAGAATTGCCACCATATTCGTGTATCCCCGCGCCTTGGCGTGTTCCAGCGGTGTGACGCCATCGCGGTCGCCAATAGTTTGATCAGCACCGGCCTGCACAAGCAGTCGGACGACGTCCTGATGATCCGGCCCACCGTCACCCAGCACAACTGCCTCGATCAGAGCGGTCCAGTCCAGATTGTTGACGTGATCAAGTGGTGCGCCTGCGTCAATCAAGCGACGAACCACGTCGACATGTCCCAGATGAGCCGCCGCGATCAGCGCAGTTCCGTCATACGGGCTGGTAGTTAGTCCCGGATCATTGCCCAGTTCGATGGCAAGCGACATGAGATCGGGGTCGTTGGCGACGGCGGCAATGGTCACCACATCATAGGCCTGACCTTCCAGAGCGTTCATGTCTGCTCCGGCCAAGGACAATGCGCGCAGTGCATCGTCCTGAGACGCATAAGCCGCAACATGTGCAGGGCTTCGCCCTCGTGAGTCACGAATGTTGGGATCCGCGCCAGCCGACGCAAGTCGGGCGATTTCTGCGATGTTCCCGGTATGCGCAGCGCGGTGCAGTCCCAGATAGCTGCTAATCTCATCTGAAGTCGGAGGCATCTGAGCAACAGCCACGCTCGTAAAAGTGCTCAGAAACACCGTCAGTAAGAACTTTTTCATATCGACCCCCACTGTCCAATGTGCAGCCCGCCATATGGGGAGCGGGCTGCGGTCCGATTATTCGGCGCCGATGGCATCCAGCCCGACGCGGGCGCAGGCTTCGTCAAGGTGGCCACCCGGTGCGCCGCCAACACCGATGCCGCCAACCAGTGCACCACCAATTTTAATCGGCAGGCCGCCGCCTTGAATAACCATGCGGTCATCCATGTAGCGCAGACCGTCATGTTGCGGGTTCTCGCCAATGAACTTGGCCAGACCAGCGGTGTCACGCCCCATCGAGGCCGAGGTGAAGGCTTTGCCCTGGGCGCTGCCTACGGTGTGTGGGCCAGAGCCGTCGGCCTTGAGATGCACCTTGGTGGCGCCGTCTCGGGAAACGATCGCAACGCTGACATTATACCCATCTGCGGCGCAAGATTCGAGGGTCGTTTGTGCGGCTTTGGTGGCCAGTTCCAATGGCAGGTAAGGCGCTGTGGGCAAGTCTTGGGCCGCGAGGGCAGCCGGAGCAAGCAAAGCAGCTGCAAGGGTCAGTTTGCGGATCATGTTGTGTCTCCTCATGAATGATGAAGAGGTTTTACGCGCAACAAGACAGCGGCAGAATTCGTAGGTCTCGCAGAGGTATCCGTAGTTCTACGGAGCATCACCTCCCTCGATCCAGGCACGCGTCATCTCTGCTTGTGAGGTGGTTCCCAGCTTGGCACCGATCGCAGCGCGATGGCTTTCCACCGTGCGCGGAGACAAGCCCAGCCCTTCGGCGATCTGCTTGGTTGTAAACCCCTGGGCAATTCGATCAAGCACTTCGTTTTCACGCGGGGTGAGAGAGGACAGAAGCTTCTGCACCTCGGCCTGTTCCAGATCTGCCTGCAATCGCTTCTCTAGGGCATCACTGCCTTTTTGAATCGCGTCGATCAGATCTTGCTCGTCTACCGGTTTTGACAGGAAATCGACTGCGCCATTGCGAAAGGCCCGCCGGCAGGCCTCGATGTCACCGTGCCCGGAAATGATCACCGTCGGCCAGTCTACGCCTTTCTGGGTCAGTTTCTCTTGAAGTTTCAGACCGGAAATCAATGGCATTCTGATATCGAAGATAAGACAGCCGGGCTGCAGGCCATCAAGCTGCGCCAGAAATGCGTGGGGGATCCGCGAAGGTAGTGACGTCAACGTCAACTGTCGAAAGCAGCAGCTTCAACGCACGGCGCACAGCTTCGTCATCATCAACCAGATAGACGGGATGGCTCATTGTGCGGCCTCCTTTTGCTGTGCGCCATTGGGCAAAGTGATGTGAAAGCGGGCTCCTGTATCGGTGTGGAGATAGGTAATCTCGCCGCCTGCACGTTCGACCAGCCTTTGACAAAGTGCCAAGCCAAGGCCAGTACCGTTTTCGCGCGTTGTGACAAAAGGCGTGAACAGGCGTGACCTAAGATCGTCATGGATGCCGGGGCCATTATCGATCACATCGAGGTAGATGTCTTCTTTGTCGATCCCCAAGCGAACGCGGATCTTTCCGCCGGATTGAGCTTCCAGCGCCTCGAATGCATTTCGGATTAGGTTGTGCAATACCTGTTCCATCTCGACGTGATCAGCCAAAGCCAAGACGGGCGCGTCGGGCATCTCGAAATCCAAATCCACGCCACGTTTGTCGGCCTCCGGTCCAAGAAGGGCGCTCACGTTGGTCAAGGCCCCGCGCAAGTCTGTGGACGTCATTGGCCCCCGCTGTGGGCGGGACCAGTTTCGCAACCGTTCAAGGATTGCGGAAGCGCGTTTGGCTTGTGTCCCGATATCCGAAAGGCTGGATCGACGGCCTCTGCGTTGCCTCGCGCCAGCAACCGTCGCCCGGCCTGCGCCTGTGCCAGGATCGCGGTAAGGGGCTGCGTAAGCTCATGGGCCATACCGCTGGCCATTTCTCCCATCGCATTTACCCGCGAGGCATGCGTCAACTGTGCCTCCATGCGCCGCATTTCTGCGTCACGCTCGGCTGCCCGCACCCGAAAACGCTGCTGAACAAAAGCGATGGTCAAAAAATAGACCACGCTAATCAGGCCAATGACAGCGGCAACTGGAAATGGGGGAAGCAAATGCGCAAGGTTTGTGCTTCGCGACGTTTGCAGCACCAAGGGTTGGGAGACGCTTTCCAAGGGCTGAGAGAACTGTGCATTTGAAACCGGGCGCTGAGAAAGAAGACTGCGACCACCGGGCAGCGAAAGATCAATTCGTACCGATGCCTTTGACCAGAACCTGGACTCGCTTCCGACCAGCTGCGCGGCATCAATTCCCAGCGCCAAGGCGTAAATTGCGCTGTCGGAATTGGGGCTGCGCTTAATCAGAAAATAATGCCCGTTGCGCCGGGGATGCAGCAAAAGTTCGGGCACCCCGGTAGAACGTATTGCAGCGGCACGGATCAATGCCTCAACATCTTGAGATATGGGAGTGGTACCCACGGTGTCACCTGCGGGGTCAAGTGACACAAGTTGCACCTCTTCTATTCGTGGATAGAACTTCAGTATGGTCGCAGCCACATCAAGGAATAAGTCCGGACGTTGTCCTGCACCGGCAACGGCAATGGCAGACAATGCCGTCAAATGGGCATCATGCTGGCTGACGCGTAACGAGGCCAGCCGATGAAGCTCTCTGCTTTCAGCCTCTTGCTGCGTGAGTTGAATGTTCGCCTGCGCCATGGCCAAGCCAAAGAGACCCAAGACCACAGCAAAAAGCCAACCGATCAACCTGTGCGGTCGGAACAGGGAATTCATCGTAGTGGGGCGTCTTGAAACCATATGGACAAGCTAGCAGCTTAGCTGCGACCGCCAAGTCACAAATCCTCTTGCCGTATGAAGGTGGAATGACGGATGCCCTGAAAAGACCGCAGACTGAAGTGGTCTTACTGGCCCGAATTGAAACACGTTTGGGCCTATTTACGAGCGGGCCAATGTAATGCCCGACGAAAAAACGTCCGAGCCTGATTGGCTGCTAACGCCAGATAAAGGGGGGCCGCTTGGGGGAAAGTGGCGGAGAGACAGGGATTCGAACCCTGGGTGGGCTTGCACCCACAACGGTTTTCGAGACCGCCCCGTTCGACCACTCCGGCACCTCTCCGCGGGGGTCTGTGGAGGGGGAGATAATTCGACCGCGCGGCATGTGCAACCACTTTTTTCACCTATTTTCAAAATGCTGGGGAAAACGTGATCGGCAACAACTTGGCAAGGGCAGTGCCCGGCGCTAGTCTTGGGGCAGCAGCACAGTTGGAAAACATATATAATCCTATGATAGTAAAAAGAATAATAGCTTTTACAGCGGCCTTGGTTGTGACCGCGACAAGCGCATTTGCCAGCGACGAAGATCAAATCCGTTCCTTTCTGAAGATCACTGGGTTTGATGTCGCGATTGAATCGATACAACTGGGCGCGATGGCTGGGCCAGGAATGACCGGGGAGGACCCCGAAGTGTTCGGACGCCAATGGCAGGAACTGGCGCGCGAGGTATTCGAGCCTGACGCGATGGTCGAGGATGCGATCGAGATGCTGGCCGCCGTTTTGCCGCAGGATGTGCTGGATCACGGCATGGCGTTTTACGAAAGTCCCCTTGGGCAGCGGCTGGTCGAAGTTGAAAACGAAAGTCACATGACCGATGACGAGGTGAAATACACCGAGGGCGCCGAGATTGTGGCCGAACTTCTGGAAACCGGGGATCTGCGCGTGCAGCTCTATAAGGCGATGGGGGACGCGATTGGCTCGACCGATGTCGCGATCCGGTCGCTGATCGAAATTCAGGTGCGTTATCTGATGGCCGCGATGGCGGCAGGGGCAAGCGAGCTTGAGCTGGACGAGGATGATCTGCGCGGGATTTTACAAAGCCAGTCTGACCTGATGCGTGAAGGGATCGAGGAAAACTCGTTGGTGGCGAATGCCTATGCCTATCGCGCCATTGATGAGGCGGATCTGATCGACTATCTGGCCGCGCTGCAAGATCCGCGTATGGGACAGGTCTATGAGATACTGAATGCTGTTCAGTTCGAGATCATGGCAAATCGTTATGAGACAATGGCCAGCCGCCTTGACGAACTCGCGCCTGAGACCGAGCTGTGACCTTGGTACTTCAAACCTTGCGGCGCACAGGCGCGGTATTGTTGTTTTGCATGTTTAGTGTGGGCACCGCAGGTGCGTCGGATCAAACCCAGCGGTCGGACAAAGAAAGATTTGAGGTTCTTTGGACCCTTTTGGGCATGCCTGAGATGGTGTCGATCCTGCATGATGAAGGTCTGGCCATGGCGTTGGATTCGGATTTGGATCTTCTGGGGCATGAAGGTGGACCGCGATGGGAAGCTGCGCTTCAGGCCATCTATGACGAGAAGACCCTGCAGGGTGAACTGCATGCGCAATTTGAACATGAACTGGCGCCGGATCAGGTCTCGGCCCTGTGCACCTTCTACGAAAACGCAGAGATGCAGGACATCATCCGGCACGAGATCGCCGCCCGCCGCGCCTTTCTGGATCTGGAGTTCGAACAACTTGCCCGCGAGCGTTGGCTGCAAGGGGACACATCTGATACTCTGGACGACACAATCCGGAACTATGTCGATTTGAATGACCTGATCGAGCTGAATGTCATGGGTGCGCTCAATTCGAATTATGTTTTTCTGAATACGCTGAATCAGGCCTTGCCGGATGTGGCAGGACAGATGAGCGAACAGGACATTCTGTCCCACGTGTGGTCGCAGGAAGCTGATATCAGGACCGATACCACGGAATGGATCTTTGCCTATTTGCACACGGCCTATGCCCCGATTGATCACACGGAATTGGAGCGCTATGTCGCTTTTTCCGCAACAGCTGCGGGGCAGGCGCTGAACCAGGCGCTGTTTACCGCCTTCGATGCCGTTTATTTACGTCTGTCCGGGGATCTTGGTCGTGTCGTTGGCACCATGTCCGGTGAGGAAGAGCTGTAAGCCCTAGCCTTTCCCAGCGTCGATCTTGGCCAGCCCGTGCAGAAGCTCTTTCAGGTGATCGGCATATGGTTCCCATTTTCCGACCGAGCTTTTGTAAAGCGGCTGGCGCACTTGCGCGACCGACAACGTCTTCACGTCTCGTTTGGTTTTGTGGAAGTCCAGACAGGCGTCTTCCCATTCCAGGTCACAGAACTCCAAAAGCTTCCGGATCTCTGTTTCCGGATCGTTGACTAGATCCTCATAGGAGATTTCGTGAATCCGATCCGGAGCAAGGTCACGCCAGAGGTCCAGATATTCGGTGTACAGCCGATAGGTCTGAACCAGAGCCGCCTGAGAATAGCTGTAAAGATGCAGTCCTGCCACAAACCGGTTCTTGAAGATCGACCATAAATTGTCTCGCGGATCGCGACGCAGAGCCACGATCTTAGCATTGGGCATGGCCAGCCAGACCAAAGGTGCGATTTGATAGGTCGAAATCGTCTTGTCCGTGATCCGATCCGCATCGGGCAGGCGGGTATCGATGGCGTCCTGATATGCGCGGCCGAGGTCCTCGAGCTGTATATCGGTCATATCGCCAATGTGCCCGCTCGCTTGCGCCACTTTTGCCACCTGCTCAAAGCCCAATGGGTGGAAAATGCCCAACTCGTCTCCGCCGGTGACCGTTGAATGGCTGGCGAGGATCTGTTCGACCAATGTGGTACCTGAGCGTGGCAAACCAGTGATGAAGATCGTGCTGTTCTGATCATAGCCACAACTTCCGATGCGCGCGGGATCAAACCCTTTCAGGAAGTTCTTGAAGCGGTCAAAATCCCTCTGTTCCTTGGTCATATCATGGGGGTGAAGGCGCGCCATGACCTCGTTTGCGCGCGACAGATAGGTCCAGGCGGCCTCGGCATCCTTGTGATCTTCCATCACCTTCACCAAGCCATAGCCAAGATCGATCCGAGCTTCGTCCGGCAGGTCTGGGCGGTCCCAAAGGGCTTTCATCTCGTCGACCAGCGGGTCATCCAGATCCAGTTTTCGGCCCTGTGCTATCATGCGGTAAACCCCGCCAGAGCGGACACCACGCGCGATTGCGTCGCGCAGGACCTTTTCCGCAGCTTCGAAGTCCCCGCTTCGTTGAAGCAGGTTGGCGGCCATGGTGACTACACGCAAGTGGTTCGGGTCCGCTTCCAACGCCTCGTCGATGGCCTTGCGTGAGGCATCCAGATTGCCAAGCAGTTTTTCCGCCATCGCGCGCAACGCCAGCATTTCGCCTGTGGGGACGGATTTGGCGGCCAGCTATCCAGATCTTCAAGCGTTCCGGCGGCATCTTCCAGCGTCAGACGTGCCTTGGCGCGGGTAAACAGCCCGGCAGCGTTGTCAGGGGCCTGTTTCAGCAGGGAATCCAGACAGTCTATTGCCTCGCGGGGGGCATTGATGTCGGTATATATCAGCCCGAGATTTCCAAGAACGATCGGATTTTCGGGGATAATGCGGCGGGGCGTGTTCCAAGACCTTGCGGGCCTCACCACGCCTCGAGTTTTGCATGAGGAATTGCCCATATTGCGCTAGGGCCTCGCCATAATCGGGATCGGCCGCAAGCGCGGATTTGAAGGCCTGTTCAGCCTTGTCGACCTGCCCCAAGGCGGCAAGTGCTACGCCGTGAACCATCGACACGGCCTCGTTCGGGCCGCGTGCCAAAATCGCACGGGCCTGCGTTTCGGTCTCTTTCGCGCGACCTGCGTTTAGAAGAGTGGTCAGCGCGTCGATTTCAGCCTTTGATGCGGTCTTGCTGACGCGTTGGGTGCTGGATCCGGAGCCCTTCAAAACGGTTGTCAGTCTTTTCAACTCTGTTTGCGGCAGCTTCGCTTTCTTCAGCTGCTTGGCAACCATGTTGCGCGTTGACGCATCAAGGGTGAGTGCCAGATTGGCATAGGCCCGCCAGACGGTGATTTCGGACGGGGCCAGGCGTGCCGCTGTACCATATGCTTTCAGTGCCGCGTCTGTTTGACCCATTTGCTGATGGAGCTGCGCGATTTGGAAGGGCACCTCGGCCCGGTTGGGCGCAATGGTCTGCAGCTGCGCCAGAACTTTTAGCGCCTCATCCGGCTTACCTGACCGCGCAAGATTGCCTGCTTTTTGAAACAGGGCAGGGATCTGATTTGAGTTCAAAGGCAGCATGTCGGATCCATTTCGGCTGGAAAGGCATTTACCTATTGGCTAATATGACCAGAGACGAGCTTCAAGGCCCAGCCGCCGTGCTTGGAAATAAGCGCTTTGCGCCTGTGTAAAAGTCTTGACTTTCAACCTGATCCAAACGATAAGCCGCCATTCCTGCCCGGGTATTCCTGTGTAGGGATTAAAAACTATGTCCAAAACGCAAGTGGCGGGCGCGCAGTTCGAGGCAATGGAAGGGATGGGCCCTTCGACAAACACCGGGTAAACCCGGGGCCATAGGACGCGGATTATGAAGGAAGATCAAATGTTTGCGGTTCTGAAAACCGGCGGCAAGCAGTATAAGGTCCAAGCTGGCGACGTTCTGCGCGTTGAAAAGCTGGCGGCCGATGCTGGCGAAAAAGTCCAGTTCAACGAGATTCTGATGGTTGGTTCGACTGTTGGTGCCCCCACCGTAGAAGGTGCAGGCGTACAGGCAGAAGTCATCGACCAGATCAAAGGCGAAAAAGTCATTCACTTCGTGAAGCGTCGCCGTAAGCACAGCTCGAAGCGCACCAAGGGTCACCGTCAGCAACTGACGCTGCTCCGCGTGACCGACATCCTGGAAAAGGGTGCCGACAAGTCGGGCGTGAAAGCTGCCATCGGTGCAGGTTCGGTTTCGGGTGCTGCTGTTGCAGCGGCTGCTCCGGCCAAAGCGCCTGCAAAGAAAGCAGCTCCGAAGAAAGCCGCCAAGGCAGAAGCACCCGCCGGTGCTGACGATCTGAAAAAGCTGTCGGGTGTTGGCCCTGCGCTTGAGAAGAAACTGCTGGAAGCTGGCGTCACCACCTTTGCTCAGATCGCCGCATGGGGCGAAGCCGAGATTGCCGAGTTCGACGAGAAACTGTCGTTCAAAGGCCGTATCGAGCGTGAAGGCTGGGTAGAGCAGGCCAAAGAACTGGCCAACGGCTAACAAGAGCTAAGGAGAGATAGC
>LLEO01000100.1_pt1 | contig 15588 bp, 19 predicted proteins | sample 595861 | NCBI WGS metagenome assembly LLEO01 (sample SAMN02919315, study PRJNA255460) | bioreactor metagenome | biome: chemostat; feature: culture 2012_25.1; material: sediment; isolation source: day35 25degC chemostat 2012 inoculated with Wadden Sea sediment taken from... | place: Germany: Bremen ... | reverse complement strand
CAAACTTCGTGTCCAAGGGTGGCATAATAGGCTTCGGGGGTTTCGAAGGTCTCGAAGGGCGGCATCTGCACGTAATCGGAATCGACAGTATAGAAAGCCTGGTTGCCGCCATGACGGATATCGGCATTGGTGGCGGCGAAGAAGGTTTCAGCGGCGGCATTGCGCTCCGCGGTCTCGGACATTGGTTCAGCCACAGTGTAGTACTGATCGGGCAATCCCTCGATCTGATCGACGTTGAAGACCGTGTAGCCTTCATGAAGGGGATCTCGACCTCACGGTCCTGACCGACGTCATCGATCTCGGTCTTGCGCAGCTTGTCGGCGTAGATGACGAGCTGGCCCTTGGATCCCTTGCGGACCTGCCCACCGAGTTCGAGGGCCTGACGATAGGTCATCCAGGTGGGTGCGGCATAGCCCTGGGCGACGGATGCGGACCAGAGCAGGATGATGTTGAGGCCGCGATAGGCAACGCCGTTGTGGCGCAGGGGCCGGGTGATACGACCGGCGAGGTGCTCAGCATTCCAGGGTTTGTGCCAGGGCCGGGTGCCAGCTTCGAGATCAGCGATGATCTTCTCGGTGACGCGGGTGTAGATATCGGGTTTCGGTGCCATGTGATCCTCCATTGTCTCGTCCCCCGTGCGGGACGCGGGAGGAAATGGCGGGCGCGTTTAGCCGCCCGGGCATGGTCAACACGGGAGCGTCAGCGAATGGAGCGGGCAGACCATTGCGCGGGCGGCGGCGTCCGCCAGACCCGCGATCCCCTTGCTCGCACGGGGATGAGATGAGGGAGAATTATGGCAATGGAAGGAGTGGCAACAGGTGTCGCCGCAGACGAGTGGCTCTCAATGATCTGGAGGCAGTCGTTTACAGCAAGGACTGGAATTCATCCATGACAGTGGCAACCTGAAGGAGCCTTGTGCCTCGGCCTTGTGAATGAGCGCCGCAACATCAAGGGCTGGGTTGTTGAAACGCTCGCGCATGCGTCTCAAGGCCAGGATTGCCTCTGACGGGTCTAGCTCGATCGTGTCCGCGCTGACATCATCCGCCGAGATCGCATCGATGGCGTGCGGAACGAGAGCCCCTGCTGGGAAGTCCGCGAGGTTGTCCGTCACAATCACCGAAGCCGAGGTGGAAATCGCAGCGGCCAGGACATGGTTGTCGTTCGGGTCGGGAAGATCGAGCTTGTCTTCGAATACCTCGTATCCCGTCACCAGAGCTTCCGGGAAAGCCAGTTCGATGGCCGCCCGCTGTCGGGCCCCATCTGTTGCGCCCTTGGTGATCTCGGAGATGGCTTTCTGAGTTTCATCGAGAATGCGATTACTCCACCGCGGCCGGAACAGTCCCGCCTCGGCCAGGCTGAGCAGCATGTTTCGGCGGAGCGCCCCACCTAGAACACATGCATCAAGTAGGGCCGTGAACCGATCCGCGTATCGGCTCATACAAGGCCTTCCTCTGCATCTATGCGCGCAAGGTCATTCAGCGCATCCGATCGGGAGGCGTCGCGCTTTTCCTTGTAGGCGAAGAGATCATCCGCGCGCACTCTGCGGTGCCGACCGGTCTTCGCAAAAGGGATATCACCCTCCTCAAGGAGCTTGACGAGAAACGGGCGCGACACATTCAGCAGGTCCGCCGCCTGTTGTGTCGTCAATTCATCCTCGACCGGAATCATCCGAAATCCACGACCACTCGAGACAAGCCGCAACACTTCGAGCAGTGACGCCGTCAGCGCAGGCGCCAAGGTCACAGTCTGAACCTCACCGCCTTCAAGCGCGAGCGAAAGCGTCGTTGGTTCGCCTTCCTTGATCTGTGAGGCGACAATCGTTCTGAGTTGTTCAGCGTTCTTGATCTCGACCTCGTCGGGCAAGCGATCAAAGAACGCCTCTTTTCTGAGGGCGTTCATCTTGTCTCTCCGGATTTCGTTTCTTGCTTTGGATATAGGCTATCCTTCATTCGAAACAATCGCAATACTCGAAATATTCGAAACCATTGTCATTGTATGAATGCAGCTCTTGACCGCTGCACACAGATAGATTTGCTGTTTCGACCAAATTTACTGTGCAGCGAAACTGACATTGAAGCGGCCTGGGCACTTAGCCAGCCGCAGCCACACCCGCGTCCTCAAGTTGTTCCCGATCCGGCAGGTCACCGAGGGTCTCCAGATCAAAAGCAACCAGGAACTGCTCGGTGGTCACGAAGGTATAGGGCGCTCCGCGCCGCGGCGCACGCGGACCGGTCCCGATCAACCCACGCGCATGCAGCCGCCCAATCAGATCGCGGCTGATCTCCTTGCCGAAGATGTCCTTTAGCCCGTCACGGGTGACCGGCTGGTGATAGGCGATGGCGGCCAGCACCGCGACATCAAACTCGTTCAGGTCCAGAACCTGCTCTCCCACATCTGCCGCGGCGCGGATCGCCGGCGCATAGGCCGCCCGCGTCCGGAACATCCAGCCGCCGGCCACATGCGCCACCTCGAAGGCCCGGTCTTCCAGGTCAGCGATCAGGTCTTCAATGAGCAGATCGACCGAGGCCCCCTGCCCCACAACACGCGCCAGATCCTCGCGCAACACCGGCGCGGCGGAGGCAAACAGCACTGCCTCTACCCGCCGCATCCATTCCCGCCAACGCAGCTCGGGCGGTAGGTCGGGTAACTCGCGGTCCAGCTCGGGTTCGGAGCGATCCTTGGCCATAGTTCAGACCCCGTACAGTCGGAACGTGTCGCGGCCGGTCAGTTCGCGCACTGCTCCCAGATCAACCAGCCGGTCACAAAGCCGCCGGGCGGCGCGGTCCAGCAAAGGCAACGCCGAAGGCGCAACCGCATCCTGTGCCAGGAACATCTCCAACGCCTCCCCTGCACCCTTTGCCCTCAACTTTGGTGCAACGGCCTTCAGATGCGCGACCCGACGCGCAAGATCGCTGGCCAAGCGCGCAGCGTCGATCACCGACGCGGTCACCGCGCGATGACATGCCTTCTGCAACTCCTCCCCGCTCTTGCGCAAATCGGCACGCTTCAGGCCTTTTGCCAGAAGCGGCACCGGATAACCCCAGCCGAGAGACTGTGCTAAAGCGGCGTCTGCCAGGATCAATGCCGACACCACTTGTCGCGGCGCGTCTTTCAGAACCGTTTCCAGAACGGTCGCTGCACGGGTTACCGGAGTCCCCTGCCCCGCATCCACCCATTCGGCAAGTCGATCCGCCTCTATCCCGGGTATGGCCCGATGCAGCGCCTTGATCGAGATCGGCCGCTCCACCGCCCGCCGCCAGGACAGATAGGTTTCCCCCTGCCGGGCCGGGCAGATCACCGGGACGCAGCAAATGCATTGCGTCACGTAACTCCCCTACGCTTTCCGGCCTCCCCGGAAAACGCAACGCAGGCTTCCGCTGCGGACAGGCTCAGCCTGTCTCGCAACAAGCTCTGGGGCACCTCCTCGCGGTTCAACACAAGATGCAGGTGGCTGAGTGCAGCCCCTGACAAAAAGGCCACATCTTCAAGAGTTTCGGCGCGTGCGAGGTGACCCAGGAAGGCATTCGCGGTAGTGTTTCGAAGTCGTCACGGGCATATGTCATACCACAACACTATCCTGTCACGGCGCTTTCGTCCACAATATGATGTGCAAACCGCCCCACCCTGCGGTCCGCAGTTATGTCCAATAAGTTTGCCTTATCGGACGTAACGAAATATACGCAGCGATATGTTTATGTCGCTCTAGTTTCATGGCCGGACTCGCCCTAAATCAGCCCTCTCGCCCTCGAAGTTTCCATTCCATCGGTGGACTGGGCTCTTGCTCAATCTCTGGACTCGTCTTGTGACGATGTCGATTCGGGTCCTCTCCCTTGCTGATTGCTTCACTGCGCCCGCCGGCGTCCGCGGGATTGGCACAACTCGCCTGAACAACCGCGCGGCCGCTTCTGGCATTGTCCCCACCGGAACCATTGCTGCACCAAAGAGATCGCCCAAGATAACCAGCGTCAAGGCACGCCATCGTACGGAAAGGTCTTGGAGCGGGGCCGGCGCGCCTACAGCGGCTCGGGCCTCAAAGGGACAGTTCCATCCCGGCTCATCGAACCAAAGTGCCAAGACAGGACGCGCAGCACCCGCCCGATCAAGCGGTGCCCAAAGCGTGCGTATTGTCCGCTCCAAGAGAGCCAGGTGACCCTCATCACCATTGATGATCCGCTCGACCTGCCGCTGAAACGTCAGAGTGCCCTCTGAAAATGCCGTGTCTGCACGATCCGCCCACGCCCCTCCCCTGCCTGTGAGAAGACACTCACATTTGGCGCAGAACACCCGAAGCAGACCCGTGCGCAACCTGAACGAAGCCCGCAGATGGCCACTGCAAGCAGGACAGCGATCCCGCAGCATCTCCTTGTGAACCGGGCAGACGACGCGTTCCGCCAGTCTCCAGTCCGCACGCATATAGCTGTCACGCCCTGCCATGAAATCGGCATCAAAACATGCAAGGCATGCGGCACAGCGCTTCCTGCCCTATCAAGAAACCACTCCTGGGGACGTTTAGGATATCTGGATTTCAAAGACAGGCGTATGAGTCGAACTGGATCAATCCGACACCCCCGCGCCCATAGTCTGAGCAAATCCGGATTGGGCTCTGCATCATCGACCTGCTGCAGATCACGGGAGCTTTCCCCCTCCCCTACCAGAAACGACGTCAGCCCCGGCACCTCCATACCGTAGCGATCAGCGACCCGGGCCATCCAGGAGGAGAGCAATTCATCACCGAACGGACGTGGCACAACGGGAAGCTTGATCACCCCCGTCATGCCGACACCTGGGACTGCATGTTTCTCCGCGATTGCCGGCGCCCAGTCTGTGTCATAGACACCAGTGGCAACACCAGATCCTCCCCGAAACTTTCGGCATCGAGCCTTTCCCGGCCTGAGAGAACCGCCGCCTCCGCGGCGGTCTCGATCAAACGAAATATGCGCGCCGTCACACCAGAGGTCAGCGCATGGATCCGCGCCCTAGTCTCGACGTTGGTCAGATCGGATGGCTCGCGCAGCGGTAGGATGTGTCCGAGACTCTTCAAAAGACCGGCAAAGATCGCATCGTTCTTCCAGGGTTTGAGGTGAAACGCCTCGAACCGCTCCGCCAGTTGCGCATCCGTCAACAGCGCTTGACGGGCGAGGTCCGTCCCTGCGCAGACCAGCGGGATCCGCAGATCGTTGGCCAGAAACCTTATGGCGTTGAGAAATACCCGCTGCTGGCGGAAGGTACCGGCCAGCATACCGTTAACCTCGTCGAGAATTATCATCTTCGCCCCAACCGTGCGCAGCAGAGAGCGGCAAACATCTTTCTCGCGGGCCAACGTGCCTCCGGCGATTGCTGGCGCGCCCATACTGGCAAGCAATTCGCGGTAAAGATCCCGCTCGATCGGCTCGGACGGTACTTGTGCAACCACCACAGGGCGATGATCGACACCGGTTACCTGACAGAACTTTGGCGGGTGATCACGTTCAAATTTGCGCACGATCTTGGTCTTACCCATGCCTGTGTCGCCATAGATCAGCAGACAGGGCATCCGGTCGCGCGGCGGATAGGTCAGCAAGTTTTCAAGGCGTCCAAGCGCCAATCCCGCCTGATCGAAGCCGATCCAGCGATCAGCCTGATCCAGGCAATACGCTCTTCGTCCGAAAGGGCAGCGAACCGTCGATAGTTCGGATCGAGATGTGCGAACTCCCCTGCCTCGCTCACGACCATTCCTCCACTTCGAACGTGGGCACATCGAGGATGTCACCAGATTCTGCATATTTAGGGTCATTTTCTTCGATCGCGGCGGGCTCGACGCCAGCCAGTGCCCTATCTCGCCGTTCCGCAAATCGCCTGGCCTCCCGCGTCTTGCCTGAAGCTGCATCAACCAAGGCTCGCTGCTCTTCGATCACTGCGAAAATGAGCTCTTCGTCCTCAAGCGACCGCCCCCGCTCGCGCAGAACTGTCTGTGCGCGGCGATGCTCTGCCAAGGTAATCGGCGGATGCCGCAGATCGGCAAACCGCACAGGGTATTGCTGACCATCCGGCCCCCGTACAAACACCGTAGATAGATCACGCGGATCGTAAGACACGCGCAACTGTCGACCCTGCCTTCCAGCCCAGATACTGAGGACATCGTCCCAGTATCTTAGCCCAAACAGGTGGATGCCATCGCGGCGCACCATCCGCTCGACAGCAGGCAGAAAGTCGATCCGAAACGCTTCGGGATCATGTGGCATCCTCAAAGGCGTGTCCCGCCTCCCATACGCCTCCTGCCAAGCCGCAATCGGTGGAATACCCAAGGATCGGTGCCGTTCAGCATGATAGCGGGTGATTTCCAGTGCAAACCACCGCTCCAGCTCGTCCAGCGTCATCGACGAATTTGCTGCAGAGTCATAGTCACCGCGGTCTTTGATGTTGCTAAAGGTCGATCCGGGTAACAGATGTGCCGCCCCCATCATCGTTCCGATTAGCCGCTCGATATGACCGCCGTAATGTGGCGATCCGATCGGTCGGTACTGCAGGGAAATCCCATGTTCTTCAGCACCACGCCGCATTGCCTTTGAACGGAACTCCTTGGCGTTATCGACGTGAATCGTCTCGGGCAGCCCCGACGTCGGCCAATCCGCATCGATACCGAAACCGTGCAGCCAGTCCAGTTTCGGCTGCACCAGATGCTGAATAGCCAGGGAAACTGATAAAGCGGATGGCGGTTCCAGCGTCAGATAGAACCCTGCAACCATACGGCTGGCAACATCGATGGCCAACGTCACCCAAGGCCTCTGCAAGGCTGGCGATGCGCGCGATCTACAACGATGACATCCACCAGTGTGTGATCTATCTGGACAACCTCGAAAGCCCGCTCGATCTGATAGGTTCCGGGGACAGGGTGATAGCGGCTACGGGCAGCCTTGGCCCCCTCGCGGGCCGCCACCAACTCGGCAGGGTCTATCGTCGCCACACGGTCGCGTACCGCGGTCCAGCACGGAGCGCGCAAGCCCTGTTGAGCGCAACGTCTGCGCACTTCCTTGTGTAATGCATTGATGCTCGGCTTCTGACGGGACTTGAAGAAATCCTCAATTGCCTTTGAAATCACAACTTCGATCACTTCCGGCAGTCGCCGGCTACCCGTTTGGGTCCCTGCCGTGCCTGTCAGGAGAGAACTGGTGATCGGGCGCGCCTTGTATGCTTTGATCAGATCGTAAAGACGGGATCGTTTGAGACCAAGTTCCCGGCAGGCCGAGAGGAATTCGCGGCGATCAGGGTTGGCGAGGCTCGCCAGCCGTCGGATCACTACCTCACGCGCGACCGCCTGTTCCCAAGCCGCATCATCTACGGCGTTGATGTCTGATCGATCCACCATGGCCAAAACCAACGAAAAGGTATCTTATGTCCGATAATGAAACCATAATCCGGGAATGAAACAGAAATATGAATACAGTGTATTCAACGACTTAGAGTCCAGTAATGGAACAAGAACGACAGTTGAATTTCATTGGTGGATTCGCTGGGAAAATGGCCTCTGAGGACGAGAAATCGAGATCACCGCACTCTGACGCGCTTCATGATGCTCAGGTCGACGAGAGAGATCAAGAGAAAAGCGATGGCATTGCCCTACCCGCGCATGTGGCCGGGTCTGGCACCCTCGACCGGCTGGTCGACACCGCCCGCGACTACGCCAAGGCCTCGACGGCCGAGAATACCAACAAGGCTTATGCGGCTGACTGGAAGCACTTTGCGCGATGGTGCAGGCTGAAGGGGACAGAGCCTATCCCTCCGTCGCCGGAAATGATCGGCCTTTACCTGACCGACCTGGTCGCACCGACGGGACCCTCCCCTGCCCTTTCGGTCAATACGATTGAGCGCCGCCTCTCTGGCCTCGCCTGGAACTATGCGCAGCGCGGGTTCTCCCTCGATCGCAAGGACAGGCACATCGCGACGGTGCTGGCCGGGATTAAACGCAAACACGCGCGCCCTCCGGTGCAGAAAGAAGCCATCCTACCAGAAGACATCCTCGCGATGGTGGCCACCCTGCCTACGACCTTCGGGGGCTTCGGGATCGCACCATCCTGTTGATCGGCTACGCCGGAGGCCTTCGCGCTCGGAAATCGTCAGCCTCGATCATCGGAAAGACGATACACCAGACTCTGGAGGATGGATCGAAATCCTCGACGATGGCGCCGTACTCACGCTGAACGCCAAGACCGGCTGGCGTGAGGTCGAGATTGGACGGGGATCATCTGACCAGACCTGTCCGGTGCATGCGCTGGAACAATGGCTACACTTCGCGAAGATCGATTTCGGGCCAGTCTTCGTGCGCACCTCGCGCGACGGAAAACGGGCGCTGGAAGCTCGCCTATCGGACAAACACGTTGCCCGGCTTATCAAGCAAACCGTGCTCAAGAGTGGTATCCGTGCTGAACTGCCTGAAAAAGACCGTGTCGCGCTGTTCTCGGGCCACTCCCTGCGTGCCGGTCTCGCCAGTAGTGCGGAAGTCGATGAGCGCTACGTCCAGAAGCACCTCGGGCATGCTTCGGCCGAGATGACACGACGATACCAACGCCGTCGTGACCGCTTCCGCGTGAACCTGACCAAGGCCGCAGGACTCTGATCCGTTGTTCCATCACGCTGCCTGCCCACTGAGCCTGCCATAGAAGCTGCGCTCGAGATGCAGCTCCCCTGCCCCGGCCTTCTCGACCATGCCGCGCAGATAACCGCCCGGAGACGCCACTTCGCCGGCGCAATGCTTGTCGAACGTCAGAACCAGCGCAGCCGTCGCGATTTGCGGCCCAAGACGATCCTGAGCCAGGTTCCAGGCATGTTCTGAAACGCCAATCATCGGTCTGAGCTCACCGGCAACCCGGTGCAGATCGCCCCAATCTTTCAGATACCCGCCCATATTGCGCGCCCAGGACGCGAATTCAGGACATGCCTGCATGACAGTCGGCAAATCAAGCGCTGCTCCGCGTTTCTTGCGGGTTTCAGCCACCCAATCTTCCAATTCCCTATCAACCCGCTCTTCCGGTGGCGCATTGGGCACCACGCCCGCCGCTTCCTCCTTTTCTGAGGAATTACAGGTTACAGGATTAAGTTGGTTTGTAATTAGTATATGAGGGTCAGAATTGACCCCCCTGGGGTTCATTTCTTGAGTCTTCTTAGGGACTTGTTTGATGGTTTCGGGCGTGTTTTCCACAACCTCGACTGGCTGAGTTGCCTTGAGATAGGCGGCCTCTACACGTTCCTGGAGCTCCCTGAACCATGCCAGGAGCCGTTCCAGTGCCTCAGACGCTGTGTTCCGGCGCGGAAGTCGCGCCAGGAGATCCTCAAACAGGCTCGCAAGGCGTGTCCAAGGACCTATCAGAGCGCCGCTGAGACCCGCTTCGATCCGCGCGCGGATCATACGCCGTGCCACCGTGATCTGGCGCTTCAGGCGCTGGCAGAGTTCACGCTCAGCCTGCAATTCAGCCTGCAGCTGCTCAAACTCTTCGACACGCGCCGACAGCGGCGACAAATCGAACCCATAGGCCTCGATGATCACGCCATCGGCATCCCTGCGGCCCCACCGCTTGCCGTTGGGGCTGTCCTTGAAGGAGATCACCCCGATCTCCGCCAGGCGCCGTGCATGGCGTTTGAGCGCTGACAATGAGAAGCCCGTCTGCACCATCAGATAGGCGTTCGACGCCCAGACGATCGGACGACGTCCCTCTTCCCAGTCCTGGGCCTGTGTGAATGCCCCGAGCGTGTCGAGAAGCAGCATGTCACCGGCCTTTAGGCCGATATGAGCACCCACGCGTTTCACGGCCACAAAGGCCTGCGTCTTGGGAACCGCCGCCTGTTCGCCAGCCTGTGCGAGTTGCTCGGCCGCTGCGAGTCCTGCCGTTGCTTTGCGCCATCCTGACGGTTGGTTGATATCGGACATACCTCTACCGTTCTGAGGCATGCCTGTCTCAGGCGCTCCATGCGGAGCATCGTTGAAATTTGCCATTTTTTGCCAGCAGACAAAGAATTCCCGTTCGCTCAGAAGCGTTTTCTCTTGTGTGGTGATTCGGTGGCTGCTAGATTCTAGGTGTCTAATCTAAGAATTGCGCTTTGCGCAGCAGCCCTCGAAGCTCCGGTTTCGGGGGTTTTTCTTTGCTCGCCTTCCTCCTTTCTGCTCGTCCTCAGTTTTCATCCGTCCGGTTTACAGTTGTAAACTCGGCGTAGGATCTCTTGATGATTTCAACCAGGTTGTCGTCGAGCCATTCTGCAAACTGCGCATTGGCACCTGATTTCTTGACTGACATCGATACAGAACCGCGACCTGTCTTGATCGTCACGCCCTCGACTGGTGTCACTTCAGAGGTGACGTTGCCTTGTCGCGCCCCTCGCTTGGAGGCTTCTTTCAACAGCACTTCCAATCGGTCGTCGGAACTCACTTCCTGACCGCAGTTTTTTAGAACGGACAGAGCAACCTTCTCAGTGAGCTTTTTGGAGATGAAGAGCTCCGCAAGAGCGGTCCATTTGGGTCTGCCAGATTTCGGCGCAGCCCCAACAAGATCACCTACCTTAACCGGCACGTTCTGGGTCACTTTCATCAAATGCGATAGACCTGAGGCGGACAGGCTCAAAACCTGCCTCACTGTGGGAGTGGCATGACCGGCCTCCAGGATAGCTTCTGCAAAACGCGCCTTTTCGTAGAATGAAAGGTTGCGGCGGGCAGCGTTTTCCAAACCTTTTGCAAGAAGAGCCGTTTGGTCATCGATGTCTTGGACATTGGAGCGAACCTTGATGCCAAGTTCCCGACAGGCTCTCAGTCGCCGCCGACCATAGATTGCTTCATACCGCCCTTCGGACTTCGCCTTTCGAACAAGGATTGGGACTTGTTGTCCACCGTCCCGGATGCTGTTCTTGAGAGCATCGAACCCTGCGCCGTCATCGTCGGAGTTTACAGCTGTAAACTCGTCGAGCCGGTCCGTTGGACCCCAGTCATCAATTAGGTCCGGATCTATTTCACGAATTGCAGCAAGAGATCCCTGCAGCGCTCCGAGAGCAGGTGCACTTGTCTTCGCGACCTTTTCCGTCGACTTTGCACCAGACCGCGCAATAGCGCTGGCAATCCCGGACATTTCTTGGAGTGATTTCCTAGCCATTATGAACGTCCCCACGCTTGCTGGATCATCCGCTCGACTTCTTCTCCAACCGCATCCATGGAGCCCTTGGCGCGATCATAGGTCGCTCGCGTCATCTCAGAACGAACAACTTCATAGATCGACTGCTTGAGCATCGTAGCGTCGCTGATTGCTGTGCTCTTCAGCGCAGTCGCCGACATGACCCGATCTTGAAACAGGGCGCGCATGAACGAAGTGAGCTGCTGCGAAGGCACATCGGTTGGCTCGTCGCGGGTGACCAAAAACTTGAAATGATCGTATTGCAGCGTCGCGCCGGCTTCTTCAATCACCCCCATGTACGCACCTGCGAGTTCGAGAAACTGGGCCGTGGACGACACATCCAGCATGGACGGCGTGAGAGGCACGAGCAGCGAACTCGCCGCTGCCATCCCTGCGATTGTCAGGAACCCGAGCTGCGGCGGACTATCCACAAGAACCAAGTCAAAATCATTTTCCACCTGGACAAGCGCGTTCCGAATGCGTGTGAAAAACGGCTGATCCGGGTTCGAATGAACTGCGGATTCCGTTTCAAACTCGGAGAGGATCAACCGCGACGGAGCGATTGACAGGCCGGGAAAATAGGTCGGCTGCACGACATCAGCCATCTCGACCGGATCATCGTACCTGATCGCGTCGTAAATCGTCAGCCCATCAAACTCGATCTCCGGGCTAATCCCACACATCGATGTAAGCGAGCCTTGCGGGTCGAGGTCCACAGCGAGCACCCTGTAGCCACGTAGCGCAAAATAGTGGGCAAGGTGAATGGTCGTTGTACTTTTGCTGCTGCCACCCTTGAAGTTCATCAACTGCCAGACCTGGAGCTTCTCTTCAGGGGAACGGCGGGGCACGTATCTCCCTTTCGTGCGAGACGAGCGCTCAAGGATCTCTCGTGCGTTCCAAATCTCCTGGGCAGAGTAATACCGGCGGCCACCGCGGATGTCGCTTGGTTCGGGAACCGTTCCTTCGGCGTGCACTTTGCGCATGAATTGGCCGGATACACCCAGCAACTCGGCGACCTCTGGAGCAGCAAAGGCACGCAGTGACTTTGTGTTGTCTGGTGCGAAAGCCGCAAGAAGGTGCTCTCGGATCGCCGCGTTCAGCCTTTCGGAAATTTCGGTTGCGAGGGCTGACGGTCTTTCGGTATTAAGCGGTGTCACTGGAATCATGTGGTTGCCCCAAATTCAAACATGTGGCTTTTTTCGCGCCACTTGGGGATAAAAGGTGTGATTCACCCGCTTAAGTCAAGATTTTTCGCCTATTTAGTGTCTAATTGGGCAGGATTAGACTATATGCACCACCCATCAAATCATGCGAGTTTACAGCTGTAAACCCTCCGGCGAGGCAGATTGCCCCGCCGGAAACTCTTCTTAGACTTCCTTCGGACCCCAGGGAATCACTGCCTGCAGCGTGCCATCATCCTGGTTCGCAGCCTTTCCAAGGTTGGCGTTGAAGCCAAAGTCGCGGATCGTCAAAGTGAAGTAGTCGGCGCCGGTGTCGCGGTTCTGCTTCTTCCAGATCCCGCCGCATTCGACCAAGCGACCACGAGGTGAGCGGCCGAGAACGCGATGCGTCGGGGCCATGGGATTGTCGCTTGCGACCGGCTCGACGGTGATGTCGATGTCGAAGTTCAGGGTGGAAATCGAGCCAGTGCCCTTGGCGGACTCGATATCGGCGCCTTCGAATTTGATGCAGTTGGTGGTCATTTGTTTACTCCTTCATCTGGTGTTGCAATGATGGTCAGAGGGCAGGGGCTCCTGACCCGAACACACCGAAGGCGCAGCGAAGCGGAGAAGGGCAGGGGGCCTGAATTTTGTTCCGCGCGGAATGACCCGAAGGGGCAGGGGATAATTCTGGCCACCGCCCTTTGTGTTCGGTACAGCCCCTGCGACCAGCATGTCATGCAACGCCATATGAAGAGCAACAGCCCCATCCAGCAGCAAAGGTGAGGAAGCAGATGAAAACCGGATAAGGGCTCTTGCCTGGGCGCCCACCCACGAAAACCGACATTGATAGGGCATAGCTAGATGGCAACAAGGCGGACAATGTGATTTTTAATCGAATTCTGCCGAACACCCGTCCTCGTCACACTGCGCCCGCTCGAGATGCTCAGGTGCTTGTAGTGGCAGTGCGCGTTCATTGATTAAACCGGCAAGCTCCGCACCCAGCTGAAGCGCGCTGACTTGACCGAAGTGGTGGGCACGCAGATTGCCAGACCTGTCGACCAACAAAAGCGACGGCGTGCCTTGGAGCTGATATCGTTTCATGGTTATCGGCAGGGTTTCTTTGCCTGGTGTGTCGACGCCAACAGGAAAGGTGATGCGGTATTCATGCAAAAACGCCTTCAGCGAAATCGGCTTCATAGCGTCGTGATGCTCAAAGACCGTGTGCAGACCGATGACGGCCAGTTGATCCTTCGGAAACAAGTCATGTGCTTGTTGCGCCAAGGGAAGGCTATGGGCAACGCAACCCGGACAAAGCATCTGAAACGCCTCGACCAGGATGACCTTGCCGCGCAGATCAGAGAGACTGATTGGTTTTGATGAGTTGAACCATTGATCAACCGTCCAGTCCGGCAATTCTTGCAATTGTGGCGTTGTCATTGGTCTCTCCAATAACTGTTTGCTTCGGCAACCGTTCGAAAGTTGGTGGCGACGACGCCGGAGACAGTGATCAGCGCGGTGAAGTCATCCTCGTACTGATCACGTACCTTGGTGCGTATTTCCGCATCGGGCTGCGTCAATTTCACCGCCATGCGGGACAGCTTGACAGCAAGGGCATAGCCAGACTCGGCGTCAGGGGTGATCAGGGTGGGAAGCCATGGGTCAGACATGGTTGGTCTCCTTTGAAGATGAGCGCCCCCAAGGGGGCAGGGGCGCGCAGTCTTTGGTTACTTGACGCGACCAGGCAGCGAGAGGTCGCCAGAGGCAACATCAAAGACATCCGTGACACAGAGAAGTGGCGCGTGAACGCTTTCGTTAACGCGTAAGGCTGCGGTCACTCCGTCGTAGGACGCACCCTCGGCACCGCCCGCAACAGCTGCATTTATAGCGACTTCCGGCCCGTCGAAGATCGGTGTGAAGCCGGGGCTGTCGAGCAGGATTGGGAACCCTGGCCAGGTCGCGGGCAGGTTTGGCGTGGTACCCTCGGGAATGTCCTTAACGGCCAGAGCACCGGGGCCGCATTCCTCGGTTGGGGCCAGTACAACCCAGTGGCTGTGCCAAATGCCGCCGTCGTTGCCGGTGTTACCGTCTAGGTCTTCGTCGAAAAGCGGCGTGTCGTCGAAGTCCGGGTGGCTGGTTGCAGCCATTGCGAGAATACCTGCCCCTTCGTCAAATCCGACAACGCTCGGGTCAAGCGAAGTTGGCCAGACGTAGGACCAGACCGATGCTCCGCCGACGGCACCGATTGCTTCGGGTGTATCGGCTCCGGCCTCACCGTTGGTCGTCATGTGAAATGTGACGGTGTTACCGTCCCGATGCACGTGGGCTGCGAGAATGTCGAAGGACGTGACTTTGGACGCATCGGATTCGGATGCAACTGCCCCGTCCTGATGAATGGCATGGGAACCATCAGCAAAAGCGCTGGTTGCGATGAAAGCCGCGAATGCGGCGGTTGTTAGGAACCGGTTCATTTTGATCTCCATTTGTAGACTCAATGGAGTCAGTTTTAGTAGCGAGTCGATACTATTGCAATATTAATTTCGACTCGCTACATTCTCCTCATGTCTACAAATACGCATGTCCGCGAACTCATCACGCGCCTTGCCCGTCTTAATGCGGCTGAAACCTGGGGGATGACCTTAACCCGGCCCAAATGTCGGCAATTGGCTACTTGGCGCGCGCAACCGGTTCTCTCGCTCGCCGTCTCATGTGGCCGAGTATCTTGGCACCACGCGCGGTACGATGTCCCAGACGCTGAAGGCGCTTGTGCGTAAGGGCTATGTATCTGAAGTACGTTCCGAGACCGATAAACGCTCAATTTCTTTTGATCTGACGCCCGAGGGCGCGAAGGTCGCCGCTAGATCGGGCGCTCTTGAAAGCGCAATCAAAGCTATTCCAGCGCAGGACAAAGCCTTACTGGAACAAACCCTTTCGACCGCGCTTTTGACGCTTATTGATGAAAATGGCGGCAGGTCGTTTGGTGTGTGCAACAGGTGTCGGCACCATCTACATCAGAACGGGGCACCGTTCTGCGATCTTCTCAAGTTGACTCTCAAGTCAGAAGAAACGCATCAAATTTGCCACGAACAGCGAGCATAGCTTCATTGTCCGAGCTTCGTTTGGGCAGATAAGTTCATGCTCGTCTTACAAAGCGGAACTGCAGCAATAGAAACATGGGGCTCTCTCCGTCCATTCGCTGCGTATCGAACAAAGGTCCGCTGTTCTCTGTTTCCTTCGATTTTCTCCTTTTGCACCGCATCGCCCCAGGCGGTGCTCCCGCGCGGACAGCGCCGGTCCGG
>LLEO01000099.1_pt1 | contig 15592 bp, 20 predicted proteins | sample 595861 | NCBI WGS metagenome assembly LLEO01 (sample SAMN02919315, study PRJNA255460) | bioreactor metagenome | biome: chemostat; feature: culture 2012_25.1; material: sediment; isolation source: day35 25degC chemostat 2012 inoculated with Wadden Sea sediment taken from... | place: Germany: Bremen ... | reverse complement strand
AGACAAAACACCCCGCTCTGATCAGAGCGGGGTGTCTTCGTTTCGAAAGTGGTCGGGCCTTACAGCTCGTTGATGTCGGTGTCCCAGGTTTTGGTCTGCCCCTTACGCACCCCGAAGGCCATGCGAAGGACCAGCCAAGACGCAAGCGACACTGCGCCGAAGATCACCAGCAGGATTGGCAGGCTAAGACTTGCGCCGAGCGCCAAAAGCACCCCAACCGCCGTTGCGCCAATCGCGAAGCCAAGGAAGATATAGCCCGGCGCGAGGATTTCGAGGATGACTAGCGCGATCGCCCCACCGATCCACGCCCACCAGACGGACCAAAGCATCACGCTTTTCCTTTCAACAATTTGAAGGCATCGCCAAAGGCATCCAGCGCGTGGGCGGGCAGGATAATGGTTTGCTTGCCTTCACCTGCACCCACAGCGTCAAAGCTTCGACCTGCTTCAGGGCAACCTGATACTGTGCGGCTTCGATGCCGTTTTCTTTGATCGCCTTGGCCACGACTTCAGTCGCATAGGCTTCGGCGTCAGCGGACACACGGCGCGCCTCGGCAGCCTTTTGAGCGGCATAAAGCTCGGCGTCGGCCTGAAGCTCGACCGCGCGACGGGTGCCTTCCGCTTCGGTCACTTGCGCACGACGGGCGCGTTCGGCGTTCAGCTGCTGCAACATCGCTTCGCGGGTTGCCGCATCTAGGTTCACGTCCAAGATCTCGGCACGGGTCACTTCGATACCCCAGTCATCCACGCATCGGCGACCTGCTGCTTGATCTGCGAGATCAGCTGCTGACGGTTGGACTGAACTTCGTCCAGCTCCATCTCGCCGATGCCGGCACGCACGATACCTGCAACAGTCGTCGCAATTGCGGCGTCCACGTCGCGGATTCGATACACTGTCTTTTCCGGCTCAAGAATGCGGTAGAACACACTGGTTTCCACCTGAACCAACACGTTGTCCGACGTGATCGCATCTTGACTGGCGGTCGGAAGCTGGCGTTCGAGGATCGACACCTTGTGGCGCACGCGATCCAGAAACGGCACGATAAAGTTGATGCCCGGCCCAAGGACCGACTGCAAACGGCCGAAACGCTCGACCACATATTTTTCACTTTGCGGGACGATCTTTACGCCCCGAAGAACTGTTAAAATCAGAAATGCGGCCAGCAAAAGCAAAACAATGTTGCCGCCGCCAATGCCGATAATAATTTCATCCATCAAGATGGCCTTTCACTGTCCACGTTTGGTTGATAGATGGGGATGAAATGCCCGAATTTCAACTGTTAATGCGCGAGATCGCGTCCAAACCGGCCTGAACGCGCGGCTTGAAATGGGCGATAGATTGCGGGTCTGACAACCAGTCTTCAGGGGCCATCACGCGCCAGCATTGGCCTTCGCTTCCAAGCGCAACCTGCGCCGCCGCTTCCTTGGGCATTTCCGCGCCGAACCACCACGAAAAGGTGCCCGGAACATGGGGGCTTTCAAAACGCTGCTTCCAGATCAGTTGATCCGGCGCGATCGCCAAAGAAAGCTCTTCACGCGTCTCGCGCAGCACACAGTCCTCGGGTGTTTCCCCCGGCTCGGACCCACCGCCGGGCATGTCCCACATATTTGGGTAGGGGATATCCTGCCGATCATCCCGCAAGATGGTCACAAGCTGCCCGCCGATCAGCAGAACCAGTTTCGCGCCGATGAAGTCGTCTTGGGTCATAGCCTCAGACTAGGCCTGTTCCCCACCCGTCGCATCCGCTAATTTCGCGCCATGCCGTCCTTATGCCGCAAATGCCTGACCCAGTTCGACACGGGCCGTCGCTGCCCGTCCTGCAACAGCCCCCGCGTGCTGTCGCATCCGGAACTGTTTGATCTGTCGATTGCGCATATGGATTGCGACGCCTTCTATGCCTCGGTCGAAAAACGCGACAATCCCGCGCTTGCGGACAAGCCGGTGATCATCGGCGGCGGCAAACGTGGCGTTGTGTCCACGGCCTGCTATGTCGCGCGCATTCGCGGCGTGCGATCCGCGATGCCGATGTTTCAAGCGCTGAAGCTATGCCCGGACGCGGTTGTGATCCGCCCGCGCGGCAGCCATTACGCAGCTGTCTCGAAGCAAATCCGCGCGATGATGGACGAGTTGACCCCCGCGATCGAGCCCCCTGTCGTTGGACGAAGCCTTTCTGGACATGACCGGAACCGCCGGGCTGCATGGCGTGCCACCCGCAGTCATGCTGGCGCGTCTGGTCAACCGGATGGAGGACGAGTTGGGCCTGACCGGCTCCATCGGCCTCAGCCACAACAAGTTTCTGGCAAAGGTCGCGTCCGATCTGGACAAACCGCGCGGGTTTTCGGTGATTGGAAAGGCCGAGACGATGAGTTTCCTGCGCGACAAACCCGTGGGCCTGATTTGGGGCGTGGGGGGCGTCAGTCAGGCGCAACTGGACAAGGCGGGCGTCCACACGTTCGAGGATCTGTTGCGGTGGGACAAAGAAGATCTGGTGGCCCGTTTCGGCGGCATGGGCGAACGCCTGTGGCATCTGGCGCGGGGACAGGACAAGCGGCGCGTGACCGCCAATGCGCCGATCAAGTCGATCTCGAACGAAACCACGTTTTTCGAAGACACCGCCAACCCTGATCTGCTGGACGGCCACCTGTGGCGTCTGGCCGAGAATGTCTCGGACCGGGCAAAAGCGCGCGACATGGCGGGGCAGGTTGTGACACTAAAGCTGAAACGCGCCGACTTCCGCGCGCTGAGCCGACAAAGCAATCTGGGCGACATGACCCAAAGCGCCGACCGAATCTATCGCACCGCCCGCGCGTTGCTGGACACAGTTCTGGACAAGGGACCATTTCGCCTGATCGGGGTCGGGATCAGCCATATTGGCCCCGCAACCCAGACCGACATGACGCAAGACTTGCTGGACCCCAACGCCGAGCAGCGACGTCAGGCGGAAAAAGCAACAGACACCATCCGCGCGCGGTTCGGGAAAGATGCGATCAAAAAGGGGCGCGGACTGCGCTGAGGGCTATTCGGCCGCCAACGCCGTGTCCTGCCGCCCAATGTTCGCAATCCGTGCGATGACCGTGCGCAGACGGCTCTGCACCTCGGTAAAGCGATAGTTCGGCGTGATCGACGCCTCGTCCATATAAAGCGAGCGGTCGATCTCGATCTGGATTACGTGGCGCCCGGCCTGAGGGCGGCCATAATGCTGCACCATGAAGGCACCCGCAAAAGGCATGTTGCGCGCAGTGCGGAAGCCCGCATCCTGAAACGCGGTCTCGACCGCATCGACGATCTCGGACCCTGCTGATGCCCCGAATCTGTCGCCCAGGACGATCTCGGGCATTTCCGAAGTATTGCGGCGTAGACTGGCCAGGGCCTCGTGCGGCATGGAATGACAATCCAGCAAGATTGCCTGCCCATAGCTTGACACGTTGGCATCCATCAGCTGCCGCAATGCGTTGTGATAGGGATGCCAATGGGCGTCCAGACGCTTCTGCGCTGCCCCAAGGGTCATCTTCCCGCGATAGATCGCACGACCGCCAGCAACGACACGGGGAATCACCCCAAGCCCAGACGAAATACGTGGGTTCAACGTCGACCGACGCAGCCCTGAAATCAGCGCTGGGTCCAGCTCGTCTGCGCCGCGATTCAGATCCACATAGGCACGGGGCGTATTGGCACACAAAAACGGGGCACCGCATTCCGTCGCAAAGGCATAAAGTCTGTCGACATAGGCATCTTCCGAAGACCTGATGCTGCGTTCGTCGAGGATGGTTTGGTTCAGAAACACCTGATCATAGTGCGCCCCACTATGCGGCGACGCGAAAACGACGCTCGTGTCCTCGAACCGTGGACGATACAACGAAAATGTCTGCTCGTGCATCTTTGCCTCCTAACCTCTTTATAAAGTAAAAAACTCTTGCCAAAAGCCCTTGCGCGCAGCCCCGACTCCTTTTATAGCAACGCGAACCGGCGCGGGGTTTCCCGCGTCTCATCGTTTGGATCGGCCTGAAAAGGTTGTTTCGACACAGAATTTCGGGCGATTAGCTCAGCGGTAGAGCACTTCGTTGACATCGAAGGGGTCACTGGTTCGATCCCAGTATCGCCCACCATGAACCGCCAGATGACCGAAAGGTCAGAAGGTATAACTGAAGCCTAGGCGCAACCGCAGCGCCGCGTAGAAGGAGATCGACCATGAAAGTTCGCAACTCGCTCCGCTCGCTGAAAAACCGTCACCGCGATTGCCGCGTCGTGCGCCGTAAAGGCCGCGTATACGTGATCAACAAGACGCAGCGCCGGTTCAAAGCCCGTCAGCTAATCGCTTCAGCAGCGTTACAGAAAAAGCCGCCCAATGGGCGGCTTTTTTTGTGTTTGAGGTCTGGCATGTCGCAACTCCAGCTGTGTTTACAAACGCAGAAAGGGCCGGGTTGCCCCAGCCCCATCCGGGAGGAAACTGTAAATAGCCTCAGTCGTAGACGCGCTGGTCGTCGATGACGATGCCGTCATTCGTCAGGCTGCCCGGCGCGACCAGTTCGATCTTACCCTTCAGCTTCAGTGTATCCGCCACAGACTTGGCAAAAGCATCGGCATCGCCACCGCTGGCCTCGACCTGAACGGTCATCGCGTCCATCTCGCCTTCACGCGTTGCGATGACGCGGGCCTTGGCGATCTCGGCGTGTTTGGCGACGAAATCGGCGACCTGTTCGGGACGGACAAACATGCCCTTGATCTTGGCCGTCTGGTCCGCACGGCCCATCCAGCCCTTGATCCGCATGTTGGTGCGGCCACAGGGGCTGACGCCCGGTAGTACAGCGGACAAATCGCCAGTTGCGAAACGGATCAGCGGATAGTCGGGGTTCAGCGTGGTCACAACAACTTCGCCCACCTCGCCCGGAGCAACGGGGTCGCCGGTGCCGGGGCGGACGATCTCGACGATCACGCCTTCGTCCACGATCATGCCTTCCATGGCGTTGCTTTCGTATGCAATGTTGCCCAAGTCGGCAGTCGCATAACTTTGCAGGCAAGTGATGCCACGATCAGCGTATTCCTGACGCAGGCTGGGGAACAACGCACCGCCACCTACGGCAGCCTTGGTGATTTTCAGTTGCACGCCATCTGCATCCGCACGATCCAGAATGATCTTCAGATAGTCGGGTGTCCCGGCATAAGCGTGGTGCCGATATCAGCAGCGGCACGGACCTGAAGCTCGGTCTGGCCAACGCCAGCGGGCACAACGGCCGCACCAACAGCGCGGGCGCCGTTTTCAAAAATCATGCCGGCAGGCGTCAGGTGATACCCAAAGCAGTTCTGCACGATATCGCCCTTGCCGATACCACATGCGTTCAGGAAGCGACCCATACGCCACCAATCATGGCCAACCCCACCGTTCATAGATCGGACCGGGGCTTTGGAAAATATGTGCGAACTCATGCGTCGGCAGACCACCGAACCCGCCCAAGGGGCCGTCAGCCGCCTGCGCTTGCCAATCTCGGACTTGCGCAGAACCGGCAGCTTCGCCAGAGCCTCGGTCGAGGTAACGCCTGCCGCATCGACATCCGCCAGAAGGCTGGCATAGCCAGACAGGGCCTTGGCGCGTGCGATCTGCTCGGGCAGGGTCGCGGCCAGACCAGCGGCGCGTTCATCTTCCGAACGGGTCTCGAGCGCATCAAAATAGTTGGACATGGGCAAAACCTCTGTCTGCGCCGACCGGGATCGGCGTTAAATCATGATAAAGTTGGGTCGCCTTGGGGGCGGCGGGCCTGATTAGGCCAGCCAACGCTTACGGCGGCGATACGAGCGCACGTCGCGGAAGCTCTTACGACCTTCATCCGACATACCCAGGTAGAATTCCTTAACGTCCGGGTTCTCGCGCAGTTCGGCGGCAGGGCCGTCCATCACGATGCGGCCATTTTCCAGAATGTAACCATAGTGGGAATATTTCAGCGCCACGTTGGTGTTCTGTTCGGCCAACAGGAACGTGGTGCCCTGCTCTTCATTCAGACGCTTCACGATCTGGAAGATCTGTTCCACCAGCTGCGGAGCCAGACCCATCGAGGGTTCGTCCAGCAGGATCATCTCGGGGCGCGACATCATTGCCCGACCCATGGCGACCATCTGCTGCTCACCACCCGAGGTATAACCAGCCTGCGATTTGCGACGCTCGGCCAGGCGTGGGAAGTACTCATAGACCATTTCCAGGTCTTTCGCGACTGCGGCGCGGCCATCTGTGCGGGTGTAGGCACCGGTCAGCAGGTTCTCTTCCACGGTGAGGTGTTCAAAGCAGTGACGGCCTTCCATCACCTGAATAACACCGCGTTTCACCAGAGCGGCCGGGTTCAGTTCGGCGATGTTTTCGCCCATGTGGTCAATCGTGCCCTTGGTCACTTCGCCGCGCTCTGCCTGAAGCAGGTTCGAAATGGCCTTAAGGGTCGTCGTTTTCCCTGCACCGTTACCACCAAGAAGCGCAGTGATGCCGCCCTTGGGAACAGACAGGCTTACGCCTTTCAGCACGAGGATCACGTGATTGTAGATGACCTCGATATTGTTGACCTCAAGCAGGGTCTCTTCGGTCTTAACAGTGTCCAGCATATCAGGTCGTCCTGTTCGTAATCGTTTCTAGGGGTCGTCCGGGCCCGAAGGCCCGAACGCGTTCCGGTGTATTAGTTACACTGCGGATCGATTTTGTTTTCAGCAGCATAAGCAGCCGAGTCAGCGTCGATCAGCGGCTGGATCACTTCCATGTCCGATCCCGAGAAGTCGGTGATCAGCGACCACTTGCCGGCAGCACCATCCCACTGCTGGATCGCAATCGCGCCCGGGCCACCGTGGTTCGCACAGCTTACTTTGAACTCAGGACCAAAGCCTTCCATGCCCAGTTCGGCCATACGTGCGTTGGTGATTTCCAGCTGTTCCAGACCATCACGCATCTGAGCCGAGGTGATGTCTGCTACACCGTGGATTTCCTGCGCATTCTTTGCAGCTTCAGCCAGCATCATCGCGGCGTAAACACCACGGTTATAGATAACGGTACCAACGTTGGAACCGTCGCCAGCTGCTTTACCAGCGTCTACAACGTATTTCTGCAGGTCGCCGAAGACCGGATAGTCCGAACCAACACCGTGGAAGGTCATCGCCTTATAACCGGTGGCCTTTTCGCCAGCAGGCTTCACGTCATGTTCAGCACCCGACCACCATACGCCGATGAACTGGTCCATCGGGTAACGGATGTTCGCGGCTTCCTGAATGGCAACCTGGTTCATCACGCCCCAGCCCCAGAACAGAACGTAGTCGGGCTTTTCACGACGGATCTGCAGCCACTGAGCTTTCTGCTCTTGACCCGGATAGTCGATCGGAATGGTGGTCAGGTCGTAGCCGTGCTTTTCGCCCAGTTTGGTCAGGGTCGGGATCGGCTCTTTACCGTATGCGCCGTTGAAGTGCAGCAGAACGATCTTCTTGCCCTTCAGGTCGCCGCCGTTCAGGTCCAGAACGTGGTTGATCGCAGCCGAAGCACCGTTCCAGTAGTTGGCCGGGAAGTTGAACACATGGCTGAACACGTCGCCGTTTGCAGCCGAGGTACGGCCGTAACCGGGGGTGTAGAACGGGATGTCATCAGCAGTCGCTTTGGGGATCAGCTGATAGGTAATACCGGTCGACAGCGGGTTATAGGCCAGAGCGCCCATGCCTTTAGTCGATTCGTAGCATTCCACACCTTTTTCGGTGTTGTATGCGGTTTCACATTCAGGAACCTGAACAGCTACACCACCGATGCCGCCGTCACGTTCGTTCAGCAGGGTCATGTAGTCGGCGAAACCGTCAGCGTAAGGAATACCGCCTGCGGCGAAGGGGCCAGTCCGGTAGCTGAGCGACGGAAATACCAGATCCGCCATTACCGGTGAGGCCACCATGAGTGCGGCTACTGATGCCGCGGCAACACGTTTAAAAGTCATTTGCTTCCTCCCTAGATTAGCAAAATAGTGTGCCCTTTTTGGGCAACGCTTCGTTTGGACACCCGACCCTCCTCTTGGCCGGATGTCCGGATCTTTTTCCCCGCTTAGTGCGGGAAGGGCCACAGGCGCAGCTTCTCTTTCGTGAGACGCCACAGTTGGGCCAAACCATGGGGTTCGAGGATCAGGAAGATCACGATCAAACCACCAACGATGATGAATTCGAGCTCGGCAGCGATCTCTGTGGGCCAGCCCATAGTACCGACCAGAACGTTCTTCAGAAGGACCGGCATCAGGACCATGAAGCCGCACCAGCAAAGGATCCGAAGATCGAGCCAAGGCCGCCGATGATGACCATGAAGAGCACCAGGAACGACTTGGTGATACCGAAGCTTTCACCAGCTTCTGCAGCGCCCAGATAGACGGCGAAGAACAGAGCGCCGGCAATACCCACGAAGAAGGACGAGACAGCGAAGGCAGACATCTTGGCCATCAGCGGGTTCACCCCGATGATCTCGGCTGCGATGTCCATGTCGCGGATGCCCATCCATTTACGGCCAGTCATGCCGCGTGTCAGGTTGCGTGCAACCCAGGCAACACCCACCAGGAACACCAGGCAGATCATGTATTTCGCCCAGGCTTCGGTGTTGGGGCCAGTTACGATGATGCCGAATACGGTACGCTCAGGGGCGTTGATCTGACCCGAGGCCGAGTAGTTGTAGAACCACGCCACCTTGTTGAAGAGCCACACCAGAAAGAACTGAGCGGCAAGGGTCGCAACCGCAAGGTAGAACCCTTTGATGCGCAGCGACGGCAGACCGAAGGCAACCCCAACGGCGGCGGTGATACCGCCTGCGATCAGCACGTGGAACACGATGTTGATATCCGGGAAGGCCACCATCAGCTTGTAGCAAGCGTAAGCCCCTACAGCCATGAAGCCACCCGTACCCAGCGATACCTGACCAGCATAGCCCGTCAGAATGTTCAGCCCCAGCGCCGCAATGGCGTAGATGAAGAACGGAGCAAAGATCGAGTTCACCCAGTAATCGTTCACAAAGAACGGGATCACACAGAAGGCGACGAACAGGACGATCCAATATCCAGCCCGATCAAGGCGGATCGGAAAGGTCTGGTTGTCGTCGCGGTAGGACGTTTTGAAATCACCAGCTTCGCGGTAAAACATTGATCAGACCCTTTCGATGATTTTCTCACCAAACAGCCCCTGCGGGCGGAAGATGAGGAAGACAAGTGCCAGCACATAGGCGAACCAGGCTTGGGTTGCGCCGCCCACAAGGGGACCGATGGCAAATTCGAACAGCTGCTCGCCCACACCGATGATCAGACCGCCGATGATGGCGCCCGGGATCGAGGTGAAGCCACCCAGCATCAGAACCGGAAGTGCTTTCAGTGCAACTTCAGCCAGCGAGATCTGTACGCCCGATTTCGAGCCCCACATGATCCCGGCGACAAGGGCTACAAAGCCAGCAATCGACCAGACCAGAACCCAGATGAAGCGCAGCGAGATACCGACCGACAGAGCTGCCGAGTGGTCATCCGCCACAGCCCGCAGGGCGCGGCCTTGCTTGGTGTATTGCGAGAACAGAACCAGCGCGGCCACCAGAAGGGCAGCAACGATGGCTGCAACGATATCGAGGTTGTCGATAAAGAAGCCATAGCCGAACCAGTTATAGGTGGTCGTATCAATCGTTTCGTTGATACCTTGCGCCAGACCCACGTCCAGCTTCATCACTTCCGAACCCCACATCAGCGGTGCGAAACCGTGCATGAAGTACCACATACCGATCGTGGCCATGAACAGGATGATGTCAGGCTGACCGATAAGGTGCTGAAGGATGTATTTTTCGATGATCCAAGCGACAAGCACCATTGCAGCGCCTGCCACGATAATCGCCAAGATCGTCGGCACGGTCCATCCGAAGTGGTGGATTTTGGTGCCGAAAATCGTGTTGATCAGGTGCGCGAAGGGGATTTGCCCCGTCTGAACACCCACCAGGGTCATAGCGGCGAACACCACCAGCATACCCTGAGCAAAGTTAAAGATGCCGGATGCCTTGAAGATCAAGACAAAGCCCAGCGCGACGAGTGCGTAAAGTACCCCGGCCATCAGGCCGTTCAGGGTGACTTCCATCGCAAAGAGTAGTTGTTCAGGCATAGTCTCCCCCCTTAGTCGTGTGACACGCCGAGATAGGCGTCGATCACATCCTGGTTGTTGCGCACCTCGTCGGGTGTGCCGTCCCCAATTTTCTTGCCGTAGTCCATGACCACGACGCGGTCGGACAGGTCCATAACAACGCCCATGTCGTGCTCGATCAGGCGATCGTGGTGCCGAACTCGTCATTCATGTCGAGGATGAAGCGGGACATGTCCTCTTTTCCTCGACGTTCATGCCGGCCATCGGTTCGTCGAGCAGAAGCAGCGACGGTTCAGCGGCCAAGCACGCGCCAGTTCAACACGCTTTTTCAGACCGTAAGGCAGACGCCCAACGGGCGTTTTGCGGATGTGCTGGATTTCAAGGAAGTCGATGACTTTCTCGCACGCTTCGCGGTTCTCCAGCTCTTCCTTTTCGGCTTTGCCTTTCCAGATCGCCTGCTGAAGCAGGTTGGCGTTCATCTTGTTCAGGCGGCCGGTCATGATGTTGTCCAGAACGGTCATGCCGTCAAACAGCGCGATGTTCTGGAAGGTCCGTGCCAGACCCTGCTGCGCCACCTGATAGGGGCGCATCTGCGGGCGTTTGGAACCACGGAACCAGACCTCGCCTTCTTGGGGTTTGTAGAACCCCGAGATGACGTTCAGCATCGAGGACTTACCAGCACCGTTCGGGCCGATGATCGCGCGGATCTCGCCTTCGCGGATGTTGAAGCTGATGTCCTTGATCGCAACCACACCACCAAAGCGCAGTGTGATGTTTTTAAGGTCCATGACAACGGGGCCAATGGTGCGCCCGTCTGCGGTGACGTAGCTGTCGGCGTTCATATCGGTCGTCATTCTGCCGCCATCCCCTGAGTGTTACCCACCACAGCCGCATCGCGGATTTCCAGGGTGGCGTTGATCGAACCCTTGCGACCGTCTTCATAGGTCACTTCGGTTTCGATATATTGCTCGGACTTGCCGCCATACAGCGCGTCGATCAGCGGAGCGTATTTCTCTTCCACGATCTTACGACGTACTTTACGGGTGCGGGTCATCTCGCCGTCATCTGCATCCAGTTCCTTGTGCAGGATCAGGAAGCGATGGATCTGACAGCCCGACAGCATCTCGTCTTCAGCAACCGACTTGTTGACCGTTTCCACGTGCTCCTGAATGGTCGACACCACGTCCGGGTGGCCGGCCAGTTCCTGATACGAGGCATAGGCAACGTTGTTGCGTTCAGCAGTTGCCAACGGCGGTCAGGTCAATGTTGATGAAGGCCGTGCACATGTTGCGGTCATTGCCGAAGACAACTGCCTCCAGAATGTCCGGGTAGAACTTCAGTTTGTTCTCAACATATTTGGGCGCGAACATCCGGCCATCAGCCATCTTGCCCACGTCCTTCGCACGGTCGATGATGCGCAGGTGGCCGTTGTTCTTGTCGAAGAAGCCAGCGTCACCGGTTGCAACCCAACCTTCGGGATCCTTGGTGTCGGCGGTCGATTCGGGGTTGTTGTAGTACTCAACAAAGGTCCCCGGCGAACGATAGAAGATCTCGCCATTGTCCTCGATGCGTACTTCCACACCCGGCGCAGGTACACCAACGGTGTCGTTGCGCACTTCGCCATCCGGCTGCACGGTGATGAACACAGTGGCTTCAGTCTGACCGTAAAGCTGCTTCAGGTTGATCCCCATCGAGCGATAGAACGCGAAGATTTCAGGACCAATGGCTTCACCAGCGGTATAGCCAACACGGATGCGGCCAAAGCCCAGCGTGTCTTTCAGCGGACCGTACACCAGCACGTCACCACAGCGATACTTGAAGTATTCCTGCAGGCTGCCACGATACAGCTTCAGACCCAGCGGATCCTTGGCTTTGAAATGCTTGCGCACGTTCTTGCCGTGACGCAGCTTGGCAAAGGCCAGACGAATGCCGTTCTCGATGATGGTCTCAGCCGCAAAGCCGATACCCATCGCATAGTTGAACCCGTGACGGACCTTCTGTTCCAGAGTTTTCTTCTGGGTGGTCACCTTGCGCTTCGGCATGCCGTGCTTTTCGCCGGCGCCGCTTTTCGCAAACTCCATAAAGTGATGGAAAATGGCGTATTTCAGATCGCCACTGTCTTCCATACGGATCATCACGTTGGTCAGCTGGGTTTCGAACACGCGCGGCGGGGCAAAGTAATAGGTCGGCCCGATTTCGCGCAAGTCCGACATCAGCGTGTCTGCCGATTCCGGGCAGTTCACGCAGAAGCCACACCACATGGCCTGACCCAGTGAGAAGATGAAGTCACCAACATGCCATCGGCAGATAGGCCAGAATGTCTTCGTTCACACCCAGGTTGTCGAACTCGGACGAGTTCTTCGCGCTTTCGACGATGTTGCGGTTCGACAGAACCACACCTTTGGGGCGACCGGTGGTGCCCGAGGTGTACAGCATTACGCAGGTGCTGTCATAGGTCAGCTCGGCTTCGCGGACAGCCATCTCGTCTTCAAGACGGGCATGGGCCACGCGGCCTTCTTCCTGAATGTCGACGTACCAATGCAGATGGCTGTGGTCGTATTTCCGCAGGCCACGCTTGTCATAGTACAACACGTGTTCGATGTGCTGGATCTTGTCCTGCACCTCGATCACTTTGTCGACTTGTTCCTGGTCACCGCAGACGACGAAACGCGCGCCGCAATGCTCCAGCACGTATTCCATCTCTTCCACAACCGCATCTTGGTAAAGCGGTACCGGAACGGCGCCTACCTTCTGCGCGGCAACCATCGCCCAGTAGTGGGCCGGACGGTTACGGCCGATGATGGCCACGTGGTCCCCACGGTTGATCCCCAAAGCCAAAAGACCCAATGCAAGGTTCTGAATTTCTTCAGCAGCCTCTGCCCAGGTCCAGCTTTGCCAGATACCGAATTCTTTCTCCCGATAAGCCGGGCGATCTCCATATTCCTTCACATTCCGCGCGAGAAGCGCTGGAATTGAGGCAAACGCGCCAGAAGCGACTTGATCCTGTGCCAAATTTTCCTCCCACCGTCGGTCGACCGACGTTCCAGTCATCGAACGAATCCTGCTCGACAACCCTGACGAAAAAAATCTCGCCGTCAAAGGTTTCGGCACTTTTTCCCAATCCTATCGAATTGTTACAAGATCAGATGAATCCTTACACGGGGGCGCATTCCTCTTTTCCCTAGACAAATCAGGTGCTAGCGATAGATGCAGGAGGGGATTGCTTGCCACTACAATCTTCAGAAACGGCCGCGTTGACCCAAGCCGGGCTGAACCTGATTCAGCAGGCACTTTCCATCTATGATCGACGCCTGACTTTGGTCATCGGGAACCGCCAGTTTCAGGATATGTTCGATCTGCCCGATCATCTGGTGCAACCCGGTGCGCCATTTTCCGAAACCATCCGCTATCTTGCCGAACGCGGTGACTATGGTGCGGTCGGAGATATCGACGCGTTCGTCCAGTCGCGCGTTGATCAGGCGCTGGACTTCCAACCCCACTACATGGAGCGCACCCGCGCCAATGGGCGCGTGATCTCGGTCGAGGGGCACCCGCTGTCGCAGGGGGGGATGGGTAACGGTCTATACTGATATTACCCCCGATCAAGCGCCAGGAATCGCTTTTGCGGGCCCGGTCCGAAGAGCTTTCTGATCAGGTGCTGACCTATACCGAGGAATTGGCCCAGACCAACCGTGCATTGACCTCGTCCAACATCGCGCTCGAGGAAACCAAACGGCAGCTGACCGTCATGGAAAGCCGCACGCGTCTGACCGCAGAAATGATGCCCGCGCACATCGCGCGGATTGACCATGATCTGCATTACACCTTCTCGAACCGGCGCCTAGGCAAGGTTTTCCCGGGCCGTCCGACCGATCTTTTGGGCCTACATGCCCGAGACGCGCTGGGCGACGAAGCCTTTTCTAAGATCAGCCCTATTTCAACCGCGCGTTTCATGGTGAATCCAGCGTATTCGAGTTTACGCACGAGGCATCGGGCCGCCGCATCCGCGTGGCGTTGACCCCCGACAAGGGCAAAGATCAGATCACCGGCGTCTACATCCTGTCGATGGATGTCACCGAAGAGGCTCAGTCCCGCGCCGCCCTCGCCCAGACCCGAAAGCGCGAGCTGGCCGCACAGCTGACATCCGGCGTTGCGCATGATTTCTCGAACCTGCTGACCATCATCATGGGTCTGCAAAGCCGCTTGGCCCAAATGGACATCGGGGATGACGCACAGGAGTTGGTCCAAGCCACCAACGCTGCCGTACGCCGGGGTGGGACACTTCTGGAACGGATTGCCACGATCTCGGGTCGGCGCGACGTTCATATGGAACCGGTGAACATCCCAGACATGTTGAAAGGGCTTGAAAGCCTTGCAGGACCGACCCTGCCTGCAAACATTAACCTGAAGGTCGAGGTTTCCGATCTGGACCAGCGTGTTGTCCTTGATTCTGGTGCCGTGCAGGATGGCATTCTGAACCTGATCATCAACGCCACACATGCGCTTGGCGATGCGGGCGGCGACATCCACCTGACTGCCGCCCGATCCGTGAAACCTGGGTCGAATTTCGTGTGACCGATACTGGGCCGGGCTTCGCGCCCGTGGCGTTAGAGCACGCGCTGGACCCGTTTTTCACCACCAAAGGCGGCGAAGGTTCGGGGCTTGGCCTGTCTATGGTCTATGACCAAACCAAGGTCGCAGGTGGTCAGGTTAAGATTTTCAACAGCGAAGAAACCGGTGGCGCCGTCGTATCCATCCGTTTGCCTCTGCGCATCCCCGCCCAACCCATCTCGCCGCGTCTTGTCCTTCTGATCGAAGACAGCGAAGCGATCCGGACATCGGTCCGCGAAATGCTGATCAGCATGGGGCCATCAGGTGATCGAGGCGAACTCGGCCGAGGACGCCCTGTCCCTGACCGGAATCGAGGGGCTGGGCCTTATCCTGTCTGATGTTATACTGGAAGGTGCGCAGACCGGGCCCGAGTTTCTGGACGCGCTGGCGCAGACCGGGTTGGATGTGCCAATGCTGCTAATGACATCCCTGCCGCTCGACGACCCACGACGCAAGAACGCCGGGGTTCCCCGTTTTGCCCAAGCCATTCACCACCGGTGAGCTGGCCACATTCCTGTCGCAAGAGGTTCCATCGTGACCCAACACATGATCGCTATTCTGGATGACGAACCCGAGATCCGCCGCATGTTGTCCCATGCACTGGAGGAAGCTGGATTCCGAACCGCGGCCTTCGCCCGCGCGACAGAATTCGAGGCTGCGCTGAACACCATGTCGCCCGATGTCTGCCTTGTGGACCTTGGCCTGCCAGACCGTGACGGGCTGACCTTGGTGCACCGACTGGCCCTTGAACGGGGCGCATCGATCATCATCATCTCGGGCCGCACCTTGGTGCAGGACCGCGTGACCGGATTGGAACTGGGGGCCGATGACTACATCGTCAAACCCTTCGAGCCGGCCGAGGTCGTCGCCCGCGTGCGCGCCCGCCTGCGCA
>LLEO01000098.1_pt1 | contig 15633 bp, 20 predicted proteins | sample 595861 | NCBI WGS metagenome assembly LLEO01 (sample SAMN02919315, study PRJNA255460) | bioreactor metagenome | biome: chemostat; feature: culture 2012_25.1; material: sediment; isolation source: day35 25degC chemostat 2012 inoculated with Wadden Sea sediment taken from... | place: Germany: Bremen ... | reverse complement strand
GCAGGCCGATCCCGGCCCGGACCCGGATATCGGCATGCTGACCACCGACACCCCGCCCCCATGGTCGGGCGGCGGCGGGCGATACGCCATTCCCGAAGTGCTGCAGCAGGTCGCCCAGCACAAAACGACGCTCATCTTCCACAACACCCCGCGCGCAGGCCGAGATCTTCTTCCATGAGCTGTGGCTGGCGAATGCTGACGGCTTGCCCATCGGCATTCACCACGGATCCCTCGCGCTGGAACAGCGCAAGAAGGTCGAGGCCGCGATGGTGGCGGGCCAGCTGCGCGCGGTGGTCTGTACCGGGTCGCTGGATTTGGGGCTGGACTGGGGTGACGTGGATCTGGTCATCCAGGTCGGCGCCCCCAAGAATGTAAAACGTTTGGTGCAGCGTATCGGCCGCGCCAATCACCGCTATAATGCGCCATCGAAAGCGCTGATCCTGCCCGCAAACCGGTGGAGGTCATCGAATGCCACGCCGCGATCGAGGCGGTGCTCGCCCATGATCTTGACGGAGACCCGCGCGCCCCGGTCCATTGGATGTACTCTGCCAACACATCCTGATCACCGCCTGCGCGGCCCCCTTCGACGCCGACGCCTTGTTCAAAGAAGTGATGGGGCGCTGGTCCCTATCATTCCCTGACCCGCGCGCAGTTTGACGACTGTCTGGACTTCGTCGCGACCGGCGGCTACGCCCTGCGCGCCTATGACCGCTGGCAACGCCTGATGCAGCGCGCGGACGGATTGTGGCGGCTGCGCGATCCCCGTTTGGCACAGCAAGTGCGGATGAATATCGGCACGATCATCGACACCGATACGCTGAAGGTACGCATGAAGGGACGGTCCGGGGCGTCCGCCGGAAAACCGCTGGGCGAGGTCGAGGAAAGCTTCGCCGCCTCTCTGGTTCCAGGTGATACCTTCCTGATGGGCGGGAACATTGTCCGGTTCGAAAGCCTGCGCGAGATGGAGGTGCAGGTCAGCCGGGACCGGGGTCGCAAACCGAAGCTGGCCGTGTTCTCGGGCACGAAATTCGCCACGTCGACACAGCTGTCCGTTCGCATCCTCGACCTGCTCCACCGCCCCGCCCTGCCCAATCTGCCAAGCACACGCTGGACTGGATCCGCCTGCAGGCGCAGGTCAGCCACCTGCCCCGTACGGGCCGCATCCTTGTGGAAAGCTTCGACCATGACGAACGCGCCCATACCTGCATCTATGGCTTTGCTGGCAAGAACGCGCAGCAAACGCTGGGCCTGATGGTCACCCGCCAGATGGAGGAGTTGGGCCTAGGGCCGCTGGGCTTTGTTGCCACCGATTACGCCACGCTCATCTGGTCCGTCGCGCATGTGACGGACCCAGCGCAGGTGCTGAATGCAGATCAGTTGCAAGACGGGCTTGAGGGCTGGCTGGCCGACAATGCGCTGATGAAGCGCAGCTTCAAGGGCGCTGCCACCATCGCCGGGCTAATCACTCGTAACCTGCCGGGCAAACGCTCCTCGGGGCGACAGGCGACGTTTTCCTCGGACATCCTCTATGACACGTTGCGCAAATACGATCCGGACCACCTACTTCTACAAATCACCCGGACCGAGGCGATGCGCGGGCTGATCGGCTTTGGCCGCATTGACGAGATGTTGGAGCGCACACAGGGCCGCATCGACCATGTCGTCACCGATCAGGTCACCCCCTTCGCCGCCCCGCTGTTCCTTGAGGTCGGCAAGGTGCCCGTCGACGGCGCTGGCCGCGAGGCGCTTCTTCAGGCCGAAGCCGACCGCCTGATGGAGCAATCCGGCCTTGCCACCCTGATCGCAACCGGCCAGAACGCCGATGGAAACGCAGACGGGATCCGATGACGCAGGGCTTTCACTTCACCTTTGCAGCTACGCAACTGATGCTGCTGCCCTCGGGCGCGCTGTGGTGGCCGGATCGAACACTGTTGTGCGTGTCGGACCTGCATCTGGGCAAATCCGAGCGGATCGTGCGCCGCTCGGGCGACATGCTGCCACCGTATGAATCCCGCGACACGCTGGGGCGGTTGGAAGAGGATCTGCGCCACACGAATGCCTCCACTGTCGTCTGCCTTGGTGACAGTTTCGACGACCTGCTTGCCGCGCAAAACCTGCCAGAGGCTGAAATACTGTGGATCACCCGCTTGATGGCCGGGCGCCGCTGGATCTGGATCGAGGGCAACCACGACCCCCGGTCCGGTCGAGTTCGGCGGCACGCATCTGGCGGAGTTGCACGAGACCCCGCTAATCTTCCGCCACATCGCGCAGGACGGCGCCACCAACGAGATTTCGGGGCCACTATCACCCCCAAAGCGCGGCTTCAGCTGCGTGGAGGTGGTGTCAGCCGCCCCTGTATGCTGGTTGACGCCAACCGTGTGATCCTGCCCGCCTATGGGACATATACCGGCGGGCTGCGCTCGGATGACGCCGCCCTGTCGGACCTGATGCGCAATGATGCGATCGCGGTCCTCACCGGCTCCCCGCCCCGTCCCATTCCGATGCCCCGCTAATCTTTGACGTGGCGTTTTGATGTCGCGGTCGCCCTCTGGGGCTATGTTGATCGTGAAAGGAACCGCTATGACCGTCTTGCCCGCCGATACTGAAACCCGCTTGCGCGATAGCTTCGCCGCGCAGTCCCTGATGACCTTCGCAGGTGCCCAAGTGGAAAGCTGCGCTTTTGGGCGGTTTCGCATCGTAAGCCCCATCCATGACGACATGCGCCAGCAGCATGATTTCGGTCACGCCGCGCTGACCTTCGCCTTGGGCGACACGGCGGCGGGCTATGCGGCGATGTCGGTCATGCGCCCGGATCAAGAGGTACTGACGGCCGAGATGAAGATCCAGCTGCTTGCGCCTGCCAAGGGACAGCGCCTGATCGCCGAAGGCCGCATCATCAAAGCCGGGCGCCGCCTGATCCCGGTCGAGGCCGACGTCTGGGCCGAGGACGGCGACAAGACGGTCCACATCGCGCGGCTGATCGGCACCATGGTGCCCGTCGACATCCCAGTTGCCGCAACGTGACACTTGCGCGCCTATGACCGGACGGCGCAAAGTGCGTTGAACACAAAGGATAAAATAATGTCAGACCGCGTGTCCATCACCGAAGAAAACCAAGTTGCAACCGTCACCCTGACCCGCGCGGACAAACGAAATGCACTGGATCTGGACATGATCCGGGCCATCGTCGACGCTGGCGAAACCCTCGCCGCGCGCAAGGACATCCGCGCCGTGGTGCTGACCGGTGACGGGCCCGCGTTCTCTGCCGGGCTGGACCTGAACGCCATGCCGCAGATCGCGCAATTCGCGATGCAGGGCGGTGTGTTTTTGGAACGCACACACAACAATTCAAACCTCTTCCAGGCCGCCAGCATGGTCTGGGCGAGATGCCTCAGCCCGTGATTGCCGCGGTGCATGGCTATGCCTTCGGTGGCGCGTTTCAGATCATGCTTGGTGCAGACATGCGCATCGCCGCCCCCGACACGCGGTTTTCGATCATGGAGGGCCGCTGGGGCATCATCCCCGACATGGGCGGCATGGTCCTGATGCGCCGCTTGGCGCGGGGGCGACGTGATCCGCAAGCTGACCTACTCGGCCGAGCAATTCGAGGCCCCTGCCGCGCTGAAATGGGGCTTTGTGACCGAGATTTCAGACACACCGCTGAACCGTGCCCACGCCATCGCCGCCGAGATCGCCAGTAAATCCCCCGACGCCATCCGCGCCGCCAAAGCCCTGATCCGCGACACCGAACTGATGGACGTCCGCGAGACGCTGATTGCCGAAAGCAAAGCGCAAGAAAAGCTGATGGGCACGCCCAATCAGATGGAGCCGTGATGGCCGGGATGCAGAAGCGGAAGGCGGAGTTTAAGGATTGAGGGAACAGCTAACCGCTTGGGTATTGTAAATGACTAAAATGAACCTGCTCTCCAGGTTGCCCGGCGGTAGTTCGGTTATTGAATGGTTCGGTCAAGAACCAAAGTTCCATGACGCAGAAATATCAGACATTCAATTGGCTCAGGGTGAGCCAAGTAGGATCATTTTGCATGCATGGAACACTACGAATGCTGTTGATTCCAAGGGATACTTTCTGACGGACAAGCACGCCTTTGTCGAAATTGAGTTCCAGAGCATAGACCTGATCGAACTGTCAAACTTCGATATAGGGCATACGAGCATCGTGTTTTCGCTTGAATTCACTGGCTCATTAGAGACAACGGAAGTCAGTTGGACGAGTTCTGTGGGAGCAGAGGGCAGGATCGTAGGAAAGGGTGTTTCAATGTCCATTTCGCCGCGCCGGATGGACAATACATAGCGGCAATATCGCCAGCATCTCACCAACTAAATGGAAAACGGCGCCAAGTTCCCCTGACGCCGTCTCAATCCTCATAAACCCTCAGCTTACGCCGTCAGCCCGTCCGGCTCGGCCAGCCCATTGGCGCGGCAGCAGGCTGTCAGGGTGTTGGCCGGAAGTCTACTTAGGATCAGGCAGCGGAGGGATGGTCCGCAGATACATTACGACAGCCTCAATATCCTCGGGTGAAAACATCGCGTAGTACCCATATCCCATCGGGGGCGACATTTGACTTCCGTTGGGGCGTTTACCTGAAGTGATCATGGTTTTCAGCTCGTCGTCGGAATAGCCGGCCAGACCGTCTTCGTGGCTGGTTATGTTCGGCGCGACGGATACCCCCCATGGTCCATGAAATTCGAAACCCCCGGCGCCAAGATGGGTGTCAAACATGGGGCCTTGTGGTCCGAAAGTTGTGTGGCACTCGGTACAATGCGCGACCGGCCCAGCAAGATAGGCACCGTATTCTACAGTCGCACCACGGGGTGGCGCGGAAACAGTTTCAACCGGTGGGCCATAGGCTGGCGGAAGCGGGAAATTGTACGTGGAAGAAGGCGTTTGATTGCCGCTGGCAGGTATGGTTCGAAGGAATGCAACAATCGACATTAGATCGTCATCACCTAGCCCCCGATAGAGGCCAATTGGCATGGGTGGGCCGATCACGGAGCCGTCCGGGCGAATGCCTTCACGGATCGCACGGGCGAGCTCTTCATCACTCCAATCCGCGACACGACCGCCGGGTGTGATGTTCACGGCCCAAGCTTCCATCATGTCGTTTTTTTCGACCATCATTCCGCCAAGCTCGTTCGACATGTCAGGTCCGTTTGGTCCTTGTGGAGTATGGCAATTGCCACACGCGGCTGGTCCGCGAACGAGGTATTCACCGCGCTCCAAACTTGGTTCGGCTATGGCGCAAAATGGAAATGTCGCAACTGAAAACGCGAATAGAAATCTATTCATAATTATCCCCCCAATTCTAAGTGCTTGTATTCCTTTTTTTTAATAACGACCCTATCAGTACGTTTCTGAAGAGCTGATTTGATACTCTACTATATTTCGCTGAATTCTCAAAACTGGGTGCGAACGGCCCACGTTTGCGAAAAAGCATTGTCCGCCCTGTCACGCGTCTTGCCGTTCAAAACAAAAACGGCGCCGGGTTCCCCTGACGCCGTTTCAATTCTCTTAAGCCCTCAGCCTACGCCGTCAGCCCATCCGGCTCGGCCAGGCCGTTGGCGCGGCAGCAGGCGGTCAGGGTGTTGGCCAGAAGGCAGGCGATGGTCATCGGGCCGACACCGCCGGGAACCGGGGTGATCGCGCCCGCCACTTTCGAGGCGCTTTCAAAGTCCACGTCGCCGACCAGCTTGTTCTTGCCGTCACGCTCGATCCGGTTGATGCCCACGTCGATCACGGTGGCACCTTCGCGGATCCAGTCTCCGGGCACCATTTCAGGGCGACCCACGGCGGCGACAACGATGTCTGCGCGGTGCACGACCTCGGGCAGGTCTTTGGTGCGGCTATGCGCGATGGTGACGGTGCAGCTGTCGCCCAGCAGCAGTTGCGCCATCGGCTTGCCCACAATGTTCGAGCGGCCGATCACGACGGCGTTCAGCCGGACAGCGAGCCATGGTGGTCACGCAGCATCATCAGGCAGCCCAGCGGCGTGCAGGGCACCATCGACTTCTGACCGGTGCCCAGAAGGCCCACGTTCGAGATGTGGAAGCCGTCCACGTCCTTGGCCGGGTCGATCGAGTTGATCACAAGGTCTTCGTTCAGGTGACCGGGCAGCGGCAGTTGGACCAGAATGCCGTGCACGGCGGGGTCGTTGTTCAGCTTGTCGATCAGCGCCAGAAGATCCTCTTCCGAGGTGTCAGCGTCCAGCTTGTGCTCGTAGCTGTTCATGCCCACTTCAACGGTCTGCTTGCCCTTCGAGCGGACATAGACCTGCGAGGCGGGATCTTCACCGACCAGCACCACGGCCAGACCCGGGGTGATGCCGTTTTCTTCTTTCAAGCGGGTCACGTGACCCGCGACTTTCTCGCGGACAGTTGCGGCAAATGCCTTGCCATCAATGATCTGAGCCGTCATCACGCTCTCCTTACCAGTCAGTCAAATTCGGAACGCGCATAGGCGTCACGATAGTGATTCATCTGCATTTCAGTTGCCAATACCGCGTTCGACATCAGGGTCGCAACCGTCACAGGGCCAACACCGCCGGGAACCGGGGTGATCCAGCCCGCAACTTGGCTGCAGCTTTCGAAATCCGCGTCGCCCACGGTCTTGCCGTCGACGCGGTTGATACCAATGTCGATCACCGCGCAGCCGGGTTTCAGCATCTCGCCGGTCACCAGACCGGGCTTGCCCACGGCGACGAACACCGCATCCGCTGCGCGGCTATGCATCGCGACCGAGCGGGTCATGTGGTGACATACGGTGACCGTCGCGCCCAGCCCCATCAAAAGGAAGGCGATGGGTTTGCCGACGATTTCCGAGTGGCCGATCACAGTGACGTTCAGCCCTTCCATGTCCAAGGGCAACGTCTTCAGGATTTCGACAGCCGCCACAGCGGTACAAGGACCCAGCGCCAGATCGTTATAGACGATGTTGCCGATGGACGCAGGTGCATCCCTTCGACATCCTTCAACGGATGGACCAGCTTTTGCAGGGTCTTTACCGGAATATGGTCGGGCAGCGGGCGCTGAATGATGATCCCGTTCACGCGCGGGTCGGCGTTCAGGCCTTGGATGATGCCCGTCAGTTGCTCCAGCGAAGTCTCAGAGGGATAGTTGCGCGCTTCGAACTCGACCCCGGCGCTTTCCGCCGATTTCTGTTGGTTACGCACGTAAAGCTCGGCTGCGGCGACGTCACCGACGGACAGCGACACCAGCTTGGGGCGACCAGCTTTATCAGAAAGCTCGGCTGCGCGGGCGGCCACATCCTTGCGCATGTCAGCGGCAATGGCCTTGCCGTCGATCAGAGTGGCAGTGTTGCCAATCATGGCCTCTCCTTCTTCACGGGAATTGTTGGGGGTCGTAAAAGTGAAGGGCGGGTCATCCCCGCCCTTCGTGGTTCTGCTTAGAACAGGCCTTCGATTTCGCCCTCGGCGTTCAGACCGATTGACAGCGCTGCAGGGGTACGCGGCAGGCCCGGCATGGTCATGATCTCGCCGCAGACAACGACGATGAAACCAGCGCCAGCCGACAGGCGAACCTCGCGTACCGGAACCGAGTGGCCGGTGGGTGCACCGCGCAGGTTCGGGTCGGTCGAGAAGCTGTACTGCGTTTTCGCCATACAAACCGGCAGATTGCCATATCCGGCCTCTTCCCAGTCTTTCAGCTGGCTGCGGATTTTTTTGTCAGCCAGAACTTCGTCCGCGCGTAGATGCGCTTGGCGATGGTCTCGATCTTCTCAAACAGCGGCATGTCGTCCGGGTAGATGGGGGCGAAGGATGCGACGTCTGCGTCTGCGATCTCTGCCACGCGCTTGGCCAGCGCTTCCGAGCCTCGGAACCCAGTTCCCAGTGACGCGACAGGATTGCCTCGGAGCCGTGGCCCTCAACATAATCCTTCACGGCCTGCACTTCGGCATCGGTGTCGGTGACGAAATGGTTGATGGCAACCACAACCGGCACGCCGAAGGATTTCAGGTTCTCGATGTGGCGACCCAGGTTGGCGCAGCCATTGTTGACAGCGTCCACGTTCTCGGCACCCAGATCTGCCTTGGCAACGCCGCCGTTCATTTTCATCGCCCGCACGGTGGCAACCAGAACCACAACCGACGGTGCGATGCCTGCCTTGCGGCACTTGATGTTCATGAACTTCTCGGCGCCAAGGTCAGCACCGAAGCCAGCTTCGGTCACAACATAGTCGGCCAGTTTCAGCGCGGTCTTGGTTGCGATGACCGAGTTACAGCCGTGTGCGATGTTGGCGAACGGGCCGCCGTGCACGAAGGCCGGATTGTTTTCCAGCGTCTGCACCAGGTTGGGCTGCATGGCATCTTTCAGAAGAACGGTCATTGCACCGTCTGCGCCGATGTCACGGCAGTAGATAGCTTTACGTTCACGAGTGTAGGCCACGATGATGTCGCCCAGACGCTTCTGCAGATCTTGCAGATCGTTGGCCAAGCACAGGATCGCCATAACTTCCGACGCGACGGTGATGTCATAGCCGGTCTGACGCGGGAAGCCGTTGGCCACACCACCCAGCGAACATACGATGTCACGCAGAGCGCGGTCGTTCATGTCGACCACACGACGCCAAGCGACGCGACGCTCGTCGATTTCCAGCTCGTTGCCCCAGTAGATGTGGTTGTCGATCATGGCCGACAAGAGCGAGTGGCTGAGGTGATGGCGTGGAAGTCACCGGTGAAGTGAAGGTTCATTTCCTCCATCGGAACGATCTGCGCGTAGCCGCCACCAGCAGCACCACCCTTCATACCGAAGTTCGGGCCCAGCGATGCTTCGCGGATACAGACCATGGCGTTCTTGCCGATGCGGTTCAGGCCGTCGCCCAGACCTACGGTGGTGGTGGTTTTACCTTCACCTGCCGGGGTTGGGTTGATCGCGGTCACCAGGATCAGCTTGCCGTCCTCTTTGGACTGGACCGAGTTGATGAAGTCCTGGCTGACTTTGGCTTTGTCGTGGCCATAGGGCAGCAGGTGCTCGCTCGGAATGCCCAGCTTGTCGCCGATTTCCTGAATCGGGCGTTTTTTGGCTTCGCGGGCAATTTCGATGTCAGATTTATAGCTCATGGCAGATCCTTCAGAAACGAGAGCATGTTCAAGGCGGCTGCATCCCTGTTAGCGCTGCAGCCAAATGTCCTCCTCTGCATAACGACCCAAATCCCGACTCACAGGGTGAAATCCGACATGTTTGCCGCCGATTTCGTCGGATCAGTTACGCAACGTTTCTGATCCGCCCCGAAGGTCCTTGAAAGGCACCAAGATTTCCGGTGTCGGTGCCCGTCAGCCGGGCGTCGGGTTCCAAGCGGGCTGATCCGGAACGAACAGTCGTAGCTCGTCCCCGATTTTCAGGGTTCCGGCATGTTCGACCCAAGCCGTAACGCCCCGTTTGCCCGTTGCTGCTTGTTTGTACCTGATGCCGTGTCCCGGCATGGCGCGCTCGACCTCGCGTCCGGTGATGTTGCAAGGGCGGTTTTCCATGTCGATCACAAAACATGTACCGTTTTCAGACAGGAGGCGCGAGGATGGCGGGATATGAGTAAAATCGGGAATGCCTTCGACAATCAGCGACGCGCCCAGCCATGCCGGATCCAGCGCGTCCAGCTTCAGCGTTGCCGCCGCTTCCGCCATCTCCTCGGCCGACAGGATCGAGATCTGGCGCGTGTTGCGGATTTCCGTTCCCTGTGGGTATTGGTTCGTCACGCGGGGACAGGACGCCCGCATCAGACCCGACCGGGCTTCTCCGACAAATCCATCATACGACACGTCGACCATGTCACGTGCTTCGCTACGCATGGTGCTGCTACGATCGGACGTGACCCCAAGCCATGTGATCGTTGCTATATAGTCCGATGGGATCAAGGCGGGCATGGGTGCTCCTTTTCGTTTTGCAGCACCCTGCCCGGTTGTGCGGCGAACAGCAATTCACAGCTTGTGTCGCCCTGAAAGAAAAACCCCAGAGCATCACTCTGGGGTTTTCTCGTTTTATGCGGTGGGTTCCGGTTCCATCCCGCCATCGTCAGACGATTTCTTGCGCGGTTTGGTTTTCGGGATCGCAGCGACCGACGGGGCGTTGCCCTCGTCCGGCGTGTCATCGTCGTCGGATGCGTGGGGCGGCTCGCCCTTCATCACACGCTCGATTTCCGGGCCGGTCAGGGTTTCGTATTCCAATAGGCCCTGCGCCAGATTTTCCCATTCCTGTTCATGTTCTTTCAGGATCTTGAACGCTGTCTCATAGCCGTTCTGGATGAAGCCTTTCACCTCTCCCTCGATCAGCTCTTTCGTATGCGCCGAGACCGAGAAGCCAGCAGTATTGCCCTGATAGCCTTCATGCGCTTCGGCATAGTCGATGTTACCGACCTTGTCTGACATACCCCAGCGCATCACCATGGCACGCGCCAGACCGGATGCCTGCTGGATATCCCCAGCCGGACCGTTCGACACATTTTCTTCGCCATACTTGATGATTTCGGCAGCCTTGCCCGCCATGGTCATGGCCAGCTTTTCTTCGCATTCCGACTTGTGCCAGTTCAGGCGGTCGATTTCCGGCAAGGATACAACCATCCCCAGCGCACCACCGCGCGGAATGATGGTCGCCTTATAGACCGGATCACATTGCGGCAGCTTCATGCCGACCACGGCGTGACCCGCTTCGTGATAGGCGGTCTTTTCCTTTTGGTCATCGGTCAGCACCATCGAGCGGCGCTCTGCCCCCATCATGACCTTATCTTTCGCGTTCTCGAAATCTTCCATGGTCACAAAACGGCGGCCCACACGGGCGGCCATCAGCGCAGCCTCGTTCACAAGGTTCGCCAGATCCGCACCCGAGAAACCCGGCGTACCGCGCGCAATGATGCGCATGTCAGCGTCAGGGCCAGCGGCACTTTGCGGGCATGGACGCCCAGAATCTTCTCGCGGCCTTTGATGTCGGGGTTCGGCACGGTGACCTGACGGTCGAAACGGCCGGGACGCAGCAGCGCGGGGTCCAGAACGTCACGACGGTTGGTCGCGGCCAGAATGATCACGCCTTCATTGGCTTCAAAGCCGTCCATCTCGACCAAGAGCTGGTTGAGCGTCTGTTCGCGTTCGTCATTACCACCACCATAGCCAGCGCCACGCGACCGGCCCACGGCGTCGATCTCGTCGATGAAGACGATACAGGGCGCATTTTTCTTGGCCTGTTCGAACATGTCACGGACGCGGCTTGCACCTACACCGACGAACATCTCGACGAAATCCGAGCCCGAAATAGTGAAGAAGGGCACGCCTGCTTCGCCTGCAATCGCGCGGGCCAGAAGCGTTTTACCGGTACCCGGAGGACCAACAAGAAGCGCGCCTTTGGGGATCTGTCCGCCAAGGCGGCTGAATTTCTGCGGGTTACGCAGGAATTCTACGATCTCTTCCAGCTCTTCTTTGGCTTCGTCGATGCCGGCGACATCGTCAAAGGTCACACGGCCTTCGCGTTCCGTCAGCATTTTGGCTTTCGATTTGCCAAAGCCCATGGCCCCGCCGCCCCCGCGACCTTGCATCCGGTTCATCATGAAGAACCAAAACCCGATCAGCAAAGCCACCGGAAGAAGCAGTGTCACAAGGTTCATGAACCCCGATTGCTGCTGCGCTTCGGCAGTCACCTCGACGCCTTCCGCAATCAACAGCTGCGTCACTTCAGCATCACGCGGCACGATGGTTTGATAGATTTTACCGTCTGCAGCCTGATAGATCAGCTTTTCGCCATCAAGCGTGACGGATTTTACATTGTCGCCCTCAACGGCGGCGATAAACTCCGAATAAGTTGTCTGAGACGATGCAAGCCCAGACTGACCGTTCGAAAACAGATTGAACAAGGCCAGGATGAGCACAAAAAGCACAATCCAGAAGGCGAAATTTCTCGCGTTGCCCAAGGGGGATCTCCTTTAGATGCCATAGCGACGGGACGCCAAGCGGAACGCTTAACGCCGTGTTCTTAAAATAGGGATGATTGGCCGAGGTTCAATGCGATAAAATCGCCTTTAGGAAATCGGCTTTGCTTGGCCCAGCCAGCGTAGCACCTTCGCACAGAAAACCAGCAGCTGGAGCAGCCAATATCTGATCACCTACAAACAGTGCAGGTGTGGTCATCAGGCGATCACGGGGTTGGCCGGTTGCGCGCCAATTAGGGCAGTCGGAAATGGCGTTCGCCAAGACCCGCACATGCGCATGAGAAGGCCCGGTCAGAACCCAGCGTCCATCCCAAGATTCGCCAGACCGCGCTGCTTCGGATCGAAGGGCATTCAGCTCGCGCCCCACGACAAGCTGCCCGGACTTTTGGTGCAGTGCACACCCCGACAAGGTCCGGCGTTGACCTTCGAGAACTTGCGCCTCGATTTCTTTCAACGCGTCATAGCGCGGGCGGTAGGCAGCGCCAGAGACAAAGCGGATTGCAGCGGTCAGCAGACGGTGACGGGTTTCGGTCGGAAGGACCGAATACGCTGAAATGTCGAATACGACGTCGCCAAGTATCACCTCTGCATGTGTCTCGGCCGCATCAAGAGCCGCCTGAGTTAATGCAGTGCGTGCCTCGGTCATGCGAAGTGCTGTGCCAACCAGCCGGTCACGGTCTAATCCCAAAAGGGCCAGATCCTTCATCGCCTTGCGCACCCCGGACGCGTTCAAACCTTGCGTCCGTGTTCGAGGGATCATCAATCCACCCCAGTCCACGTTCGGTCAGACACTGCCTCAGGTCGTCTCGACCCGTCGCCAAGACCGGGCGCAGCCAGCGCATTTTCTGCGTCTGCCAGTCATCTTGCATTGCAGACAGGCCGTCCACGCCCGACCCGCGTGCCAAACGCATTACGAAGGTTTCGGCCTGATCATCGGCGGTATGGCCTACGGCCACGGCATCCAGTCCCCAAACCCCTGCGCCCAATTGGCCAGAAGCTCATACCGCGCAGCGCGGGCCGCGCTTTGGACATTACCGCTTGGCGCGTCTGCCCATGTCAGCGTGTCATGGGGCAGGCCAAGCTCTACACAGCGGGCCTTGACCCAGTTGGCCTCTTCCGCAGCCTCGGGGCGCAGCCCGTGGTCTACGGTTGCTGCCTCAGATCAGCCCCCACCCGTTTTGCCCATTCAACCGCCAAGACCAGCATCGCCATGCTGTCGCTGCCACCAGAGACGGCCAGCCCAAGACGCGAAACGGGCCCGCGCTGGCGGGCCCGGTCCAAGGCGATTTCGAATGTCTGCTCGGGCCTCACGGGCAGTTCAGCGTCTGACGCGCGGTTTGCGCATCCGCCACGGCAGGTGCACCGGGGAAACGCTTGCCCACTTCAGCAAGCGTCGCACAGGCTTCGTTCACCTGCCCAAGCTCGCCCAGCGAAAAGCCCAGACGAAACAGCGCGTCCGGCGCGCGGTCACTGTTGGGCGCACCCGAGAACGCGTTCAGATAAGCACGCGCGGCATTCTTCACGTCGCCCTCGCCTGTGTGGGCCTCGCCCCGCTGGAAATGCGCTTCCGAGGTCAAGGGGCTGCCCGGATAGTTCTCGATGAACTGCGTATACAGGGTTGCGGCCTGGGCAAAGTCACCTGCTTCCAGCGCCGCCCCGGCAGCATCAAAATCCTGCTGCTCACCCACGGCAAGCTCGGTCGCTGGGGACGTGGGCGACGTCGGGGCCGCAACCGGCCCTTCCGGAACCACGCCACCCCCAAGGGTCGAGGTTTCCCCCAGCTTGGAAATATCGCCGCCTTCCAGCTCGACCAGACGGAATTCCAGATCGCCAATGCGGTTGGTGCCGTCTTTCACGATCGAGTTGATGCGGAACTCCAACTGCTCGGTCTTCGAGGTTAGACGCGACAGCTCTCCTTCAATGGCCGCCATCCGCTGAGACAGGCTGCCCACGCCGGTGGTCACATTGGCGCCCCCGGTGGTCGACAGCTCGGTCTTCAGCTTCTGGATCTCGACATAGAGCACAGTCAGTTCCTGCCGGATATCCGCCAGAGATTGCGTCCGGTCCTGCGCTAACGCCAAGGCAGGCGCGCCCACCAGAACGGCACCCAGTAACAAAGCTTTCAAGGATTTTGCCACCATATTTCAGGCCCTCTTCGTCCAGTTGGATCAGCTGGTAATCGCACCCGCAGCCAGCACGGTCACGGCGCGGCGGTTCTTGGAATAGCACAGCTCGTCCGAGCAGATCTCGAGCGGGCGTTCTTTACCATAGCTGACGGTCTGCAGACGGTTCGGCGCAACGCCGCGATCAATCAGGAAGTTCTGCACGGCCGAGGCACGGCGTGCACCCAGCGCAAGGTTGTATTCGCGGGTACCCTGTTCGTCGGCGTGACCTTCGATCACGGCGGTATAGCTGGTGTTTTCCATCAGCACGTGGCCTGCTGGGGTCAGCACTTGAACGCCTTCCTGGCTTAGCGTCGACTGGTCCACGGCGAACAGCACGCGGTCCCCGATGGTCTGGTTGAAATAAGCTGGCGAGCGCGGGTCAGACGGGCTGCCTGCCACGAAATCGCCGGAACCACCGCCAAAGCGGCCATTTCCAAAGCGGTCGTTCGAACAGGCCGACACGGCCAATGCGCCCACGAACAGCGCAGTCATCGCAATATGTTTCATGGTCTTTCCTGTATCATTTTGCCCTTTTTGGGCATGCTCTTTCATATTCTTGCCGGAAGTCTAACATTTCACCGGCGATTTGAAAACAAAGCGCATTCGCGCCCGTTTGGGTTTAGTTCAGCAGAGGCGACCACGCAGGGTCAGATGCCGCCCCTTCGGTCAGGACGCGGCGCAGATTGCGGCCAGTGATGTCCACCGAATAGAGCGACGCTTCGCCCGTTTCACCCTGGCTTTCACGGGTGAACATGATCACGCGGCCGTTGGGCGACCAGGTCGGGCCTTCGTCCAAGAACGAGGCTGTCAGAAGGCGTTCTTCTGATCCATCGGTGCGCATCACGCCGATATGGAAGCGGCCCGCATTCTGTTTGGTAAAGGCGATTAGATCGCCACGCGGCGACCAGACCGGGGTGCCATAGCGGCCTTGTCCGAAGCTGATCCGCGTCGCCTCGCCACCTGTAGCGGGCATAACATACAGTTGCTGGCTGCCCGAGCGATCGCTTTCAAACACAATGCTCGATCCGTCAGGCGAAAAGCTGGGCGCGGTCTCGATCGAGGGGGCCTGAGTCAAACGGCGGGCCTGTCCGCTGGCAATGTCCATTGTGTAAAGGTCCGTGTTGCCGCCCGCAGACAGCGAATACACAACGGTGCGGCCATCCGGCGAGAAGCGCGGCGCGAAGGTCATGGTTCCCTCTTGGCTGGACAACACGCGGCGTCCGACCGTGGCCACATCCAGCACGTAGACCTGCGGGAAACCGGTTTCATAGCTGGTGTACAGCACGCGATCCCCTTGAGGCGAAAAGCGCGGCGCCAGTACCAGCGCCGAGCTATCGGTCAGGTACTGCACATTTGCGCCGTCATAATCCATGATCGCCAGACGCTTGCGACGGGCGTTCTTCGGACCGCTTTCGGCCACAAATACCACGCGGCTGTCGAAATAGCCGCTTTCGCCGGTGATCCGGCTATAGACGATATCCGCGACCTTATGCGCCATGCGACGCCACCCCGCCGCCCCGCCCGA
>LLEO01000097.1_pt1 | contig 15739 bp, 22 predicted proteins | sample 595861 | NCBI WGS metagenome assembly LLEO01 (sample SAMN02919315, study PRJNA255460) | bioreactor metagenome | biome: chemostat; feature: culture 2012_25.1; material: sediment; isolation source: day35 25degC chemostat 2012 inoculated with Wadden Sea sediment taken from... | place: Germany: Bremen ... | reverse complement strand
TGTTATGTTTTCGGGCATAGGCACGCTTACATGGGGCGGCTGCTTTCTGGCTTTTGCCAGACGGGTGCAATTGATCTTCGATGCGCGCGCTGGACAGATCGTGAAGCGCAAGCGGTCGTTCTTTGGATACGCACAGGATGTCTATCCGCTGGACGCCCTCTGCGGAGCCGAGCTTGAGGAAACACGGCGCGATGGATCCAGTATGTATCGCCCGGTTCTGGTGATGACCGGGCAGCCGAACCTACCGGTGGTATCTTATTACACCAACGGGTCTGGACCTCGCCGCACGACCGAGGCCATCAATACGTGGCTGAACGGGCGATCTAACCCAATGCAGCTTGACTCTGAGCCACGAACCCCGTAACTCACCCCCAAATCTCGGAAGTGCGAAACTTCCGGTCCCATGGCCCAATGCCGGGATCGCCCCCTGTCAGCGTGTTACGCCCACAGGGGCCATCGTGTTTTGGGCGTTTGGAAAAGCGCAACCCCGCCCCTATCTTGGGGGAAACGAAACGGCAAAGGAGCCGAGATATGTTCGAGAGCCTCTCAGATCGCCTGTCTGGCGTCTTTGACCGTCTGACGAAACAGGGTGCGCTGTCCGAAGATGATGTAAAAACCGCCCTGCGCGAAGTGCGTGTGGCCTTGCTCGAGGCTGACGTCTCGCTGCCTGTTGCCCGCGACTTTGTGAAGAAGGTGCAGGAACAAGCGACCGGTCAAGCCGTGACCAAATCGGTTACGCCCGGCCAGCAGGTCGTCAAGATTGTGCACGACGCTCTGGTCGACGTTCTGACCGGCGAAGGCGAACCCGGCGCACTGAAGGTCGACAGCCCCCCTGCCCCGATCCTGATGGTCGGTCTGCAAGGTGGTGGTAAAACCACGACCACTGCGAAGCTGGCCAAGCGTCTGACAGAAAAAGAAGGCAAGCGGGTTCTGATGGCCTCGCTCGATATCTACCGTCCGGCCGCTATGGATCAGCTGGCGGTTCTGGGTAAACAGATTGGCGTGGACACATTGCCGATCGTTCCCGGCCAGAAGCCCGTCGACATTGCCAAACGTGCCAAGCAGCAGGCGACGATGGGCGGCTATGACGTCTATATGCTCGACACCGCTGGCCGTTTGCACATCGACGAAGTCCTGATGGGCGAGGTCGAGGAAGTCTCGGCCGTTGTGAACCCGCGCGAGACCCTGCTGGTGGTCGATGGCCTGACCGGTCAGGTCGCCGTCGAGGTCGCGCAGGAATTTGACGACAAGGTCGGCATCTCGGGCGTGGTCCTGACCCGTATGGATGGTGACGGACGCGGTGGTGCGGCGCTGTCGATGCGAGCAGTCACAGGCAAGCCGATCAAGTTCGTCGGTCTTGGCGAAAAGATGGACGCGCTGGAAACCTTCGAGCCCGACCGGATCGCAGGCCGCATCCTTGGCATGGGCGACATCGTTGCTCTGGTCGAGAAAGCCCAAGAAACCATCGAGGCCCAGCAAGCCGAGCGCATGATGAAGCGCTTCCAGAAGGGTCAGTTCAACATGAACGACCTTAAGATGCAGCTGGAGCAGATGATCAAGATGGGCGGCATGCAGGGCATCATGGGGATGATGCCGGGCATGGGCAAAATGGCCAAACAGGCCGAAGCCGCCGGCATGGATGACAAGGTGCTGAAGCAGCAGATCGCGCTGATCCAGTCGATGACCAAGCGCGAGCGCGCCAATCCGCAGATCCTGCAAGCCAGCCGCAAAAAGCGTATTGCCGCCGGTGCGGGCATGGAAGTGTCCGACCTGAACAAGCTTCTGAAAATGCAGCGCCAGATGGGCGACATGATGAAGAAGATGGGCAAGATGGGCAAAGGCAAGATGCTGAAACAGGCCATGGGTGGCATGTTCGGCAAAGGCGGCGGCATGCCCGATTTGGGCGGAATGGATCCCTCGCAGATGGACCCGAAAGCGCTGGAACAAGCGGCTAAGGCGATGGGCGGCAAGCTGCCCGGTGGTCTGCCCGGACTGGGCGGCGGTGGCCTACCCCCCGGCCTGTCTGGCTTCGGGAAGAAAAAGTAAGCGTCCCGTGAAACTGCCCTTCGATCATATCTCCACGCCGCGCCTTGTGCTGCGCCCGCCAGAAGCTGGCGATTGGGACGCGTTTCGCGATTTCCTGATGGACAGCCCGCGCGCGGAATTTGTTGGTGGCGGACCGGACAGCGACAACACACGACGTACCGTCTGGCGCGCTTTCGGGCATGCAGTCGGCCACTGGGTCTTGAAGGACTACGGCCCCTTCATTTTGGTGGATAAATCCAACAGCCAACCCATCGGCTGGGGTCGGCCCGTGGTGCCCCGAAGGCTGGCCAGAACCCGAGATCGCCTGGTCGATCTGGTCCGATGCCCATGAAGGCAAAGGCTTCGCGCACGAGGCCGCCGTGGCCGCCCTCGACTGGGCCTATACGAACACCGACATCGACAGCTTTGTCAGCTACGTGGATCGCGACAACGCCCCCTCGGCCGCCTTGGCCAAACGGTTGGGCTGCGAGATCGACGCGGACGCTCCGCGTTTTGAGGACGAAGACGACAGCTATGACGTCTGGCGCCACCCTGCACCTGACACATACGGCAACCCGGAGGCCTACGCATGACCGACGCATCCACCCGCGCCGCGGACCTTCTGAAAGAGCATCGCGAGTCGATCGACCGGCTGGACGCGATCCTTGTCTACACGCTGGGGCGAGCGTTTCAAGCACACGCAGGCCGTAGGCCAGCTGAAGGCCGAACACGACCTGCCCCCCGTCGGACCCGGCGCGCGAGGCACGTCAGATCGAACGGCTGGAAGATTTGGCCACCCGCGCCAATCTGGATCCGGAATTCGCCAAGAAATTCCTGAACTTCATCATTGATGAAGTCATCAGGCATCACAAGAAACACCAAGAATAACAACGGAATGACGGGGCTCCCCCAATCGGAAAGCCCCTCAAATAGCTAGTAAAAAGGAAAACTCTCATGGCTATGAAAATTCGTCTCGCCCGTGGCGGCTCGAAAAAAACGTCCCTTCTATCGCGTTGTAGCTGCTGACAGCCGCATGCCGCGCGACGGCCGTTTCATCGAGAAGCTGGGCACCTACAACCCGCTGCTGCCGAAAGATTCGGAAGAGCGCGTAAAGCTGGACCTGGAACGCGTTCAGTACTGGCTGGACCAAGGCGCTCAGCCGTCGGACCGCGTATCGCGCTTCCTTGAAGCCGCTGGTGTTCTGGAGAAGAAAGAGCGTGCAAACCTGAAAAAAAAGGTGAGCCGGGCCAGAAAGCCAAAGACCGCGCAGAAGAAAAAGCCGAAAAAGCTGCTGCCGCTGCTGAAGCTGCCGCTGCTCCGGCTGAAGAAGCTGCTGCCGAGGAATAAATCCTTCGGACTGGATCTGACATGCACGCCTTCTCAGACGAGTTTCAGTCGGATCTTGAAGATCTGATGCGTTGGCGGCGCGACGTGCGCCGCTTCCGCACGGATCCTGTGGACGAGGCATTGCTGACGCAGTGCCTCGACGCGTTTCTGATGGCCCCCTCGGTGGGGCTGTCCGAACCGTGGCGGGTGGTGCGTGTCCAAAGCGACCATGCTCGCACCGCCGCACTTGAGAATTTCAAAGCTGCGAATGCCGAAGCTCTGTCCGGGTATTCCGGCGATAAGGCGCAGCTCTATTCCGGCCTGAAACTGTCCGGCATGGAAAATGCGCCTGTTCAGCTGGCGATTTTCTGTGACGAGGCGACCGACAAGGGCGCGGGTCTTGGTGCGAAAACCATGCCCGAGATGCGCCGCTATTCCGTGGTATCGGCCATTATGCTGTTCTGGCTGGCGGTGCGCTCGCGCGGGTTGGGACTGGGCTGGGTATCGATCCTTGACCCCGAGCAGCTGTGCCGCGATCTGAACATATCCGAAGACTGGAGCCTCGTCGGCTATTTCTGCCTTGGCTGGCCCGAGCAGAATGCCGACAGCCCGGAACTGGAAAAAGCAGGATGGGAAAGCCGCCGTGGTTCGCTTCCTGTCGAAGTAAGGTGACGCCAAATGGGTTTGCTTTTTCATCCGGTGAAGCTGATCATATTGATCAGCGCGGGCTTTTCCGCGGGCGTGGTCTATGAGCGCGGCGTGCTGGGTGACAAATGCGAGGCCCGCGGGGGCAAAATGGAACAAGCTGTCTGCATAGGTGCAAAATGAGTGACGACCGAATTTGTGTAGGAAGCATTGGTGGTGCATATGGCGTTCAGGGCGATGCGCGCATCAAAAGCTTCTGCGCCGAACCCACTGCGATTGCAGATTACGGCCCGTTGGCATCGGAAGATGGCACGCGCACCTTTTCCCTGACACTGCTGCGCCCGATCAAGAACGGCTTTTCAGTCCGGATCGACGGCGTGACCACCAAGGAACAGGCCGACGCACTGAAGGGCGTGAAGCTTTACGTCGACCGCGACGCCTTGCCCGCTTTGCCCGATGACGAATACTATCACACTGATCTTGTAGGTCTGACGGTGCTGGACACAGGTGGGGAAGAGCTGGGCAAGGTTCATGCCGTTCACAATCACGGTGCATCCGATGTTCTTGAAATCAGACTTCCCGGAAGCTCGGCCACCGCGCTTTTGCCCTTCACGCTGGATGCAGTGCCGACCGTGGATCTGGCGTCGGGCCGGATCATCGCCGACCCGCCCGAGGGCGTCTTTCCAGACGACAAAACCGCTTAGTCTGCGAAAAGATTTTCGGCGAGTTTCAGAAGGTTCTGGAAGCGCTGTTGCTGGCCGGAGCGCCGATCCCCGCGCCGTTTCGGGATATCGCGCCAATCCCCCAGCACGCGAATGGGCAGGATATAGCTGAGCGCAGGCTGCGACAGCTTTTGCAGATCAGCCCCATAGCCGCGCCAAAATGCATCCAGCGCCGAGGTGCGCGGATCGGCATCAAACCTGCCGTGATACCGCACTAAAAATTTTGCGAGATCATGCGCTGTAGTCACGGTTCGGACGCCCTCGAAATCCAGACCAACGGCTCCGTTTTCCGTAATCAGCAGGTTGCGCAGATGCATGTCACCATGGGCTACGGCAATTGGCGTCAACTCTCCCGTGACGGCCTTGGCCATTGCGGGGATCTGATCGGCATAGGCCAGAAAGAGGTCCCGGCGCGGGACGTCGTGGCTGCGGTCCCGAACCTCGGCCTGCATGGTCGCAACCCAGCGCAGCATGAACTTCGGATTAATCGGCCGGGGCTCTTGCAAAGTGGCGCGGTGGAACTGGCCGATCCACTGCCCGCAGGCTTCCAGAATCTCGTCAGATTTGGTCACCCCCAGCTCGGCCATCCCAAGCATATCTTGCGCCGTCCTGAAACCGATATGGCGCATGATCAGGCTGCGTGATTCAGGATGGATCGACAGGATTTCCGGCACGGCACCCGGCCCGAGGTTTTCGAGCGCTTTCTGATGCCCTCCAAGATGGTGCTCAAACTCCTCCAGCGCATCGCCCGCGGCAAAAGCCTTTAGAACGACGTCGATGGCATCAGCATCATCCACACGACCAAGATTGGTCAAACGCACCACGAACCGCCGCCCTTTGTTCGAGGTCCGATCAGCCAGCACCACCGGCATCAGGCTTGAAAGATGCGGGCGCAGCCACGCGTGCTGGGCGGCGATCTCTAGCGCGGCGTGCTCGGCAGCTTGGCGATCTTCAAGTTCGCTCAAAAGAGCACCTCGGCGGTTTGCATTTCACTCTGACTGTCGTAGACAGCCGCTATGTCTAAGGTCAATGAAAATAGCGCGTCCTCCACGCCCCCGAATACCAAAGGCCGGTCTCATGGTCGTCTGGCGATTTCTGCCAGCCTGAAACCGCGCGAGCTGATGACAGACACGCCGCGCATTGCAGGCACGTGGACCGCAAAGGTGATCACATTGTTCCCCGGCGCCTTTCCCGGCGTGCTGGGCGAAAGCCTGACGGGCAAAGCGCTGAAAGACGGAGGCTGGGCGTTGGAGCCCATCGACTTGCGCATCTTTGGCGAAGGCAAGCATCGCAACGTCGATGACACGCCTGCCGGGGGCGGCGCCGGGATGGTGCTGCGCGCGGACATTCTGGGCCGTGCAATCGACATGGCGCAACGCGGTGTGCCACAGGATCGCGCGAAATGGCCGATCGTGTACATGTCGCCGCGCGGCAAGCCGATGGATCAAGCCACCGCACGCCGCTTTGCCGACTGCAAGGGCATGACCATCCTGTGCGGTCGTTTCGAAGGCGTCGATGAACGCGTGCTGGAAGAATACGACATCGAAGAGATCAGTCTTGGTGATTTCGTCCTGACCGGCGGCGAGATTGCAGCCCAAGCAATGCTGGACGCCACCGTCCGTCTTCTGCCTGGTGTCCTAGGCAACGAAGCCTCAACCGAAGAAGAAAGCTTTTCCGCCGGAATGCTTGAGCACCCCCAATACACCCGCCCCGCCGAATGGCGTGGCCGCACGATCCCCGAGGTTCTGACCTCGGGCCATCACGGCAAAGTCGCTGAATGGCGGAGGGAAATGAGCGAGAAAATTACCCGTGAACGCAGGCCCGACCTGTGGGAGACACTGACGCGCGATCAGGACGACACCTGACCACGCCCCCCTCTGACTTTCTAAAGGTTGCACCACAATGGAAACCCTTCTTGAACAGGTCCAAAGCTATGGACCGTTGATCCTGAATGTTGCCAAAGCATTTGTTACGCTGGTCATCGGCTGGATCGTAGCCAATACCGTTGGATCGTTGGCCCGGCGCAAGGTCAACAACACGCCCGAAATCGACCCGACCCTTGGCAACTTCATTGCCTCGATGGTGAAATGGGTCATTCTACTGATGGTGCTGGCCGCCGTTCTCAGCATCTTCGGCATTCAGGCCACCAGCCTTGTTGCCATGCTCAGCGCGGCCACGTTGGCGATTGGCTTGGCGCTGCAAGGCACACTCAGCGACATTGCTGCGGGCTTCATGCTGACCCTGTTCCGCCCCTATAAACTTGGACAATATGTTGATATTGGCGGCACCGCTGGCACGGTAAAAGACCTGAACCTGTTCGTGACCGAGCTGACAACCCCCGACAATGTGCAAGTGATCGTACCAAATGGTCAGGCCTGGGGGTCGATCATCCGCAACTTCTCGCATCATGACACCCGCCGCGTCGATATGGTCTTTGGAATCGACTATGGCGATGACATCGACAAGGCGATGCAAATCATCACCGATCTGGCCGAGGCCGATCTGCGCGTCCATGCCGATCCCGCCCCGTGGGTCCGTGTCACCAACCTCGGCGACAGCAGCGTCGACCTGACCACCCGTGTCTGGTGCGACAATGCCGAATACTGGAACGTGAAGTTCGAGCTAACCAAGGCCGTGAAAGAAGCGTTTGATACTGGCGGCATTTCGATCCCCTATCCGCATTCGGTGGAAATCAAGAAAGAGGCGTAAGCCTGTCATCTGGCCAAGCCGCCCGGCGCTAAATTGAAAGAGGCCGCTCTGCACAAGGGCGGCCTCTTTTCTTGTATGCGGCGTGTGCGGTCATACCCCGCGCTGCCCCAAAGCGGCGACCGTCTGTGCCCAGCGATTAATCTGCTTTTCACTTGGATGGCTAGCCTGCGCGAAATGGGTCAAACGGGCGGGCCGCAGACCGACAAACTCCAGGATCTGCTTCTTGAGCTGCCAGAACAGCGGGCGATGCAGGAAGAACCGAAAGTACCACCACGGGCTGTCCGAGGTCAGGATGACGCGGGCAGAGCGACCGTTCAAAAGTGGTTTTGGCAGACCTGCTCCGCGTGGATCAAAAGCAACACCCGGCAAAAACGCCCGATCAATCAGCCCCTTCAGTTTGGCAGGCAAGCCGCCCCACCACATCGGGCTGACAATTACGACGTGGCTGGACCAATTCAGATCGCCCAGAAACTGCTCCAACGCTGGTTCGAGCGGTTTGTGCGTCTTGTATCCGCCATACCCATAGTCGGCGTCGAACGCCATGTCGTGAATATGCAGCACCCGCACCTCGTGCCCTGCTGCTGTTGCCGCCTCGGCATATTGCGTTGCCAAACGCTTGTTTAACGATGTCTCGGCCGGATGGCCGTTCAACACCAATATCCGTTTCTGTGTCATGTGACTCTCCAAATTGACCACGGTCACTTTCATCGCACGTAAAACTGACCGTGGTCAATAATGAATTTTGACCACGGTCAGAAAATGTGGGATAAAGCGTTATGACAACGACCACCCAACCCCGCACATTGAAAACCCGCGCCCGCCTGATCGAGGCCGCAACGGCCATTGTTGCCGAAAGCAGCTTCACCGATTTACGGGTGGAAGAGGTCGTGCGCCGCGCTGGCGTCGCAAAAGGCACGTTCTTTGCCCATTTCAAGGATAAGGACGCGCTTCTGGACCGGATGATCGGGGAAATCATCGACTGGCACCTCGATCAGATCAGCGCGCAGACCACGCCCGAGACGATCGACGCGATTCTAGACATCCTGACCCCCCTGATGACATTCATGGGCAGCGAGCGCGCGGTGTTTGACGTTATTCTGCGCTATTCTGGTGCCGCGTCGGTGGAGGAGATCGGGCCAATCGCAGCGACATTCGAGCGGTTCATTCACGTGCTTGCAGACTGGTTTGTCGACGGGCCTTTCCGTCAGGATGCCGACCCTGCCACGCTGGCCGAAGGTGTCCAAGCCTTCGTGTTTCAGGCGCTCGCTTTGAACTTCTGCGCCCTCAACAGTCACCGCCCGGTCCGTGACCGGCTGCGCCCCTATCTTGAACTGTGGTTACACCCCGCCAAAGCGCTTGATCCACAGGCTAAAGCGCCTATACACCGCCCGTCCGGCGCTCTTCCGAGTCGCACGGGCCTTTTCCTTTTGGGCTGCTGCCTTTCTTCGGCAACCACACAGCGCAACGGAAACTGACAAAGAAACGACGGACTACACTCCCGCGGGCGCATGACGGACCCGGTGAAGACGCGGAGCTCTTGGACGGCACCAACTTTGCGGAACAACCGCAAGCAGATAGGAGATGATCAGATGGACCTGATCGCACAGCTCGAGGCGGAACAAGTTGCCGCCCTGGGGAAAGACATCCCCGATTTCAAAGCCGGCGATACCATTCGCGTAGGCTTTAAGGTGACCGAGGGTTCGCGCACCCGTGTGCAGAACTACGAAGGCGTTTGCATCAGCCGTAAAAACGGCGCTGGCATTGCCGGTTCGTTCACCGTTCGCAAGATTTCCTTCGGTGAAGGCGTGGAGCGTGTATTCCCGCTGCACTCGACCAACATCGACTCGATCACCGTAGTACGTCGTGGCCGCGTCCGTCGCGCCAAACTGTACTATCTGCGTGCGCGTCGTGGTAAGTCGCACGTATCGCTGAAGACACCACATACAAAGCCAAGAAAGCCTAAGGAGCGTCGATATGAAAAAGGATCTGCATCCCGACTACCACCTGATCGACGTCAAAATGACCGACGGCACCATCTTTCAGATGAAATCGACCTGGGGCAAAGAAGGCGACACCCTGTCGCTGGACATCGACCCCACCGTACACCCGGCATGGACCGGCGGCGGCACCCGCCTGCTGGACACCGGTGGCCGCGTGTCGAAGTTCAAATCGAAATACGAAGGCTTTGGTTTCTAAACCAAGCTTCTTTCGAGACAGAAACGCCGCTTCATTCGAAGCGGCGTTTTTTGTTTCTAAGGTCAGTTTTGGGGGAACATGCACAGCGCTAAGCCCGACGCTTTGTCCTTGGAAGCTTTGGCGCAACTTTCTTTTCAATATGCTCGACCACCAACGACGCAATGTCCTTTCCGGTCGTAAGTTCAATCCCCTCAAGCCCTGGCGACGAGTTCACCTCGAGCACCTTGGGACCGCCCTCTGAACGAAGCAGATCCACCCCGGCGAACTCCAACCCCATAGCGCGGGCTGCCTTAAGCGCGGTCTCTCGTTCCTGCTTGGTGATCCGAACTTTTTGGGCGCTTCCCCCTTGGTGCAGGTTTGACCGAAACTCGCCCGGCGGGCCTTGGCGCCGCATGGCCGCCACGACTTTACCCCCCAGAACGATGCAACGAATATCTTCGCCCGCCGCTTCTTTTACGAAATGCTGCACAAGGAAGTCTGCCTTAAGCCCCCGGAACGCGGAAATCACGCTTTCTGCCGCCTTGCGAGTCTCAGCAAGCACGACGCCTTTGCCTTGGGCGCTTTCAAGCAGTTTCAAAATGACGGGCGCGTCCCCGACCAGATTGATCAGGTTCTTGCTGTCCTTCGGGCTGCGCGCAAATGCCGTATCCGGCATCCCGATACGATGCCGTGCCAGCACCTGATGCGCATGCAGCTTGTCCCGCGAAACCGAAATCCCGGATGATGCGGACAGGCTATAGGTACCGGTGCTTTCGAACTGCCGGACGACCGATGTCCCATAGGCGGTGATCGAGGCGCCAATGCGCGGAATAATTGCGTCGAAATGCGGCAGTTTACGCCCGTCATAGTGCACTTCGGCTCCGACCCCCTGAATCTTCATATAGCAGCGCGAGGTATCGATAACCTCGACCGAATGCCCACGGCTCTCGGCAGCCTCTATCAGGCGGCGGTTTGAATAGTTCTGCGGTTCTCGTGTCAGCACCGCCAGTCGCAAGACGCGCTTGGTCCAGTTTGCGCGCGGGAAACTGCGATAGGCGTCATAGCTCAGTTCCGGCTGAAGGAAGCCGCTTGACGGATCGACCTGAACATCGCCCACCAAGGCCGTTCGGCCCAGCAGCATGCGATACGCCATAGATCCACGATCGGTAAGAGTAACCTCGACCGGCCAATCCCGTTCGCCCATCGAAACCACCGTTTCAATCACATAGCGCAGTTCGCTTTCCCCATTGGACGAGGTCACCTGACGCCGATCCTTGACCGGTGCCGAACAGACGATTTCCAATGACGGATCATCAGGGTCGGGATGGATTGCAAACCGCACCATAGGCCGCTTTTCAGAGCCAAAGGGCTCGATCGCAAAAGCATGCAGGGCCGAGGTCTTAGCCCCGGTATCAACCTTTGCCTTCATGCCGGAAGGCCCAATTCTGGAAGGGAAAGCCATTCTTCCCATCCCATGGAAAACTGAGACATCGCGAGCTCCTGTTTTGTTCGAAACGGCAGGATCTTCGGCACAGCTCGCAAGAACTGCGAGAGTCATGTGTCAAAGATCGACAGGGCACTCCTATGCGGCCAAATCCGATTCTTGCCAATTAAAAAACGACCTGCGGGCACATTCAAGCTTGCTGAATGTCCCTGCTCGATCACGTTATCATCCCATCGCCCTGTAGGCGCGCCGCGGTGTTTTCTTCAGATTGGGCAAAGCTTATCGCACCCGCCACTTCCCTGCCTGATCCGGCAGCCATGCCTCGATCGCGGCGGTGGCCACCACATGCACCTGCCCGGCGCTTTCTGTGTTCATTCCGCCTTTCACAGCGCGCACCTCGGCCCGACCTCGGGGCAGTTCGGCGCGGACGATTTCTAGGTCCAGCTTTTCGGGCTCGGCCACACCGATGGTCACGGACACGCGCATGTCCTGATGGTCCATCCCCAGCGTTGAGAACAAGGTGATCGACGAATGGTGCAGCGCGTCCTGCACCGCGCGACACGCCGCTTTGGTATAGTCCTTACCATACAGATCGTTGCCCATCCCCATCTCAAGGATCATACGTTTCTCACCCATCACGCGGTCTCCATCATGAACGACACGGCAATGGCGACATTGGCGATCAGCGTCTTGCCCCCATGCGGCTTGTCGATATCCAAGCACCATGCTTCACGGTGAACGAGATGTTGCCATAGGGAAAGTCCTTGGCCAGCTGGCTGGTGTCGACCTGATCCGGCGCTTGCACCGCAACTTCCACATCCACGATCATGTCGGTTTTCTCGAACCCGAACAGCTCGGCCATATTGACCGAGTTGTGCCACAGCGCATCCCGGATCGCGCGGGCGGCGGCCTCGGTATAGTCTTCGCGGCGCAAGGACGTGCCCATGCCGAACTCTACAAGTACGCGTTTCTTTTCCATCAGATCTCCTCGGGCTTTTGACCATGCTTACCGCAGCATTTCTGCGACCATATAGCCAGCCTTCGCGAAAGAGTTGTGCAAATTGGATTTGCACCTCTTCCCCCTGCGAATGATGCGACATATAGTGGCCGAAAGATAAAAACACTCAAGATACCGGGGATAGTGGCGTGGCACATATTATTGTTGTCGGGAACGAAAAGGGCGGTGCGGGCAAGTCGACCGTGTCGATGCATGTGGCGACATCGCTGTCGCGCTTGGGGCATCGCGTGGGCGTTCTGGATCTGGACCTGCGCCAGCAGACCTTCGGCCGGTTCATCGAAAACCGCAAGATCACGATGGAGCGTGAAGGCTCTGATCTTCCCACCCCCGAATATCACGATCTACCCGACATTGATCCATCCGGGTTGAAGGACGGCGAAAACCCCTATGACCGCCGTCTGGCCTTGGCCATCGCGTCGCTTGAGCACAGCCAGGACTTCATCCTGATCGACTGCCCCGGGTCGCACACCCGCCTGAGCCAAGTTGCGCATTCGCTGGCTGACACGCTGATCACGCCCCTGAACGACAGTTTCGTAGATTTCGACCTGCTTGCGCATATTGACCCGACCTCGGGCAAGGTCACCGGTCCGTCCGTGTACTCGGAAATGGTTTGGAACGCGCGCCAGCTGCGCGCCAAGGCCGGGCTGAAACCGATGGATTGGGTCGTCGTGCGCAACCGTCTGGGCGCCCAGATGATGCACAACAAGAAAAAAATGGGTGACGCGATTGAAGAATTGTCGCGCCGCATTGGCTTCCGCGTGGCCCCGGGCTTTAACGAACGCGTCATCTTCCGCGAGCTTTTCACCCGCGGCCTGACCCTTCTGGACCTACGTGATATTGGCGTCATGGGGCAGATGAACATCTCGAACGTGGCGGCCCGTCAGGAATTGCGTGAGCTGATGAAGGCCCTGAATCTGCCCGGTGTTGACGTCAAAATCTGACGCAGCACCCTTCGGCGCGGAATTCTCTTTCCGCAGGCATTATCGGGGGCTAGGCTCGCCTCATGTTGCGTTATCTGATCACCCGCGCCCTGTCGCTTGGGGCCAGCCTGATTGTGGCCTCGCTGGTGATCTTCGCCATGATCGAGGTGATCCCCGGTGACCCGGCGTCTTTCATGCTAGGGCTGAATGCGTCACCCGACACGGTTGCCGCCCTGCGCGATGATCTGGGGCTGAACGGATCCCTCAGCGCACGCTATTTCAACTGGATCTCAGGCCTGTTGGTCGGGGATTTCGGTACATCCTACACCTATCGCGTGCCGGTATCCGAACTGGTTCTGGAACGGTTGCAGGTGTCCTTGCCGCTGGCGCTGTTTGCCCTGCTTCTGTCCACGTTGATCGCTATTCCCGTCGGCCTGATCGCAGCCGCGCGCCGGGGCCAGATGACGGATTACACCGTCATGGGCGTGACCCAGATGGGCATAGCGGTCCCGAATTTCTGGTTCGCCATGCTGCTGGTGCTGGTCTTCGCGGTGCAACTGCGCTGGTTCTCGGCCGGGGGCTTTCCGGGCTGGGACGCGGGCGTAGGTCCGGCACTGAAGGCTCTCACCCTGCCCGCCATCGCATTGGCCCTGCCGCAAGCATCAATTCTCGCCCGCGTCATGCGCTCGTCCCTGCTGGACGTGCTGCATCAGGACTATATGCGCACCGCGCGCGCCAAGGGGGCTAAGCGTCGCCCAAGCCACCCGCCGCCACGCGCTGCGCAACGCGATGATTCCGGTTCTGACCATCATCGGGCTTCAGTTCAGTTTCTTGCTGGCGGGGCGCGATCATCATTGAAAACGTGTTCTTCCTGCCCGGCCTTGGGCGGCTGATCTTCCAAGCAATCACCCAGCGCGATCTGGTGGTGGTGGAAAGCGTCGTGATGCTGCTGGTCTTCGCCGTCATCCTTGTGACCTTCCTTGTGGACGTCGCCTATGCGGTCGTTGACCCAAGACTGAGGAGGCGCGCATGACCCGCCTGCCCGCCCAACTTTGGATCGGCGCCGTGCTTAGCGTCGTGCTGCTCGCCGCAGCACTGATCTCGTTCCTGTGGACGCCCTATGACGTCACCGCGCTGAACATCGCGGACAAGCTGAAAGCACCCTCGGCCGAGTACCTTCTGGGCACCGACCACTTTGGCCGAGACCTTCTGTCCATGTTGATGGAGGGGCGGACGAATCTCGATCGCCGTCGCCGTCTTGGCCGTGGGGATCGGCATGGGCGTCGGCGTTCCGTTGGGCCTGATGGCCGCAGCCAATCGGGGTGGCTGGCTGGACGAAATCATCATGCGCGGCAATGACCTGATCTTTGCTTTCCCCTCGCTGGTGATCGCAATTCTGATCACCGCGACCTTCGGCCCTTCCGCCACCAACGCGATCATCGCGATCGGTATCTTCAACATCCCAGTCTTCGCCCGCGTGGCGCGCGGTGGCGCGCTGACGATCTGGACGCGCGAGTTCATCATGGCCGCCCGTGTCGCGGGCAAAGGCAAGGCCCGCATCAGTGTCGAACACATCCTGCCCAACATCGCAAACCTGTTGATCGTCCAAGGCACCATCCAGTTTTCGCTGGGCATTCTGGCCGAAGCAGGGCTTTCCTATGTAGGCCTGGGCGCACAGCCACCCACCCCCAGCTGGGGCCGCATGCTCGCAGACGCACAGACCATGATCTACACAACGCCACGCCTTGCCATCGCGCCGGGACTGGCGATTGTTGTCATGGTTCTGGGGCTAAACCTGATGGGCGACGGGCTGCGTGATCTACTGGATCCAAGGATCAGAAGGGCGCGCGAATGATTAAAATCCGTAGTCTTTCCCTGGCCATCCATGACACGCCCATCCTGCGCGATGTCGATCTATCCATCGCACCCGGTCAGGTGGTCGGGCTGGTGGGCGAAAGCGGGTCGGGCAAGTCGATGACAGCCTTGGCCTTGATGGGACTGCTTCCAAGCGGGGCCGAGGTCTCGGGTCAAGTGATGCTCGACGATACGGACCTTGCGACGCTGGACGAACCCACGCTTTGCGACATTCGTGGGCGGCGGATTTCGATGATCTTTCAGGAACCGATGACCGCCTTGAACCCGGTGAAAACCATCGGGGACCAGGTGGCCGAGACGCTCTTGATCCATACCGACACGTCCCGCGAAGACGCCCTGCGCATCGCCGCCGAGAAACTGGCCCGCGTGGGCCTGCCGCAGGACCGTTTCCCGCTGGACCGCTACCCGCACGAGCTGTCCGGTGGTCAGCGTCAACGCGTCTGCATCGCCATGGCCATTGCCCTGCACCCTGACCTTCTGATCGCGGACGAACCCACCACCGCGCTGGATGTGACCACGCAGGCGCAGATCCTCGATCTGTTGAGAGAGCTCGTCGCCGAGGAAGGCATGGGCCTTCTTCTGATCACCCACGATCTGGCCGTTGTCGCCGGAATGGCGGATCACGTCGCGGTTATGCGCAAGGGCGAGATTGTCGAACAGGGCGAAACCGAGGCGCTCTTCCGCACCATGTCGCATCCTTATACGCGACAGCTATTGGAAGCCTCCAGCCACGCGCCCGATGGCACCGCACTGCCCAGCACAGCACCCCTTCTGCAAGTCCGCGCTGCCGTACGCGACTATCCCTTGCCCCGAACACGTCTTTTCGGTCCCGCCCCGCAATTTCGCGCAGTGATGGCGTCAGCTTCACGCTGAACAAGGG
>LLEO01000096.1_pt1 | contig 15800 bp, 19 predicted proteins | sample 595861 | NCBI WGS metagenome assembly LLEO01 (sample SAMN02919315, study PRJNA255460) | bioreactor metagenome | biome: chemostat; feature: culture 2012_25.1; material: sediment; isolation source: day35 25degC chemostat 2012 inoculated with Wadden Sea sediment taken from... | place: Germany: Bremen ... | reverse complement strand
GCTCAGCCAGCCCGGTCAGAGGCAGACGCCACCCGTTGCACCCTTTTGCCCAGTGAGTGCCCCAGAGGCTTCGCCCTGACCGGGAAGGCCTAGGGTTCATCGAAGTACAGGAAGTCCTACCACCCCAGCCAATCAATCCCGCCTCAATTTCCCGGTCCACTTCATTCCAAACGGCGTCTGATCAGCTCAACGCTACCCTTCTCCCTAAAGATAGATGCCGCCCATCGATTTTACATAGCGGTCGCACGTGTGGCACGCAGCGCTCAAAAAACGCCGCGTGACGGGTTATCTTTATGATCACGATGCGCGGCGAGTCAGGGCTCCAGTTTTTCAAACCGGCAGGTGAAGTGACGCATCAGATCGGGCTGGTGTGTAATCCTATACCCTGTCAGGGTGTCCTTGATCTCTGCCAGTTCTTCAAAAACCTCGATCAAATAATCGGCGTGGCTTTGCGTATAAGTGCGCCTGGGGAATGGCGAGCCGTACGAGGTCCATGGCCGCTGGTGTCTCAGTGCCATCCGGGTGCATCCCGAACATCACGGTTCCGATCTCGCAGCCTCGGATGCCGCCCAACTCATAGAGCGCAACGGCCAATGCCTGTCCTGGGTATTGCAACGGCGGAATATGGGAAAGCCAGGTGCGGGCGTCGATGAATACGGCATGCCCACCGGCCGGTTTCACCACCGGGATCCCAAGCGCATCCAACCGTTCGACGATGTAGGTGTTGGTCCGGATGCGATAGCGCAGATAATCCTCGTCGACGATCTCGCTCAGACCTTGCGCCAGCGCTTCCAGGTCGCGCCCGGATAGGCCACCATAAGTGGGAAATCCTTCGGCGCGGATCAGGTAGTTGCGGGCCTTAGCCGCCAGATCATCGTCGTTCAGCGCCAACCAGCCACCGATATTGCCGAACGCATCTTTCTTGGCGCTCATGGTCATGCCGTCGGCTTCAGCAAAGCAGTCGCGCACGATGTCGGTTATCGAGCGATCCTCCTGCCCCTCCTCCCGCTCTTTGATAAACCAGGCGTTCTCGGCAAAGCGGCAACCGTCAATGATGAACGGCCTACCGTATTTGCGCGCCAAAGCGGCCGTTGCCTGAATATTGGCCAGGCTAACTGGCTGGCCTCCGCCAGCGTTGTTGGTGATCGTGATCATAACGCAAGGAACGCTGTCGCCATGTTCTTGCAGGTAGGATTCTAGCCTGACCAGATCCATGTTGCCCTTGAACGGGTGAAGGTTAGCAGGGTCATGGCCTTCAGCGATGACCAGATCGTGACCAGCCGCGCCTGAGGCTTCGATATTGCCACGCGTGGTGTCGAAATGGGTGTTGTTGGGAATGTTGCGCCCCCACACCGCCAAGCATCGAGAACAGGATCGCCTCGGCGGCGCGCCCCTGGTGGGTGGGAATGACATGTTTGAACGGGGCGAGATTTTTGACCGCCGCTTCAAAACGATAGAACGAGGGCGATCCGGCATAGCTCTCGTCACCGCGCATGACGGCGGACCATTGCGCAGCACTCATGGCGCCGGTGCCGCTGTCGGTCAGAAGGTCAATCAACACGTCGTCCGAATGCAGGCCAAACATGTTGAAATGCACGTTTTCGAGCAGTTTTTTGCGCTCATCGCGCGTGGTCATGCGGATGGGCTCGACGGATTTGATGCGAAAGGGTTCGATGATGGTTTTCAACTCAGGGCTCCTAAATTCCGGCCCTGTCATCATCGCGGCAACATGAACACGAAAGGGCCGAAGCGCCGCGGTTGTCCAATGCGGACCGCGCTCAGCGCCCAATCTGTTGCGGGACTAAGTATGTAACCCCAATGGTTGTTGTCAACTGTGCGACGCGCCTCGGGCCGCAGCCACGACAGATCTCTGCCCTTCGCGGCGAATGCTGCGCGTGAAACCAAGAACAGCAAGGGCTCGAAGCCACCGTTCGCCGCAGTCTGCACGAACGACTGCAACGCGGACAAACCGGGCTTTGGTGATCATGGCGCGAACGATCACTTTATTCACAAAGCGATAATCGCGCCGCGAGCAGACGGACCACTTTCAGGGGCCATTCCACTGGTAGCGACTAGTCGTCGTACTGATGAATTTCGGCAGCTACAACCATCCAAGCCGACACTGAGAATATAGCTGTCCCAGACATCTAGATTTTTATCATGTTCTACGCCACATACTGGAAACCAGGGCGCAATCAAGCAACTCTATTCCTCCAAAGGAAGTAAACGCGACCGGGTCTGGAAGTGGGTTGTTCGCCCGTTGTCCAAGCTGAATCCCGCGCCGCTTCCCGGACCCGCGTCCAAGATTAACTGGGAATTCTTCCAAAGCTCAGCGATAGCCGGAGCAGCCCAAATGTCGGCGCTGTCAACGTTGCCGAGCTTGACATCGTTCACTCCGATCATAACGTCGCGCACGCGAAAACACATGGGTCCGGTCCCATCGCAGCACCCGGCCGATATTTTGAACACAACGTCGCCGTATTCGGCCCGAATTTCGTCAAGCAGCGCCAACGCGGCATCAGTCACGACAACCTTTTCCACTTTTTCCACCATCACAGAACTCCAAGTTTGTGAAATCAGCGTAGTGCGAAAGCGGTGCGGGCAGTATCCGACTAAAGTCTAAAGGCGTCGGCGCTGAAAACTCATTCAGAAATCGCCGAGTTGTCCTGCGTTGTGATGCTGGTCAGGTAGGCAATGATGAAATCCTGAACGGTGCGGTCATTGATCCCAACATGGCGCATCTTGGTGCCGGGCATGAAGCCGTCATTGTCCTCCATCCACGCGCGCAACGCGGCGGGTGTCCACACAATGCCAGAGGCCTCCAGACTGGTCGAATAGTCATAGTCCTGAACCATACCAGCGCCGCGTCCGACGATGTTTTCAAGCGGTGGGCCATAGCTGGCACCCGAAGCGTCCGAAGCATGACACTTGCGACATTCCGAGTTGTACAGCTTTTCGCCGGCCTCGATCTTGATCTTTTCAAAGGTGGTTTCAGCCAAGGCGGGTGAAGCGCAGACAGCAAGGCAAAGGATGCTGAAAGTGCGGGCGAGATGTTTCATTGTAGCCTCCGATTTGATACCCAACCCTAGAATTTTGCTACTGCGATCCGTTTGACGCAGGTCAACAAAACAAGGCTAATTCTCTACGACTTTAGTCGTAGGCATCCTTTGGCACGATGTGTCTTCACGCTAATGGCCGCTTGTTTTCAGGGCCGCAAGTTCAGCTTTCAGGGCATTGTTTTCTGCCTGAAGCTCGGCCGCATAGCTTTCGGTTGCGGCATTCGCAATGTCGACGGGCACAAAGGGCGGGATGTACTTCGGACAGTTCCAGTCCATCGCAACAACATCGACAATTAACAACCGTTCAGCCGGCGTTCCTTCGGTCGGAAACTGCTCGAGAACTGCAGGATCAGCATCCGCAAGCCGCACCAGCGTTGCGTGCCCTTGCAGCTTCATGCGTCCACGGCGCATGTATTCCATCAAGAACAACGAGACACGCGGATCTTCTGCAACATGTCCCATGGTGATGAATTGTCGGTTCCCAACATAGTCAAGACAGGCAATTCGAGACGGACCGATCGCTTTCAGAAACCCGACCGGACCACCCCGATGCTGGATATAGGGGCCAACCGTCGGGATTCACACTTGCAATATAGAAGCTTTGACGCGTTTGGATGAAGGCGATGTCATCGTCGCTTAGCGCCGCCTGCGTGCGCCGTTGATAGTTGGCCTTGTGAACGCCGTGGCACCCTTCGGCCTTCTGGATCTCGGCAACTTGCCCGCGAAACATCAGGTCTGCGTAGTTTTCCATGCTGGCGATCCTGTTCTTTAGCAAGCGGTATGGTCAGAAAGCGAGCGGATTGTATTTCCAACTGTCTGCATCAGGCGTGACGCTTTCCAGATCATAGTCATTGTCGATCAGATGTTGCGCACGCGGCTGCCCCATTGCGGCAGCGCCCTCGATCATCCTGCGGCCTTCAGCTTCATCCCGAGCGACCCCACGACCGCGCAGCAGATTCAGGCCATGATTGAACATGCCAACCTCGCTTCCAGCCTCGGCGGCCCGGCGATCCCATTCGGCAGCGGCCTCTGGATCTTCTGGGCCCGCCAACCCGTTGTCAGCCATCCATGACAACCACGTCATACCCTGCGGGCTTGCAAATTCCTCGACAGCGCCTTCAAACAGTCGTTTCGCTTCGTCATGCAGTCCCCGCTTTCGCCGCGAAATAGCCCCATGGCGTATTCCATCGGATGAGACTCCCCATGTTCAAGCCGATCCAACGCACCGTGGAGCGTCAGTTCTTCCGGATTATGGGTGCCAAACTCATCCGACGTCATTTCTCGACTTTCGGCGCAGGCGGCTCCCGCAGCAAACAATACGGCAATACTTATATGTAGCGATCTCTTCAGGGCCATCGGGACCTCTCTGACAATCTGCGTCCACGTGGGATGGTTGTTCAAAACTGCTGACCGTGGACTGTTCGCAGCTTTCTGAAAGTCTGGAGCAGAATAACCCGTTAGCGGTTTTCAATCCACTTACTGCATGTCCGACCAAAGTCGGGGGTGCCGAAATCCCATCCGGGGTCCATGCTTTTGCAATCTGAACTTCATTCACCAATCTTGGGAGGAGACGTTATGAATGAGATGACTCAAGAGGCGGGCACTTTCGCCTCACCCTTCAAAAGTCGTTATGACAATTTTATCGGAGGCGAGTTCGTTGCCCCGGTTAACGGTAAGTACTTCGAAAACACGACCCCGATCACCGGTTCTGTTGTGTGCGAAGTGGCCCGATCGGACGCGGCTGATGTCGAACTTGCACTGGACGCGGCCCATGCTGCGAAAGAAGCCTGGGGTCGCACCTCGGCTGCAGAACGTTCGAATATCCTGCTGAAAATCGCGGATCGCATCGAGGAGAACCTCGACATCATCGCGACGGCAGAAACCTGGGACAACGGCAAGCCGATCCGCGAGACCACCGCAGCGGACATTCCGCTTTCGGTTGACCACTTCCGCTACTTCGCAGGCGTGCTGCGCAGCCAGGAAGGCACCATGTCGGAAATCGACGCGGACACCGTTGCCTATCACTATCACGAGCCTCTGGGAGTCGTGGGCCAGATCATCCCGTGGAACTTCTCGATCCTGATGGCTGCATGGAAACTGGCGCCCGCATTGGCTGCGGGTAACTGCATCGTTCTGAAACCTGCTGAACAGACCCCTGCGGCAATCATGGTGCTGATGGAAATCATCGCTGACCTGCTGCCGGACGGCGTGCTGAACATCGTCAATGGCTATGGTGCCGAAGTTGGCGCGCCGCTGGCCCGTTCCAGCCGCATCGCCAAGATCGCCTTCACCGGGTCGACCGAAACGGGTCGCCTCATCATGCAGGCCGCGACCGAGAACCTAATCCCGGTCACGCTGGAACTGGGTGGCAAAAGCCCGAACATCTTCTTCTCGGACGTTATGGCCGAAGACGATGCGTTCCTTGACAAGGCTGTCGAAGGTTTCGTTCTGTTTGCGTTCAACCAGGGCGAAGTTTGCACATGCCCATCGCGTGCGTTGGTTCAGGAAGACATCTATGATGAATTCATGGCCCGCTGCATTGAGCGCGTGAAAGCGATCAAACAAGGCGACCCGCGTCTGGGTGACACGATGGTCGGTGCACAAGCAAGTGCAGAGCAGCAGGAAAAGATCCTGTCTTATCTGACCATTGGCCGCGAAGAAGGTGCCGAAGTTCTGGTCGGTGGCGACGCTGCCCGTTTCAACGGGGACATTGCTGGTGGTTACTACATCCAGCCGACCATCTTGAAAGGCCACAACAAGATGCGCGTCTTCCAGGAAGAGATCTTTGGCCCAGTTGTGTCGGTCACAACCTTCAAGGACGAAGAAGAAGCACTGCAGATCGCAAATGACACGATGTACGGCCTTGGCGCCGGTGTCTGGTCGCGTGACGCAAACCGCTGCTACCGCTTTGGCCGCGCGATTGAAGCAGGCCGTGTGTGGGTGAACAACTACCACGCCTATCCGGCCCACGCGGCCTTCGGTGGCTACAAGCAGTCGGGCATCGGGCGCGAGACACACAAGATGATGCTGGATCACTACCAGCAGACCAAAAACGTCTTGATGAGCTACAACCCCAACAAGCTGGGCTTCTTCTAGGATTCACTCCCCCGTGGCGGCCTCCTGACCTGCCACAATAACCTCAAAGCCCGCCTCATCCGAGGCGGGTTTTTTTCTTTTCCCCAGTTGGACAGGAATGCTTAAGTTTGCGCGTTTGAGCGGCTTGCCAACAGGCCGCCAACAAGCTCTTGAAGGTCTTCGACATCAAGTGGTTTGTAGCGCAGAAACACGCCCTGCTGATGGGCTTCTCGGGCCAGCTCGGGGGATCTGTTTGCAGTCAGCAAGACACACAGAAGCGGCCCGTGTTTGCCACGCAAATTGCCGATCAGATCAAGCCCGTTCTTGTTGTCGTCCAGGTGATAATCCACAAGAAAGATATCGGGCAAAAGACCAAGTTCGGTGATCTGTTCTTCGGCCTCTTCCAGAGACGCGGCGATCAGTGGCGCGGCGCCCCAGATCTCGAGAACGCGCTCCATAGCGTCCTGAACACTCGGGTCGTTTTCGATCACCATAATCAGGCGTTCTTCAGCGACGTGGGAATATCCCGGCTGGGCTGCGCGGTCTCGACCGCCAGCTCTTGCTGTTCCGCCAGCGGAAGCGACACGCGGATGGAGGTACCTGTTCCAACGGTCGAGATGAGTTCCAGATCATGCTCCAGCATCACACAGGCGCGTTCCACAATGGCCAGCCCCAGCCCCATCGCGGATTCGGTGGCCTGGCTGGGATTTGATCTGTGGAATTCCTTGAACACCAGCTTTTGTTCTTCGGGCGGAATCCCAATGCCGGTGTCGATGACATAGACATCGATGTGATCCCCACGGTAGCGCGCACCGACAAGAATACGCCCTTCGTTCGTGTAACGGATCGCATTGGACACGAGGTTTTGCAAAATCCGGCGGAGGTAAACCGGATCAGACTTCACGCGGACTGACGTGGGTACGACCGAAAGCTCCAAACCCTTCGCAGCCGCCGCGCCGGAAAACTCCTCATTCAAGCGCTCGAAGATCTGAGCCAACGAGAATTCCGAAATATTCAGTGCTGCCTGCCCGGAATCGAGCTTCGAGATGTCCAGAAGGCGCCCAAAATCGTTTCAACGGACCGAAAGCTTTGCGAAATCCGACCGACGATGGATCCCTGTTTTTCATCAAGCGCGGTGTGTTCCAAAGACGAAATGAACAGCTTGGCCGCATTGACCGGCTGCAACAGATCGTGGCTGGCCGCCGCAACAAATCGCGATTTGGAGGCATTTGCCCGCTCCGCTGAATCTCTCGCGGCCCGCAGCTCGTCGGTGCGTTCGACAACGCGCTGTTCAAGCGTTTCGTTGACCTGATGCAGGTCCTTGTAGGTCTGGCGCAGCTTGGTGACATCGTTGAAGGACACAAGGAATGATCCGTCTGCCATTTCCTGCCCGACGACATCGTATTGGAACCCGTTCATGGCCTCTAATTCGCACCGCAGGATCTCGCGATCCTTGTGGATCGACGCCCAGTCGAACACCACTTGCGGCTGGCATTCAGGGGTGAAGACGACGCCGGGTTCAAACAGCCGTTCGAACCGGGCCAAGCGCATTCCGGCCCGCGCCAGCCGACGATGAATTTTCAGAATTTCGATAGCGGCGTCGTTCCACTCGATCAGCTTTCGGTCCGCGTCGAAAATCAACACACCCTGCTCGATGTGCTCAAGCGTGGCTTTGACGATTTTGGCCTGCCGATCCAGAATTTTCGCGCGTTCTTCGCGTTCCAGACGCGTGTGGTCGGTAATATCGGTTTGCAGGACAATCGTGCCGCCATCAGGCGTATTCTGTTCACTGATCTGCAGCCAAAGGTCGTCTTTCAGCTCAAGCGTGAAGTTCACCGAATTACTCCGGTGAACCGCAATGCGTCGGTTCACCCAGTCTTCAACCGACATACCACCGGGGCGTACAATATAGGCGCTGCCCGCCATCAGTCGAAGGTAGTTTTCGAAACTCATGCCGCGTTTGATCTGGCCCACAACATCCGGAAACATGGACGAGAACCGCGAGTTCTTCATCACCAGCGTCTCGCTGGCATCGAAAATGGCAAAGCCTTCCTGAATGGACTCAACCGCTGACGACAAATCTTGTCGGGCTTTTTCGGCCTCGCGTTGAGCAGTCGCTAGCTGTGCGTTGGTGGCGTGAAGCACGTCCAATGCTTCTTCCAGCTTACCAGTCCGTTGTTGGACCTCACCTTCCAACGCAATCGCGCGCTCGAAATGCATGTATCCTTTGGCACTGTCCACGGTGGCCTGTTCCACGCGTGACATCAACTTGTCGACGATCACCTTGAGCTTCTCGTTCTCACGCTCAAGGCTGTCGCCTGCCTTTAGAAGGCCGTCTGTCGAATGCGGGTCACTCATGATCGGGTGGATAGATCGCTATTCCTGTCAGGGTTTGGTTTACATGCAGCATATTGTGCTGTTCGCCATAAGTAGAGAACCCCACAACACGGTGTTTTCTTAGCTCAGCAGACATGTTGGTAACTTCTTGTTTTTGCTCGGCTTCCAGCCGCCTGAGAATGCAGTCACACGCAAAAATCAGGTCCGGTTCACGGTCCGCCGAGAGCGTATCAAGCACGTCTTTCAAGTGTTCGGATATGTTTCTGGCTTTTGCAACCGTCAGTACCATGCCTTCATCAATCGACGCAAAGAACCTGAGATGCCCATTTTCCTCGACGCGTTGGATGGCGCGCACGTGGTGCTGGTCCCCCACTGAGACAACGATCGGATGCGAGGCAAAGATGAAAGGTGACAGTTGGTTCGGTCGATACCAACGATGCGCGCATATTCCGGAGCGGCTGGTTCGGCGTTGATCTCGGTCACCAGGCGTTTTTCAGGGATCGCGCCGGTAACGACCAAACGTTTGTCGGACGATTCAAAGTGGTCCTCTCTGAAGACCTTGAACTGGCAATCGCTGCGAACCACCAACACGATCGCCGCGTTGTTGCGGACTTCACCGTTATAGAACACCGGCGCACGTTCAAATCGCAGCCCGTCGCCTGACGATCCGCCGAACAGTTGGGTCGACCCAAGCGCCGTCGAGATATTCAGAACAAAGGCGTCTTCGCGTCTGGACAACCCATCGACCAGAAGAAACGCAAACTCGTTCTTGAATTCCTGCCGTTGTGCCTGCGCGGTGTGGCGTAGGGCCAAGACTTCGCGACCGATCGCGACCTCATCCGGGTCATCAAGCGATTCGAACATGCGGGCACTGGCGGCAAAGTGGGACTGGGGAAAGCCAAGCGCGACAATCCTGTGCTCGCTATAGCCCGCATCGCAGATTTCACCTGCGGTGCGCGCGCCTAGAATATGTGGAGCGTTAAGGTGGGATTGCAGTTCTGCGGTGAAGTCTTCCAGTTCGACGTCAGGCGAGGCGAGAACGACAATGCAGGCATATGGGTCATTCCCCAATGCCTCGACCAGCTTTCCAGTCGGATCCGTTTCAGCCAACAAATCAACCGATACGGTCACGACGATACGCGCGTCAGACTCGCTCAATCAGTTCCCCTCCCTGGAAATCTAGTCTTCGCTAGTTTCCCCCGTCAATGAAACATAGCTGACTTTCTTCGCAAGTAATACAGCTTGTGTTCTGTTTTGAACCCCAAGCTTGCGCATGATTGCAGTCAAATGCGCCTTCACCGTGGTTTCGGCGATCGAAAGGTCATAGGCAATCTGCTTGTTAAGTTTGCCTTCGCAGATCAGGTTCAGAATGACCGACTGTTGAGGCGTGAGACTTGAAAGCTTTTCGACCACCTCTTGTTTTTCCTGCGACAGGAAATCCCCTTGTGGCGCGACAAAGTCTTCGGGCGTATAGATTTCACCATCCGCGACGATCTGGAAAGCGCGGACGAGCTCTTCTCTTGGGCTGCCTTTGGGAACGAATCCAACCGCGCCAGAATCGAGAACGCTTGATGTCACGCGATTGTCCGAGATCGACGAGACCACGACGATCTTTGCGTCAGGAACTGCCGATCGCAACCGGATCAGGCCATCAACGCCGTCTACGTCCGGAAGGTTCAGGTCAAGCACGATAAGGTCAGGTGGGGTGTCAGACACACGCTTCAGTGCTTCCTTAAGCGTCGCGGCAGTCTGAATCAGCGGAGCGTCGAAAATTTCCCCTACCGTCATAGCCATCGCATCGCAAAACAATGGGTGATCGTCGATCAACAACAATCTCAATTCACTTGTTTCACCGAAACTCGGCATGACGACCTCAGCCATATTCATTTTCGCCTCTGATTTAATAACGAAAGCGCGAAGCCCACAAGGTGCGGGCTTCGCAATGTCTGACTTGGATCAGTTCATAACCGGGATCTTGAAGACCCAGATCGAGCCACCCTGGTTCAGGAAGTTGACCTTCTTGGCCACTTCACCACCCCAAAGCGGAACCGCACCACCCCAACCGGAAGCGACTGCAACATATTGCTGGCCGTCTTGCTCCCAGGTTACGGGTTGGCCAACGATGCCAGAGCCTGTTTGGAACTTCCAAAGCTCTTCGCCGGTATCAGCGTCAAAGGCCTTCAGGTAACCCTCGGGTGTACCGGTAAAGACCAATCCGCCAGCGGTGGCCATCACGCCGCCCCACAACGGAGCATCGTTCTTGTACTCCCATTTGACGTCACCGGTGTTCGGATCAATCGCCTTCAGCGAGCCGATGTAGTCTTCGAAGATCGGTTTGATCGTGAAGCCGGAACCAAGATAGGCAGCGCCTTCCTTGTAGCTTACGGGCTCGTTCCAGATATCCATACCCCATTCGTTCGACGGAACGAAGAACAGGCCGTTATCCGGGCTGTGCGCCATTGGCATCCAGTTCTTACCACCCAGGAAGGACGGAACCGAGAAGACAACGTCGCCTTTGCCGCCATCCGCAGCATCCGCCGGATTGCCGGGACGGTTTTCTTCGTTGTAGATCGGGCGACCATTCTCATCGATGCCCTCAGCCCATGTGATGTCTTTCACGAAGGGCGACGCCGATACGAAGGCGCCATCTTCACGATTCAGGACGTAGAAGAAGCCGTTGCGGTCTGCCGTGGCATAACGCTTGTTGCCTTCTGCATCGACGAACGGAACAACTTCGTTCACACCGTCAAAGTCCCAGCCTTCGCGCGGTGTGGTCTGGAAGTGCCACTTGATTTCGCCGGTTGCGGGGTCGATCCCGATCCGCGACGCAGCGTAAAGGTTGTCGCCCGTGCCATCTTTCTGGTCACCAGCGCCACGCAGCCACGAGTTCCACGGTGCAGGGTTACCCGCGCCGAAGACCAAGGTGTCGGTGTCCGCGTCATAGGTGCCGCCAAGCCAGGTCGCACCACCGCCGGTTTTCCAAAGATCGCCGGGCCATGTTGCGTTCAGTTCACCGGTCATGGTGCTTTCTTCGCCGTTCAGCGTACCCCATGTGGCCTTCGATCACCGGACGTGTCCAGACCACGTCGCCGGTTTCAGCGTCACGTGCCTGCACTTCACCGATGATGCCGAATTCACCACCCGAGTTACCCGTGATGACCAGCCCGTCGACGATAAGCGGGGCAGATGTGTAAGAGTAGCCAGCCTTGTAGTCAGCGATTTTGTCTTTCCAGACAACGTCACCGGTTTTCAGGTCCAGTGCCACAATCCGGGCATCCAGCGTGCCGAAATAGATCTTGTCGCCATAAATGGCGCCACCGCGGTTGATCACGTCACAGCACGGCAGAATGCCTTCGGGCAGGCGCGCGTCGTATTGCCAGATCTCTTCGCCGGTCTCGACGTCAATCGCGTACAGGCGCGAATACGAACCGGTCACATACATGATGCCGTCATAGATCAGCGGTTGGGTTTCCTGCCCGCGCTGCTTTTCGCCACCCATCGAAAAGGACCAAGCCGGAACCAGGTACTTAACGTTTTCTTTGTTGACCATGTCGAGCGGGCTAAAGCGCTGTTGATGACGCCCCATCCCGTTGCTCACGATCTGCGTGGTGATGTTTTGATCGTTGGCGATGTCCTCTTCAGTCACACCCGCGATCGACGCCGTCGCAGCGAACAGTGTCGCTGACGTCGCCAAAAGTAATTTCTTCATCGTGTCCTCCCATTCCGAGACGACAGAAACTCCAGATTCCTGTCGCACAAAAAGGTCGCGGAAACTCGGCGTGAAAGGTATTGCCAATTGGTCGTATAGAAGATGCGCCCCCTGTTTGCCTACGCTCGTTACAAACAGGGAGGACTGTTATGTTTGGATTCAAGAAGGCCGCGTTCAGCGCGGTAATTGCCTGTGTTGCACAGGTGGCTTTGGCGGCAGACTTGCCGGTTATCAAGCTTGGTGCCTTGTCGTTCGGCACGGTGAACTGGGAACTCGACACGATCAAGCACAATGGCCTCGACACGGCAAACGGCTTTACGCTTGAAGTTATTCCCATGGGCGGCGGAAATGCATCGGACATCGCGTTCCTTGGGGGCGAGATCGACGTGATGGTGTCGGACGTCGTGTGGGCTGCACGGCAACGTGCGGAAGGTCGCGACCTGAAGTTCATTCCTTACTCGACAGCTGTTGGCGGCATCATGGTGAAACCGGAAAGCGGCATCACTGATCTGGCTGGTCTGCAAGGCAAAAAGGTTGGTATCGCTGGCGGTCCGCTGGACAAAAGTTGGCTCATATTAAAGGCCTATGCCGAAAAGACTGGCGGCTTGGATCTTGAGGGCATGACCAGTCAGGAATTCGGTGCGCCCCCGCTTATGTTCAAATCTGCGCTGACCGGCGAGGTCGACGCTGTGATCAACTTCTGGCACTTCCAGGCGAAGGCCAAGGCTGCGGGTCTGATCGAGATCATCTCGGTCCAAGAAGCCGCCGAAACGCTTGGCCTAAGCACAACAACACCCCTTCTGGGTTACATCGTAAACGGCGATATGGATCCCAAACTGTCTGAGGCGCTTTACAACGCCTCGCGCGCGGCCAAGGACATTCTGCGTAACGACGCCGCGGCCTGGGACGTTGTCCGCCCGCGCATGAAACCCAAGAACGAAACTCAGTTCGAGGCGCTTAGGGCCGGATTCATTGCCGGAATCCCCGCCGGAACCGAGATCGATACTGATGCGGTTCAGGACATGTTGAAGCTTATGGGCGAACTTGGTGGTGAAGATCTTGTCGGCAAAGCCACAACTCTTCCAGCCGGGTTGTTCATCGGCAGCTGACGCAAACGATGCGCCGTAACACTGGCATACGCTTTTTTTCCTTGGGGCTGTTCCTACTTTTCTGGAACGGCCTCTCGGTCTTGTTGGGGGATCCGCAGGTTTTGCCCTCCCCGTTGCAGGTCTTTCACGAAATGGGCGTGCTTTGGCAGCAAGGCAAGCTGCAAGAAAATCTGGTTGCCACAGCTTGGCGTGTCGCTGCGGCGTTCGGGTTGGCGATGCTGATCGGCGGCGCGTTTGGCTATGCGATGGGCCGATCAGACGGATTGGACGCCTGGCTTGATCCGTGGCTGATCATCTTCCTGAACCTGCCAGCGCTTGTCCTGATCGTCCTGTGTTACCTTTGGGTTGGTCTGAACGAGTTTGCGGCCGTACTGGCCGTCACGCTCAGCAAAGTGCCTATGACCACTACAATCATCCGCGAGGGCGCGCGCAGCTCATCATCGGCGTTGCGCGACTTGGCAAGCGTCTATCGGCTTTCCCTGCTGACGAAGCTGCGTCACATTGTTCTGCCCGAACTGTTTCCACACATCGTTTCCGCAGCAAGAACCGGGTTTTCCGTCATCTGGAAGATCGTACTGGTTGTCGAGTTTCTGGGCCGCCCGAATGGAATAGGCCGGCAAATCCATACACAGTTCTCGCTTTTCGATGTGACGGGCGTGCTGGCATATGCGCTCAGCTTCGTCATCTGCATTCTGTTCATAGAGTTTCTAATTATGCAGCCAAGCGAGAAGCGGGTCGGGAGGTGGCGGACCGATGCTGAAGCTTGACCTTCATAGAAAATCCTTCGCGGGTCATACCGTTCTGGAAGACATTCATCTGGACTTGAGGCATGGCGATCGGATCGCGGTGTTTGGCCCGTCGGGCGTTGGAAAGACGACGCTCCTTCGCATCATCGCGGGGCTGGACAAACGGTTCGTTGGCACACGCGAGGCACCCGATGAAATAGCCCTGATGTTCCAGAACCCGACCTTGCTTGACTGGCGCACTGCCCATGAAAACCTGAGAATATTTCACCCCAATGCCGAAGGTCGCGCCATCCAAGAGGCGCTGGCCCAAGTCGGTCTGCATGACAAGGCGGATCACTTTCCGCGCCAGCTGTCAGTCGGGCAACAGCGACGATTGGCGCTGGCGCGTTGTTTTCTGACCCCAACGCCTCTGGTGCTGTTGGACGAACCATTTGCCTCGCTTGATCAGAGCCTCAGGCAAGAGATGCTGGCGCTTACGCGCGCGTTCTTGGACAAAACCGGAAGTACGCTGGTGCTTGTGACCCACGCGCAAGACGAAGCCGAGGCACTTGCGCTGAAAGCTATGAATTGCGAGATGTGCTCCAACCCGATACCGAGCTCGCTGCGTTGTGACCCGGTCCGGCATCATCCATGGCCTGCTCCGCGCCATTCTGAGTGCGTTTCTGCTGGCAATTGGTGCCCAGTGGCTGCGGCCGATCTGGTTGACGAGGCGAAGCTGCAGGACGCTGTGATTGCACCCTACAGCCTAGGTAAGCCGACGGATGTCGACGGGGTGTGGGAGCTGCTGAACGGCAGCGGCGCGCAAGAAGGCTATGTCATCCAGTCCGAGGCCATCTCGCCTCTTCCCCGGGTTCTCGGGGGCGGCGATCAATATGATGGTGCTGCTGGATATGGATGGCGGGTTCATCGACGTAAAGCTTCTTAATCAAAGCGAACCCATCTTCGTGTCCGGCATGGGGGAAGCGCCGTTTCGACAGTTCTTAGAGCAGTACCGGGGCCTGTCGATCAACACACCGATCACTATTGGCACCAACTACGGATCAGGTGGTGGCGGATCACTGGTCTATCTGGACGGGGTGACCAAGGCGACGGCCTCGGTCAGGATTGCGCATGAAAGCATCATGGCCGCAGCACGCGAGGTTGCCCGCGAAAAACTTAAGGGCATCGCCTGGCCACAGGAAAAGGTGGTGCTGAAACCTGACCTGAACCTTAGCTTCACATGGCAGGAGCTGGTGGATCAGGGGCTGGCCCGCCATGTGGTTGCCACGCATGGCGACGTGCGGGCCGAGTTCGCGGGCACGACGTGGCAAAACGATGATCCGTACCCCGATGCGCAAGACAATGACCCGTTCATTGACCTGTGGATCTTGGATGTCACGGCGCCCGTTGTCGCACGTGCTGTTATGGAAGAGCGCATGCTGCGCGACTGGAGGCGGTTGGGGGGGTGATATCTCGCCCGATGATCAGACCCTGCTGCTGATCGAGGCAGGGGATCACGGTTTGGTATCAGAGGATTTCGTGAGAAACACTGCGCCCTCATGGATCGAGGCCACACAGGATGAATTCCCGGTCTCGGTGATGGATGCGGACCTTCTGATCGACCTGCAGGCGGACATCCCCGCAGGCAGGGCCATGGTGCTGAGGCTGGATCGCCGTCTGGGCTTCAACCCGGTCCGGGAATGGCAACTTAGCCTTCTGGCCATTCGCCAACACGGGATGCTTCAACCAGAGCTGGGACAGGCACGTTTCAGCTGGACCATCCGGG
>LLEO01000095.1_pt1 | contig 15875 bp, 28 predicted proteins | sample 595861 | NCBI WGS metagenome assembly LLEO01 (sample SAMN02919315, study PRJNA255460) | bioreactor metagenome | biome: chemostat; feature: culture 2012_25.1; material: sediment; isolation source: day35 25degC chemostat 2012 inoculated with Wadden Sea sediment taken from... | place: Germany: Bremen ... | reverse complement strand
GGGCTTTGCTTGATCACCACTATCGCCTTGTTCGACCTCTGCCATAAGCGTGCACACTTTTTGCGTGGCACGTTGGTCGGTGAAAGGTTGAAGCGCTGCGCGGGCATCGGACCACTCATGTGCCGCGATTGCTGCGCCAGCCAGCAAGATGGCGCTTTCCAAATTGTCTGGGTGCTCCACCACCATGGTTCTGGCCCGTTTCAGGCGCTCAACAGCGGATGCGCCTGATTGGGCGTGAACATAAAGCTCGCCAATATGCGGGTGGGGCACTTGCCCGCCAAACACGGCGCAGCAGACCTGACGCCTTGCGCACTTCACCCGACGAAATGAACAACCGCGCGGCAATCAGCGCGGCTGGCACAAATTCAGGCTGCTTTTTTAGCGCCTCATTGGCAAAGGCAATCGCGCGTTGAGGTTCGGTCTCTTCAAGCTCCTTGGCGAGGGCTGTACGCAACACGGCATCAAGGCGCTTTTGCTCGTCGCGTGCATTTCGATCAAACGGAATTTGGTCCAATTGAGCCAGCGCGTCTTCAAAATCACCCTGCTTGGCCATGTGGGCAAAAATAGCTTTTTGCGCCCACTCCAGCTTGGGCGAGAGGCTGGCGGCTTTTTGCGCGAATTGCACCGCGGCATCTTCCCGGTTTTGGCGTCGGGCCTGCTCATAAAGTCCTGAAAGGGCCGCGATTGCCGTTTTGGGATCCTCGATCATTTCGCGATATTGCAGCCGTGCCTCTTTCAGTTCACCCAACTGCATATTGGCTTGCGCTTCCAGCAATTGTGCAGCGGTGTTGCCTTCAAGCTTTAAGCGGGCTTCGCGGGCCAACTGCTTCGCCTTGCCAGGGTCACCGGTTTGCAAGGCGATAATGGCATTTGAGAGCGCATCTATCCCTTTGCGCTGTTTGCGCTTTTCATTGGCGCGCGAAAAGAGGGCCGGAATGCCAAAGATACGACGGATGATGGCCCATACAAAAATTGTCGCCAGCATCAATAGAATAAGGGCGAACAGCACGATGCCCAAACTGGGCTGCATTTGATAGCCAAACCCGGTGATGGCGACACTACCTGGCACGGACATGATGAAGCTGGCGCCCCAAGCTACGGCCAATGAAAAGGCGACGATGATAAAGATGCGAATCATTGGGCGTCTCCTTCAGCCGCGGCGCTTCCATTGAGCAGGCTTGCACGCATATCCGCTTGCCATTTATCAATCAGTAGGTGGGCGTTAATACGTTCAGAAATCGGCGCTGCAACCACTTGCATCGGTTCAGGCAATTGTTGGATAAGCGCTTGGGCAGCGCGCAAGTTTTGCGCCGCCAGTGCCGACCCGATCTGGTCAAGAAGCACCAAAGGATCGTCTCCCTCAGCATTAACGGGGCGCAGGTTAACGGCGTTTTTCACGGCACCTAGCAGTCTATCCTGCCAGGACGCATCGGCAGCCGCGGCGGGGCGGGCATCTAGCAATGCGGGTCGCACATCCTCAAACTGATTGAGCAACATATTGGCCGGTGTTAGACCATTTTGCGCGATAATCAACACTTCGTCATTGGGTGTTACCTCGATAAAATTGCTTAACTCCTGCAATCGAGAGGCGAAAGGCTGGCCCCTTGGTGATTGCGGCATCAATTTCGCTTATCAGAATCGGCACCCCTAGCTGCCGCCAACGCGGTGTCTGCCGCTCGTTGTGCAGTTTGGTCTTCCTCCAGTGTTGTCACCTGGATTTGCAACGCTGCTAAGCTTTCTTTCAGGCCGTTGATCTGGTCATTGTGGGCGGTCAACAGTTCATCAAACGCTGATAGTTTTTCCGCCTGTGCTGCGATTGCCGCCGATAGTGGTTCCAAATCGACTGTTGGCGCTGGCGTTTCTGGCGCAGGCACACCCGGCTCGCGACCGTTTGTTCCGCCAATTCCAACTGTGTCTGTTTCAAATTTGCCACGTCTTGCTCAAGCGCTGCAAGGGCGCTTTCAATGGGAGCAAGATCAATAGGTGTCGGCTCGCCCGGAGGGCTGCTGATGCTTGCAAGCTGCTGCTCAATGTTGCTGATAGCTTGGTTTATGCGATCTGTGTCTATGGACTCGATTTCGGTTTGGAGCGCGCCCAACTCATCTACGGTAGCGAAAGGGGAAAGATCAGGTTCCTGAGCATTTTCCAAATCAAAAATGCGTTTTTGTAGTTTGGCGATTTCAGGGGCCAGCGCAGATTGTTCGGCCCATTGATTGAACGGAAACACCCTGTAGTAGGCCAAACCTGCGGTGCCGGCGATCCCCAAAGCCGCACTCAAAACAATGGCTGCAATAAAGGTGCCAGTGCCGCTGCTTTCTTCAGATGTGGCGGATAATGTCTTCTCTGCGCTTTTGTTCGCTGCGTTTGAAGCTTTCTCGTTTTTGCGGCCGCCAGTTGGCCCGGTGGCAGGCTTGGTGTCTGCGGGTTTTGGTTTTTCGTTCTCGGCAGTGCTTTTGGTCGATCGTTCGGACGTTGAAGCGCTACTTTTTTTGGCTTCGGCATCCAAAATCGGCGGCCGGACGGGCCCTTTTTTATTATCTTCGACCATTAAAAACCTTTTGAGCCAGTGTTTTTGTGTTTGGTTTTGGAACTTAATCTAAGAGTTCAAACAAAGTGTTTTCATTTGGCGCATTTGCAACAAATCCGTTAGTTGCGCTAGGGATTCGAGTTCTGCCAGATGTTTTGGGACAAGCAATAAAAACGCAAATCGCCAATCTCTATCTTATGCTTGGCACATAGTTTTGCAAATTGTGTGGCGGCGCGCGCAGAATAGATCAAAATCCCATCAATTTCTCCCTGCTTCAACTGCGTGACAACAGCCGGGGGAAAATCTTTAATTGGGATCATCTCATATGCAGGTGTTGCTTTGATATGTACACCTGAATTGCGGAAGTGATCCTCTAAATTTGGTTTACGATCAATAGCGCAAGGATAGAAATAGTTCCCCGTGAGCTCCATTTTCTCGATCAAAGCAATTAACTCATGTACATCGCCTTTGGCCGAAAGCAGGTTGGAAAAACCTGCGTGTGTCGCCGCCTGTGCGGTGGTGTCGCCGACGGTGAAGCAAGGCAATAATTTATGGCCGATTTCAATTTCGTCTCGAGAGAGCGCACGCACACCATTGGCTGATGTGAAAAGGGTAGCGGTGATTTGGAAGGGTGAGGGCATATCCAAAGGTAAGATGCGTTCGGAAAAAAGGGGCACTGCATGGGGCGATGACCCAACCCGATCAAACCGGCAACTGTTTTTTGCCCGCCGGGAAAGGGGCGGGTGACCAAAAGAGATTTACCGGCTTCGCTCATATGTCACCTTTAGGGTCTATTTCTAATCGTCGCGTTTTTCGAACGTTTCAAAAAACTTGTCGCCTGCAGCGCTTTTGATGATGCTGGCCAGCTCTTTGCCAATCTCTTCCGCATCGGCAGCGTGACCAGACACTTCGGCCTCATAAACCGTGCGTCCATCTAAGGATAGAACTTGGCCAAAGATATGCAACTCATCATTTTCCAAAGTGGAATAGGCGGCGATTGGCGTGCGGCAGGAGCCATCCAACCCATGCAAATAATGGCGTTCAGCACCATTTTGGCGGCGGTTGGCGCATGGTTGAGCTTGCGCACCCATTCGTTCACTTGATCGTCTTCCGCCCCGGGTTTCAATCGTCAACGCGCCTTGGCCTGGGGCCGGGGGCATGATGGTGGGGTCGATCAATTGCTTGGCAATATGGCTCATGTCCAATCGCTTGAGGCCGGAGTACGCCAACAAGGTGGCCTCGGCGACGCCATCTTCCAGCTTTTTCATCCGGGTTTGCACATTGCCGCGAAATTCAACAATTTGCAGGTCGGGTCGTTGCCGCAATATCTGTGCGCCGCGCCGGATGGAGGAGGTGCCGAATTTGGCGCCTTGAGGCACATCGTCAAGGCTTTTGTGTCGCAGGGAAACAAAGGCATCGCGGGTGTCTTCGCGCTTCAAAAAGGCGGGCAGGATCATGCCGTCGGGCAGCATCGTTGCCACATCTTTGGCTGAATGCACGGCCAAATCAATCCGCTTATCGAACAGCGCCACTTCAATCTCTTTGGTGAACAAGCCCTTGCCACCAACCTCAGATAAGGGGCGATCCAAAATAATGTCGCCACTGGTTTTAATCACTTCGATGGCGATTTCATCCGGGTTGAGGCCATTTTTCTGTGCCAACTCGTGGCGGACCTGTTTGGCTTGTGCCAAGGCCAGCAACGAGCCGCGTGTACCGATGGTTAAAAGAGGTTTCGTGCCGGGTTCTGTTTGCAATGTTCAATCCACTTGATATAGGGGCTTTAATCAATCATTTAGTGAAGGCTTAGCGAAATCAAAGCTATGGGGCAAGCAACTACCATACTGGGCATTGAAACCAGCTGCGATGAAACGGCGGCCGCAATTGTGCGCCGCCATGGCAATGGCCGGGCCGAGATCTTGGCCAATATGGTGCGCTCCCAGTTTGATGAGCATAAAGCCTTTGGCGGGGTTGTACCGGAAATCGCTGCCCGTTCCCATGTGCAATATATGGATCATATTGTCGCGCAAGCCCTGGATGAAGCGCAACTCAGCTTTGCGGATTTGGATGGGGTTGCTGCCACCGCCGGGCCGGGCTTGATTGGTGGCGTGTTGGTCGGGCTCACCAGCGCCAAGGCGATGGCCTATGCCCGTGATTTGCCGCTGTTGGCGGTCAATCATTTGGAGGGGCACGCCCTGACGCCACGGCTGACCGATGGGCTTGAGTTTCCCTATTTATTGCTGTTGGTATCCGGCGGGCACAGCCAGTTTGTGTTGGTCAAGGGCGTGGGCGATTATCAGCGCTGGGCACCACCATCGATGATGCGTTGGGCGAAGCATTTGATAAGGTCGCAAAATGCTCGATTTGGGGATGCCAGGCGGGCCGCTGGTGGAGCAATGGGCCGCAAAGGGCGATCCTGATCGCTTTGCGTTCCCCAAGCCTTTGCTGAAAGAAAAGCGGCTTGATTTCTCCTTTTCCGGTCTCAAAACAGCGGTGCGTTTGGCGGCGGAAAAACAAGCGCCATTGAGCGATGAAGATGTCGCCGATATTTGCGCCAGCTTCCAAGCGACCATTTTGAAGATTTTGGACAATCGGTGTCGCTTGGCGCTGTCGCGATTTCAAACGGAGTTTCCTGATCAAAGACCAAGATTTGTGGTGGCTGGCGGGGGTCGCCGCCAACAAAGCGATTGGGCAGTTGCTGACAGATTTGGCCGTTGAATTTGAGGCGCAAATGGTGGTGCCGCCGATTAATCTGTGTACGGACAATGGGGCCATGATTGCATGGGCTGGCATTGAACGGTTTAATCTTGGGGCGCGCGACGGGTCGGATTTTCAGGCGCGGCCACGGTGGCCGTTGGATTCGGACGATATGGTGCTGGCAACCAAAGGGGATGTAGAGTGAGTGAACAATCCATCTATGTTGTTGGCGCAGGTGCTTGGGGCAGCGCCTTGGCGCATACACTGGGCTTGGGCGGCAATCAGGTTGTGTTGTGTGGGCGCGATGAGGTGGCCATTCGCACGATCAATGAGGAGCGCCGCAACCCGCATTATTTGAAGGCTGTTGAAATGGATGCCATGTGCGGGCGCAATTGGGATATGACGGCATAGAGACGGCGCGGGCCGTTTTGCTGGTGGTGCCTGCGCAGCCAGCCGGGCTGTTTTGGCGGAAATTGGGGCGGACCGTTTGTCGGGCATGCCAGTGGTGCTTTGCGCTAAGGGTTTGGAAAAAGACACGCTGAAGCGCCAAAGCGAGATTTTGACCGAAGAGTGCCCGGATGCTGTGCCGTTTGTTTTGTCCGGTCCCAGCTTTGCCGTCGATGTGGCGCAGGGCAAACCGACGGCGGTGACGCTAGCGGGGCCAGATACAAGCGCTGCGCGACAAATTGTGGATTTATTGGCCGGGCCGACTTTTAGACCTTACTCCAGCGCCGATATTGTGGGCGTTGAGTTGGCCGGGGCGCTCAAAAATATTTACGCCTTAGCCTGTGGCGCGGTTGACGGGGCACAGCTGGGACTTTCTGCACGATCGTCAATTATGGCGCGGGCCTTCGCCGAGATGGGGCCACTGATTGAGGCGATGGGCGGACAGCGCGAAAGCCTGAACAGTTTGGCAGGCTTGGGCGATCTCACCTTAAGCTGCACGGCGCGGGAATCGCGCAACTTTGATTTTGGCTTCCGGCTGGGCGCTGGCGAAACCGTGGAGCAGATTGTAAAGAGTGGGGCCAAGCTGGCCGAAGGCGTGCATTCCAGCCCGGTGGGGTTGGCGTTGGCTGATAAATATAGGGTCGAAGCCCCCGATTGTCCGGGCTGTGAACGCGCTTTTGCAGGGCGGGCCCCCAATTGAAAGCTTGGTCGCGCAATTGATGACGCGCCCCTTGCGGGCAGAATAGAGATGGAGAACTTAATGTATTTTGTGATTTCAGGGCGGGACCGTGCAGATGCGTTGGAAAAGCGCAAGGAAACCCCGCGCAGCCCCACCTTGCTTATTGGAAAGACCTTGGCGACCAGTTGAAGTTGGCGGGGGGGCCTTATCTGGATGAGGATGGCAATCCCACGGGCAGCTTGATCATTATTGATGTGCCGTCCTTAACCGCAGCGCGGACCTATGCCGAGGCTGACCCTTATGTGACCCAGGGCGTTTTTGAATCCGTCGGCGTGACGGAATGGGCATGGGCGGTTAATCCACCCGAGGAGAAAGCATAATGGCGTATTGGTTGTTTAAGAGCGAGCCCAACACATGGGGGTTGGATGATCAGGTGAAAAAAGGCGCGCCCGAAGAGTGGGGATGGCGTGCGCAACTATCAGGCGCGCAACAATATGCGCGAGATGAAGGTTGGCGACAAAGGCTTCTTCTATCACTCGGTGAATGAGAAGCGCATTGTTGGCGTTGTGAAGGTGGCAGCTGAGGCGCATCCTGACAGCACCACAGACGATCCACGCTGGGAGTGCGTCGATATTGAAGCGGTGGAAAGCTTTAAAACGCCGATTACGTTGGAGGATGTGAAGCAGCATCCAGAGCTGCAAGAGATGGTATTGGTGAACAATTCACGTTTGTCGGTGCAGCCTGTTGCCGAGAAGGAATGGGAAATCATTTGCAAGCTAGGAGGCGTCAAGCCATAATTTGTTCGCAAAGCGCGGGCGCGCGCTGAATTTCTTCTGGGGAGGAAAGAAGATGACACATTTTGCGGATGTAAATTGGCTTGCGGTTTTGCTGGCGGCGGTTGGCAGCATGGTCTTGGGGCATGGGCTGGTATACCAGCCTGGGGCAAGCAATGGATGAACGCGCTGGGTAAAACGCGCGAGGAGATGATGCCTGATGGCAAAGCCTCGCCGATGCCGTTCGTGATTGCTGCGGTTTGTCAGTTGGTGATGGCTTATTTTTTGTTGTTGCTCACGCGCACAATTGTGGCCACAAGCGCTAGCGATGTTCAGATTTGGGACGCGGTCATGATCGGCGCGCATATGTGGTTTGGTTTTATTCTGACATCTATGGTGCTGAACCATGCCTATCAAGGACAAAAGGTTAGTTTGACGCTTATTGATGGTGGTTATCTGCTTGGCGTTATGATTGTTCAAGGTGTGATTTTGGGGCTTTTGGCCTAGTATGCTGTTTGGAAGAAATCTCTGCCATAGCGTGCGAATGTGCGGCGGATTTTCGTTTTTATGCTTCAATTGTAACTATAAAGTTGAACTGACGATCCGGTGCGATCACCGGTCTTTTTTTCGGTCTAATTATATGCGCTTAAAGCACGGTTTTATGATCTGATGATTGCTCTCTTACGTTTCGTTCCTAAAGAAACACGTGAGGGGTTGTTTTGAGTAAGACAAAGCAAAAAAATCGCCATTTGTTGGTTTCGGCGGGATCTAAGGCTCTCCGATAACCCAGCGCTATGTGCTGCACTTGAATCAGATCTAGCTGTTTTGCCAATCTATATTGATGACCAAGGCCATGGAGATCAGCCCCAAGAATGGTGCGGCCTCCAATGTCTGGTTACATTATGCGTTGTCAGCGCTGGATGAAAGCATGGATGGGCAGATGGCGATTTTTAAAGGCAGTGCCCAGGCGGTTTTTGAAAAACTTGCTGACCAGTTCGAAATCGTTGCCCTACATTGGAACCGCATGTATGAGCCGCTGGCTATTGAGCGTGATAAGGCGCTCAAGAGTTGGCTGTTGGATCATGACATTGAGGTGCATAGTCACAATGCCAGCCTTTTGTTTGAACCATGGACCATTGAGAAAAAGGATGGCGGACCTTACAAAGTCTTTACGCCCTTCTTTAAAAAGGGTGCTTAAACGCTGCACCGCCGCGTCCGCCAATGGCTGCCCCTACCGCCCTCAATCTTTGCTCCTTGCTTCCTGACAGTTGCGTTGAGCTAGAGGATCTCAAACTGCTGCCAAAGCGCGATTGGGGCGCGACCATCGCGAAAGGGTGGGAGATTAGCGAAGCGGGCGCACGTGCACGCTGGGACGCGTTTGTGGACGAAGGCCTGTTTAACTATAAACAGGGGCGTGACTTCCCTGGGAAGCCCTATGTTTCTCGCTGTCGCCTTATCTGCATTTCGGGCAAATATCACCGCACCAATTATGGGCCGCATTGGACCATTATGACCAAGATCGGAATGTGGAGCACTTTCGTTCTGAGTTAGGTTGGCGCGAGTTCTCTGCCTATTTGCTCTATCATTTTCCTGATCTGCCGCAAAAAAACTTTCAGCCACAGTTTGAGGGATTTAGCTGGACCAAAAACAAGGACTATTTGGCGCGATGGCAGCGCGGGCAAACGGGTGTGCCGATCGTCGATGCAGGGATGCGAGAATTGTGGAACACAGGTTATATGCACAATCGTGTACGCATGATTGTGGCGTCCTATCTCACCAAAAACTTGCGGCAAGATTGGCGTGAGGGCATGGCTTGGTTTGAGGATTGTTTGTTTGATGCTGATTTGGCCAGCAACAGCGCATCTTGGCAATGGGTTGCAGGCACGGGCGCTGATGCGGCGCCCTATTTTCGCGTATTTAACCCGGCCCTGCAGGGTGAAAAGTTTGACGCGTCGGGCGACTATATTCGCGAATTTGTGCCGGAATTGGCTGATGTGCCAACACGCTACCTGTTTGCACCGTGGGAAGCGCCAGAGGATGAGCGCAAAAAAATATGGGCTCGACGGCTCAAAATACCCCGAACCCATGGTCAATCTGAAACAATCACGCAAAGAAGCGCTGGCCGCCTATGAAAAGCATAAGGAAAACCGGGCGGCGACTAAAGAATCAGAAATCTGAGGCGATGCCTTTGTTTTCCCAATCGCCATATCGTGCCGGGTCTGGTCCTTTTTTGCCATTGATCTCTTTTGGCGCATCATTTTGCATCTGATCGATTTTAGCGCGGCGTGCTTGCGCTTCGGCCAAAGCTTGCTCGGCAATTTTCGGGTCGGGTTTTTTGTTCATCATCTTGTCCATGCGTTTGAGGCTTTAGATAGCAAATCTGTGCTGAATTGGTCAAACGAGTTCGATAGGGCTAATCGCCCCGGACCACTCATTTAGACAGTAAACGCACTTTTGCAACCAGTGCCATTGTTTTGGCCCATTTGTCGAACCAACTGGGCGCACAATTTTTAGTCCTACCACCCTTGCTTAACGTACCGATTATGCCCATTTAGAGAGCGAAAGGGAATTTCGAATGGTGAATGCGCTCAGAACGACATTTTTGCTGGCCATCTTAACGGGCCTGTTTATGGCGATTGGTTTCGTCATTGGCGGGCGCGGCGGTATGATGTTGGCCTTGCTGATGGCGCTGATGATGAATTTGTTCTCCTTTTGGAATTCCGACAAGATCGTCCTGCGCATGCAAAACGCAAAGGCGATAAGCTTTAATCAGTCGCCAGATTTGCATGAAATGGTTGGTCGGCTTTCGGAGAATGCAGGCATTCCCGCGCCGCAAATATATCTAATTCAGAGCGATCAGCCCAATGCGTTTGCGACTGGGCGGAACCCTGAGAATGCAGCGGTGGCTGTGTCGACGGGCCTGATCAAACGGCTAAGTTATGACGAAATTGAAGGCGTTGTGGCGCACGAATTGGCCCATATACGCTCTCGCGATACGTTGACGATGACGATTACGGCCACTTTGGCAGGTGCGATCTCCATGCTGGCGCAATTCGGTTTGTTTTTTTGGTGCGCGCAACAGCAACTCGCCAATTGGGCCAATTGGGTCTATCTTGATGGTGATTGTGGCGCCAATCGCTGCTTTGGTGGTGCAAATGGCGGTTAGCCGCGTGCGTGAATATGAAGCGGACCGCGATGGGGCAGAAATCAGCGGTAACCCCGAAGCGCTGGCGCGGGCGCTGGATAAGATTGCCAATCATGCCAAACAAATCAGCAATGTGCACGCGCGTCGCTCGCCGGGCATGGCACATATGTACATCATCAATCCGCTCGCCGGCAAACGAGGTGACAATTGGTTCTCCACCCACCCGAATGTCAAAAACCGGGTCGCGGCGTTGATGGAAATGGCAAAAGCGCAACAGCTTTCAGAAAATGAAGGCTGGCCCCGTTCTCGCCATAATGCGGCGCGACAAGCGGACCACGCACAAAACACGTCACGGTCTGCGGGCTGGCGCGTGCCAAAAACAGCGCGAGATGATCGCGATAGTAACGACACGTCTAAAGGACCTTGGGGTTAAATCAATATGTCAGCAAAAAGCAAGACCGCCGGATTAGACGTTCGGCGGGCAGCGGCGCAACGCCTGCAACTGGTGTTGACCGGCGCGCCTTTTATTCCCCTTTGGTGCAGATGATTTTGAAGATGGGCGTGAGCGCGCCCTGGCCAACCGGTTGGTGACTATTTCGTTGCGCCGGCACGGGCAAATAAACCAGGTATTGTCGAAAGCGCTGGATAAGGGCGTGCCCAAGCGTGCTGGCCTTTTCGAATCTGCCCTTCGCATTGGGATTGCCCAGCTGCTGTTCATGCAAGAGCTGGGCGACCATGCGGCGCTGCACTTGGCGGTGGAAACCATCAAGCGCGACCGGCGCGCGTCTCGCTTTGCCAAATTGGCGAATGCGGCGCTGCGCACAGTGCAGCGGGAGGCCAAAGACTGGCCATTGAAGGTTGAGGATTTGGTGCCTGGCTGGATGTTTAAGCGTTGGGTTGCAAATTATGGCGAGACTCAAGCGCTAAAAATGGCTGAATTATTGTTGGAACAACCACCGCTTGACTTGGTCTTTAAAGATGGTGTGGAGCCACAGACAGGGCCGGATGGATTTGAAGGTCTGGTTGCATTGTTGCCGCAAAGTTTTCGCTTGGCGACACGGGATGCCAGTGTTGCGATTTGCCCGACTATGCCGATGGCCAATGGTGGGTGCAGGATTTAAGCTCAACATTGCCGGCGCGGCTCGCGGGGCCTTTGGCGGGGAAAAAAAAGTGCTGGATTTATGTGCGGCACCCGGCGGCAAGACGGCTCAGCTTTGTGATATGGGCGGCCTTGTGACCGCTGTTGAGATTGAGGCGGATCGATTGGTGCGGCTGCGAGAAAATCTACAACGTTTGAATTTTCACGCAGATATGCTTGAAGCAGATGCAACCAAATTGGATGGTTTGGGTGAGTTTGACGTGGTGATGTTGGATGCGCCTTGTAGTGCCACCGGCACATATCGCCGGCACCCTGAGGTTTTATGGCACCGCAAAGAAAGCGATTTTGGGCACCGGGCGGCATTGCAGTCGGAAATGTTAAATTCTGCGGCAAAAAAGGTGGCCAAGGGCGGACAACTCATATACTGCACCTGTTCTTTAGAGCCCGAAGAGGGCGAGAATCAAATTGAGCAGTTTTTAGATCAACATGGCGAGTTTGCTCTGGCACCCATTCAAAGCGAAGAATTAAACGGGTGGGCTGGTCCGATCGATTTGAAGGGCTATGTGCGGGCTTTGCCCTGTGTGGAATTGCCAAACGGGTGCACAGGTGGCACAGATGGTTTCTTCGCAGCACGCTTGCAACGTGTGGCATAATAGAGCCGTTTTTTTTCCTAAAATCTGTTCGAAATGCATTTAAGGGGTCCATTGGATGGCCCGCAAATGCTATCCTATCGTAATAAAGTAGAGTTCGGGGTTTTCGATTTGGTCATTGCGGCGGGGCAGATTTCGAAGCGTTTGTATGCGGCTGTGATGGATTCGTTTGTCACCAGCCCGTTATTTCGGTGGACTTGGGCCAACGATCACATTGGTGTGGTTGGCTCCAAGTTTGTGGAAGTGCGCGCGGCCGACCATTTCAGCATCAAAGACATGATGGCCGGACGGTATGTGCTTGGTCATAAGCATATCGATACGCAAGGTATAAGCCCTTTTGCGGTGGAGCATGCGTCTCCCCAATGGTTCGACGAATTGCACCGTTTTTCTTGGCTCTATCATTTTACTGCGGCGCGAGATGAGGGCGAAAAACGTTTTGCCATGACATTGGCGCTGGATTGGGTGGCCCGTTACGGCGACTACGATCCATCAGTATGGGGGGCGCCAAACAACGGCGCAACGCGTGATCAATTGGATCAAGCATTTCGAGGTGTTGACTTATGGGCGCCAACGAAAGCCAGCGCGACGCAATCGTTCAATCATTGTCGCGGCAAATCCAGTCACTGGAGATGCGTAAGAATTTTGAGCTTCAACCCCATGTTCAAGCGCTAATACAAGTGGCTTTGTTGGGCGCGGCCATTTCACTCGGGCGTGACACAAGCGATATTCACGATGAAATTGAACGGTTAAACCGAACACTGGATTCCCAGCTTAGTGATTTTGGCATGCATTTGTCGCGGTCGGGGTCGATTCATTTCAATCTATTGTTGAATCTGGTGAGTCTGCGTCAAGGGTTGGCAACATATTCACCTGACGGGGCCAAAAAAAATTCATCGCCATCACCCGGAAAATGTATGCCGCGTTGGGTGGGTTGACGCTGAGCAATGGAGATTTGGCCTATTTCAATATGACAGGCCAGATCCCTCATGAGGACAGTTTGGCGTTGGCAGCGCGCAGCGCCACAAAAGCCGTTTTTGGCGAATCGCGGATGTTGGCCGGCTACGGCGTGCTGTTGGGTGAAGAGTCAAAATTGATCGCTGACAGTGGCAAGTTGCCCCCCGCGAGTCTGGCGGGCTATATGATGGCTGGTGCAGGCAGTTTTGAGTATTCGCACCGCAATGATTTGATTGTGGGGAATTGTGGTCCGGGTGATGAATCCTTGGGCAGTGAAGCTCAGTTGTTCAGTTTGCCGGCCGCCCATTCAGGACTTGAATTGGATTATCATGGGGCGCCACCTTTCAGCAATAAAAAGCTGATTGAGCGGTTCATTGCCGACAATGGCGAAGGGCCAATGCGGCTGGATGCGCAAGAGAACAGCCTTGTTTTTGAGAATAATGGCTATACCGCCCCTTACCGGCGTGAAGCATAAACGCATATTGACGGTTTTGCCAAACCAAGGCGATGCACTGGTGGGGCAGGATTTGCTGCGATGCGATTTGGCACATGAGAATGCACCAGACGAATTTATGCTTCGGTTCCATTTGGGGTTGGGTGTCGAGGCGCAATTCAACGACGCCGAAAACATGATCGAATTGACGTTGCGGTCCAAAGCGAAATGGCTGTTTTTGTTTGAAGGCGCGTCAGCCATGATTGAAGATAGCGCGCGTCAGAATTTGCGGACGGGCCTGGCGCCAATTCAGCAGATTGTGCTGTTTGGCACCGTGCAGCCTGATATTGATGTGGCTTGGTCGCTGGTGCCGGAAGGCCAATAATTGGTGCGTTTGCCGTCGGTTTTTTCAAAAATGGCCGAAAGTGGTTTCAAATTTGACCAGACCGTGCTAGCGAAATCTCGAATTTTGAGGTGTTGCGCCAAGGGCGTCGACGCGAATTCTGACCACGCGCACAAGATTGGGGGTCTTAAAAATGACCATGAAACGCGCCTTACTCTCTGTTTCTGACAAAACTGGTATCGCAGACTTCGCCCGCGGGCTTGTCGCTCAAGGCATTGAGCTGATTTCAACTGGCGGCACGCGCAAACTGCTGGAAGAAGAGCAAATCCCGGTTATCGACATCGCTGAGCTTACTGGTTTCCCTGAAATGATGGATGGGCGTGTCAAAACGTTACACCCAAAAGTTCATGGCGGTTTGCTTGGGCGTCGGGATAATGACAATCACAAGAGTGCGATGCGCATTCACCAAATCTCCCCAATCGATCTGGTCGTGGTCAATCTTTATCCATTTGCGGAAACCGTAAAATCTGGCGCAGATTACGAGACCGTTATCGAAAATATCGATATTGGCGGCCCGGCGATGATCCGCTCGGCAGCGAAAAATCATGCTTTTGTGACGGTAGTGGTTGATCCTGCAGATTATGACAATGTGCTGGAGCAAATTGGTTCTGGTGAAGGCATGAATTTGGCCACCCGCAAAAAGCTGGCGGCGAAGGCTTATGCCCGCACGGCAGCCTATGATTCTGCGATTTCCAACTGGTTTGCCAAGGTGCTTGAAAATGACGATATGGCCTATCGCAGTTTCGCCGGCAAGCTTGATCAAGTTATGCGCTATGGCGAAAACCCCCACCAATGGGCGGCGTTCTATAAGGATGGGTCAGAGCGTTGTGGCGTGGCCAGCGCTGAACAGGTGCAGGGCAAGTCGCTCTCCTACAACAACATCAATGATACGGATGCCGCCTTTGAATTGGTGTCTGAATTTGACCCGAAAGACAGCGCCGCTGTGGCCATTATCAAGCACGCAAACCCTTGTGGTGTGGGCCTTGGGGAAAATTTGTCCGATGCCTATGATAAGGCCTTGGCGTGTGACCCCGTTTCAGCGTTTGGCGGCATTGTGGCGCTGAATAAGGAAATTGATGAAGATGTGGCGAAGAAGATTATTGAGGTCTTTACCGAGGTGATTATTGCGCCATCGGCCACACCGCAGGCGCTCGCTATTTTTGAAAAGAAGAAGAATTTGCGCCTGTTGCTTACGGGCGGCCTGGCGGACGTTAAGGCCGACGGCTTGACCGTGAAATCGGTTTCTGGCGGCATGTTGGTGCAAACGCGCGACAACAAAAACGTTCATGATTGTGAGTTGAAAGTGGTGACCAAACGCCAGCCGACTGACACTGAAATGGCGGATTTAAGAATTGCCGCGATTGTGGCCAAGCATGTGAAATCCAACGCGATTATCTACGCGAAAGAAGGCGCAACTGTTGGCATCGGTGCAGGGCAAATGAGCCGCGTGGATTCGGCCCGTATCGCCCCACCGCAAGTCCAAAGACGCGGCGAAAGCGCAAAAGATCAAAGGCGCACTGACCAAAGAGTCGGTCGTAGCCTCAGATGCATTTTTCCCGTTTGCCGATGGGTTGCTTTCAGCTGTGGAAGCCGGGGCAACGGCTGTTATTCAGCCAGGCGGTTCGATCCGTGATGACGAAGTGATCGCGGCGGCGGATGAAGCGGGCATCGCCATGGTGTTCACAGGCATGCGCCACTTCCGGCACTAGGTTAGACACTGGATTAAATCGGATGGCGGCGCTTTGTTTGTGCCGCCACTTTTTCTTGCCGCCACCGGTTGCTCCTTGTTGCGCTCACGCCGCGCAGGCTGGCTCCCGTGCCCGGCATTTTTACGCGCCGCCACCGCTCGCTTCGCTCCCGTCCCCGGCACCCCCGCCATTTGGTTCTTTTCCATTCAAGCGCGTTAGGTGGCAAGGGAAAGGAGTGGACGAGCGAAGCGAGGACCTCGGCGGACTTTTTGCGCCGCCCGCGCGGCGGCTAGGTGCTGCAAGCACCGCTCAACCGTGAGCGAAATAAACGGACGAAGCCGAAAGGCTGAGAACCCCGAAACCTTCAGGTTTCGCGCCGCCGC
>LLEO01000094.1_pt1 | contig 16429 bp, 20 predicted proteins | sample 595861 | NCBI WGS metagenome assembly LLEO01 (sample SAMN02919315, study PRJNA255460) | bioreactor metagenome | biome: chemostat; feature: culture 2012_25.1; material: sediment; isolation source: day35 25degC chemostat 2012 inoculated with Wadden Sea sediment taken from... | place: Germany: Bremen ... | reverse complement strand
CCGACCGCCGTTGAAGCGCGCGGCTTGGCCCCACCCGCGGGCGAAATCGCACCTGCGCCAAATTCCAGGAACCCCCGCAAGATCGGAAATCGCACCGTCATCGTCAACAACCGTAAGCAGCTCGCCCGAGATCGGCGCATCTACGATCCCCAGAAAGGTCAATAGCGGCGTCTGCGCAGCAATGTCGGCAGACAGTGCATTTTTAAACCGCGCCGTGAACTCGGCCGCGGACGAGCTTTTGGCACTTCGAAACTCAAGCACGGTCTCGGCCAGCGTCTCGGTTTGATTGAAGACATCAAAGGATACCGCCATGCTGACATGCTCGGCGTCCTGCGTGATAACCAGCGCGCCGTCGGTCACCTGCCAGATCCGCCCGGTTCGCGCGTCTTCCAGCGTGATGGTCAGGGCATCTGCGCGGATGACGTCTGTATGAGACAACACGCCATCAGCAAAGATCCGATCAATACCGTCCAGAACACTTGCGAAGTCGCCGCTTGCACCGACCCCTTGCCCGAAGCTCAACGCGAATGCGCCGTCGGCCTGTCGTCGCACCGTGATCTGCGCCCCCGAAAGTTCAAGCGTTGCGGGCTCGAACCGGCCAGACAGAACCGGCCAGACAAAGACCGAGCCTTCGACCGCATTCAGGCGTCCAATTTCCAATCCCGTCTCGTCACGTACGCCCAGATCGACCAAGCGCAACCGGGGACGGCCGTTTGCCGACACCCCAAGCTCGATCCGTGACAGCGACAAACCGACTGCATCGGATTGGGGCGTTCAAACGTTCTTCAACACTACGCGCCACCCAATCGGGCATCGCGACAACCCGTCCCGTCGCGGACATCGACACCAGCCCCAGGAACAACGCCGCTGCAACGAACAGCAAGACCGTCCAGATCCCCGCGCGACGTTTCAACTTACGGGGGGATTTGCGCTCTGAGGCAGACAGCGTCGGGGCTGCTGCCACCGCGGGCCCATCAGGCGCAGCCCGAGATGGGGCAACGTTAAGGCGCGCAGCATTGACCTCGGCTGTATCGAATTGCGCTAAACCTTGGCTCTTATGCTTTTCGGTGACTGGTCCTCGGGTCGCAGACGTGTTCGGCTTTTTAGTCCGGAGCGGCCTTCGAAGGCGCAGCAGGGCTTGTTCAATCAATCCACGTAAAGGCAACCTGCGCGCGCTGGCGGCCAGAATGGCGGCCTCGGCCTGCGCGATCATCGCGTCATCAGGTGCCTCATGCCCCACTGACGCCGCCTTCGGCGCACCACCTTCCGGGGGCACGCCAGTCAGGTCATCATTTGGCGCTTTTTCACTGGTCATTTTGCCTGTCGGACCGACCCTTGCAGCCCCCTGTATTTTCCATCATTCTGCCCAAAACAACACGGCGGCGAAAGGCCTGAATGCACGTAAGTGCCCGGTTTCTCTCGTCCATGTCGGCACATTACCGCAAAATGCCTTGTGCTGGCTCAGAGCCTGTAAAGGCTCTAACGGCTCAACGGAAGGAACTCCAGAAACATGACCTACCCCATGCCCGCCATTGGCGATATCGCGCCGGATTTCACGCTTCCGCAGGATCAAGGAGACCCAATCGCCCTGTCCGCGCTGGTGGGCGCCCCGGTGGTTTTGTTCTTCTACCCCAAGGACAATACTCCCGGCTGCACCACAGAAGCACTGGATTTCACCGCCCTGCTGCCCGAATTTCAGGCGCTAGGTATGCAGGTCTTGGGCGTGTCGAAAGACAGCCTGAAAAAGCACGAAAACTTCCGCACAAAACACGCACTTGGCATTCCGCTGTTGTCCGACGCCGAAGGTGACGTCTGCGAGCGCTATGGCACCTGGGGCGAGAAGAAAAACTATGGTCGCACCTATATGGGCATCACCCGCACCACATTCCTGATTGGCGCCGACGGCCACATCGCACAGGTGTGGGAGAAGGTGAAAGTGAAAGACCACGCCCAAGCCGTGCTGGACGCCGCACGTGATCTGGCAGGCAGAGTATGACCGACCTGTCCAAGCCCTTGGCGCAAATGGCGGACGATGTACTACGGACTGCCGACGGACGTGAAAAGACTGCCCTGGCGCGCAGATATACGATGGAATGGTTTGCTGCACGCGAGGCCGGTCAGATCACCGCGCCGCTTCACGATCGGGAAGCGGTGATTGGGCAGGCGACACCTCCGGACTTTCCTGCGCGCCCTGAGAAACCCGAGTTGAAAAACCCGCGGGACGTGCCGCGCCGCCGTCCCGGATCGCCTGCGGGACAGATCGCGCTTTTGCATGCCGTCGCACATATCGAACTGAACGCCGTTGATCTGCATTGGGACATCATCGCGCGGTTTACGGACACGCCGATGCCTTTGGGGTTCTATGATGACTGGGTGAAGGCCGCAGACGAAGAAGCTAAGCATTTCAACTTGGTAAGCGACTGTCTTGAGGCTTTGGGCAGCCATTATGGCGCGCTGCCCGCCCATGCAGGCATGTGGAAGGCAGCCGAGGACACGGCCACGGATATTCTGGGTCGCTTGGCGGTGGTTCCGATGGTGCTGGAGGCGCGCGGGCTGGATGTGACACCCGGCATGATCGACATCTTCAAGAAGGCCGGGCTGGACGACACGGTCGCGGCACTTGAGGTCATCTATGCCGAAGAGGTCGGGGCATGTGGCCTATGGGTCGAAGTGGTTCCATTTCCTCTGCGGCCGCCACGAACTGGACCCCGAAGGAGACATTCCACGAACTGGTGCGCACCTATTTCCACGGGGCGCTGAAGCCGCCCTTCAACGAGGAGAAACGGGCCGAGGCGGGCCTGCCGCCTGACTTCTATTGGCCTCTGGCCGAGGAAACGCCGGACCGTCAGCGCGGGACACCGCGCTAGGCCGCACACACCCGCGATAGTAGAGTGTCGACCCATTTCATGACGCCAAATCTTACAGGGCAGGATTCCCTGACCACGCGAAGTCTGCCCTGTTTTTCTAAAATCGGCAGAAAATTGCCCGTTTCCGCGCGACAAGCTAATGAATTTCCCAAATTTTCTTGCGTGATTGAAGGCTCCACGCTAAGCACCTCGGGTCTGACGGCGCGCCGGTAAGAGCAATCATCCGCCGCAGACAAGGGACGTAGGGAAGACACTGGGATTTGCGCATTGCATAACCATCTGATCGCCAAGACCAATCATCTGCTCGAGCGGGTTTTTCCCGAGCAGCGCCTGTTCCTGAGATCTGAAGAAGGGACGCGATTCATCCGCCTGTCTCCTCTGACGCAGGCGCTTGGCTGGACTGGCTCCGCCGCGTTCTTTGCGTGGTCGATCATCGCCACCGCCGTTTTGCTGATGGATTCGATCGGATCGGGCAACCTGCGCGACCAAGCACAGCGTGACAAACAGCTATACGAACAGCGCGTGCAAACCCTGTCCGAAGAACGCGACGCCCGCACTTCGGAAGCGATCGCCGCGCAAGAGCGTTTCAATCTGGCGCTATCGCAGATTTCGGATATGCAAAGCGAGCTACTGGCGTCCGAAGAGCGCCGCCGTGAGTTGGAAACCGGGATCGGGGTCATTCAATCGACGCTTCGCCGCACCATCGGTGAACGCGATGTGGCGAAGGGCAGTCTGGAGCAGGTGCTCGCGGAAGCGCGTGAGAACGCGGACAATGCCACCCCGGGTGCCACGTCCGTCGCCAGCAACGCCACACTGACCTTCATGACGGAAGAGCTGGCCCGCACCGCCGCCGAGCGCGACAAGGTTGCCGCCAGCGCCGCCGAGGCCGAGAAGTTCGCGCAAGACATGATGTACGAGGCCCGCCTGCAGGAAGAGCGGAACGACCAGATCTTCCGTCAGCTGGAAGACGCCGTATCGATCTCGCTTGAACCGCTGGACAAGATGTTCGCCAAGTCCGGCATGTCCGTCGACAATATTTTAGGCCAGATCCGCCGGGGCTATTCTGGTCAGGGCGGCCCCCTGACCCCGCTGATCCTGTCGACCAGCGGCGCGGCCCCCGATCCTGACACCGAACGCGCCAACCGCATTCTGGGCGAGCTGGATCGCATGAACCTGTATCGCATCGAAGCCCAGAAAATGCCCTTTGGCATGCCGGTAAAGTCGGGCTTCCGCTTCACCTCGGGCTTTGGGACCCGCTGGGGCCGGATGCATAATGGCACAGATTTTGCCGCCCCAATCGGCACACCGGTCTACGCACCGGCGGATGGGGTCGTCATTCACGCTGGCTGGTCTTCGGGCTATGGCCGGCTTATCAAAATCCAACACGAATTCGGCATCGAAACCCGTTACGCCCATTTGTCGCGCATGAATGTGCAGAAAGGACAAAGGGTCTCGCGCGGGGATCGAATTGGTGATATTGGAAACAGCGGACGCTCGACCGGGCCGCATCTTCACTATGAAGTGCGCGTGGGCGGTCGTCCGATCAACCCCATGATCTATATCAAGGCAGCACGCGATGTTTTCTAAAAGCAAGATCAACGAACCCGGCCCCAAGGCTGGCGACAAGGATCCCAAATCCGCTGCGGCACCTGCCGCTGACAAACCAGCCATCCCTCCGAAGGCATCGACTCCGCCCGTGCCGTCTTCGACCCCGAAAGCCAAACCGCCTGCATCGACATTGTCGTCTGACATCGTCATCAAGGGCGACATCAAGTCGACCGGCGACATCATCGTCGAAGGCACCGTGGAAGGTGACATCCGCGCCCACCAGCTGACCATTGGCGAAGGCGCCACCGTACGCGGCGAAGTGGTTGGCGATGACGTCGTGATCAACGGCCGCATCGTTGGTCGCCTGCGTGGCCTGAAAGTCCGCCTGACCGCCACCGCACGTGTGGAAGGCGACATCATTCACAAGACCATCGCCATCGAAAGCGGCGCGCATTTCGAAGGCTCGGTTCAGCGTCAGGACGATCCGCTGTCGGGTGGCGCGAAGAAAATTCAGCCCCCGGTGGCCCCTGCCCCTGCTGCTGAAAAAGCCTAAGTCCCGGAAAACGTGGACCAGTTAAAACAAGGGCCGCCTCGTGGGCGGCCTTTGCTATTTCAGGGATGCGTTGCGTTATTCCTCGAACGACATGACTTTCTGATACAGATGCCACGTTGCATGTCCCAACACCGGCAACGCGATGAACAGGCCGAGAAACAGTGGCAGCATCGCAAGAACCATCAATACCGTGACCAAAGCGCCCCAGAAAACCATCGGGACAAAGTTCTGCATCACGGATTGGAACGAATAGATCATGGCCGAGATGAAATCCATCTCGCGATCCAGTAGCATCGGCAGGCTACTTACCGTCAAGGCAAACGCCACAAAGGCCATGATGCCACCAACAACCGTGCCCACGGCCAACATGGTAATCCCGTTGGTGTTTAGCAGCGCATCCTGCCAGTTCGACGTGATATTGGTCATGGGCTGCAGCCCCATGAACAGCATGAACACGATATGCGCCACGAAAATCCAGAACAGAAAGCCCATGATCAGCACCATCGCGATCGACGGGAACTGTCGGTCTTTCTGATTAAACACCACGCCCAGAATTTGCGCCCAATCGAGCGGCGCGCCAGTTTCCAGACGGCGACTGACCTCGTACAGGCCGACGGCCAGAAAGGGTGCAAGGAATGGGAAGCCAAAGGCGACTGGAATGATCCAATAGCTCTGATCTATCACCTTGAATTCAAGAAACAGAACAATCCCGCCCAGCACAAAAAATAGTGCGAAAAACAGCCCGAAGGCTGGCGCGGATTTGAAATCCTGAATTCCTGATTTTAAGGCTGACAGCACATCCGAAATGGAAATGGTTTGGATACTTGGTGGCGGCGAGGCCTCCAAAGTGGTTGCGTCAGACATATTTCCTCCCTGCACGTGTCTTTTATTTGTTTTCGCGCGCAGATCGAGTGTTGCGGGTCAATTTGCATCCGTCAAGTTTATGAATGCGTTAATCTTTCTACCCAACACCCTGATGACAGATCCAAAAAGACGTCAGACCGGAGCGGCGAAAGAACAAAGGCTTGACCCGGATAGGGCGAACAGGCTTTCGTGCGATAGGTTTGGATGGCGCTGCGCCTGCCAGCGGCCACGCGCCACTTATTAGGCAACAGGGATTTTGACATGCCATTTCTGAAAAAGCTCATCGCCATTGGATGCGCAATCTGTCTGACCTCAAGTGCGGCGATGGCAGCTGATTGCGGCAATACCTCGGCCGGCTTCGAAGCTTGGAAAGCCAATTTCGCCAAACAAGCGCAGAGGGCGGGTGTTGGCAAACGTGGGCTTCAGGCCCTCGCCGCAACTCGATACTCGTCGACGACCATCAGTGCCGACCGCAATCAGAAATCCTTCCGCTATACGCTGTCCAAGTTCATGCAGATCCGAGGGTCGGCCACGATCGAAGCACAGGGGCGCAAACGATTGGCGCGAAACCCCGAGTTCTATCAGGCGCTCGAGAAACGCTATGGCGTTCCGGCTGGTGTCCTGTTGGCGATCCACGGGATGGAAACCGGGTTCGGTGGTTTCATGGGCGATACGCCAGTTGTGTCGGCAATCACCACATTGGCTTACGACTGCCGCCGCTCGGACTTTTTCAAGCCCCACGCGATTGGCGCGTTGAAACTGGTGGATCAGGCACGATCACCGGCGCAACACTTGGCGCCAAACATGGCGAGCTGGGCCATACCCAATTCCTGCCGGGCAATGCCTTTAAATACGGGGTCGATGCCTCGGGCGACGGGCGCGTGGATCTGTACAATCTGGCCGATGCGATGGCGACCACCGCGAATTTTCTGCGCAAGAAGGGCTGGAAACGCGGCAAAGGCTATCAAGAAGGACAGCCAAATTTCCGCGTGATCAAGGAATGGAACGCGGCGACAGTCTATCAGCAAGCCATTGCGATCATGGCCGCGAATATCGACCGGTAAGCCGCCCTGAAAAAACAACGCCCCGGTCAGAGGTTCTGGCCCGGGCATTTTTGTATCTCTTGGCGCGAGATCAGTCTATTGCGTTAGCCTCGGACCGGGATTTTCCAGCGACGTCTTGCGCCAGGACCGATGCCATGAACGCGTCCAGATCGCCGTCCAGTACACCTTTGGTGTCCGACGTCTCGTGCCCCGTGCGCAGGTCCTTCACCATCTGGTACGGCTGCAGCACATAGGACCGGATCTGATTGCCCCAGCCCGCATCGCCCTTGTTTTCATGTGCTTCGTTGATCGCTGCGTTCCGACGATCAAGTTCCATCTGATAGAGGCGCGATTTCAGCGCCTTCATGGCGATGTCGCGGTTCTGGTGCTGCGATTTTTCCGAGCTGGTGGTGACGATGCCCGTCGGAATGTGGGTGATCCGCACAGCCGAGTCCGTCGTGTTCACGTGCTGACCACCGGCACCAGACGAGCGGTAGGTGTCGATACGGATGTCGGACGGGTTCACCTCGATCTCGATATTATCGTCGACCACGGGGTAGACCCAGACCGAGCTGAAAGAGGTGTGCCGCTTGGCCGCCGAGTCATAGGGCGAGATCCGCACCAGACGGTGCACGCCGCTTTCCGATTTCAGCCAGCCATAGGCGTTGTGACCGGTAATTTTGTAAGCGGCGGATTTGATGCCCGCCTCTTCACCCGCGCTTTCAGACTGCAGCTCGACCTTATAGCCATGCTTTTCAGCCCAGCGGACATACATCCGTGCCAGCATCGACGCCCAGTCACAGCTTTCCGTGCCGCCCGCACCCGAGTTGATTTCAAGGAAGGTGTCGTTGCTATCAGCCTCACCGTCCAGAAGCGCTTCCAGCTCGGCTGCGGCGGCCTTTTTGACCAGCGCCTTCAGCGCTGCTTCGGCGTCCGCGACAACTTCTTCATCCTCTTCCATTTCGCCCAGTTCGATCAGGTCGACATTGTCCTGAAGGTCCTGCGCCATGGATTTATAGCTGTTCACGCTGTCCAGAAGCGACTGACGTTCGCGCATCAGTTTTTGCGCCCGGTCGGGATCATTCCACAGGTTCGGGTCTTCAGTCATCGCGTTGAATTCCTCAAGACGATGTTCAGCCGTTTCCCAACCGATCCGCTGCCGCAAAAGCGCCAGGGATTTCTCGATTGCATCAACGTTGTTCTGAGCCTCTGCCCGCATGGGTGTGTTCCCTGTCCGAAATCTCGTCCCCCGCAATATCAATCAGGAGCAGATGAGCAAGCGTGGATGGGCGCCCTGCCCCCATTAGAAAGGGCCGCCGAGAAAGATCCCTTTGCGGCCCCATCGCCATGTGAGTGGTGAAAAAGAGGGCGGTCAGCCTCAGGTCCGCATGGTGATTCCATCTGCGAAGATCTGAAGCTTTGACGGATCAGCTGTCAGGCGTACGGTCTGTCCCTTCAGCTCGCCATGAATGCCGGGAAGCTTGGCGATCAGATGCGTCTGGTTGGCGCTGTCCGCGCCCTCTCCTACTGACATCTTGGCGGGGAGATACAGTAGCGACACCTCGCCCAATGCCTCGACAATCTCGACCTCGCCTTCGAAGATCGCGCCGCCCTCGGCCAGCACGAAATCCTCGGGCCGAACACCCCAGATTGACCACGCGGCCCATATCGGCGTCAGTCGAAGCAATCTCGGTCATTGCAACACCACCCCGCATCCAGCGTTACCTGCGTTTCATCGCCCGTGGCGGTGATCTTGCCCGGAAGCAGATTCATCGCGGGCGAACCGATGAACTGCGCTACAAACTCGGTCCGAGGACGTTCATACAGTTCCAGCGGGCTGCCCACCTGTGCGATCCCCTTGTTGGCCAGAACCACGATGCGGTCGGCCAGCGTCATCGCCTCGACCTGATCGTGGGTCACATAGATCATGGTGCTGTCCGGCATCGCCTCTTTCAGCTGCGCGATCTCGATCCGTGTGGCGACCCGAAGTGCGGCGTCGAGGTTCGAGAGCGGTTCGTCGAACAGATAGACCTTTGGGTCGCGCACAATCGCGCGCCCGATGGCGACCCGCTGTCGCTGTCCGCCAGACAGCGCTTTGGGCAAGCGGTCCAGATAGGGCCCCCAACTGCAGCGCCTTCGCAGCATGGTCCACGGCGGCGTCAATCTCGGGTTTCGACTTCTTCGCGATCTTCAGCGCAAATGCCATGTTGTCGCGCACCGTCATATGCGGGTAGAGCGCATAGGACTGGAACACCATCGCAATGCCGCGCTGGCTGGGCGGCACGTCATTGACGACTTGCCCGTCGATCTCCAGCGTACCATCAGTGATCTTCTCAAGCCCCGCAATCATGCGCAGAAGCGTTGACTTGCCGCAGCCAGAAGGGCCGACAAAAACGATCAGCTCGCCGGTTTGGATGTCCAGATCAATGTCGTTCAGGACGTTCACGTCGCCATAGCTTTTGACAACATCTGTCAGCTTCAGATCGGCCATGGCTACACCTCTTTCTTTTTCATGATCCGCGCGCCCCATGCCGGGATGTCGCCAGTGTTGTCCCCAATCAGCACCTGCCAATCCCCACTGGGACGGTCCGTCGTGATCGGCGCATTGCCAAGATTGAACTGGCATAGGATCCGTTCATTCCCGTGCAGACGTTCGAACTGCAAAAGCGGTCCATGAGCCTCAAGATCCAGCATCTCGCCCTTGGCGAGCGCCGGATGGGCACGGCGAAGCGCGATGACATCGCGATAGTGATGGATCAGCGCATCATTGCTGGCCTCGGCCTGATCGACCGCCATAGGCAGATGCTCGGCGGCAACTGGCAGCCATGTATTGGCAGTAGACGAGAACCCACCTTGCGGGGCCTTGGCCGACCACACCATCGGGGTACGGCATCCGTCGCGGCCTTTGAATTCGGGCCAGAATTCAATGCCGTAAGGGTCTTGCAGATCTTCGAAAGCGACATCGGCCTCGGCCAGCCCAAGCTCTTCGCCCTGATAGATGCAAGCCGATCCGCGCAGGGGACATCAGAAGCGTGGCGAACAAACGCTGCGCCTGATCGGACAAGTTCCACCGGGTCGCATGGCGGGGCGACGTCATGGTTCGAGTAAGCCCAACAGGCCCAGCCATCCGGCGCGACTTCGGCCACTTTGTGCATTACCTCGGCCACACGGGCCGCATCAGGTTGATCGCCCGACAACAGCTCGAACGCATAGCACATCTGCACCAGATCATCGCCGCGGGTGTATTCGCCCATGATTTCCAGCCCGCGTTGGGCGTCGCCGACTTCGCCGACCGCTGCGGCCCCATAGGGCTCCATCACCGCGCGCAATTTACGCAGGAATTCCAGCGTCTCGGGCCGGTTCTTGTCGTAGAGATGTTCCTGGTGGTTATAGGGGTTCACCGCGGGCGCGATGGTGCTGTTGCGATCCTCGGGCGCCAGCGGCGGGTTGTCGCGCAGCTGGTCGTCGTGGGTGTAGAAGTTGATCGTGTCCAAACGGAACCCATCCACGCCGCGCTCCAACCAAAACCGCGCCACATCCAGCAGCGCCTCTTGCACCTCGGGTTCGTGGAAGTTCAGATCGGGCTGCGAGGTCAGGAAGTTGTGCAGGTAATATTGCTCGCGCTTCCCGTTCCATTGCCACGCCGGGCCACCAAAGATCGACAGCCAGTTGGTGGGCGGCGTGCCATCCGGTTTCGGCTCGGCCCAGACATACCAGTTGGCCCGGTCGTTGGTCCGATCCTGACGGCTTTCCTGAAACCATGCATGCTGATCTGACGTGTGGCTAAGCACCAGATCGATCATCACTTTCAGCCCAAGACCGTGGGCGGTGCTGATCAGCTGGTCGAATTCAGCGAGCGAGCCGAACATCGGGTCCACGTCGCAATAATCCGACACGTCATAGCCGAAATCCTTCATCGGAGACGTAAAGAAGGGCGAGATCCAAAGCGCATCCACGCCCAGCGAGGCGATATGCGGCAGGCGGCGGGTGATGCCCGCCAGATCGCCGATCCCGTCGCCATTATCGTCCTGATAGCTACGCGGATAGACCTGATAGATCACCGCGCCACGCCACCAATCGGCGTCCTTGGTTAGGTGTCTCATATCCTGTTGAGAAACGGTTGCGTTCATGTGTCAGCCCCCTTTGACTGATCCGGCCAGAAGGCCGCGCACGAGATAGCGTTGGAGTGAGAAGAAAACGAAGATCGGCACAGCGATCGAGACAAAGGCCGAGGCGGCCAAGATCTCCCAATCGCCCCCGCGCGAGCCAGAAGATCCACGATGCGACCGGTCATGACGACCTGATCCTCGCCAGTGCCAAGGAACACCTTGGCGACCAACAGGTCATTCCAGACCCACAGGAACTGGAAGATCGCGAACGAAGCCAACGCCGGGAAGGACAGCGGCAGGATGATGCGGCGAAAGATCTGGAAATCGGTGGCGCCGTCGACACGGGCGCTTTCGATAATCTCGCCGGGCAGGCCGACCATGTAATTGCGCAGAAGGAAGACCGCCAAAGGCAATCCGAACCCGGTATGCGCAAGCCATATACCCAGATAGCCTTTGCCCAGCCCAACCCCGATATGCAGCTTTAGAAGCGGAATGAACGCAACCTGAAGCGGCACGACCAGAAGGCCCACCACGGCAGCGACCAGCAGCGCACGGCCCGGCATTTCCATCCATGCCAGCGCGTAGGCGGCAAAGGCGGCCACAAGCACCGGAATGATCGTGGCGGGGGATGGTCACGGTCAGCGTGTTCAGAAGCGAACGTCCCATGCCCTCGGCGAACAGCACCTCGCGGTAGTTGTCCAAGGTAAAGCCCGGCGGCGTCTCGGCCCGCACGAACAGACGTTGGCCGCGGCTTCCGCTGGGTTCTTCTGCGTATTCAATGCGATAACGCCCATCTGCCTGCACGGTGATCTTATGTCCACGTGCATGGGTGGCCGTATCTCCGGGCGAAAAGGCCTCGGGCTCTTTCGAGGTGATGCCGAAGGCGGTGACGGTGGTTCCCTGCCCTTCCAGCACCTTCCCTTCGATCACCCACAGATCGCCTTCCGGCTTGGCTTCACCGGGCGCCAAGGCCCGCTCGATCACGTTCTTTTCCGAGGCGGACAAAGCCGTCCACCAGCCCGAGGTCGAAATCGCGTCCCTGTCGCGGAACGAGCTGATCAGCAGCCCAACGGTCGGGATGATCCACAGCAGCACCAGCAGCGCTGCCGACAGGTTGACCGCCCATGTCAGGCGGGACTTGCCTCCTGCCATATCCATCAGCGTGACTCCTTATGTGCGTTGTAGATGTTCCAGACCATGACGGGCGTGACCAGCAGCATGATCACCACCACAATGGCCGAGCCGCGCCCGAAATCCGGCGATCCGCGGAACATCCAGTCATACATGAGATTGGCCAAAACCTGCGTGCCCCATTGGCCGTTGGTCATGGCGAACACGATGTCGAAGACTTCAGGACGGTCACAGTGATCGTCGTCCAGACCACCGCAATTGTGCCCCAGATCTGCGGGATCTTGATCTTGAAGAAGACCTGCAGCGGCTTGCGCCGTCCAGATAGGCGGCCTCGATCGTTTCTTCGCTGATGCCTTTCAGGGGCGGCCGACAAGATCACCATGGCAAAGCCCGTCTGGATCCAGACCAGGATCGCCATCAGGAAGAAGTTATTCCAAAAGGGCAACGTTATCCACGCCTGCGGATCGCCGCCGAACGCCTGAACCAGCGCGTTCAGAAGACCGATTTGTTCGCCCTGATTGTCGCCGCGATAGTCATAGATGAACTTCCAGATCACCGCAGCACCAACAAAGCTGATCGCCATCGGCATGAACACAAGGCTTTGCGCAAGCTGTCCCCATTTGATGCGATCCGTCAGCCCTGCCGCCACCAACCCGAAAAAGGTCGAGGCAGCGGGGACGACGAGCAACCACAGCAAGTTGTTTACAAGACTTTCGCGGAACTTCTCGTCTTGGGCCAGCCATGTATAGTTATCCGCACCGACGAACTGCGCTCGGCTGTCATGCAGAGACAGGTAGAAAGTCGAAAACACGGGATATAGCAGGTAGATCGACAAGATCGCGAGCGCCGGAAACACGAATAGCCAAGGGCGGATGGCATTCGCCCGGTTGATGTTGCGCCCGGCATTGGGCCCTTTTGCCGGAAGCATCCGATCAAGCAGAAGATTTGAGAAATAGAAATAGGCGACACACCCAAACACACCGATAATGATCGTCGCCACTGCAAAGATTGCTTGTTGCATGTCTCCCCCTTCCAACCGAAGCGCTGATCATTCGGTTTGGATAAATCGCCCCGGCGAACGCGCCGCCGGGGTCTGTTTGTTCAGGTCCGGGTTACTTGATCGAGTCCCAAGTGGACTGGATGGACGCTGCAACTTCTGCCGCGTCTTTGCCGCCTGCATAGTCCACCATGCCGGTCCAGAAGACGCCTGCGCCAACAGCACCCGGCATCAGGTCCGATCCGTCAAACCGGAACGTGTCTGCGTTCAACAGGATGTCATTCATCTTGGCCACGGTCGGATCCGTGTAAACGCCGGTGTTCACGCCCTTATGCGGGGTCAGGAACCCGGTCTGCGCCATCCAGACTTCATGCGCGATGGGGGATTTCAGGAACTCCATGAAGGCCTGTGCGCCCTTGCTGTCGGACGTAATTGCCCAAACTGTACCCGCGCCCAAGACAGGCTTGCCCAGATCCTTGCCCTCGTAGGCAGGGAAGTAGAAGAAGTCAGCATCCACGCCCACTTCGGTCCCTTCCGGGAAGAAGCTGGGAATAAAGCTGGCCTGACGGTGCATGTAGCACTGCGGCGGCGAGGCAAACATACCTTGCGGGCTATCGCGGAAGTCGGTGGTGGCGACAGCTCCTGCCCCGCCCGAGACATAGGCATCATTACGGGCAAACGCGCCGAATTCCTCGATCGCGGCAATCACTTTGGGATCGTCGAATTTCAGGTCGTTGGACACCCACGCGTCATAATCCGCAGGCGTCTGGGTGCGCAGCATCATGTCCTCGACCCAATCGGTGGCCGGCCAGCCGGTCGCCCCGCCGGACCCCAGACCGATGCACCACGGCACACCGCCATCGTCCACAATCTGATCGGTCAACGCCTTCAACTCTTCCATCGACTGCGGCACGTCATAGCCCGCATCCTCGAAGTTTTCAGGCACGTACCAGACCAGCGATTTCAGATCGACCTTGTAGAAGAACCCATAATGGGCGGGGTTTCCGTCTTTCCCCGCATAGGTGCCCAGATCAACCCAGCTTTGACCGGCCGCATAGTTGTCACGCACCCAGTCCGCAGTGTCGTCCGGCAACGCCGACAGATAGCCTTTCGACGCCAAATCCGCGGCAAGCCCCGGCTGCGGGAAAACCGCAATGCTGGGCGCGCTGCCAGCTTCGGTATCAATCACGATCTGCTGCTCAAAACTGTCCGAGCCTGAATACTGCACGTCCGCGCCGGTGGCGGCTTCGAAATAGGCGATCACGCTTTCAACCAGCTCTTTGTCCGGGCCAAGCCAGGGACCAAGCACGGTAATCGTCTCGCCTGACAGATCCATCGACTTCAGCGCCTCAAAGCTATCCCAGGTAAATGCCCCGTCCCCCGGAGCAAATTTCAGATGCCCGTCAGCAAATCCAGCGCCAGCTGACAAAGCCAGCGTGGCAGCGCTTGCATAAAACACGTTCTTCATAATGTCCTCCCACGACATTTCATCGAACCCGATGATGATTGGACCGGAATAACCGGCTGCGCCTTGCGGATCTCCAAATTTCCCAAAGCGCTTTGAATGCCTCACAGTTACCCGTATTCCGATTCCTGTCAACCGATATGTTAGCGCCACCACATTGAGCATTTTTGCCTTTACATAATTGGGTTCTCGGGCATAGCGTAGGGATCAATACCAGTGGCCGCCGGTCAGAATAACCCCTCAAACCGCTTTGGATTCGACGCGCATGACCCTAAAGGAACTCTCTGATCTTCTCGGACTTTCGCCGACCACGGTCAGCCGTGCCTTGAACGGCTATCCCGAGGTTTCCGAAGCCACGCGCAAGAAGGTTGCCGCCGCCGCCCGCACCCATGGATATGCCCCCAACACCCGCGCCCGAGCGCTGGCGACGGGCCGCGCAATGGCCATTGGGCACGTGATTCCGATCAGTGCCAAGCACGAGATGGTGAACCCGATTTTCGCGGATTTCACCGCTGGCGCGGGCGAGGTCTATTCGCGCAACGGCTATGACATGCTCATGTCCGTGGTGTCGGATGATGACGAAGAACAAGCCTATCGCAGCTTTGCCACCAAGCGGAATGTGGATGGGCTGATCATTCACGCACCCAGCCTGAATGACGGACGTATTCCTTTCCTAAACGACCTTGGCCTTCCTTACGTGGTACACGGACGCAGTTCGAACGCGACGGCGCCCTATGCATGGTCGATGTGAACAACACCCGCGCCTTCCAACGCGCGACCGAGCTTTTGCTGGATCTGGGCCACCAACGGATCGCGCTTCTGAACGGGCTGGAGCATATGGACTTCGCCGCCCGCCGTCGCGCCGGATACGAAGCCGCCTTGGCCTCGCGCGGGATCAATCCTGATCCGTCTTTGATGTTTTCTGGCGAAATGACCGAGGCGCAGGGCCATGATCTGACTCGAACCCTTCTGGCGCGGCCGGACCGCCCGACTGCAATCCTTGTCAGCTCGATCATCATGGCCATCGGGGGTACGCCGCGGGATCGAAGAGCTGGGCCTGACGCTGGGGCGCGACGTGTCCTGATCACCTATGACGATGATCTCAGCTATTTCCGCAATGGCACGGACATCCCCGTCTATACCGCCACCCGGTCATCCGTGCGCGAGGCCGGTCGGCGTGCCGCCCAAATGCTGATCGACATCATCAACGGAAAGGACAGCCCGACCGAGCTGTTGCTTGAAGCCGAGCTGACGCTGGGCATGTCCACGGGCCCTGCCCGCCGCGACTAACACCAAAAACATAACTGAAGGAACAAGACTGATGCTGCCACATCGTTCTGATTTCCCGTCTGATTTTCTGTTCGGGGCCGCGACGTCCTCCTATCAGATCGAAGGCCACGCCAAAGGGGGCGCCGGGCGCACCCATTGGGACGACTTCGCTGCAACCCCCGGCAACGTAGCAGGGGCTGAGAATGGCGCCATTGCCTGTGATCACCTGACCCGTCTCGACGAGGATCTGGATCTGCTGAAAGACGCGGGCTTTGACGTCTATCGCTTCTCGACCAGCTGGGCCCGGGTCCTGCCCGAGGGGGCGCGGAACGCCGAATGCGCAAGGCCTGGATTTCTATGACCGCCTTGTTGACGGGCTTCTAGAACGCGGGATCAAACCCGCCGCGACCCTCTATCATTGGGGAGCTTCCCTCGGCGCTGGCTGATCTGGGGGGCTGGCGCAACCGCGACATCGCCAGCTGGTTCGCGGACTATACCGAGGTCATCATGTCCCGCATCGGCGATCGTGTCTGGTCGGCCGCGCCGATCAACGAACCGTGGTGCGTCTCGTGGCTGTCGCATT
>LLEO01000093.1_pt1 | contig 16549 bp, 16 predicted proteins | sample 595861 | NCBI WGS metagenome assembly LLEO01 (sample SAMN02919315, study PRJNA255460) | bioreactor metagenome | biome: chemostat; feature: culture 2012_25.1; material: sediment; isolation source: day35 25degC chemostat 2012 inoculated with Wadden Sea sediment taken from... | place: Germany: Bremen ... | reverse complement strand
CGAATTTGTTGCCAGCATTCGCATCCCCCGCGCCTCTGCGTCGCAGATTGATGCGGCCTATAAGATTTCGAAACGCCGGGACGAGGATATCTCATCCGTTGCTGCCGGGTTAAGCGTATCGGTCGAAGATGGGATCATCACCGACGCCCGTATTGCGTTTGGCGGTATGGCTGCCACGCCGAAACGAGCAACTGCCGCAGAGGCCGTGCTGGTCGGCCAGCCATGGAGCGCCGAAGTTTTCGATGCCGCCGCCAAGTCGCTTGCGGAGGACTTCTCACCACTCTCGGATTGGCGCGCGTCGGCAGAATACCGGCTGCTTGTGGCCGAAAACCTGCTGCGCCGTTTCCACCTTGAACATGACACTGCCAGTGACGTGCCCGCACGTTTGGCGATTGCGTAAGGGGCGATGTGATGAAAGATATTCAAGCCGTTAAAGGTGCCGCGCATCAGAACCTGAAACATGACAGTGCCGTCAAACAGGTGCAGGGGCGTGCGGATTATACTGATGACATCGCCGAACCCATTGGAACGCTGCATGCGTATCTTGGGGTCTCGACCGTGACCCACGGCAAAATCCTTTCGATGGATCTATCGCGTGTGCGTCAGGCCCCCGGTGTGGTCACCGTGTTGACCGCCGAAGACGTGCCGGGGGTGAATGATGTCAGCCCCACGGGGCGCCATGACGAACCGGTATTCCCGACCGAGAAGGTTGAATTCCACGGCCAGCCGCTGTTCGCGGTTATCGCCGAAACCCGAGACGCCGCGCGTCGGGCGGCAGAGCTTGCAGATGTGGACTATGAAGTTTTGCCGCATGCGCTGGACCCTATAGCCGCGGAACAGGCAGGAATGCCCCCTAGTCACCGATCCTCTGAAGCTGGAGCGCGGGGACGTAGAGGCCGGGTTTGATGCGGCGACGCACCGTATCTCGGGTCAGATGACCGTCGGTGGTCAGGATCATATGTATCTGGAAGGCCATATCGCCTTCGCCATTCCCGGTGAGGATGATGACGTGATCGTCCATTGCTCGACCCAGCACCCAAGCGAGGCGCAGCATATGGTGGCTCATGTTTTGGGCGTTCCGAACAACGCGGTCGTGGTCAATGTACGCCGTATGGGCGGTGGGTTTGGCGGCAAGGAAAGCCAGATGAACCTGTTTTGCGCCGTTGCCGCGCTGGGCGCCAAGAAGCTGAACCGCCCCGTCAAGATCCGCCCGGATCGCGATCAGGATATGACGGCAACCGGCAAACGGCATGATTTCGTGATCGACTATGATCTGGGGTTCGATGATGACGGTCGTATTCAAGTGGTGGAAAGTCAGTTCGCCGCCCGCTGCGGCTATTCCTCGGACCTGTCCGGTCCTGTCACGGACCGCGCGTTGTTTCACGCAGACAACGCCTATTATTATCCCAATGTGCGGCTGACCTCGCGTCCGCAAAAGACCAACACGGTCTCGAACACCGCGTTTCGTGGGTTTGGCGGGCCGCAGGGCGCGGTGGCCGCCGAGCGGATGATCGAAGAGATCGCCTTTGCGCTGGGCAAAGACCCGTTGGAGATCCGCAAGGCCAACTTCTATGGCGTTGAAACCGATGGGCGTAATGTGACGCCCTATCACCAGACGGTCGAAGACAACGTCATTGGCCGGATCGTGGACGAGCTGGAAGACAGCGCGGACTATCAGGAACGTCGCAAAGCGATCCTTGAACACAATGCCAAAGGCGGCGTGATCCGTCGCGGCATCGCGCTGACCCCGGTGAAGTTCGGCATCTCGTTCACCGCCACTTGGTTCAATCAGGCGGGCGCTCTGGTCCATGTCTACAATGACGGCTCGATCCACCTGAACCATGGCGGGACCGAGATGGGGCAGGGGTTGAACACCAAGATTGCACAGGTTGTGGCCGAAGCCTTTCAGGTCGATTTCGATCGGATCAAGATCACCAAGACCACGACCGAGAAAGTGCCGAACACGTCGGCGACTGCCGCCTCATCCGGGGCGGACTTGAACGGTTTGGCGGCGCTGGATGCGGTCGAGCAGATCAAGGCGCGGCTGGTGGCCTTTGCGGTGGAAAGCCGTGGCGTGTCGGAAGATGCGGTGGAGTTCCGCCCCAACCATCTGCGGATCGGGGATGAGACCATCGCCTTCGATACCTTCATCAAAGAAGCCTATATGGCGCGTGTGCAGCTGTCGGCGGCCGGGTTCTATAAGACGCCGAAAATTCACTGGGACCGTGCCTCGGGCACCGGGCGGCCGTTTTATTACTACGCCTATGGGGCCTCGTGTTCCGAGGTTGCCATCGACACGCTGACCGGAGAATACCGGATCGAGCGGACGGACATTTTGCATGATGTGGGCCGGTCGCTGAACCCGATCTTGGACAAGGGGCAGGTAGAAGGCGCCTTTGTGCAGGGCATGGGCTGGCTGACCACGGAAGAGCTGTGGTGGGACGACGCGGGTCGTCTGCGTACCCATGCGCCGTCGACCTACAAAATCCCGCTCGCCAGCGACCGCCCGCGTGTGTTCAACGTGGACCTTGCGGACTGGTCCGAGAACCGCGAAATGACGATCAAGCGGTCGAAAGCGGTGGGGGAACCCCCGTTCGTGCTGGGTGTGTCGGTGCTGGAAGCTCTGTCTATGGCGGTGGCTCGGTGAATGACTATCGCACCTGCCCACGTCTTGAAGCACCCGCCACACCCGAGCGCGTTTTGATGGCGGTCGAACGCTGCGCGCACAGGGGTGATCCGATGTATTCCGCCCAATCCCTTCAGCAGTTCCTGACAGGTCCCGGCCCGGTCGCCAGCGTGCGACTGACCAAAGTGCGTGGTTCCTCCCCCCGCATGGCCGGGACCGAAATGTTTGTGAAAGCTGACGGGTTGTGGGGCACAATTGGTGGTGGCCAGCTGGAGCATCTGGCGATTGATGCCGCGCGGGCTTTGCTGGCGAACGGTGATCTGTCGCAGCATCTGGATGTCCCGCTTGGGCCCGAGATTGGCCAGTGCTGCGGGGGACGGGTCGAGATCATTGTCTCGCGTATGAGCGCGACAGACAAAGACATCGCCATGGAATCCGTCCAGTTGGAAGAGGCCGAGCAGCCTGCGGTTTATGTTCTGGGCGCTGGGCATGTTGGGCGTGCACTGGCGGATTTGCTGCAGCACCTTCCGGTCCACTGCGTTCTGGTAGATCAACGCGAAGACGAGCTTGCCCTGTCGCACGCCGCTGTCGAAAAACGGTTAAGTGTCGTGCCCGAGTTCGATGTGATGAACGCGCCGAAAGGCAGCGCTTTTGTCGTGCTGACACATGATCATGGGTTGGATTTTCTGCTGACCTCGGCCGCGCTGGAACGTGGCGATGCAGCCTATGTAGGAATGATTGGTTCAGCCACAAAGCGGGCGAAATTCGCAAGCTGGACCCGCAAGAATTGCGACGACTTGTCCGTCGCACCCTTGATCTGCCCCATCGGGGCAGGCGGTAGCCGCGACAAGCGGCCAGCCGTGATTGCCACCCTCGTGGTGGCCGAAGTGATCACGGCATTGACCTCTGAAACTACCGCAAAATCCCCTGACTGGGGCGCTGTCTCGCATATCGCGGCGCAGTGAAACAACACGGGTTGGCTATGGATCGAGGAGGATCCGGTGTGAACTCGGTTTGATTGAAGGAGGTCCCCATGAGGATGGGAGTTACACTTACAAGCTGTTTCACCGCAGCGATTTCAGCGCGTTCTGGGCGCTGTTCACCGACAACCTGATCAACTTGATGGTTCTGGCGGGCATCTGTCAGTTCGTCTTTCAAATGCCAGCGGATATCGTCTATGGGCGCATCGTACCAGGGGCCGCCATCGCGATCCTTGCGGGGATCGCGGTTTATGTGGGCCTCGCGAAACGCGCGGCCGCACAACATGGACGGGACGTGACGGCAATGCCTTACGGCATCTCGACGCCGGTAATGTTCGTCTATCTTTTTGGCGTGATCGGGCCGATTTACTGGTCGACAAATGATCCGGTTCTGGCCTGGCAGGTCGGGATTGGCGCGGGTTTCATGGGCGGGATCGTCGCCGCTATGGGCGCGATCATCGGTCCTTGGTTGAAACGCGTTACGCCGCGGGCAGGTATGCTGGGCACGCTCTGCGGGATCGCCCTTGTGTTCATTGGCACCGTGCCGCTGGCCACCGTGTTCGAGAACCCGTTCATCGGTTTTGCTTCGATGATCATCATCCTGTGGGGGCTGGTGGGCCGCTTTCGCCTGCCGTTCAACATCCCTGCCGGTTTGCTTGCGCTGATCGTCGGGACGATCGTGGCCTTTGCCATTGGCGAAGCCAAAATCAGCACGGATGGCGTCGGTTTCTATCCGCCCATGCCCTATATCGGTGACCTGATCGCAGGTATTCAACACCTGTTCGCCAACCCGGAGCTGTTCCTGGTTCTGGTGCCGGTGCAGATCTACAACTTCATCGAAACGATGAATAACGTTGAGAGCGCTGAGGCTGCAGGAGACCATTACCCGGTTGCAACCTGCCAGATCACCGATGGTGTGGGCACGATGGTTGGCGCGGTCTTCGGTTCACCTTTCCCGACCACGGCCTATATCGGCCACCCGGCCTATAAGCGGATGGGGGCACATGCCGGATATATCATCGGCGTGGGGGTCGTGATCCCTGTTGCCGCGTTCCTTGGCCTGTTGGCGTTCCTGAATAACCTGATCCCCGTGGCCGCTGCCGCGCCGGTTCTGGTCTTCGTGCGCTCAGCCTGATCACCAACACCGCCCATTCGGTCAAGACCGACCATATGGCAGCTGTGACCTTCGCGATGATGCCGCATGTGTCGGCGTTCCTGATGGTCAAGTGGGGGTCGCTCATCGGTGCACTTGGAGCTGTTGGCGTAGCTGGATTGCCGCAGCTTGGTGATGAGGCACTGACCGCTGCCCTGTTGCAGCAAGGTGCCCATTTCGAGGGTCATCTGGCGCTATCCCAAGGTGCAATCCTGACGGGTTTGATCTGGGGTGCCATTGTGGCCAGCGTCATCGACGGCAACTTCAAAAACGCAGGCGGATTCGCCTTGGCAGCGGCCATCATGTCGGCCTTCGGCATCATCCACGGCGCAAGCCTGCATTGGCCCGAGCTAAGTGGTGTCTCTGCCGGTTACCTGATCTCGGCGGCGTTCCTCTACATCTACCCGCTTTTCCACAAGGAAGACGAGTTGGTGAACGAGAACGTCGTGGTCGAGGAAGCGCCCCACCACTCCGGCGGAATAACGCCCTTACCTCTGGTGTGGGCCGCGGCGCGGTCTGTCGGCCCACTCCATCATCCGCTTACTCACAGCAAAAGAACCGGATTTACAGATGACAAACTCACAGCCGCGGACGCTCCTGCGGGGGCGGACGCTCGACTTCAACAGGAAGCCTTTGGATGAGAACGACACCGAGGCCTATAACTATCTGGAAGATGGCGCGATCTTGGTCGCAAACGGCAAGATCGAAGCGACCGGACCCTATTCACAGCTTTCAGCCAGTGCGCCAGATGCGACGGTGATCGACCACCGCCCGCATCTGTTGATGCCTGGCTTCATTGATATGCACGTCCATTTCCCTCAGGTGCAGGTGATTGCCTCGTGGGGCGCGCAGCTTTTGGACTGGCTGAACACCTATACATTCCCTGAAGAGACACGCTTTGCAGACGACGCGCATGCCGCTGCGATGGCCGCGCATTTCTGTGACCTTCTGACCGGTCACGGTACCACAACGGCGGTAGCTTTTGGGTCCGTCCACGCGGGATCGGTCGACGCACTTTTCACCGAAGCCGCGAAACGCAACATGTGCATGATCAGCGGCAAGGTCATGATGGATCGTAACGCGCCGGACGGGCTGCGGGATACGCCGCAGACGGGGTATGATGACACGAAGGCGCTGATCGAGAAGTGGCACGGCGTGGGTCGCGCGCAGTATGCGATCACGCCGCGATTTGCGATCACCTCGACGCCTGAACAGATGGAAATGGCAGGCGCGTTGGTGGCAGAGCATCCCGATTGCTTTGTCCAAACGCACCTGAGCGAGAACCATGACGAAATCGCTTTCACGGCTGAGCTGTATCCGGACGCCCCCGACTATCTGGCGTTTATGAACGCTATGGTTTGCTGGGGAAAAAGACCTTGCTGGGCCATGCTATTCACCTGACGCCGCGTGAGATTGATGTGCTGGCGGACACGCGTTCCAAGCCTGTGTTCTGTCCGACCTCTAACTTGTTTCTCGGGAGCGGTCTGTTTGACGATGCAGGCCTAACCGCGCGCGGCATTCAGAACGGGATCGCCACCGATGTCGGGGCGGGGACCAGCTATTCGATGCTGCAGACCCTGAATGAAGGTTACAAGATCCTGCAGCTTCAGAACCAGAAACTGCACCCGCTTGCAGCGTTTGACTGGATCACGCGGGGCAATGCCGAGGTGTTGGGACTGTCTGACAAGATCGGGTCCTTGGCCGCGGGTTCGGATGCCGATATCGTGGTTCTGAACGCCCGGGCCACACACGCGATGGAGCTTCGGATGCAACGGGCCGAGACGCTGTCGGAAGAGCTCTTCATCCTGCAAATGCTGGGGGACGACCGCGCAGTTGAGCAGGTCTATGTGGCAGGCGAGGCCGCCAAAACGGGACGCACCAGCACAGGTCTTGAGAATGTCGAAGAACCGGTTGCTGCCTAAATCCAGCATAGCCCCACAAGAAAAGCGGCGTGAGTGTCACGCCGCTTTTCATCTTGTTCGACTTTGTCGATCCCAGCTTTAATCGCCTTTTGGCAGCGATCCCTGACCGCGACCGGCCAACCCACCCGAGACTTCCTCGGTCGACTCGTCCGACAGTTCTTCCGGAAGGATCAAGTTCAGCACAATCGCAATCGCAGCAGCAGGCAGAATGCCCGATGTTGCCAGAACCTTGATCGTGGACGGCAGATGCTGCAGCGCACCCGGCTCCAGCTGAAGGCCAAGCCCCAGCGACAGCGAGATGGCAAAGATCACCATGTTACGACGGTTCCAGTCGACATCCGACAGCATCGAGATACCAGCCGAGGCCACCATGCCGAACATCACGATCACACCGCCGCCCAGGACTTCGATCGGAATCGACGAGATGATTGCCCCAATCTTGGGGACAAGCCCGGCAAGGATCAGGAAGATCGCACCGATGGTCACCACGTGACGGCTCATCACGCCGGTCATGGCGATCAGGCCCACGTTCTGGCTGAAGGATGTGTTGGGCAGAGCACCGAACAGACCAGAGATAGCGGTGCCAAGACCGTCGGCATAGGTTGCACCTTGGATCTCGGTGTCGGTGGCTTCACGTCCGGCACCACCTTTGGTGATCCCCGACACGTCGCCTACGGTTTCCACCGCGGATACGAAGGACATCAGGCAGAACCCGATTATCGCAGCGACCGAGAACTCGACGCCGAAGTGGAAGGGGTTCGGAAGCGCGAAGGGCGCTGCGCGTCCGACGTTGCCAAGGTTCACCTCGCCCGCGGCGAAGGCAAATACATAGCCCACGAGCAGACCGATCAGAACCGCGGATACTGACAGCATACCGCGGGGTATAGAACTTCAGGCCGAGCGTGACGAAGATCACGACCAGCGCCATCGACCAATTCATCAGAGATCCATATTCAGGCTTGCCGATCGCTGGAACGCCACCCGCTGCATACTGAATGCCGACCTTGACCAGAGCCAGACCGATCATTGTCACCACAAGGCCCGTGACCAGAGGTGGTAAGGCAAAACGGATCCTGCCGATGAACAGGCCTAGGAACGCATGGAACAAGCCCCCCACGATGATCCCGCCCATCAAGACTGCGATCGCATCGACCCCTTTGCCCGCAACCAACGGATCATGATCGGGATGAACGCGAAAGATGTACCTGTACAATCGGCAAGCGGGCGCCAACCGGGCCAAGGCCGATGGTCTGGATCAGGGTTGCGACACCTGCAAAGAACATCGACATCTGGATCATATAGATCATCTGCGGAAAATCCGGGCTGTTTGAGCCGAACCCAAACCCGGCGGCCCCGCAGACGATGATCGCCGGGGTGACGTTAGATACGAACATTGCCAGCACGTGCTGGATGCCCAAGGGCACTGCCTTGGCAAGTGGTGGTGTGTAGTTGGGATCGCGCAGCTGCTCTGGCGTCCCGATGGATGTGTTAGCCATTATTATTCCTCCCTATGGTGCCGGATCGCTTCCTCCTTCGATCCGGCTTTATGGCGTCTCGATTCTGATTTCCTCCTTGAACCAGTGTTCCTGTAGGTTCGGCCCCGTGCCGATCCTGTCGATCACCGCAAACTGTCCCTGTTCTGTCAGGGGTGCGCAGACCCCATGCCAGGTGTTGCGATGGTAGTTCACGCCCTGTCCGGGGGCGGCGATGAAGGCCACGGGCGTTCCCGGCTGGCCGCCCCGCGTCCGGGGCAACGACGACTAGGTACGGTGCGCGGCTGATCGGAATGAACGCTTGGCTGCCGTCCGGGTGGCGCTCCACCATGTCCAGCACCATCGGCAAGCTACGTGCTTCGGCGTCAAAGATGCTGATCCCAGCTTGCCCGTCAGAGAAATCAAGCGTCGCACGGTCATGATACCGCCCGCAAAGCCCCTGATTGATCATCTTGTCAGGCGCGCCCGCGGTGTCGAGCACGTCACCAAACGGTGCGAAGGCTCGGGCGTCAGGGGAAGGGGGGTGATTGACAGGGTCATGCGGCGAACTTCTCGTCCAGACGAATTTCAGCGATCCGCTCGACCTGTCGGCAGGCCTCGGCGAATTCGGTGTCGCGGTCATTGTCGATCCGGCGGTTGAACGCGTCCAGAATGCTGGGCTTTGTGTTGTCCTTCACCGCGATGATGAAGGGGAAGCCGTGCTTGGTGGTGTAGGCCTCGTTGAGTTTCGTGAAGGTCGCGCGTTCGTCGTCGGTCAACATGTCCAGACCGGCACCGGCCTGTTCGGATGTGCTTTCTGCGGTCAACCGTCCAGCGGCAGCCAGTTTTCCGGCCAGATCCGGGGTGCGCCACCAGCACGCCCAAGCGCGCCTCTTCGCTGGCGCTGCGGAACACGCGGGCAAGGGCGTTGTGCACGCCTGCGGCCGTGTCATGGGTTGGCCCCAGTTCCAACCCAAAGGCGCCTTCTGCAATCCAAGGGCTGTGTTCAAACACGCCTCCGAACTCGGCCACGAATGTCTCTTGGTCCATTTCGGACGGTTTCAATCCCTGCATTGGGGGGTGCTCCTTGGCCCAGTGATCGGCGATTTGCTCACGGGTGGCGAACCAGACGCCGTCATGCGATTTGAAGTAGTCGATGACGCGTTTGAGGGCAGCTGCCCGGCCCGGTCGCCCGATCAGGCGGCAATGCAGACCGATGGAGAGGATCTTGGGCGCGCCTGCTTCCCCTTCCGCGTATAGCATGTCGAAACTGTCTTTCAGATAGCTCTCGAACTGATCACCATTGGTGTACCCTGCCTGGATCGCAAAGCGCATGTCGTTGCAGTCCATCGTGTAGGGAACAACAAGCTGATCTTTCCCTCCGGCATTGATCCAGTAGGGCAGGTCGTCAGCGTAACTATCTGCGATATAGGCGAAATCACCTTCTTCTGCCGCCAAGTCCATCGTGTTCATTGAACAGCGACCGGTGTACCAGCCGCGCGGAGCTGTGCCTGTGACCTCGGTGTGCAGGCGGATCGCCTCGCGGATCTGTGCCCGTTCTTCGTCTGCCGACATATCCTTATGTTCGACCCATTTCAGACCGTGACTGGCGATCTCCCAGTTCGAGGCCTTCATCACCTTCACCTGTTCCGGTGCACGTGCCAAAGCCGTGGCTACGCCGTAGACCGTGACCGGCAGGTCCCCAAGCAGACGATGCACGCGCCAGAATCCGGCGCGCGAGCCGTACTCATAGATGGACTCCATGTTCCAATGGCGCTGCCCCGGCCAGGGCTGCGCTCCGGTGATTTCGGAAAGGAAGGCTTCGGACGCTGCGTCCCCATGCAGGACACAGTTCTCACCGCCCTCTTCATAGTTAAGTACGATCTGGACGGCGATCTTGGCGTTGCCGGGCCATCTGACGACTGGCGGTTTGGCACCGTATCCGGTCATGTCGCGTGGGTATCGTGTCACGTGGTTTCCCTTTATCTGTCTTAGATGTCATTCTAGGGCGAAAATCCGAGAGTACTTTCAAATTAATCAAGAAGGATTGTTCGGCAGTCCAGCTCTGTGTGCGTCTGCGCTTCCAGATTAAGAAGAGGGTGCCAAGCAAAAGCCCAAATAGGAGACACCGAAGATGACAGGCTACCTGACCACGCATGTGCTTGATACCGCCCGCGGGTGTCCCGCAGAGGGGTTGAAGATCGAGCTGTTTCGGCTTGATGGCACTGCGCGCAGCTTGCTGAAGACGCTGGTGACAAATGATGATGGGCGGACCGATGAACAGATCCTACCCGCCGAGAAGTTTGAGACCGGCGAATACGAGCTTGTCTTCTATGCAGGGGACTATCTGGACAGCATCGGCATTCCGCCTGAAGCGCCCCGGTTCCTGAATGTGATCCCGCTGCGTTTCGGCATGTCCGAGGCGTCGCATTATCACGTGCCACTGCTTCTATCGCCCTTCGGCTATTCCACCTACCGCGGCAGCTGAGCCTAGCCCGATCCGTGCTGCGGATGCTGGTCGCGATCCTGTCGATCACGAACTCCATGAACAGTCGTGACTTGGGGTCCTGACCGCGACGGTGGGTGAACAAACAGGCCATCTGGATCGGCTCGGGCGGGGTTTCGGTTGCGACAGGCACCAGCCGCCCCGATTTCAGGTGTTCAGAAATTTCGAAAACCGGCTTCATCGCGATGCCGTTTCCACCCAGCGCCCAATCGGTCAGCACGTCCCCGTCGTCCGATTCATAGCGCCCGGTCACGCGAAAGCGTTTCGGGCCGTCTTTCGTGGTCAGAAGCCATTGGAACTCGGTCGCGCCGGGGAAGCGCAGGTTCAGGCATTCATGCCCATTGTTGATCAGGTCGTCGCCGTTTTGCGGCATGCCGCGTTGCTTAATATACTCAGGGGTCGCGCAGAGGACGCGTTCGACATCCGCAATTTTACGGATCTTAAGGTTGCTATCTTCCGGTTGTCCTAAGAAGAACGCCAGATCGAGCCCCTCGGTCGTCAGGTCCACTTTGCGGTCGGTCAGGCGCAGGCGCACGCTGACTTCTGGGTATTTCTTCAGAAAGTCCGGCACCAAGGGCGCGATCAGGCGACGTCCGACACCTAACGGGGCAGCGACATAGAGCGGCCCCTTTGGATTGTCCGTGATATCAACAATTTGCGCCTCGGCGTTTTCGACGGCTTCCAAGATCTCAGTCGCACCGCGATAGAACCTTTCGCCCTGTTCGGTTGGGGCCAGACTGCGCGTGGTGCGTTGAAACAACCGTACGCCCAGATAGTCTTCGAGCTGTGAAATGCGCGAGGACGTCACCGCAGGGGACACCCGAAGGTCGCGCCCCGCAGCCGACATGCTGCCAAGCTCATAAACACGGACAAAGGTTCGGATGTTGGCGAGATAGGACATTGTTCTGTTTTTTTTGATGCTGCTTGGTATTTAGCAGCAATACCAGAATAAATATGCTTAGCATAGAGTGTCGCTAAGACGAATAGTGGAGGTATGCCATGTACGACTTGGCAATTTTGTGGGACTGGATCGCGTTTTCTGTGCGGTGGCTGCACGTCATCACGGCAATGGCGTGGATCGGGGCGTCATTCTATTTCATCGCGCTTGATCTGATGCTGAAACCCAATCCCAATCTGCCCGAAGGCGCCTATGGCGAGGAGTGGGAAGTGCACGGAGGTGGGTTCTACCACACGGTCAAATACCTTGTGGCTCCATCAGAAATGCCCGAGCATCTGACATGGCATAAATGGCAAAGCTACACGACATGGCTGTCGGGCGCGGCGTTGCTGATGATCATCTATTGGGTCGGGGGCGAGCTGTTCCTTCTGGACCCCACCAAGGCAGACTTGGCCTTGTGGCAGGGCATCCTGATCTCGGGCGGATCGCTGACCATCGGCTGGCTGCTCTATGACCAGATGTGCAAATCGAAGCTGAGCGAGAACCCAACGCTTCTGATGCTGCTGTTGTTTGTGATCCTTGTGGCGATGTCCTGGGGCTATAGCCAAATTTTCACTGGGCGTGCGGCGCTACTGCATCTGGGCGCGTTCACGGCGACCATCATGACGGCAAACGTGTTCTTCCAGATCATGCCCAACCAGCGCATCGTTGTGGCGGACCTGAAGGCCGGGCGGACGCCGGATTCGAAATACGGCAAGATCGCAAGGTACGCTCGACCCATAACAACTATCTGACCTTGCCGGTCGTGTTCCTGATGCTGGCGAACCACTATCCACTGGCGTTTGGGGACCCAGTATTCCTGGATTATCGCCAGCCTGATTTTCCTGACCGGCGTCACCATCCGTCACTACTTCAACACCATGCATAAGACCGGCAAAGGGCCGAATTGGACGTGGTTGGTGACCGTACTGCTAATGATTTTGATCGCATGGCTATCGACGATGCGCGCCGGGGAAACATACGAAGAATCCGAGGCACGCGCATTGACGCCCTATGAGCAAACATTAGCCTCGGCAGATGGGTTCGAAGACGCATATTTTGCTGTGGTCGGGAACTGCTCGATGTGCCACGCCCGAGAGCCGTCATGGGATGGCATGTACTGGGCGCCGAAAGGGGTGGTTCTGGAAACGGAAGCAGACGTCGCGCGTCACGCCAAGCAGGTCTATCTGCACGCAGGTGCGTCCCACGCCATGCCCCCGCCCAATGCGATCGAGATGGATCAGGAAGGTCGCGACTATATCGTGGCGTGGTATCAAGGCGCCACGTCCAACTAAGGGCGCGGCGCGCTTTTCCTACTTGTACCTCAGGATCGGAGCGCCAGGGCCAGTTGGTTCTGGCGCTCGATCACTTTTGGAAGGTCGACGGTCGCCATCTGACCATCCCGTACGACCTGCCGCCCTTCAACGAACAGATGTTTGACCCGTGTCGGACCGGCAAGCAGCAAGGCTGCCGGGTCCCAGCTTCCGGCACTTTCGATGCCGGATACTTCCCAAACCGCGATATCTGCCCGTTTGCCGACCGCCAGTCGTCCACAATCATCGCGGCCAAGAACATCCGCACCCCCACGGGTGGCGATCTCTAACGCTTCGCGGGCGGACATGGCATCAGCCCCGTTGGCCACGCGCTGCAGCAGCATGGATTGGCGCGCTTCCAAGATCAGGTTCCCCGCGTCATTGCTGGCGGACCCGTCGACACCCAGCCCCACCGGCACACCCGCATCACGCATCTGGCGCACAGGGGCGATCCCGCTGCCCAAACGGCAGTTCGAGCACGGGCAATGCGCAACACCGGTCTTGCTGCGTGCAAAGAGGTCGATCTCTTGCCCATCAAGCTTCACACAATGGGCATGCCAGACGTCATCCCCGGTCCAGCCAAGGTCCTCGGCATATTGACCGGGGCGGCAGCCGAATTTCTCTAAAGAATAGGCAATGTCTTCATCGTTCTCGGCCAGATGGGTGTGAAGCATGACGCCCTTGTCACGCGCCAGTAGGGCGGCGCCGCGCATCAGGTCTCGGCTGACCGAGAAGGGAGAGCACGGGGCAAGCCCGACACGGACCATCGCCCCGTCGCGGTCGTCGTGGAACGCATCGACCACGCGGATGGAATCCTCCAGAATAGCGCTTTCCTTCTCGACCAGACTGTCCGGCGGCAAGCCTCCGTCGCTTTCCCCGATGCTCATCGCGCCGCGCGTCGGATGGAACCGAAGCCCGACCTCCTGCGCGGCGGCGATCGTATCGTCCAGCCGTGCGCCGTTGGGGTAGAGATACAGGTGGTCCGAGCTGAGCGTGCAGCCAGACAGCGCGAGTTCCGCCAACCCCACTTGGGCCGAGACAAACATCTCTTCCGGACCGAAGCGCGACCAGATCGGATAGAGCGTCTGAAGCCAGCCAAACAGCAAAGCGTCTTGTCCACCCGGCACTGCGCGAGTCAGGGTCTGATAAAGGTGATGATGTGTGTTCACCAATCCGGGTGTCACGACGCAGCCACGTACGTCATGGATGTCGCCGTCGCTTCTCAGCCCCGTGCCAATTTCGGCAATTACACCGTTGCGCACCCGGATATCGGCGCCCGACAGCTCGGTCCTTGTGTCATCCATCGTCAGGATGGTGTCTGCATTTCGAATAAGAATTTCGGTCATCTTTGCCCCTTTTGATTGGCCCGTCTCAGAAGGGATGTGCAAAGGCGATGGAAAACGGGGCAAGAACCACCTTAGCCATGTCAGTAAGCTGGAAAACCTAAAGGGTGTCAATTTCTTTGCCATGGCGTCAGGAAGGATGTGCATTCGTGCTTGCAGCGACCGTTTATAGTTATTCAAAAGACAGCGAGCCCCCAAATGTCGGTATGTAACCTAGAGCCGGGCCCGCGCTATTCCGATGCGGCTTACGCCGATGGTGATCTCGTGCAACGTGGGCGGCTCACCTGATACGGATCAAAGTCAGCGATGTCTGAGCGTGATGGAATGAACGCATGGAACTTGCTGGAATTCTTGTAACATTGGGCGCGCTCTTTCTGGTGGGCCTTGCGGCGGACGAACTCGGGCGTGTTACGCGGCTGCCTCGGGTCACTCTGCTTTTGCTGCTTGGGGTCGCGATCGGGAACGAAGGGTTCGATTTGGTGCCCGGTGACGTTGTGCAGTGGTTTGACGAGCTTTCTATTGTCGCCCTGACGATGGTGGCGTTCCTTTTGGGTGGGTCACTGACACGCAAGAACTTCACCCGCCACGGGATTGCAATTTTTACGATCTCTTTGGCTGTAGTGTTTGCAACGCTTGTCGTGGTTACGTTTGGGTTGTGGGGGGTGGGCCTTGCGCCGGAGCTGGCCTTGCTACTTGCCGCCATCGCGACCGCGACCGCACCTGCCGCAATGGCGGATGTCATCCATCAATCTGGGGTCAAGAACGGGTTCACTGAAACGCTGAAGGGGATCGTCGCTGTTGACGATGCCTGGGGGCTGATCGTGTTTAGTGTCGTGCTGGTTCTGGTTGGCCAAGCAAGCGGCTGGAGCAGTGTGGTAAAAGGGGCTGGGTGGGATCTGGGCGGTGCGATTGTGCTTGGGTGTGTGCTGGGTACCCCCGCGGCGTTCCTGACCGGGCGGTTGAAGCCAGGTGAACCCCAACAGGCCGAGGCCATCGGGATCGTGTTTCTTGCGGCGGGATTTGCCCTGTGGCTAGAGGTCTCGTTCCTGATCACCGGCATGACCGTCGGCGCGATCATCGCGAATTTCGCAAAGCACCATGATCGTGCCTTTCACGAGATTGAGCATATCCAGTGGCCGTTCATGATCCTGTTCTTCCTGCTGGCTGGCGCTTTGCTTGAGGTGGACTCGCTGTTGCTTTTAGGGTGGACGGGGATCGGATTTCTATTGCTGCGGATTGTTGGGCGGCTCGTCGGAGGGGCCATTGGTGCGCTGCTTGGGCGGGTGCCGGGCAACGAAGTGCGCTGGTACGGCCCCGGCGCTTTTGCCGCAAGCGGGTGTTGCGGTCGGTATGGCGCTGGTTGCAGGTGAGCGATTTCCGGAATGGTCTTCCATCATCATGGCCTTCACAATCGCCAGTACGGTCGTGTTCGAAATCATCGGCCCGCCGCTGACGTTTTTGGCAATTCGCAGGGTGTCGAAAGAAAGCTGATCAAAGAAAAAAAGGGCCGCAACACGCGGCCCTTTCTTGTGTGGATGGCAGGGCGTTAGTCAGCCTGCTTGCCGGGTTTCTGCAAGAACAGCGCGTCGAAGGTATAGACCAGAATGGCTGCACCCACCGCGCCCATCGCGGCAATGCCCAACAGAATGATCAGGTCAATCGGCCCGCCAAGATCCGAGAGGCTGGAATGCGTCATTTTCTGTACGAAGATCACGGCGAACACCGCCCCGAATGGCATCGACAGCTGAGCCCGCAGGAATTTACGCCAGCTGACGGCGCGGTCGCGGATCAGCACATAGAAATAGGCCAGCGTGATCACCGCCGCCACAATGACCATGACCCAGAACAGGGTGGTGCCAAAGATCTCTTCAAAGACGGCGATCAGGGTGCCAAAAGTAAGTTCTTTCATCGGTCAAATCCTCCTTATGCGTCGCCACGGATCATGGCGTTATAGGTGGCTTTCAGGGCGACTTCTTTCATCAACCAGCTGATCCACAGTTCTTCCAATGGCGCGATCACACCCGGGAAGCTGGGGGTCAGGTCGTTGTTGTAATCGAACTCGATCAGCATCGCGCGGCCCACGCGGGTGATCAACGGGCAGGACGTATAGCCGTTATAGCTGGCGTCGCTCTTGGTGCCTGCGATTTGCGCGACTAGGTGCTCTTCGACCACCGGAACCTGCCACTTGGCACTGGCCGCGGTTTTGCCTTTCGGTACGCCGGCGATATCACCCACCGCAAAGACGTTGTCGAAGAAGTTGTGACGGAGCGTGTGTTTGTCGACGGTGGCCCAGCCGC
>LLEO01000092.1_pt1 | contig 16709 bp, 25 predicted proteins | sample 595861 | NCBI WGS metagenome assembly LLEO01 (sample SAMN02919315, study PRJNA255460) | bioreactor metagenome | biome: chemostat; feature: culture 2012_25.1; material: sediment; isolation source: day35 25degC chemostat 2012 inoculated with Wadden Sea sediment taken from... | place: Germany: Bremen ... | reverse complement strand
GATTGGTGGTCACACCATCCAAAAGGCAGATTCGTTGAGTTCTTTGATCTCGGCGACTTCTGCTGTGTCGACAAAAAATTTCATATTTGCACCCGATTGTCTAAATTTGTTGATGCCTTGTCTCATATTTGTTTGGCGTTTCGCAAGGCCAAAACCTGCGCAAGTCGTCAATATATGGCGAAGGCTAGATTATTTTTATCATATGGTCAAAAAATAAATCACTTGTTTGTCCATGGCTCCCCTTGTAGCACATGTTTATGGCGGCGTTTTCATTGGAACCAGATTGTAAAAACTGTGTGGCTTTTTGCTGTGTGGCCTTGGCCTTCGATGCGGGCGAGCATTTTTCTTTTGATAAAAATGCAGCCGTCCCCTGCCCCCACCTTGATGCCGACCATTATTGCTCAATCCATTCTGATTTGAAGTCAAAAGGCTTTTCAGGCTGTGTGCGCTATAATTGCTTTGGCGCCGGTCAACGGGTGACACAAGACATATTTGGCGGCAAATCGTGGCGAGATCATCCCGAGTTGGCCGATGAAATGTTTGAAGCCTTTTCAACTATTGAGAAGCTGCATGGGTTGATTTCCATGCTCGACGCGGCGAAAAAGCTCGACCTGCCGTTGCGACTTGAGACCGTTCGAAAGTCGCATCAGGAGGAATTGGAAGCGCTTTCGATTCAACGCCAAGACCTCCACAACATCTCCATCGTCGATCTTCGCGCCAAAGTTGAAAGCTTTCTCGCGGGGCTGCGGGAAGAGGTTTCGCAAAGCGCGTTGCGGTCCTAACTCTCCATTTTCCTGCAAAAGAAAATCGAACCAAACCTCTGAAATTGCCTGCAGATTCTCTAGATCGTTGCAGGTATTTCTGACGCACGCGCCTTATTTGCCCTACACTTAGCCCCATCCTCAACACCTCCCAACTTCAACTTATCTAAATAATCCTCTTGTTTTTTATGATGACTGGTCTATATATAAATTCATGAGCAAAAACGAAATGGCCAGGCGCGTTAAGCGCAAGGGCGAAACAACAAAGTCAAAAGTGGTGTCGATTGCGATGGATCTATTCCAGCGGCGCGGCTTTGCGGCTGTGGGGTTGAATGAACTCTGCGCTGAAGGAAACGTGCCCCAAGGGCTCGATCTATTATCATTTTCCCAATGGCAAAAACGACATCGCTATTGCTGTCGTAGCCAAGGCTCAGGCTGAAATTGGCGATGCAATTGAACTTGCGGGGAAAGCTGCCGAGAGTGTTGACGAGTTTATCAGCCTAATCGTCGACGGCTTTGCACAAAATCTGACGCAATCCAATTTTGAAAAGGGCTGCCCGGTGTCGACGTTGGCGCTTGAGTTGAGTGCACAAGAGACCGACATCGCGTCCGCCATATCCGATTGTTACGACCATTGGCAGCAGATTGTGGCCGTGCGGCTTGGCGATTTCGGCCTTGAAGAGAAGTCCGCAAAGGATTTGGCGCAGTTTAGTTTTTGCGCTCTTGAAGGCGCGTTGATTTTGGCGCGCACCCAACGTTCGCTCACCCCTTTGCAGCGAACCCATCACCATCTGAGTATCTATTTAAAGTAAGGCGTATCCTAAATGAAAAAGAGACATATATCGGCGCTCGCCGCTGGGGCCATCGCGCTGGCTATTGGCGGCATGGTGACCTATCAAACTTGGCCCCGCACCATCAGCGAACCGCGTGAGCAGATGGAACTCAATCTACAGTTTCCCCCTGCGCCCGAACGCAGCGAAATTCTGCTTAGCCAATTCAGCTCCGGCCACAACATCTCGCCTGAAGCGCTGATTTACACGGGCGGCAATTTCTTCGAACAACATCAAAGTGTTTATTCAGGCTTTGTGGTGGAGCATCCGCAATCGCGATTTATCATCGAGGGGGGCATTGGTGCCAATATAGCGCGTGAGCATGCGGACAATTTCGACCTCTTCTATGAAAACCTGTTTTCCTACACGGCGACTGAAACGGCAAAAGAACGCTTGGCTGCAAATGGTCAAAGCCAGTCAGATATTGATTTTATCATCCTGACCCATTTGCATTGGGATCATGCGGCCATCATTCCAGACTTTTTGGAAACACCAATTATGACCACAAAGGAAGAGTTGGACACGGCGCGCGAACTGTCCAAAGTCAAGCAAAGCTATTTTGAAGAATATTTGGTGCACCCTGATACGAAGTGGCAATATCTTGAATTCACAGATGGTCCGTTTGGGCCGTTTGAAAAATCCAAGGACATGTTTGGGGACAAAACGGTGATTGCAGTGCCCTTGAACGGCCACACTGCAGGCAGTATGGGCCTCATTGTGACCGCCAAAAGCGGCAAACGCTATTTCTTCATTGGCGATGCAAGCTGGTCGCTCGAGGCGATTGAAAACGCGCACCCTCGCCTGCCCTTTGCGGAAGCAATTGTTGATGACGACATTCCGCAAACCCACGATACGCTGTGGCTGCTCAATCAAATCAAACGCGCCAATCCGGAAATTATGCTGGTGCCCACCCATGACGGCAATGTGGTGAACCAAATTACCGCATTTCCCGCATTCGAATAAAAAAAGGGCGCCGATTGGCGCCCTTCATCATTCAATGTTCGGCTTGATTAGCTTCGCGGGTCACTTTCACCAACGCGTCAGCAAACTGCTCCACCTTGTCAACGCCAAGTCCGGCAATGTTCATGCGGGAATTGCCCACCATATAAACGCCGAAATCTTTTTTAAGCTGTTCAACTTGCTCTTGCGAAATGCCGAGCAATGAGAACATGCCGCGGTGTTCAGCCAAGAAATCAAAATCTGCACTGTTCGAGCGTTTGCGCATGCTTCCGCCAGATTTTCACGAATGGTCACCATGTGGTTGCGCACTTGGGTCAACTCGTCTTCCCATTCTTTGCGCAGGGCCTCATCGTTCAAGATGATGCGAACGATTTCTGCACCGTGATCAGGTGGCATAGAATAGTTGGCGCGGGCGGCGCTGAGTAATTGTGAGAAGGTGATGTTGGCTACTTCTTCAGTCGCGCCAATGATCATGGCGCAGCCAACACGTTCGCGGTACAGCCCGAAGTTTTTCGAGCAGGACGCTGCCACGGCCATTTCAGGCAAGGTGCTGGCGAGTTTGCGTACGCCATAAGCGTCAGTTTCCAACCCATCGCCGAAACCAAGATAGGCAATATCGACCAGCACAAATGTGCCCGTTTTCTTCACGAGCTCGGTAACTTTGTCCCACTGTTCATTGGTGAGGTTGGCACCAGTCGGGTTGTGGCAGCAGCCATGCAACAACACGATATCATCGGCTGTCATTTCCTCCAGCGCGGCACACAGCGCATCAAACTTTACATGGCCGGTTTCCGCATCGAAATAAGGATAGGTCGCTGTTTTCAATCCAGCCGCGCTCATCAAAGGCAAGTGGTTCGGCCATGTTGGGTCGGACAGGTATACTGTCGCGCCCGGCTTGGCCACGTTCAGCAAATCCGCGATCAGGCGCAGCGCGCCAGTGCCGCCAGGCGCTTGAGCGCGCGTACGCGGTCGCGGGGGGGCGATCGAGTCGCCCAAGACCAGATCGATCATGGAATTGTTGAAGCCGATATTCCCGGCCATACCAACATAGGTTTTGGTGGTTTGTTCTTTGACCCGACGGTCTTCTGCTTTGGCCACGGCCGTCATGATCGGCGTGTTGCCCGTTGCGTCTTTATAAACACCTACGCCAAGGTCAATTTTGCTGTCGCGCTCGTCAGCTGCGTATTCAGCAATCAGGGCAATAATCTTGTCTTGGGGGCGGTTTTAAAGTTTCAAACATTGTCTTTCCAACTTTTGTGGGTTCGCTTTGTTCGCGGCACTTTGGTATGCGGTTATTGTGTAACGTGCAAGTGATTTGCACGCGATTTCGCTTGTTTGGCAAGATAGAATTCTTATCCATTCGACGCATAAGGACCAATGTTTTGCCGATCTTTTCGATTCAGCACCTGCAAAAGTTGCCAGCGCAACTAACTATTATTTACTGTTGTGTCTTATATGCCGGCGCCGCCATCGCGGCAGATCACAAACTGATGCACAGCCATGTCGCAATGGGGCAACGGCCCTATCGAACGCGTCGAGTTGGTTGATCCAACACAGCGCTACGATCATTTTGTGCTCGGAGACCGGTTTGAAGCGGCGGGCTTTAAAGTGCACTACACGGACGGCGCAACGGACATTTATCGCTTGCCGCGCAATCAGGTTTTTGAGGATCGGGTGCCGCGCCTGTTTGATTTTACTGGTGATGGTCGTGAGGAATTGGTTTTGGTGGTAAGCCAAATCGACAAAGGGGCTTCCCTCGCCATATTTGACCTGGCACCGAGCAGCATTTCCCTTTTGGCGCAAACACCATTTATCGGCCAGCCCTACCGCTGGCTCAACCCGGCAGGCATTGCTGATTTTGATGCCGACGGGCAGTTCGAGATTGCCCTTGTATCTAAACCGCATTTGGCCAAAGAGTTGCAGTTGTGGCGCTATGTGCAGGGGAAGCTCACTCTAGTTTCAAAACATGCCGGCTATTCCAACCATAAGCTTGGCTCCCATGAACAACGGCTCTCCGCGGTTATCGACGTCAACCAAGACGGAATTTTGGACCTAATTTTGCCGAGCGCAAACCGGTCATCGCTCCGCTTTTTGAGCTTTGCGAACGGGTTTGAGGAATTGAAGCACGTAGATTTGGCTGCAGAAATCGCAGGGCCATTAGGGGTCGAAACCGAAGGCCTCACGGTGCCGCTGCGCGATGGCAGCGTGCAAAAGATAAAGTTACAAACAGACTGATTTGAATACTGGAGCGGCCTCTGGTCAAACCAATTGTTTTGTTGCACAATGTCAATTCAACATTAGCGCGCGGCAAGCGCGCTTTTCTAATATATTAGGGAGACCAAACGTGCCGATTATCAATCGTATTGCCGAATTTCATGACGAGATCACCGAGTGGCGCCGCGATTTCCACGAAAATCCAGAGCTTTTGTATGATGTGCACCGCACTGCGGGCAAGGTGGAAGAACTGCTAAAAAGCTTCGGCTGCGATGAAGTGGTGCCGGGCATCGGCCAAACCGGCGTTGTTGGCATCATTAAAGGCAATAGTGACAAAAGCGGCAAAGTGATTGGCCTGCGCGCTGACATGGATGCGCTGCCCATTCACGAAAAAACCGGCAAGCCCTATGCTTCTAAAACACCGGGCAAAATGCATGCATGCGGCCATGATGGTCACACCGCCATGTTGCTTGGTGCGGCCAAATATCTGGCCGAAACCCGCAATTTTGATGGCACGGTCGCCGTGATCTTCCAGCCTGCAGAAGAAGGTGGCGCTGGTGGCAAGGCCATGGTTGATGACGGCATGATGGACCGTTGGGGCATTCAAGAAGTGTTTGGTATGCACAATTTCCCTGGCATTCCGGTGGGGGAATTCGCCATTCGCGAAGGCGGCATTATGGCCGCTGCGACATGTGGAACATTAAAGTTGTTGGCGTTGATTCCCACGCTGCCATGCCACACAAATCGGTTGATCCGATCCTTGTGGCCTCCCACATTGTCTTGGCGCTGCAAAGCATCGTCGCCCGCAACGTGGACCCAGTGCAATCAGCCGTGGTCTCCACGACTATTGTTAAAGGCGGCTCGGCCCACAACATCATCCCCATGGATGTTGAATTGGCGGGCACCGTGCGCGCCCTTGATCCGATGTGCGGCAGCAGGTGAAATCACGTCTCATCTCGATTGCTGAAACAGTTGCAGCTGGCTTTGGTGCAAAAGCCGAAGTTGATTATCGCGACGGCTATCCGGTCACCATGAACGCCCCCCCCGCCCCCCCAAACCGCATTTGCCACCGAAGTGGCGCAAAAACTTGTGGGCGAAGACCGCGTGGACGGCAACACAGAGCCAAGCCTTGGTGGGGAAGATTTTTCCTTCATGTCCAATGCACGCCCGGGCGCTTTCATTTTTGTGGGCAATGGCGACACTGCGGGCCTTCACCAAGACCAATATGATTTCGATGACAATGTCATCCCCTATGGCTGTTCCTATTGGGCGCAGCTTGTGGAAACGGCGATGCCGAATAGCTAAAACCTGTATACAAACCGACAAAAGCCCCGCCCTGTGTGGGGCTTTTTTTTCAACATGGCCGCGCGGTGAGTTGGTTCAGGACCAGATTGCGCTGCGCGTTCGTCCGTACAAGATGCCCCTGGCCCGGATGATCGCGCATATCATCTAAAATTTGCGTCCGGGCTTTCGACCCAAATCGCCAAACGATAAAAAGGTGTTGGGCCATGAGTTTCCATTCAGGACAGTCCTCTGGCAAGTCGGGCCGATTTTTGAAAAGGTAGGGCAGGTTGCGCTTTAAGGCGCGGACATAAGCGATTGGGCGTGGCACATCAAGGAAGACAATAACGTCCGCCGCCCAGCGCACCTGCGCCGAGACGCCCTCAATAATCCAAGCTTCATTATCGATCAGTTCAGTTTCCATCACGCACGCTGATCGGGCGGTGTTTTCACCCCAACCCGGTTGCCAAACGATCTTATCCAGCCCGTACACTGGCAAATTGAGCGCCTGCCCCAAACTCCCCGGGCAAATGTGGTTTTGCCTGAGCCAGAGTTTCCAGTGATATGGATTTTCATTCGACAGGGTCGAGCGGTTCACCGGCTTCAAAAAAGGCAATCAAATTCTCGACGACTTGTTCCCCCATTTGCCGCCGTGTCACATTGGTGGCGCTGCCCGCATGGGGCGACAGCACAACGTTGGGCAAATTGCGCAAGCCATCGGGCACATGCGGCTCGTCCGCAAAAACATCAAGCGCAGCGCCGCCTAATTTGCCGTTGTTAAGTGCCGCGATCAGTGCCGGTTCATCAACAATGCTGCCTCGCGCCATATTGACCAAAAAGCCATCTGGGCCAAGCGCTTCAATGATTTCTGCGCTGACCAGTTTTTCCGTGTCGGCGCCCCCTGGTGTCATCACCAAAAGCCAATCCACATGGCTCGCCATTTCTTTCAGATTATCAAAATAGCGATAGTCGAGCTGTTGATCCGTTCGACCAAAATATGAAATCTCCATCTCGCAGGCCGCGGCTCTTCGCGCGACGGCCTTGCCAATGCGGCCCAAACCTAAAACGCCTAGCTTCGACCCGGCCAACTGACCGGTCAGGGGCGCACGATTTACACTTGGCCAATGGCCATTGCGCACCATCTCATGATTTTTCGGGATGCGACGGGCCAGTGCAATCATCAGTCCCAAGGTCAGCTCCGCCACTGCCGCGTTCAAACGGTTGGGTGTGTTGGTCACCACAATATTACGTGCGTTCGCCGCGGCGACATCAATATTGTCATAGCCAACGCCGAAATTGGCGATGATCTTGAGATTGGGCAGTTGGTCCATCAATTCTGCGCCGACCTCGCCGCCGCTCAGCCCATCAACTTTTGCCGCATGTTCGTTAACAAAAGCGGCTTTGTCTTCAGCTTGGTCCATCCGCAGCAGATTGAAATGCTGCGCCATAAATTGAAGACAGTCTTGCGGTAAATTGCCCGCGATCAAAATATTTCTCATTGCAACACCCAGAGCCAGAATGAAAGTGTGAGCATGCTCAGCATGGTCCCGATCAATACAGTCGTCGCGGCGACATCTGTGCCGCGATTATAATAGGTCGAAAATATATAGGCATTGATGCCTGTGGGCATTGCTGCGAGCAACACCACAATCCGCGCTACCTCAATTGGCACGCCCAATAGTGGCACCAGCATGAGATAGGCCAGCGCCGGATGCAACAGGTTTTTGATCAGCGCCATGGTGAGGCCGGGAGCCCCAGCTCGCCGACAAGCGATATTGCGTCAACGCCGCCCCCCCGAGACCAAAAAGCGCCGTGGGCAAAACTGCATCTACCAGCAATTTAGTGGCATCCTCCAAGAATAAGGGCAGCGTGAGGCCCCGACAGGTTGAGAAGCACGCCCGATGCGATACCGATTAGCAACGGGTTTGTGGCGATGCGTTTGCCCGCTTCGCGCAGCGCAAATCCAATTGGGCGCCCATCACGGCGTGACATTTCCATGGTCAACATGCCCACGCTCATCAATGTGGGGCGCATGAAAACCAATGATCATATAGATGGTGGGCAAGGCCTCATCACCATAGGCTCGCTGGATAATCGGAATACCCAACAGCACCGTGTTGGTGAACAGAGCAGAAAACCCAATGGCCACCGATACGCCGGGGCGCGCGCCAAAGCTTTTGCGCGCCAAAATGATCCCCAAAACAAACCCCGTTAAGGCCGCGATATAAAACGGAAAAATCAAATTGGGGTTGAGCGCCGACGAAAAATCAATCGTCAGCATCGCCCGGAACAGCAAGAACGGCGCCGCAAAATTGTTGGTAAAGGCGATCAGCCCTTTAATGCCATCTTGTGGAAACGCTTTGAGCCACGTGGCAAAGTACCCCCCCACAAGGCAAAAGACCGGGGCGATGACATTAAAGATAAACAGCATAAAGCAATCCGTGTCAGATGACGGCAGCGCAGAGGTGCAAGAGTTGCCGTGCCTGCGTGGTCTCCCCAAGCAGGGGAAGCAAGCAATGGCGCGCCGCCAGATGGTGACTGTAGCTTATCTGCCGATTCTGGTTGCTGTAAATAGGGCAGTTATTTTGCAGCCGCGCCCATCACCGCCCTTGCTTAAAGCCAAAGTCTTTTTGGAACGGGTAGCTTGGGACTGGCCGATGTTCGTTTTTGAGCCGTTCAATGTCCTGATTCACCGCGCCGTCGGTTAACGCCATAAGGTTTGGATTGGCCACTTTGGTCATCTGGGCAGAAATATAACCGCATTTAATCGCGATCATTTTTTCTTCGGCCACATCGAGACCAAGCGGCGCGACATCAGATGGGTCGTGGAACATTTGGCGCTTTTCGCTGAGAACTGCGCGTACCCCGCCAATTTCAACGAGTGCCAAGCGCTGCCCATTGGCCAATTCTGCCAGTCGCAACACAGTCGCGGCACCTTCAATCACCGGGGAGTTGAGCGGATCAAGTTCGGCGCCCAATTGCAAGGCCACTTTTTTGCCCAGTCCTGCCTCAAACAATTGTGCCACTGCCTTGGGCGCGCAAATGCCAATCACCAAAAGATCTGACAGGCCACGCGAGAGGGCTTCTTTGAGCACATCAACGCGATCACCCACGCCGCCGCCGCCGGGATTATCGCCGCTGTCGCAAATTACGATCGGGCCGGTATCAATTTTTGACGCTGTGTCCAGTGTTTCGCTGAGCGGTGCCGCAGGCACCCCGAAGGCAAAATCACCGCGTGCATCAAAATAGGATTGGGCAATCTCCTCGGCTGCTGTTTGCATGGCCGCTTCGTCATAGCCACAGACAACAGCTGAAGCTGTGCCACGCGACACATCGGCCCACACATAGCCTACCAACAGTGAAGCATCCAAAATGCCATCGCGCTTATCAATGTCCCACAAATGGGCATAGAGCGATTTTGCGGGCTCGTCGACAGTGCTGGTTTTCTCTCCCGGTAGCAGAACCGGTATTGGCGCCCAACAGACTTTTGGGCGTTTGCCGGTATTCAACGCGTCCACAAGATAGAGGAAAGCGCGTTCAAAAGTTTCGTAGGTATCGATATGGGGCGCGTGGCGGAAAGCGGTAAAAATATCCAATTGATCGATGATTTTCTGGGTCACATTGCCATGCAAATCATAGCTGGCAGAAATGATCACGTCATCGCCAACACGCGCGCGAATGGCGGAAATGAAGTCACCTTCTACATCTGCCATGCCGGTGACATGCACGGCCCCGTGCATCGCCAAATAGACCCCATCAATGGGGCCTTGGTCCATGGCCGCATCGAGCGCGGCCATGGTTTGAGCTTTGAACTTTTCATATGTGTTTGCCGCCACCGGGGGGGCCACCCGGCGTTGCCCGCGCATAAAACAGCGGGGCAATTTCGACGCCGTCATGATCCAAGAATTTGAGCAACTCATGTTTGAGGAGTTGCTCCCCAACCATGACGTTGAAGTTCTCAGTTTCTTGTTCAAGGCTTGTATAGGTGCTGCATTCTGTGTGCAGCCCAGCAACAGCAATTCGCATATTCAGTCGTCCTTGTGTTCAAAAGAGCTTAGAGACGCGGCAACAAACTGCACTGTGCCGCAAATCGTGGCCAATCTTTATTCTCTTTTTCGGTCCATCCTGCTTCCGCAATGGCATTCAAACGCGGGAACACCTGATGGTTGAAGACCTGACGGGTGATCAAATGCTCAGACCAAATGCAGGCTTGCACGCCTTTTAGGCGCCCCTTCAAATGATCGGGAAACTCGCCTGCGGCTTCATAGGTGTAGGTTTTTCGGGCGAGGCATAACCTGCCCAAAACGCACCAGCTTCCTGCCACACGGGGGATTGCGCCATGTCGAGATAATAGGCCTGGCCCGGCGTCATCACCACGTCATAGCCCTGCTCAGCCAGTTCGAGGCCGACCTCCGGCTTTTGCCATGCGAACAGCAAGGTGCCGCCCTCTTTATCGATGCCGCCGCCGTGGGACACTTCATCCCAACCACCGACAATTTTGCCTTTTTTGCGGATGGTTTTTTGCACTTTGCCCAAGAAGTGCGCCTGCAACTGCAAGGTGCCGTTCAAGCGTTCTTCATTCATCACCTTCTGCGCCGCTGGTGATTGCAACCATGATTCCTCATCAACTTCATCGCCGCCAACATGGATATATTTGGACGCGAACAGGTCGGAAATTTCTTCCATCACTGTTTCGATGAACTTGTAAGTCGCCGGGGATGCCGGGGTTGATGGCGTTGTTGGGATAACCTTGGATAGAGCGATAATTGTCTTCGGGGCTCTTCAGGGTCACGCAATTCGGGGTATGCCGCCAACACTGCATTACAGTGGCCGGGGATATCGAGCTCTGGCATGATCTCAACATTCAGCGTTTCACCGTGAATGATCAGATCTTTGATTTCTTCTTGGGTGTAAAAACCGCCGGTTGATTTATGCCCGGCGCCAAGCTGTGCCGGCATTTCATGGCCTTCGCCCATCACCGCACCATCTTTGGTGAGGTTTGGGTAGCCTTTGATCTCGACGCGCCAGCCTTCATCGTCCGACAGGTGCCAATGGAATTTATTCAGCTTGTTCCACGCCAGAATGTCGATGAAACGTTCAACCGCATCTGTTGGGTAGAATTGACGTGACACGTCCAAGTGCGACCCACGCCATTCATAGCGCGGCGCATCTTTGATTTCGCCTGCGGTGGGAAACTGAAACTTTGTCGGCTCAGCCTTTGCTCCGTCCATCATGTGCGATAGCGTGATCAGGCCATAGGTCAAACCAGCAGCGTCACCATAGTTTAGCACCACTTCATTTGCCTTGAACGCCAGTTCATAGGCTTCGCTGGCCATTGCGGCAGTGTGGTTCACTGTCAGTTTGCGACCACCGGGGCACGTCGGTCAGGCGCAAGCGGTCAGGCAATTCATATTTCAAGCGTTTGGCCAAGGCCGCAACGGCGTTCACTGCACGTTTTTCCTGCGCTGTTGTTTCGGCAGCCAGGCACAACACAACAGGCGGCGCTTCAAAGCCACTCACGGCCACATGGTTGGGCCAAGGCACAATAGAAATGGGGTCGGTTAATTTGCCTTCCGGGATCAAATTGCCGGCAAACTCGCTTGGACGACCTTCGATTTGCAAATCGCCCGTGTCCACATCCACATGGGTGCCATCTTCCAGGGTCACATAGCCTGATTTTGGCCCGTCCATGCGATGTTGCGCATTTCCGGTTAGATTTGTGATGGTAAATTCCCAAGTGTCGCCATCGGCAACAACCACATTGTCGAGCGGATCGAACTGATGAAAATTGGCAAAACGCTTCACAAATGTTGCGTTTTCAGTTTCCACATCGGCTTTCGCCGCATCAAGCCTGTGTAGGACAAGCGAAAGCTTTTCAGGTCTGTGCCGGATAGGTTTGTCAGCGCCAGCTTCATCTTTGCTGGCTCCTCCCCGTGGTCCACCCAAGTGGCCTCAAGACGGAATTTTGGCGTTGACATAATATGTTCCTCTTAAATCTTAGGGACGGAAATCGTCAGATTTCGCCTAGTAGTCTTCTGATTGTGCAAATGTGCCAGCTAATTCCGCCTGCCCTGCAGTTAGCCCGCAATCCACAGGCAGACAGGCGCCTGAAATTGCAGCCGCAGCTGGAGACGAAATGAAGCTCACCACTTTTGCGATGTCGATTGGGTCTGCAACACGCTGCAAGGGATACCAGCGTTTTGCGTCCTCAAACACTTGAGGATTCTTTTTGGCCCGTTCGTCCCAGGCTTGGGTCCGCACAGTACCGGGGGCAATCGCATTGGCGCGAATGCCATATTTGCCATATTCAACCGCCACCAAACGGGTGAAATGAATGAGGCTGGCTTTGGCTGCGCTATAGCCGGGATGGCCATATACGCCCAACCCGTTGACCGATGCGATATTGGTCAACACGCCCTTATTGGCGATCAGATCTTTCTCGACGGCCTTGAAACAGGCAAAGGCCCCCACTTGGTTGATCTTTAGATCTTTTTCGAAATTCTCAACACTAGCCTTGTGCAAGGATTCGTCGGTCACCATGCCAACATTATTGACCAGCAGTGAGATGGCACCGAGTTTCCGGCCCACATCCGCCATTTTGAGCCGGTCATCAGCGTCCAAAATATCGCATACCAACGCTTCACCTGTGCCGCCTGCTTCTTGCACGAGGCGCATGGTTTCATCATTGGGTTCTTTTGCAATATCTAGCGCCAAAACCGCATAGCCGTCGTTGGCCAATTCAATACAAATGGCGCGACCTATGTCGCCGCCTGCGCCAGTTACGATGGCGGTTTTTAGATTCTTATGATCAGACACGATTTAATCTCCGAGTACTTGAGTATCGTCCTCATCGCGATAGGTGACCAATTGCCGCTTAATCCGACGCAGAGGTTCAATCGCGCTGTCTTTGCGTTTGATCGCCACCAAAAAGGCGATCATGTCGATGGCGGCCATAAAGGCATATCGCGCTGAAGACGGGCGCAACACATCTGTTCCTTCAGGTAGATCGACCGCTAAATTCATATCGCTGGCCTGAGAGACGAGACTCTCGCTTTTCGATATGGTGGCTGTTGCGGCACCAAAGCCAGACGCCACTTCAAGTGCCCGCGTCATTTCGCGGTTGCGCCCAGAAATTGAAAGCCCAATAACCATGTCGTCTTCGCCCAAAGTCGAGGCCGTCATCAGCTGCATGGAATGGTCTTCAGTCGCGGTGACGCGCAGGCCCAAGCGAAACAAACGGTTTTGCACTTCATGCGCGAAAAGCGAAGAGTTGCCGCCGGAGCCGAAAGCATAAATCATTTTGGCTTTCAGCACCTGATCAGCAATTTTCTCAACCACTTCCGCGTCCACATTCTCGTGCAACACATTCAATGTTGACTGGGCGCGCCCCATCACCGTGTCGATCACCTCTTGGCTGCTGGTCACCTTGATTTCAGGCTCAAGATAGCGCGTGCCGATAAAGGCAGATTGCGCCACCCCGAACCTTAAACTCAGAAAATGAATGGCAGCCCAAGCGACGACAAAAGCGCGTAACTGTGGGCGGCGACACGTCAGCGCGCGCCGCCAGCTCAATGATGGAGGCATTGACCGCGAATTGCTTATCTTCAAAAACAATATCCGCAATGCGTTGCTCTGAGCGAGAAAGCCCGTCTCGTTCCTTTTGTAAGGTAGCAATAATGTCCGCCATTGATCCGCCTTTTCCTGTGTTCAGCCTCTATTTACGGCTGGGATCAAAGGCAATGCAATCCACTTCAACCTTGCAATCGACCATTAGGCTCGATTGTACACAGGCCCGTGCAGGCGGGTACTCACCAAAGTAGGATTTGTAGACGCCGTTAAATGACCAAAAGTCGCGCGGATCATCGAGCCAAACACCAACACGCACAACATGCTCCATGCCATAGCCTGCTTCATCCAAAATCGCGATCAGGTTCTTGATCGCCACGTGGGTTTGCTCCACAATATTGCCACCGACGACTTCGCCATCTTTCATGGCCACCTGACCAGAAACGTGCAACCATCCATCGGCCTCAACTGCACGTGCGAATGGCAAGTTTTGACCACCCGCGCCTGATTTTTCCGCGCCATAACGTTTAATCGTCATTGTCCGTCTCCGAATTGCTCATCTATGTAAATTATTTTCTTACGGATTGACATATGAACAGAATTAGCCCAGTTTTTCCATAGGAATTTTAACAAAAATGAAAATTTTTTTTGCCGAGTGGTAGTATCGTGACATCTAAACAGAATCCTTTTGAAAAATCAGACAGTGCCCGCCACCAAATTTGGGAAATGCTGGTGGACCGTGACATCAAAGCCTTCATTGCTGCCGATTGGTCAATGGTGCAAAATGACTTTGTAGAACAAGGCTTTATGGGCGTCCACGGGCACAACACCTCCAATCCAGATCATTGGCGTTTGGCGTTTCCGACGCTGAAGGATTATGCCGACGAATGGTTGGACCAGGCCAAGAATTTCCAAAAGGAATCACAGGCCGGCGCCTTTGAAGGCGACCCAATGGATGCGATTTTCAACGCAACCGTGCTGCGCGACATCGAAATTAATGGTGATAAGGCCATTGTTCACAAAAAATTTGACGGTCGCATTCCACGAGCCAATGGCACCAGCGATCGCATGTTGTGGCAAACGGTCTATTACTGCGCCAACGTTGATGGCCATTGGAAAATCACCGGCTTTACCGGCTATTTGCCAAACCCGATGGGTGGTGAAAGAGCGTAAATATTATGGCAAGTTTGCGCGTTTTTTTCGGCGGCTTTGGCAACCGAATCGAACACTTTTTCGCCCATCGCGATTGACCGGCGGGGGTTTTGAGGCGTCACTTTATGCCCGTCCAGGCACCCACCCTGAGACCCCAACTTTGTGCTCTGCAGTCATCCCACTTGGCCGCAAATGGGCCAAAGAAAAGCAGTGGACCTTTATTGAAGGCACCGCTGCTTGGGCTGACCCCCGCCGGCATCATCAATCAACGCGCATTTGAAAGTCTGCGCGACGAGATCTTGGATCAAATCAAACAGGCTATGCCGCTGGACGCGGTCGCGCTCGGCCTGCATGGCGCCATGGTTGCAGCTGGCTATGACGATCCAGAAGGTGATTTGTTAAAACGCGTGCGTGATATTGTTGGCGAGGATTGCGTGGTATGTGCCACCTTTGATCCGCATAGTCAGCTCACCCAAAAACGCGTTGACCAGCTCGATTTCTTCATGGCGTTCAAGGAGTTTCCACACACAGATTTTGTGGATCGCGCAGAAGATTTATACCGCATTTTGGATGGCACACTTTCCGGCGCGCTAAAGCCAATTGTGAGCGTTTTCGATTGTAAAATGATCGATGTGTTCCCCACATCACGCGAACCCCATGCGCAGTTTCGTCGATAAAATGTTTGCACTTGAGCAAAGCGATGACGATGTTTTGTCCTTATCGCTGATCCACGGATTTATGGCATCGGATGTACGAATGGGACAAAGATGGTTGTGATCACAAATGATCAACCAGAAAAAGGCAAAGAACTGTCGCGCGAATTGGGGCTAGAAGTGTTTGCCATGCGGGGTAAAAGCATGCCGGAGCAGCCAGACGAAAAGGCGGCGGTGGCAGAAGCATTGTCGACTGCAACATCAGCCAAAAAACCTGTTGTCCTTACGGATATGTGGGACAATCCTGGCGGCGGCACGGCGGGCGATGCAACGGTCATTCTGGATGAGCTTATCCGCAGTAACGCAACCAACGTTGCCGTTGGCACCATATGGGACCCCATTGCTGTGCAGATTTGCTTTGCCGCTGGCGAAGGGGGGGCAACCATTCCATTACGTTTTGGCGCAAAGTCGGCCCCTTTGACGGGTGATCCCATTGATAAACGGGTGAAAATTGAAAAGCTGGTGTCGAATGCTGAGCATCGGTTTGGCGATAGTTTCGTGCCGATGGGGGACATCGCCACCATCAGCTTTGATGGTATTGAAGTCATCCTGAATTCAACACGCTGCCAAAGCTTCGACAAAAGCCTGTTTGAAGTGGGCGGCATCGACTGGTCCGCGAAAGACATTTTGTTGATTAAATCCACCAATCACTTCTATGATTCATTCGCGCCAATCGCCGAAAAAATCATTTATTGTTCGGCCGGGCGGCCCTACCCTAATGATCCGGCAACGACGGATTATCAGAAGGCGCCAAAAAAACATTTGGCCGAAAGTCGCTGATCCGCATAACCTAGGCTAAAAGCCAAATCAAACGCATCAAGCGGGAATTTATGATGAATAATAATAACTCGATTTTCAATCTGAGTACGCCTGTTGTGCTGATCGATGAAAACATCGTTGATGCCAACATTGCACGTGTGCAATCCTATTTGGATCAGGCGGGTAAAAAGGCGCGTCCGCACATCAAGACCCATAAAATTCCGCGCTTCGCGCAAAAGCAGCTCGACGCGGGTGCGATTGGCATTACCTGCCAAAAAGTCTCTGAGGCGCAAGTTTTTGCCGATGCGGGCATCACCGACATTATGCTGACGTTCAACATTGTCGGCGCAGAAAAAAATGGGGCCCGCTGCGCAAGCTGAACGAACAAATCACGCTTTCGGTTGTCGCCGATAGCTCGACAACAATTGCAGGCCTGGCCGAAGCCTTTGATGGCCACAACCCGCTCACCGTTT
>LLEO01000091.1_pt1 | contig 16833 bp, 16 predicted proteins | sample 595861 | NCBI WGS metagenome assembly LLEO01 (sample SAMN02919315, study PRJNA255460) | bioreactor metagenome | biome: chemostat; feature: culture 2012_25.1; material: sediment; isolation source: day35 25degC chemostat 2012 inoculated with Wadden Sea sediment taken from... | place: Germany: Bremen ... | reverse complement strand
CGGACCGGATATAGAGCGGTGCAGGGCGGTCGGAGACATCGCCTGCGTGCAAGCGTTCGGCGGCGATCCGGGGCGATGGCGGGGGCCGGGGGCGTTGTGGTCTCGGGGCCGACACGGTCCCCGGAGAGGACGTCTGCCTCAGTGCTCGTAATCAGGCTCGGCGAGGTATCACCATTCTCGGCAAAATGCTGCGCGTAGACGTGATCCCGCCGTGCGTCGATCAGGGACCAGACGGGGCGGGGGGTGCCATGGGTCTGTGCTTCAAGTGACGACACCCCGATGGCGGGTACGCCCAAGGACAAGGCCAGCCCACGTGCTGCCGAGACCGATATGCGGATGCCGGTGAAGTTCCCCGGGCCAACACCCACGCCGATGGCGCTTAGGTCAGACCATGCCATGTCAGCGTCGGCCAGAACCTCTTCCAGCAGCGGAAACAGTCGTTCGGCTTGGCCTTTCGCCATGTCCTCGTGCTTTTGTGCGACAATCGTGTCCCCGCACAGCAAAGCGGCCGCGCAATGCGCGGCCGATGTGTCAAATGCCAAGATCACGGGATCAGGCCGCAACGGGGCGCACCTCGACCACTTCGGGGATATAGTGCTTCAGCAGGTTCTCGATCCCCATTTTCAAGGTCAGGGTCGAGGACGGGCAGCCCGCGCAGGCACCCTGCATGTGCAGATACACAATGCCGCGATCAAAGCCGTGGAAGGTGATGTCGCCACCATCTTGGGCCACGGCCGGGCGCACGCGAGTGTCCAGAAGCTCTTTGATCTGTTCAACGATTTCGCTGTCTTCGCCGGTGTGTTCAGCATGGCCCGAGGCAGCAGCTTCACCCGCCATAACCGCCTGACCCGACTGGAAATGCTCCATGATCGCGCCGAGGATGGCGGGCTTGATGTGATCCCAATCTACTGCGTCGTCCTTGGTGACGGTGACGAAATCCGCACCAAAGAACACGCCGGTCACGCCGCTTACCTTGAAGATGCGCGCCGCCAGCGCCGAGGCTTCGGCGGCTTCAGCAGTTGGGAAGTCAGCAGTTCCAGCACCCAATACGTCCTGACCGGGCAGGAATTTCAGGGTTGCGGGGTTCGGAGTGGATTCAGTCTGAATGAACATGGGCGCACCTTTTCTGTCAGGTTTGATATGGGGCGCGAGACATTGACTGTCAAGCCGCTGAACCCCGATGAAAGCGCCTGCCAGACTAGATGATCTTTGGTTGGAGTTCGGACAGCTCATAGCGCGTTACGGCCCAAAAATCCTCGGCCTCGGGCCCGATCTTGGCCAGAACGCGTGCTAGATCACGGTGGTTTGAGTGACTCCAGAGAGCAATGGCGAAGGCTTCGATGCAATCATCCGTGGCGATGTTGTGGTGCTGACGATGGGCCTGAACCTCTTTCGTCATGCCTGCGCGTGTTCCAAATGGTCGCGGCGCTTCGGTCACATCCCATTGGTGCACTAGAATGGCACGCAGGATCGAGGGCAGGACATCCCCGAAAGCAATCACTTGTTCGGGTGTTAGTCGCGCGCGAAAGCAGCGTAAGACACCCTCGATTGCAGTGTAGGTCATATTGTCTGACAGCAGGGCCGAGCCCATTTCGTCTTTCGTGCGCGCCAAGATCGATGCGAATTCTTTTTGCGCGTGGCGATATGTCCAAGGCATTGGCATCGGGTGTTGGGCTAGGTGATCGCTTCTAGGCGTTCCTTGGTCATCGTGCCGGGGACAATCGTGATCGGGGATTGGCAGATCGGCGGCGGCTCGGGTCATTTGCGTCACCAGCGGACCGGGGCCGGCTTTTCCTTCACCTGCGCCCAGAACCAGCACGCCCACATCGGGGTTCTCGCGCACATGGGCCAGAATTTCCGGCACGGCCTCTCCTTCGCGGATGACCAGCTCGGGTTCGACGTCCTGACGGTCGCGCATCCATTTCGCGAAGACCTCATAATGCACGGTGATCCGTTCGCGCTCTTCCTCGCGCATCAGCTCGCCCACGCCGATCCAGTGATTAAACTCGTCTGGTGGGATGATCGACAGAACCGTGACGCCTCCGCCCGTGTGGGCCGCACGCATGGCGGCGAACCGCATCGCGTTCAGGCATTCGCGGCTGTCATCCAGAATTACGAGAAACTTGCGCATAGATGTCCTCCGAAACGGGATTACTCTGCCCGAGCGGTCGAGGAGTGTCTATCGTTTTTCTGCGATCCCGCGTCTTAGCCTGCGCCTGAAAGTGCCCAGTCCCAATAGAGTTCACGCACGCGCCCAGTCACCGGACCGACGTTATATTGCGTGTCTTCAAAGGCGCAGACGGGGGTAACTTTCGACATATTGCCCGAGGTGAATACCTCGTCCGCATTGTGAAAATCGTCATAGCCAAGAACGGTTTCATGCACGGTATAGCCGTCGGCGCGCAGGTTCTTGATGTGCCGGGCGCGGGTGATTCCGGCCAGAAAGCAGCCATTGGCGATCGGGGTGAAAATCTCGCCGTCTTTGACCATGAAGATGTTCGCGGTGGCGGTCTCGGCCACGTTGCCCATCACATCAAGCGATATTGCGTTGTCGAAGCCCTTTGCGCGGGCTTCCAGCAGCATCCGCGCATTGTTGGGATAGAGGCATCCGGCCTTCGCGTTCACAATGGCGCTGTCCAACGTGGGGCGGCGGAATTGGGTGGTGGTCAGACGGGACGAGGCCTGCGGCGGGGCCATCGCGATTTCTTCAAGCGAGATGGCAAAACCTGTACTGTTTTCCTTTGGCGCGACGCCCATATGGCCGCCATCAATGGCCCAATACATCGGACGGATATAGACGGCGGCATCCGTTGGAAACAGCGCCAGGCCTTCTTTCACGATCTCGATCATCTGTTCGGTGGTCACGGTCGGCGTGATCATCAACGCCTCGGCCGAGCGGTTGGTGCGTGCGCAATGTGCCTCTAGATCCGGGTGGACGCCCTCGAAGAATCGCGCGCCGTCGAACACGTTGGTGCCCAGCCACGATCCATGATCAGCGGCCTTCATCACGGCCAGATCTTCATTGTGCCACGTTCCGTTGAAATAGGTGCGGATGTTGGTGCCGATTGCCATGGTGTCCTCCTGAAATCGGCTGGAGGCTAGCAGCGATTGAAGGTCGTTCCAAGAGCAACAAAATGAAAACGCTCTGACGACGTAGGGGGAATGCCGTCAGAGCGTAAACTGCGTGCGATCGGACCAGACGGGCACGCGACGTGCAATCGATCCTTCCGGGCGGGCATCCGGTAAAATCGGAACTAGGCACGGGGGTAATGTGCTGTCTCGTTGCGAAACTTTTATGACAAGTTCAACGGATGCCGATTTCCGCCAGAGCCGAGGCCAGTTCGGCGGGCAGGGGCTCTTTGTCTGACGGATCATTCGCTTTCAGATCGCGTGGGGCATCATCTGCTGACAGATAGCGCCAGCCTTGAAACGCCCCGGCGTGGCGTGCTTTCGGTCAGGACAACCTGATGGTCCAGCACCAATCCACAGCGGCGGATGCCATCCTGTCCAATGACCTCGTCCAGTCGCAAAATGCGCTGACGGGCCAAGATCAGCCCCTTGAACACCCAGTACAGAGAGCCGCCAGCCAGAAGTTCGGCCTCGCGTTTGGGCCACATGCGGGTGACGTGGCGGGGGGCGGGCAATCCGGTCTCTCCCATGCGCATATTCTGCCATGCGGTCAGGTCTTCGACCTTCTCGGCACCAACGCATAATTTTACCAGATTTACGTGCTTTGCCATCTTCCCCATCTACATGTAGTGTTCTAGAAGTCCGATCTTACGCGCCCCGTTCGGGATTCGCAATCGCTGCACGTGCCGGTTGCAACGCTCGAAAAAGGGGACGACGCCATTGACCAAAATGGGCCTCTCACGTATTGTGGAAAGCCCTCCAAGCCGAACAGGAACCAATCGTATGAGCCGCTTTGCCGCCCCCATCGCCGAACAGATCTGGGATATGAAATATCGCTTGAAAAAGGCCGATGGGACGCCTCAGGATCAGTCGGTTGAAGACACGTGGCGCCGCATCGCACGCGCGCTGTCCGCCTCTGAGCCCAAGCAGGAAGAGCGATTCTATAACGCGCTGGACGATTTCAAATATCTGCCCGCCGGCCGCATCACAGCAGGCGCTGGCACCGGCCGCGCCGTCACCTTGTTCAATTGCTTCGTCATGGGCACCATTCCAGACAGCATGTCGGGCATCTTCGACATGCTGAAAGAGGCCGCACTGACCATGCAGCAGGGCGGTGGCATCGGATATGACTTCTCGACCATCCGCCCGCGTGGTGCGGATGTAATGGGCGTGGCCGCAGATGCCTCGGGCCCGCTGTCCTTCATGGATGTGTGGGACGCGATGTGCCGCACGATCATGTCGGCAGGCTCGCGCCGTGGGGCGATGATGGCCACCATGCGCTGCGATCACCCGGACATTCAGGACTTCATCACCGCCAAATCCGACGCCGCCCGTCTGCGCATGTTCAACATGTCGGTTCTGGTCACCGATGATTTCATGGAAGCCGTGAAGTCGGACGGAAGCTGGGATCTGAAATTCAACGGCACGATCTATCACACGGTTGAAGCCCGTGATCTTTGGAACAAGATCATGAAGGCCACCTATGACTATGCCGAGCCGGGCGTGATCTTCATCGACCGGATCAACCAGATGAACAATCTGAACTATTGCGAGACGATCGCGGCGACCAATCCCTGTGGCGAACAGCCCCTGCCGCCCTATGGCGCGTGCCTGCTGGGGTCGATCAACCTTGCGAAGATGGTCAAGGATCCGTTCGAAGAGACCGCCGAACTGGATGGCGATGCGCTGTCCGAGCTGGTCGCGACTGCGGTGCGCATGATGGACAATGTGGTGGACGAAAGCCGCTTCCCGCTGGAAGCCCAAGCGCAAGAAGCACAAGCCAAGCGTCGGATCGGCCTTGGTGTGACCGGTCTGGCGGATGCACTTCTGATGCTGGGTCTGCGCTATGGCTCGGACGAGGCTGCGGCCCAAACCGAAGCGTGGATGAAGCAGATTGCGCGCGCGTCCTATCTGGCGTCGGTCGAGTTGGCCAAGGAAAAAGGCCCGTTCCCGCTGTTCGATGCGGATAAGTATCTGGCGTCCGGTTCACTGCAAGCGATGGATGACGACGTGCGTGACGCGATCCGCGAGCACGGTATCCGCAACGCGCTGCTGACCTCGATCGCACCCACCGGCACGATCAGCCTTTATGCGGGCAACGTGTCTTCGGGGATCGAGCCGGTATTCGCCTATGCTTACACCCGCAAAGTACTGCAACCCGATGGCACCCGCACCGAAGAAGAAGTCGTGGATTACGCCGTGCAGCTGTGGCGCGACAAGTTTGGCGATAAAGAGCTGCCCGACTATTTCGTCAACGCGCAGACGCTGGCCCCGATGGATCACGTGAAGATGCAGGCGGCGGCGCAGAAATGGATCGACAGCTCGATTTCGAAAACCATCAACTGCCCGGAAGACATCAGCTTTGATGACTTCAAGGACGTCTACATGGAAGCGTGGGAAACCGGCTGTAAGGGCTGCACCACCTATCGTCCGAACGATGTAACCGGATCGGTTCTGTCTGTCTCGGAAGAAAGCGAAAAGGCGCCCGAGGCTGATAGCGGCGCAGACGTGGTTTATATCTCGGAACCGCTGGACCGCCCGCAATCGCTGGAAGGTCATACCTACAAGGTGAAATGGCCTGATAGCGAGCACGCGATCTATATCACCGTGAATGACCTGATCATCAACGGCCACCGCCGCCCGTTCGAGGTGTTCATCAACTCGAAAAACATGGAGCACTTCGCCTGGACGGTTGCACTGACCCGCATGATCTCGGCCGTGTTCCGCCGGGGCGGGGACGTAAGCTTCGTCGTGGAAGAGCTGAAAGCCGTATTCGACCCGCGTGGTGGGGCGTGGATGGACGGGAAATACATCCCGTCGATTTTGGCGGCCATCGGCTCGGTGATCGAGCGCCACATGGTGATCACCGGCTTCTTGGAAGGCGAAGGCATGGGGCTGAAGTCGGACCCGCAGGCGCAGGTTGTAAACCTTGGTGAACAACCGCGTGGCAAGGCCTGCCCCAGCTGTGGTCAATACGACATGCGGATGATCGAGGGCTGCATGACCTGCGGCTCCTGCGGTCATTCCAAATGCGGTTAAGATCCGGACGCCGGATGCTTCAATAGGCCTTGCGCCCCATCATGGTTTCAACTCTTCAGCGCGCCCTGAATAAGGGCGCGCTTTGCGTTTAGACAGGCCCGTTCAGTCCACGACGGGAGCGTGTTTATACCTTCAGGCCGATTCCCCGAGGTCGCGCTCAAACTCCTGAAAAACAGATGGTTTCTGCCTGAAAAGCAGGTTTCGATTGCTTTTTGGCGCAGAATAGGTGTGAATCGTAGCCAACACTGATGAACCGGCATAATTTTGGCCGGTTTCTGATTTTACATTTTGTATTACGCAATTGTTGATGGATATTAGGAGTGTTCGTTAACGCAATGAATTTATTCAGCGATGAGAAGCAGTTTCATTTGATGACCCAATCCGCGCCGACTTTCATCCATATCGGGATACACAAGACCGGCTCGTCGACCTTGCAGCATAAATTTCGCACGCATGCGTCGATCTATTATGTCGAACGTGCGGACGTTCGCAATGCATTCATTGGCCACTCTCTGGACTTCGACGATCACCCCTTTCAGTCCGAGGCCGAGCGGGCTGCGGATCAATCCAAGGCGCTGGTCATGTCGCATGAACGGCTGTCGGGCTATCCGGCGTCGGGCGGGTTTGACCGCGAACTGATCGCGGGCCGTCTGGCCAAGGCCTTCCCCGATGCGAAGATATTGGTCGTGTTTCGCGAGCAATCCCGCTGGATCAAAAGCTTCTATCAGCAATATGTGGCAGACGGCGGCAGCCTGAAGTTGCGTGAATTTTTGACCAATCCGCAGCCACAGATCTATAAACTTCCCGCGTTCGAGCTGGACTATCTGAATTATCATCAGTTGGTGTCGCTGTATCAGGGGCATTTCGGTGCCGACAATGTTCTGGCGCTTCCGTTTGAGCTGATGGTGAAGGATTTCGATGCGTTCTCGGGGCGCCTGAATGAATTCTTCGGGTTTAATCTTGAGCTGGTGAACGAGGTGACAAACCGTGCCCGTCCGTTGATGCCGCTATTGTTCATGCGGTTCGTGAACGGGACCATCGGAAACACGCAATTGTCGCCCGGTGGATTTGTTCCACTTGGGTATCTGAAACTGGCCACCAAGCTGCTGGGTGCGATGCCGGGCGCGCGGGCTTTGGATAAACGGATTTCGGCCCGGTTTGATCGTCTGATTGATGAGAAGATCGAAGGCCACTACGATGAAAGTAACAAGGAGCTGGAAACCCTGATAGGTATGGATTTGAAGCCATATGGGTATTTCCGCTGATCCGTCTGGGTCTGCAAGGCTTACGGTGCTGACGCCATTTTTCGGCGATACCTGCATCATTTAAGAAAATAACGCCGGCCGCCGGATTGATAGGCCGCGAGGGGGATAGTTGGGAAAGGTGGACCGCGTCAAAGGCGCGGAGTTTGAAATGAGTCACGATTTACAAGAAATTGATGCCGATGTGCTGGGTGTGGATTTGCCGCGCCAAGATCGGTTTTACCGGCAGCTGTATCTGATCCGGCGATTTGAACAGAAATTGTTAGAGCTGTTCACGAACAACATGCTGGCAGGAACGACCCATACGTCGCAAGGGCAGGAGGCCAATGCGGTGGCGATCATGGAGGCGCTGAAGCTGGATCGCGACATGGTCTGGTCCAACCACCGCTGCCATGGGCATTTCCTGTCCTATTGCGGCCAAAGCTATCGCCTGTTCGCCGAGATTCTGGGCCGCCGCACCGGGGCCTGTGGCGGGCGCGGAGGTTCGCAGCATTTGCATTGGCGTAACTTCTATTCCTCGGGCATTCAGGGTGGGTTCGCGGCGGCTGCCGTTGGTGCTGCGCTGGCTGAGAAGGATAAAGGCGCGATCAGCTGTATTTTCATGGGCGACGGTACAATGGGCGAGGGCTCGGTCTATGAGGCATTGAACTTCGCCTCGCTTCTGTCCGCACCCGTCCTGTTCGTGGTCGAGGATAATGGCATTGCCCAAACCACCCCGAAAGAACTGGGCGTTGCGGGATCCATCTCCGATCGCGCGCGGGCCTTCGGGATCGACTGTCACCATCTGGCCAGCACCGACGCGGACGAAATCTTTGCGACGGTCAGCCCCATCGTGGACCAGATCCGCACCACCGGACGCCCGGCGTGGCTGCATCTGGAAACCGTCCGCCTTGGCCCGCATTCCAAAGGCGACGACACGCGGGACGAGGCTTTCGTGGCCGAGCTGCAAAAACGTGATCCCTTGACCGTGTATCGCGACCGTGTCGGCGACCCCGGCGCGCTGGAAACATGGTGCGACCACCACATCGCGCAGGTTCTGGATCTGGCTTTGAAGGATGATGTTGCATGCGCGTCGTAGAAGAACTTCGGGACAGCCTGTTTGGCATCATGCAGCGCGATCCGTCGACCATCGTGTTGGGCGAGGATTTGCTGGATCCCTATGGCGGGGCGTTCAAGGTCACGCAGGGTCTGTCAGATGCCTATCCGAATAACGTCATCACCACCCCGATCTCGGAAGCCGGTTTGGTTGGTGTCGGTCTGGGCATGGCTCTGCGCGGGCGCACTGTACTGGCCGAGATCATGTTTGGCGACTTCCTGACTCTGACCACGGACCAGTTGGTGAACCATGCCGCTAAGGTGAAGTGGATGTTCAACGACGCGGTGGACGCAAGCCTTGTTGTGCGCACGCCTATGGGCGGTGGGCGCGGCTATGGTCCGACCCATTCGCAAAGCATCGAGAAACATTTCTGCGGCGTGCCCGGTCTGACCGTCATGGCGGTGAACCAGTTTCAAAGCCCCGGAGATCTTTTGAAAGAGGCCGCCGAACTGGGCAGCCCGGTTCTGTTTATCGAAAACAAGATTATGTACTCGAAACTGGTCGAGCCGGACCGGCTTGTCAGCTATGACCGCCCAGACGCCGTGATCCTGACCTATGGCGGCGTGACCGAGTTCTGCGTGCAGGCGGCCGAACGTCTTTTGGACGACGAAGAGCTGACCGTCGAAGTTGTCCCGGTTCAGCACTTGTCACCGTTGCCCGCGGATCTGATCCGCACCGCTGCCGCCAAATCTGACCGCGTGTTTACGGTCGAGGAAGGCACGGAAAGCTGGGGCTTTGGCGCGGCTGTTGCCGAGGAAATCCTGTCGGCCGGGATCACACCGCACCACTTTCAATCGATAGCTGCTGACCCCACCGCCATCCCAAGCGCGCGCAATTGGGAGCTGGAAATCCTGCCCAGCGTCGACAAGATCGAACGCGCAATCGTCGCCTCGTTTTAAGGAAAGATCATGGCACTCATCGACATCATAACCCCCCGGGTGAATGCAAACGAAGACGAGGTTCTGGTGGCCGAACTGCATGTTGCGGTGGGCGATCAGGTTGACGTGGGCGATCTTCTGATCTCGGCGGAAACGACGAAGGCCTCGGTTGATATCGAGGCAACACACGCGGGCACGGTGTCCAAGATCAACGGCAAGAAAGGCCGGATGATCGCTAGTGGCAGCGTGATCGTGGTGATCGACATCGGCGGCGACAGCGCTGCTGCGGGCGACGATACAGGCGGGGCTGATGGCGGCAGCGCCGAGGTGAAAGTGACCACCAAAGCCCGGTTGCGGGCGGAAGAGCTCGGGGTTGATCTGGACACGGTCGCCCCCAAAGCCGGGCGCATCGGCGTGGCCGAGGTCGAGGCCGCTGCGGGGGCAAGGCCCGGACGGTGGTCCGCAGGTCACCGCCATGCAGGCCGTTCTGGTCGGCGGCGGCGGACACGGTGCCACGATTGGCGAGATCGCCGTGGCCTGTGGCTGGGATCTGATCGGCGCCGTGGACGGGAAGCTTCCCAAAGGCAAGCAGGTCATCTCGGGGGTCGAGGTGATCGCAACGGATGATGCGCTGCAGTCGCTTTTTGACAGCGGTGTGCGGGTGGCGTTTGTCGGGATCGGCGGGGCGACCTCGTCCGAGACGCGACAGGCGGTATTTGAGAAATTGCAATCAATTGGTTTCATTTTACCACCATTGGTGCATCCGACCGCCCATTTCGGCGCGGATGTGAAACTGGGGGCGGCCAGTTATGTGCTGCCTAATGCGATGGTTGGGCCGCGCTGCCGGATCGGGGCGAATGTGATCGTGAACTCGTCTAGCACCGTTGCGCATGATTGCGTCGTGGGCGACCATGCGCATTTGACACCCGCTGCCATTCTGGCGGGCAACGTCCGGATTGGGGCAAGCAGCGTAGTTGGTATGGGGCGCGTCTGTGCTGTTCGGCGTTGAGGTGGGGCAGGGCTGCTTGATCCACAACAACGTCTCGGTCCTGATGGATGTGCCGGACTTCACTGAGCTGTCGTTGGAACACGCGCCGAAACGCCGGGATCTGGACGCCTAGGTGCGGGTGGCGTTTCCGATCACCTGATCCCATTCTGCAAGGATGCGCGCAGGCGCCAAGCGGTCGCGATTGATCGCGGCGTTTCCGGCCATATGCGCGCGAAGCGCTGGATCTTGCATCACGCGGATCACGGCGTCCGCCAAGGCGGGTGCGTCATCCACTGGCACGAGTAGCCCATTTTCGCCTTCGACGATCATCTCGCGCGGGCCGAAATCACAATCGGTCGAGATCGCAGGAAGGCCCGACACCGTGGCTTCTGCCAGCACATTCGGGAAGCCTTCGAACCGCGAGGGCATGACCAGCAGGTCCGCGTCCGACAACCACGCGCCGGGCGTCGGGCTGGAGCCGGGAAGCGCGACTTGATCCTTTAGGTTCAGCTTGTCGCGGAGCGCTTCCAAAGCTGCACGTTCGGGTCCTTCGCCATGAATGGTCAGCGTGGCGTCTGGCGAGACGGCCGTGATCAGCGCCATCGCGTGTAGCAGAACGTCAAAGCCCTTTTGCTTGTCCAACCGCCCCACGGCCACCAATCGCGTGCCGTCGGGTTTGGCCTGTACCGCGTGATCCGGGTTGGGTGCACATGGGTTGGGAATGACCTTGGCCGTCGCCTGCACCGAATTGGGCAAATCCGCCCGCGCACGCGCGGTCTGCATGACGGCGCTGGCTGCACGACGCACCAGAAGGTTCTGCGCATGCCGCCAGATCGGGTGGGCGTTTTGGGCCCCGTGGATTATTGCGCTCCGAGATGACGACGGGCACGCCAGTCCCAATCGCTGCGGCAAGGGACAGAACATTCACCTTGGTCAGGAAGGACAGGACCACATCGGGTTGCGTGGCCTTGATAGCGCGCCTGATCATCCAGAGCCGCGCCAGGGGATTGCTGCCTTTTGCCCCGTCCGGCAGCAGCAACCGCACGGTTTTGGGATATGGAAAATAGGACCTGCCACCCGGCATATCGAACCCTATGACAGTAACCTCGTCACCCAACTGGGCGCGATGCGCGGCGATCATGGCGACGACCTTCTCGGCGCCGCCTGCACCAAATCCACCCTGTATGATAAGGATCTTCACGCGTTACTCCGCGGCATTGGACAGCGTTGATTTCGAGGGGTCCTGCGGTGGGGTCGCGGTGCTTCCACCCTCGTCATCGGGCGTATTCAACTGCGTCTCGATCAGGGGACGATGCAGGTTCTTCGACTGGATGAAGATACGGCCAATGTATTCGCCAAGAATGCCAAGGAACATGGCGTTCAACGTCATCGAGAGCAACAGCAGTACGGTGGTCGTTGCAAAACCGGCAGGCCAGTCCTGCCCGAAGACCAGCTTGGCGACGATGTAGAACATCATCAACAGGAACGTCCCCAACCCGACGAAGAGGCTGATATAGGACGCCAAGCGCAGTGCAGAAGCGAATGGTTGATCAACCCGTCAATCGCAAGGGACAGCATGGCGCGGAAGGGGGAACTTTGTTTCGCCCTCTAGCCGGGCCTGACGGTCATAATCAAACCCGATCTGGCTGAACCCCATACCGCTGATCAAGCCGCGCACATAGGGCGAGCGGTCGTCGACGCGCTTCAGCTCGTCCAGAATGCGGCGGTCGGTCAGGCGAAACTCGCCCGCGTTGCGGGGCAGGTTATCTTCGCTGATCCGGTCGATCAACGCATAAAAGAACCGGCGTGCGAAGGCGGTAATGCGCCCGTCCGGCAAGCTGCGGCGCACACCATAGACCACTTGATGCCCCTGGTTCCAAAGGTCCAGCATATGCGGGATCAGCTCTGGCGGGTCTTGCAGGTCGCAATCCAGCTGAATGGCACAAGCCCCGCGCGCCGCACGGTACCCGGTCAGAACCGAAGCCTGATAGCCCACGTTCTTAGAAAAGCGGATGACGCGGACATTCGGGTCGTTCTGTGCAATCTCGGAGAGGATCAGGAAGGTGTCATCGTCCGAGTGGTTGTCGGTGAAAATGATTTCGGGCTCGTAGCCGTCAAGCTCGTCAAACACGGCCAGAACGCGGTCATAGGCGCGGCGGACATTGGCCTCTTCATTCAAGGCGGGGATCAGGATTGAGACAAGCGTGGTCATGCGCTCCTCCGTCCAAATTGGGCCAGCGGATCTAGCTCTTCCATGGCCTTGATCACCTTCGACAGACCCGCGCGCAGATCAAGCTGGGCCGCCAGCCGATCAGATCATGCACCCGGTCCGAGATCAGGCAAAGCTCGTGACCCGCGTCTGGGTGATGCGAATGCAAGGTTACAAGGTCGCGCGGTGCGCCGGTCAGCGCCAGCACCAGTTCAGCCACCTCGCGCATGCTGGGGTGCCGTTGCGGATCCCAAGTTCATCACGTCGGGGAAGCGGACCATCGACGCGGCCAAGGCCAATCAGGGCGGTGACGATGTCGGACACATGCACCAGATCGCGACGATCCTCGGGCCGTTTGACATCAAAAGGCTCGCCCGCCAGACAGGCTTCGATCAGGGAGGGGACGATGAAATCGCCAGCCTGATCCGGCCCATAGGTCAGCGCCAACCGCGCGGTCGTGGCTTGGAATGGAAGGTGTGGGCGCGCAGCATTCAGGTAATGGGTGCCCGACAACATGGACGCCGCATAGGCGTTGGTTGGCAGTGTATGCGCGTTTTCATCTTGCGGCGCTGCGGCGCGACCGTACTCGGCGATGGTCCCTGCACGGATGAAGGCTTTGGGCGGGATCTGCAGTGCATCGGCAGCCCGGATCATGGTCAGAAGCGGCGCGACATTTGCCTCGTGCGCAGTTTCCAGATCGCGCAGCGGGTCCGAGGACAGGAAACGGGTTTGTGCACTGAGGTGATAGATCACATCGGGCGCAATCTGCGCCATCTGCCGTGTAACGCCGTCCAAATCCAGCGGATCAATCCAATAGATGCCGATGCGCGCGGCGATGTCCTGAAGGCGGGCGGTGGACGACCCCGGGCGGGGACAGCACGGCAACTTCGTCTCCGGCTTCGACCAATGCGCGTGCAAGATGCGAGCCGATGAAGCCCGTACCACCGGATATCAGGATACGACGGCTCATACACTTAGATCCTTCTGAAGAGCCTTGTCGCGACTGCGTCGGTTGCGAAATAGCGTGACGGGCAGCTTTTCAAACAGCAGATAGGACACATGCGAAGTGGCAATTGCGACGATGAAGGTGACCACGCCGAACAGCAGGACACTGGCCCAAACGTTGTCCGAGAACAGGCCGAGCTTGTGAAACACTAGCCGCATGGGCATGTAAATATAGGGGTGCACCAGATACAGGCTGTAGCTGATCGTGCCCAGATACTGCGCCCAGCGGGCGGACAGAAGCCGCGCGGTGACGCTGTCTTTTTCGACCGCGAAAAGAAAATAGAGGAAGGTCAGGGCCATGCAGATCAGGGTGATCGGTTCGCGCAATTCGCCTGCACGGAAATCGAAATGCGCGCGAGACGCGGCATAGCCCAGCGACAGGGCGGTGATGACCTCGAGCAGCGCACGCGCCGGAAGCTTCTCGACGACGCGTCGGCCGTGGAGCACGAAGACAAGGATGCCCGCGACGAAATAGATGGATTTCGGGAACAGCACCAAGAACGCGACCGAGGCCAGCGCCATGATCAACTGAAGTCCGCGGAGCCTTTGGGTGATCGCAAAGGCGCCCAGCCCGGCCAGAAAATAGAACATCATCTCGTAGGTCAGGCTCCACGCGTTCGGGGTCAGCTGTTCTGTCCCGGCCAGCAGGTTGGTGAAACTCAGCGCATAAAGGATGGTTGGCAGATCATTCAGTTTGGGCTGCAGGTTCGTGACCGCGTTGCCTGCGATGAAGATCAACGAGAAGACCAGAAACAGAGGATAGATCCGCAGCATACGGCGGGTCGCGAAATCGCGCGGTTCATAGCGGAAGGCGCTGGGCAGGATGACAAAGCCCGAGATGGCGAAGAACAGGTAGACAAAGAAGGTGCCGAAGTTCCACAGCGGCTCGGACACGGCCAGATAGGCGGCGTTGTCCGCATAGACATGTTCCGCCGTGCCGCCGATGATATGGGCAAACAGCACCATTGCCGACGCCAGGCCCCTCAGCCCATGAATGCCGGTATTGTGGCCGCCCTCGTAGGGCAGCCAATCCGGCAACTTATGAGGGGCGCGCAGGTTGGTCATTGGGCGGCAATCCCCTGATGCTGACGCGCGAAACCGGTGAAAACCTCGTGCATATAGTCCATGTGGGCGGGTGTCAGGCCGTGGTGCAGGGCCAGCAGAACCCCGCCTTTCATTACCTCATCCGCCACCGGATAGCCCGCCGGGTCGGTCTTGCAGGTGACATTCTGCATGGCGGGCTGGCGCAGGATGTTGCCGGTAAAGACCGGGCGGGTTTGAATGTCGGCGGTTTCCAGATGGATTTGCAGATCGCGCCGCGTGAAGGGCGCGCCCTCGCGCAGGGTCAGCGGGAATGACAGCCAACCGGTGCGGCTGTTCGGCAGCTGCTCGGGCAGGATGAACCAGTCTTGATAGGCTTTGAAGAACCCCATATGGGCGTCAAAATTCTTTTCGCGTTCGCTGATGTTGTGGTCCAGCTTGTCCAGTTGAACCAGACCGAAGGCTGCGCTGACTTCCGAGGGTTCAAGGTTATAACCCAGATCCTCGAACAGGAATTTGGCGTCATAGTCGATGCCGTCGACCTTCACGTTGAAGCGGTTCTCGATGGTCTCGGATTCGACGAATAGGGACGAGCTGCGCCCCCATGAACGGAGCAGCAGCGCCTTGCGGCCCAGTTCCTCGTCATTCACGCACAGCATCCCGCCATTGCCCGCGCCGTTGATCACGTGCGAGCCATAGAAGCTGGTGGTCGACACGTCCGAGAATTTGCCGGTGCTGTCCGGTCCGATCGTGGCGCCCAGCGTGTCGGCGCTGTCTTCGATGACTTTCAGGCTGTGGGCGTCGGCGATCTCGCGAATGCGTTGCCAGTCGGGCAGATTGCCAATCAGGGACGGGATCATCACGGCCGAGGTGTTGGGTGTGATCATCCGCTCAATCGCGTCCACGTCGATGTTATAGGTGCCGGGGGCGACATCTACGAAAGCGGGGACCAGCCCTTGGCGCACCAAGGGCGCGACCGTCGTGGCAAAGGTCAGGGCCGGGGTGATCACTTCGCTGCCTTTCGGCAGGTCCAAGATCTCGACCGCCAGATAATTCGCCGAAGAGCCCGAATTCACCATGATCCCGTGGGATTTGGCAAAAAGCGCGGCGACGCGCTCTTGCATCTTGCGGACGCGCGGCCCCATCTGAGTCGACGTTTTCAGTACTTCGACGACAGCGTCGATTTCGTCCTGACCATGAACGGTTTGACCGTAATTTACGCGCATAGTGGTCTCCTTCCCGGTCGCTATTGGGCGGCCAGTGATGTTGAATTCTGTGGTGCCCCCGACATCAGCGCGCCGTATTGCGCGATCTGGGTCAGGGTGAAGTCTTTCATGTTTTCTTGAGCGTGATGGGCGCGATACCAGTCGACGGTCATCCGAACGGCTGCGGGCAGATCCAGCTGCGGGCGCCAGCCCAATTGCGTTTGTGCTTTGGTGCTGTCCAGCCGCAGGACCCCGGCTTCGTGCATGTTCGGGTCGGCCTGACCGAATTCGAACCGCGGCCCGTCGCGGCCCCAGCTGTCTTGCATCAAGCCTGCTAGGTCGCGGACATTGACGGTGCCCCGAGACGTCGGGGCCGAAGTTCCAAGGCCCCCGCGAAGGGCGCGCCATCGGACAAGAGCGCGCGGCCAAAGCCAGATAGCCAGACAGAGGTTCCAGCACGTGCTGCCACGGACGGATGCTGGAGGGGTTGCGGATCTGCACGGGCTCCCCTGCCACCGTGGCCCGCACGATGTCGGGGATCAGGCGATCCTCGCCCCAGTCGCCGCCGCCAAACACATTGCCCGCCCGCACCGTCGCCAATTGCGGTCCATCTGGCGCGTTGAAAAACGAACGCCCATAGGCTTGCGCGATCAGTTCGGTCGCCCCTTTCGAGGCGCTATAGGGATCCGAACCGCCCATCGGGTCATTCTCGCGATAGCCCCAGCCCCACTCGTTGTTCTCGTAACACTTGTCACTGGTCACAACGATCACGGCTTTCAAAGACGGCATTGCGCGGGCCAGATCCAAGACATGTGCGGTGCCCGAGACATTGGTCGCGATGGTTGCCGCCGGTTCCACATAGGACCGCCGCACAAAGGGTTGCGCGGCCATGTGGATCACCAGATCGGCGTCAATGTCGCGTGCTTTTGCCAGCAGGGCGTCACGATCGCGAATGTCGATCAAACGGCTGTCCATGTCCCC
>LLEO01000090.1_pt1 | contig 16835 bp, 29 predicted proteins | sample 595861 | NCBI WGS metagenome assembly LLEO01 (sample SAMN02919315, study PRJNA255460) | bioreactor metagenome | biome: chemostat; feature: culture 2012_25.1; material: sediment; isolation source: day35 25degC chemostat 2012 inoculated with Wadden Sea sediment taken from... | place: Germany: Bremen ... | reverse complement strand
AATGGGACAGATCGTTCAAGCTGCGAAAATCACCCATGTGCCAAGTATCTGGATGTCCGAAACTATGCCGCAGTACAAAGGTATCCGGCAGTCGGCTGTCGATGGCTATGCCAAACTGAGGCAGGATGCGATTGACCGGGGCGTCGATACGTTCATCGTGTTCGACACCCATTGGATCACCAATCAGGCTTCCACCTGAACGCCAAGCCCCACCACAAGGGCCGCTTCATCAGTCACGAACTGCCGCACATGCTGGCGGATATGGAGTTTGACTATCAAGGCGACAGCGAGCTGGCACAGAGCATCCTGAGCGTGCTCGAGGAACGCGGCGAGCGCGCCATGGGCCATGCGCAGCCCGATTTGGGCATGGAATACGGGACGCTTCTGCCGATGCACTTCATCAACAAAGGCGTAAACGCCCGCGTACTGCCCATTGCCGTAAACCAGTTTTCGTCCATCGAGGAAAACCGCCGTTGGGGCGCGGCCATTGCCGAAGGGATCAAGCGGTCGGACCGCAAGGTGGCGATCTTCGCCTCAGGCTCGCTTAGCATGATTTCACACCCAACGAGCGCTCGGTTGACGGGCTGAACTCGGTGAATGGCGAGTTCAATCGGCAGATGGACCTGCGCGTTCTTGAGCTTTGGGAAAACGGCAAATGGGCCGAGTTCCTCGACCTGTTGCCCGACTATGCGGTCAAGTGCACCGGTGAATGCGCGATGAACGACACCGCGCTTCTGTTCGGCGCATTGGGCTGGAAAGACTACGAGGGAAAGATCGACATCTTCACGCCTTACTTTGGCAGCTCCGGCACCGGACAGGCAAATATCAGCTTCTCGGTCTGAACCCACAGATCGGAAATTTTGAAATTTCCGCGCCGTTTTCGTGCACGAAAACGAAGAACAACGCGCAGGCAAGGAATGAATTTCATGCGTTTTGCAACCTACACGGCCAATGGCGAGACCTTTTTTTGGCGCGATCACGGATGAGGGCGCGGTTGCGCTGAACGACGCCTTCCCCGATCACGCAAGCCTCTACGAGGTTATTGCCGCCGGGCAATTTGACGCGCTGGCCTCTGCTGCCAAGGGTCGCGACGTTACCCATACCGACTATACGTTCGAGATGGTCATGCCCGACGCGCGCCGCATCCTCTGCGTGGGCGTCAACTTCCCGGATCGCAATGCCGAGTACAAAGACGGCAGCGCACAGCCGAAATATATGTCGCTGTTCCCGCGCTTCGCCAGCGGGTTCACGGGCCACAATCGCCCGCTGATCCGTCCGCCAGAGAACCACACCTTGGATTACGAGGGCGAAGTTGCCATCGTGATTGGCAAAGCGGCCGCCGGATTGCGGCGGAGGACGCCTATGACCACATCGCGGCGCTAACCCTGTGCAATGAAGGTACGATCCGTGACTGGGTGCGTCATGCCAAATTCAACGTCACCCAAGGCAAGAACTGGGACCGCTCGGGCGCGATTGGCCCGTGGCTGGTGCCCTTCACTGACGCCACCCAACTGGATGACGCGCGCATTCAGACCCACGTGAACGGAGAGCTACGCCAAGACGATACGCTCAATCGCATGATGTTCCCGATCCGCGAGGAAATCGCCTATATCTCGACCTTCATGACGCTGCATCCCGGCGATGTGATCGTCACCGGCACGCCCACAGGTGCGGGTGCGCGGTTTGATCCGCCCAAATACCTTGTGCCTGGCGATGTGGTCGAAGTGTCGGTCGACGGGATTGGCACGCTGTCGAATACGATCGAGGACGAAGTCGTATGACGCCAGAAGATCACGCCCGCGCCGCTGCCGATTTGCTCGCCGCCGAGAAGACGCGAGATCAGATTGGACTGTTGACCAAACGCCACCCGGAAATGGGAATGGACGATGCCTATCAGGTACAGAACGCGATCTACCGCGCCAAGCTGGCCGAGGGGCGTAAGGTGATCGGCTGGAAAATCGGGCTGACCTCGAAAGCGATGCAATATGCGCTGAACATCGACATCCCGGACAGCGGCATCCTGTTTGACGACATGCTGTTTGAGAATGGTGCGACGGTACCTGCGGGCCGGTTCATCCAACCCCGGATCGAGGCCGAGATTGCTTTCGTGATGAAAGACGCCATCGGGGGGACGGATGTGACCCGCGAGGACGTGATCGCCGCCACCGACTATGTCGCGCCATCCATCGAGATCCTGGACACCCGCATTCAGCGCGTCGACCCAGAGACCGGTGCAACTCGCACCGTCTTTGACACGATCAGCGACAATGCAGCCAATGCCGGGATCGTGCTTGGCACCGAACGCCATGCGGTCGACGCCTTTGACCTGCGCTGGGTCGGCGCCATCACCTCGCGCAATGGCGAGGTCGAGGAAACCGGGCTGGGTGCAGGGGTTCTGAATGATCCGGTGGAAAGCGTCGTCTGGCTGGCACGCCGCATGGCGCAATATGGGCAAAGCATTGAACCGGGGCAGATAATACTGTCGGGCAGCTTCATCCGCCCCGTCGAATGCCCCTCGGGCACCGGTATTCACGCGGATTTCGGGCCGTTTGGCAGCGTGGACATCCACTTCGCCTGACCGCTGCGACCGCAAAACCCCTTGCTGACGGGCCGCCCATCCCGTTATCTCGATCCGAGATGTTTTTGTACACCCCGTCGATATACCCTCGCCGCCCTGTTTCTGGGGGCGTCAACGATGCCGGTGCTGGCCGATCGGATCACCGTTTTCGCCGCCGCAAGTTTAGGCGGCGCGCTGGACGAGGTGGCTGCGGCCTTCGAAAGCGATACTGGGCACGAGGTCGCGCTGTCCTTCGCGGGGTCATCGGTTCTGGCGCGACAAATCACCTTGGGCGCGCCAGCGGACGTGTTTCTGTCTGCGAATGCGGATTGGATGGATGCGGTCGAGGCTGCCGAGTTGTTAGCTGACGGCACGCGCCGGGACTTTGCCGGGAATGTACTGGTGCTGATCGCGCCTGCAGAACAAGAAGCTCCGACGAGCCTACCAGAAACGCCCGAAGAATTCGCGGCGGCTTTGGACGGAGGGCGTTTGTCGATGGCGCTGGTCGATGCGATCCCTGCCGGACAATACGGCAAGGCGGCTCTGACCCATCTGGGGCTATGGGATGCGGCGAAATCCCATGTGGTGCAGACCGACAATGTCCGCGCCGCTTTGGCTCTGGTCGCACTGGGCGAGGCGCGGTTGGGCGTTGTTTATGCGACGGATGCACAGGCCGAGCCGAGAGTGCGCCTTGTCGCGCCGTTCCCTGCTAAGACACATCCGCAGATCACCTATCCGGCGGCGGCAATCGCATCCGGCGACGTGGCCACCGCAACGGCCTTTTTGGACTATCTGACCGGAACCGCGGGGCAATCCATCTTGCAAGGCCACGGCTTCCTTCCCTTGCCCGAGGTGCCGGAATGAGCTGGCTTGGCCCCGAAGAATGGCAGGCCGTCGCGCTGTCCTTGAAGGTCGCTGGCTGGGCAACGGCCCTGTCCCTGCCGGTGGCCATCTGGATTGCGCATCTGCTTGCCCGCAAAGAGTTTCCGGGCAAGCAGGTGGTGAACGGACTGGTTCACCTACCGCTGATCCTGCCGCCCGTCGTGACCGGTTACCTTCTGCTACTGACCTTCGGCGGCACCGCGCCCGTTGGGGCGCTCCTGACCAAGCTTGGCTTGCCGCTGGCCTTCCGCTGGACGGGCGCAGCGCTGGCGGCAGCAATCATGGGCTTTCCTTTGATGGTGCGCGCTATTCGGCTGTCGATCGAGGCCGTCGACCCCAAGCTGGAAGCCGCCGCCGCCACGTTGGGCGCGGGCCGCTGGTCGGTCTTTGCCACCATCACCCTGCCCCTCGCCCTGCCCGGTATCATCGCGGGCGCGATCCTTGGTTTTGCCAAAGCAATGGGCGAATTCGGGGCGACGATCACCTTCGTCTCGAACATCCCCGGCGAAACACGTACAGTCCCGTCCGCCATCTACAGCTTCCTACAAGTGCCAGGGGGCGAGAGTGCCGCACTGCGATTGGTCGTGATCTCGATCATCATCGCCATGGGGGCGCTTGTGGCGTCCGAAGTGCTGGCCCGCCGCATCGCCAAACGGATGGAGGACGCATGACCCAGCCCGCCCTTTCCATCACCCTGCGCGCCAAGCGTCCCGGCTTTGATCTGGATGTGGATGTCTCTGCGCCGGCGGGGCTGACCGTGCTGTTTGGCGCGTCGGGATCGGGCAAGACCAGTGTGGTTGACGCGGTGGCTGGCCTTACCCGCGATGTCTCCGGGCGGATCACGGTGGGGGATCATGTGCTTCTGGACAGCGCGCAGGGCATCTGCCTGTCCGCGCATGAACGCCGCATCGGCTATGTCTTTCAGGACGCCCGCCTGTTTCCGCATCTGACCGTACGCCGCAATCTGGACTATGCCCGCCGTGTCACCCCGCCAGCCTGCGGACACCGCGCGCTTCGACCGCGTGGTCGAGATGCTGGGCATCGGACACCTTCTGGACCGCCGCACTCCGCGTTTGTCCGGCGGTGAAAAACAACGCGTCGCCATTGGGCGGGCCTTGTTGTCTCGCCCGCAACTGATCCTCGCCGACGAGCCTCTGGCCGCGTTGGACGATCCCCGCAAGGAAGAGATCCTGCCCTATTTCGAGCGCCTGCGCGACGAGGGCGAGGTGCCCATTCTGTATGTCACCCACTCAACCACCGAGGTTGCGCGGCTGGCCACCACTGTTGTGGCGCTGGAAAACGGGCGTGTGGTCCGACAGGGCAACGCAATTGAGGTTCTCGGTGATCCCAGCTTCAGCCCAGGCGATGTGCGCTCTGTCGGGGCTGTGATAGAGGCCCGCGTGGCCGCGCATCACAACGACGGGCTGACCGAGTTGAACGCAGGCGGCATCCCGCTGTTCCTGCCACGCATCGCGCGCGACCCCGGCACGCCGGTGCGGGTACGCATCGCCGCGCAAGACGTCATCCTGTCGCGCGGTCGGCCTGAAGGCATCTCGGCCCTGAACTGCCTGCCCGGCGTAGTGCATGAAGTGCAGGAAGGGGCCGGTCCCGGTGCGATCCTGTCGCTGGATACCTCAGCGGGCCGGGTTCTGGCGCGGATCACCAAGCGGTCGCTGGCCGCGTTGGACCTGAGCGTCGGAACCGCACTCTATGCCATTGTGAAAACCGTGGCGGTTGCCCCCAGCGATGTGGGCGGCCCGAAGGGATAAACGCTTAAAGCGCGCTTAAAGCTTGTCCCGCAAACTGAACCACAGCATCGCCGCAACCAAAAGCGGCCAGCGCAGCGCCACGCCGCCAGGGAAGCGATGGGTCGGCACCTGCGCCATCAGATCGAACCGCTCGGCTTGGCCCGAAATCGCCTCGGCCACCATTTTGCCGCCCAGCGTCGCCATCGCCACCCCATGCCCGGAATAGCCAGACGCCGACAGCACATTCCCTTGCAGCCGCGCGAAATGCGGCATCCGGTTCATGGTAATTCCCAGCGTGCCACCCCACGCATAGTCGATCTTGGTGTCTTTCAGCTGCGGATAAATTTCCAGCATCGGCTTTGACACCAGCTTCACGATATCCTTCGGGAACTTGTAGCCATAGCTTTCCGCACCGCCGAACAGCATCCGGTTATCATCCGACAGGCGGAAATAGTTAATCACGAACTTGCTGTCTGCCACGGCGTGCCCGTCGCGGATCAGCGACTTGGCGAAATCATCGCTCAGCGGTTCAGTCGCCAGAATATAGTTGTTGATCGGCATGACGCGCGCGGCGACATGCGACTGCGTGTTGCCAAGATAGCCATTGCAGGCCCAGACCAGATGGCTGGCACGGATATTGGCGGCATCCGTACTGACCGTCACACTCGCACCATCGCTGACATTGGTCACACGGCTGGTTTCAAAGATCCGAGCGCCAGCGGCCACCGCCGCCCGAGCCATGCCAAAAGCCAGACGCAGCGGGTGCGTGTGCCCTGCCCCCATATCCAGCGAACCGCCGTGATAGGCGGGGCGAGCCGCACAACTCGCGCATTTCCTCGCGATCCACGGTGCGGATCAGGTCATAGCCGTAGTCTTCGTTCAGCTTGCGCACATAGGCGTGATCCTCGGGCACATAGCGTGCGCGGTGCATGGCGTGGATGATGCCGTCGGTGAACCCCGCGTCGGGTGCGTGTTTGGCGACCATGTCACGGACCAGCTGCACGCTTTCCGATGCCATGTCCCACAGCTTGCGGGCGTCGTCTTTGCCCACCATCTTCTCCAGCTCGTCCTGATCCAGACGCTGCCCCATGCCGACCTGACCGCCATTGCGGCCCGAGGCGCCGAATCCCACGCGCTGCGCTTCCAGAAGCACGACGTCATAGCCGCGCTCGGCCAGATGTAGGGCTGCTGATAAACCGGTAAATCCGCCGCCAATCACACAGACATCACACGACACGTCGCCCTGTGCAGCTGGAAACGGGCCGGGCGCATCGGCCGTAGCGGCATACCAAGATTGGGGATACTCCCCGTGGCGGTCATTTGCGGTGAGCAGGTCCATGGATCCCTCGGATCTTGCTGGGGGTGTTAATCATCGAAAGGGGCGGACCCGTGGCCCGCCCCAGAAACTGGCTTACCCAGCGACCAACAGGTCTTTTTCTTTAACGATCTCATAGGCTTCATCCAACGCCTTGCGGGCGCGGGAAATCAGAATATCGATCTCGTCCGTGGTGATGACCAGCGGGGGCGCGATGATCATCCGGTCGCCCACATGGCGCATGATCAGGTTGTTGGCGAAGCTGCGCTCGCGGGTGATGTACCCCACGGTACCGGCATCCGAGGCGAAAGGCGCGCGAGTGGCCTTGTCCGGCGTCAAAGCAAGCGAGGCCATCAGCCAACGATCTTGGTCTCGCCCACCATGGGGTGATCTGCCAGCTCGTGCCATTTCTTGGCCAGATAGGGGGCCGCAACGTCGCGCACGTGGTCGACGATGCCTTCCTCTTCCATGATGCGCAGGTTTTCCAGCGCGACCGCACAGGCCACCGGGTGACCCGAATAGGTGTAACCGTGGTTGAATTCGGTCCCGGCCAGAACTTCAGCGACCTTATCCGAGACAAGCGACGCGCCGATCGGTGCATAACCCGAGCTGAGACCCTTCGCGACGGTCATGATGTCCGGCGTAATGTCAAGCGTTTGGGACCCGAACCAATTACCGGTACGGCCAAAGCCGGTGATGACCTCGTCGACGATCAGAAGGATATCGTACTTCTTGCAAATCCGTTGAATTTCAGCCCAGTAGCCGTCAGGCGCGACAATCACGCCGCCCGCGCCCTGCACCGGCTCGCCAATGAAAGCAGCCACTTTCTCGGGTCCGATTTCCTTGATTTTCGCTTCCAGCTGCTGGGCACACTCAAGACCAAATGCCTCGGGGTCGGTGTCGCCACCTTCTGCGTACCAATGCGGCTGGTCGATGAACTCGATGCCGGGGATCGGCAAGCTGCCTTGACCGTGCATTCCCTTCATTCCGCCAAGCGAGGTGCCGCCAATGGTGGACCCATGATAGGCATTCCAGCGCGAGATGATCACGTCGCGTTCCGGCTGGCCCTTCTCGGCCCAATAGGTGCGGACCATGCGGATGTTGGTGTCGTTCGCGTCCGAGCCACCATTGGCATAAAACACATGATTCAGATCGCCCGGCGCCAGTTCGGCCAGCTTCTGGGCCAGCGCGATGGCGGGCACATGAGTCGTCTGGAAGAACGTGTTATAGTACGGCAGCTCGCGCATCTGGCGGGCTGCGACGTCGGCCATATTATCGTTGCCATAGCCGATGTTTACACACCACAGGCCGGCCATGGCGTCCAGAATCTCTTCGCCTTCGCTGTCTTTCAGAAACACACCTTTGGCCGAGGTAATCACCCGCGCGCCTTTCTGGCCCAGTTCACCGTCATTGGTGAAGGGGTGCATGTGGTGCGCGGCGTCGATGGCCTGAAGCTCGGCGGTGGCAGATGGTTGGTGATCTTGTTCATCCTGGATCTCCTAGAAAACGTGGTCGGGTCACGCCCAAGGACAGGAGAATCACCCACCCCTTGGATCGCGCCAAAAGCTGAGTTCACAATATGATCAAAAATTAAGCTGTCAACGCATGACCTGCGATCTGATCAAATTCAGGCCGACAATAGCGTCTCGCGGACCTGAGCGATTCCCTGCTCGATGTCCCCACGAATGGCAGCGGCGACGGCCTCTCCGTCCTGCTCGCGCATCGCGGCCATGGCTTCGGCGTGCTTGTCGGGAAGGTTGGCCGTGCCATAGCGGCCCAGCACCACGCGCAAGGACGGGCCAGCCCTAAGCCACAACATATTGGCGATGGATGACAGGACCTCGGACCCAGCCAAGTCATAGAGATAGGCATGGAAGCGATAGTTGTGTTCTAGATAGCCGCGCACATCGCCTTTATCGATCGCTGCATTCAGCTGATCGTCATAAGAAACCAGGCGCGCAAAGTCCTCTTCGCTAATGTTTTCTGTGGCTTTACGGGCCAACTCGGGCTCGACCGACAAGCGAGCATAGGCGATATCATTCCATTGCGTCATGTCGGGCTGCGGCACCGAAACACGACGGTTTCCCTTGAACTCTAACGCCCCTTCCGAGGTCAGCCGTCGGATTGCTTCGCGCACAGGGGTCATGCCCACATCCAATGTTGAGACCAGTCCCTGAATGGTCACAGGCTGGCCGGGCGCCAGTTCTCCGAACAGAATCATTTCCCGCAATTTGCGGTAAACCCGCTGGTGATCTGGCAGTTTGGCTTGGCGTTCTGACAAGTTTGCCCCCGTTGTTACAAATATTTTGCCTATTACGGCGTCGAAGATACCCTTTGAAAGCAACCTACTATGACTTCCGTAATTTTACCATATTGCGTGAATCGCATTTTTTTGATCAAATGTCGCAAACGGGCGCCATGCCCCAAACAGGGAGAGAGTGTATGAAGAAATCCTGGCTACTGCTGAGCGCAGCCTTTGTGATGGGGGCAACCGCCGCCACCGCCGACGAAGTGCGCGTCTATAACTGGTCGGACTATATCGACGAAGAACTTCTGACAAAGTTCGAAGAAGAAACCGGCATCGACCTGATCTATGACGTGTTCGATTCGAACGATGTTCTGGAAACCAAAATGCTGGCCGGTGGGTCGGGCTATGACGTTGTGGTTCCCTCGGGCACCTTCCTGCAGCGCCAGATCGTTGCAGGCGCATTCCAGCCGCTGGACCTGGGCAAACTGCCCAACCACGGCAACATGTGGGACGTAATTGCCGAGCGCACCGCCGCCTATGACCCCGGCAACGCGTACTCGATCAACTACATGTGGGGCACCACCGGTGCTGGTGTAAACGTCGGCAAGGTCAAAGAAGTGCTGGGCGACGATGCTCCGATCGACAGCCTTGCGCTGATCATGGACCCCGCCAACATGGAAAAACTGGCCGCTTGCGGTGTACATATTCTGGACGCGCCAGCTGAAATCATCCCGGCCGCGCTGGCCTATCTGGGTGAAAACCCCGACAGCCACGACCCGGACGTGATCGCCAAGGCCGAGCCGGTCCTGTCCGCCATCGCACCCTATGTGCAGAAATTCCACAGCTCGGAATACATCAACGCGCTGGCCAATGGCGACATCTGTGTGGCCGTGGGCTGGTCGGGTGACGTTCTGCAGGCACGTGACCGTGCCGCTGAAGCAGATAATGGTGTCGAAATCGCATATAACGCTTTCAAGGAAGGTTCGCTGATGTGGTTCGACCAGATGGCGATCCCGGCGGATGCACCGAACCCGGAAGCCGCGCACACGTTCCTGAACTTCATCATGGACGAGCACAACATGGCAGCGGCGTCGAACTACGTCTACTACGCCAACGGCAACGAAGCGTCGCAAGCACATCTGGAAGAGGACGTGATCGGCGACCCGGCGATCTATCCGACCGAGGAAGCGCTGGGTACGCTGTACACCACCACGCCTTATCCGGCGAAAGTCCAGCGTGTCGTGACGCGCCTGTGGACCAAAATCAAGTCGGGCACCTAAGCCCACTCTCCCGCTCCCTCCGGTATGCTTGCATCCGGGGGGAGTTTCCTTATTCCCCCGAGGTTCATCATGTCTGAAGCCGCACTTGCCACGGCACCTGCCGAGTTTGCCCCCTGGAAAGACTCCCAGGCCACCCCGTTGATCCGCTTCCAGAATGTCACCAAGCGCTTTGGTGATTTTACCGCGATCGACAACCTGACCATCGACATTTACGAACGCGAGTTCTTTGCGCTGCTGGGACCGTCGGGTTGCGGCAAGACAACGATGATGCGGATGCTGGGCGGGTTCGAAACCCAGACCGAGGGCACCATTCTGATCGACGGTCAGGACGTGGGACCGATCCCGCCGAACAAGCGCGCGGTGAACATGATGTTCCAAAGCTATGCGCTGTTCCCGCATTTGTCGGTCGCCGAAAACATCGCTTTTGGCCTGAAGCGCGACAAGCTTCCGAAGGACCAGATTGCCGCACGAGTCGACGAGATGCTGAACCTTGTGCAATTGGGTAAATTTGCCAATCGCAAACCGCACCAGATCTCGGGCGGGCAGCGGCAGCGTGTGGCGCTGGCGCGGTCCTTGGCGAAGGCACCTAAGCTTCTGTTGCTGGACGAACCGCTGGGTGCGCTGGACAAGAAGCTGCGTCAGGATACGCAATTTGAACTGATGGACATTCAAGAGCAGACCGGCACCACCTTCGTGATCGTGACCCCACGATCAGGAAGAGGCGATGACCGTGGCCTCGCGCATCGCGGTGATGGATCACGGCAAGATCATTCAGGTCGACACGCCTGCGAAAATCTATGAAGAACCCGGGTCGGTCTATGTGGCTGACTTCATCGGCGACGTGAACCTGATCGAGGGCAGCGTCACCACATCCGGCGATGACCACGCGACGATCAGCTGGGGCCGAGGGGGCAGCAGAATCTGATCGGCATCGCACATGATGAAATTCCCGCGCACCCGCGCCACTCTGGCCATCCGCCCCGAGAAGGTGAACATCGCAACCGAGCGTCCCGCTGAGATGACCAACATCATTCACGGCAAGGTGTTGGACATCGCCTATCTGGGCAACATGTCCACCTATGTGATCGAGACGCCCACGGGCCAGCATATCAAGCGCAGGCTGCCAACACCCGCCGCATCGCCCGCCGGGCTATTACGTGGGATCAAGACGTGTGGCTATCCTTCACCGATACCGCAGGTGTGGTGCTGACGTCATGAAACGCTTTGGCCTGATCTCTGTCCCCTATCTGTGGCTTCTGGCCCTGTTTCTGGTGCCGTTCCTGATCGTGCTGAAAATCAGCCTGTCGGACACGGCGCTGGCCATCCCGCCCTACACCCCCACGCTGGACCTGTCCCAAGGCTGGGCCGGGTTCACGGCATGGCTGTCCGGACTGGACATGGAAAACTTCACGTGGCTGACGACGGATGACCTGTATTGGAAAGCTTATCTGTCCAGCCTGAAGATCGCGACGTTCTCGACCATCCTTGCGCTTCTGGTGGGCTTTCCCATCGCCTATGGCATGAGCCGCGCGCCGGATGAATGGCGCCCCACCCTGATGATGCTGATCATCCTGCCCTTTTGGACCTCGTTCCTGATCCGCGTCTATGCGTGGAAAGCGATCCTAAGCCAGGAAGGCCTGCTGAACCAGCTTCTGATGAGCCTAGGTGTCATTGGCGAACCGTTGACCATCCTGAACACCAACACCGCCGTCTATATCGCATCGTCTATACCTATCTGCCTTTCATGGTGCTGCCGATCTATTCGGCGCTGGAACGTCTGGACGAAAGCCTGTTGGAAGCCGCCGAAGACCTTGGCTGCTCGCGCCTGACCGCCTTCTGGCTGGTGACGTTGCCACTTGCCAAACAGGGCATCATTGCTGGCAGTTTCCTGGTCTTCATCCCCGCCATGGGCGAATTCGTGATCCCGTCGCTTCTGGGCGGATCGAAAACGCTGATGATCGGTAAGGTTCTGTGGGAAGAGTTCTTCTCGAACCGTGACTGGCCGGTCGCCTCGGCTGTGGCTGTCGTGCTTCTTCTGATCCTGATCGTTCCCATCGTGCTGTTCCAGCGCAACGAGGAAAAACAAAGAGAGGCTGGCAAATGAGACGTTTAAGCTGGTTCAATACCGTATCGCTGACCCTTGGGTTTGCCTTCCTCTATATCCCGATGCTGATCCTGATCGTCTATTCGTTCAACGGCGGCAAGCTGGTGACCGTCTGGGCGGGCTTCTCGACCAAATGGTATGGCGAGCTGTTCCGCAACGAAGCCTTCCTTGACGCGGCCTGGGTCACGCTGAAGGTCGCGGTGATGTCCTCATCCGTGGCGACAGTGCTGGGCACGATGGCGGCCTATGTCATGGTCCGCGCAGGTCGCTTCCACGGGCGCACCCTGTTCAGCGGCATGATCTATGCGCCGCTTGTGATGCCCGAAGTCATCACCGGTCTGTCACTGCTGCTTCTGTTTATCGCCATCGGGCTGGACCGCGGCGTGCTGACCATCGTTCTGGCGCACACGACCTTCTCGATGTGTTATGTCTCGGTGGTGGTGTCATCCCGTCTTGTGACCTTTGATCAGTCGCTGGAAGAGGCCGCATTGGATCTGGCTGCACCGGGTTCGAGGCCTTCCGCCTTGTCACCCTGCCGATCATCGCACCTGCTGTGATCTCGGGCTGGCTTCTGGCCTTCACCCTATCGCTGGATGACCTTGTCATCGCCAGCTTCACCTCAGGCCCCAGTTCGACCACGCTGCCGATCAAGATCTTCTCGGCGGTCCGTCTGGGCGTCAGCCCCGAGATCAACGCCCTGTCCACGATCATGATTACCCTTGTGGCGGTCGGCGTGATTGGGGCATCCCTAACCTCGAAACGGGCCATCGCGAAACGCGCGAAGGACGAACAGGAGGCCATCCAGTGAGCGATTTTCTGGAAGAATACGCAACCTATTGCAAAACCCATGGACGCCCTGACCGGGTCGAGCTGATGCTGTGCGACGCCAACGCGGTGCTGCGTGGCAAATGGTTACCCGGCGATGACGAAAAGAAGCTGACCGACGGCGGCGTGCGCCTGCCGCTATCGACCTACGCGCAACATCATGGGGGAAGAGGTCGAGGCCACCGGGCTGGGTATCATCGTCGGCGACCCCCGACGGGCGCATCGTCCCCGTTGCGGGATCGCTGAAACCGGTGCCATGGGCCAAAGGCAACGTCGCGCAGGTGCAGGTCGAAATGATTGACCCCGACACCGGCGAGATTTCGGACCTGTCCTCGCGCCAGCAGCTTGTACGCATGGTCGACAAGCTGCACGCAGCGGGTCTGCACCCGGTTCTGGCGACTGAGCTTGAGTTCTACCTGTTCAAACCCCGCACCGAGCAAGACGCAGCTCCGACCCCGCCCGATCGCAGCCCCGGATGCGCAGAACTATGACCTTGAGGTGCTGGAACGCACGCAGGACATTCTGGACGACATTCTGAAGGCGTCCGAGCTTCAGGGACTGGCCACAGACACGTTGATCGCCGAATACGGCCCCGGCCAGTTCGAGATCAACTTCCACCATACCGATGACGTGATGTGGGCTGCGGACACGGCACTGCTGTTCAAACGTCTTGTGCGTGGGGTGGCCCGGACGCATGGGATGGAAGCCACTTTCATGGCCAAACCCTATGCCGACTTCCCCGGCAACGGAATGCACGTGCATGCCTCGGTTGTGGACCGCGACGGGAAGAACGTGTTTGACGATGGCACGGATGGACCTCGGACGCGCTTAAACACGCGGTGGGCGGGACGCTCGACACGATGCGCGACCTGCAGGCTGTCTTTGCCCCGCATATGAACTCCTACCGTCGCTTCAAACCGCTAAGCTTCGCGCCCTCGGCCCCTGATTGGGGCTTCGACAACCGCGCCGCCGGTGTACGTTTGCCCGAAACAAAGGGACCGGGCGCGCGTCTGGAACACCGGATAGCTGGCGCCGACGTGAATCCCTATCTGGCAATCACCGCGATCCTTGGCGGTATGCTGCATGGGCTGAACACCAAACCCGCCCTGCCCTTACCTTTGGACGATGCGGGTGCTGAACCGGCAGAAACCCTGTCGGCCGACTGGTTCCAAACGGTCGAGCGGTTCGCGGCCTCGGACGTAGCAGTCGAAATCTTCGGTCAGCGTTATGTGGATGTTTATGCCGCCATGCGCCGGGACGAAATCGCGCAACTGACCCATGAAATCACCCATGTGGAGTATCGCACCTACCTCGGACGCCTTTGATGCCCCCCAAAGCTCCCCGCCGCATCTACGAGGACTACGCCTATTCCGACGCCGCGCGGGCAGAATGCATCTGGCCGCGTCCCGAAGGCGACTGGCCCGCGCTCGAAGGCGATCATAAGGTTGAAGTCGCGGTCATCGGCGGCGGCTTCACCGGGCTTTCTGCAGCCCTTCACCTTGCCCAAGCCGGAGCGAGGTGCTTGTATTGGACGCCAAGACCCCCGGCTGGGGCGCGTCCGGTCGCAATGGCGGGTTTTGCACCATCGGGGGCGATAAGCTTGGACTGAGCGGCATCCGTAAACGCTTTGGCAAGGACGCCACACGCGCCTATTTCTCGGCCCAGAAAGCGGCGGTCGATTTGGTCGCCGGGTTGCTCGATCGCCACAAGATCGACGCCGACACCCATTCAGATGGCGAACTTGTTCTCGCCCACACGCCCCGCGCGATGGCAGCCCTGCGCGCCGAGCAATGCGAATGGGGCCGAGCTGGGCCACCCTGCTGAACTGATCCCGGCGGAAGATCTGAAATCCCGCGGAATGAATGGCGCGTTTCACGGCGGATTGGTCCTGCCCTTAGGCTTTGCCCTCAATCCCGGGCTCTATGTCACTGGTTTGGCCCGCGCCGCCCAAGCGGCCGGAGCAACGCTGTCGGCCAACAGCCCGGTCACGCATATAGACCACGCAGACACCCACCACATCCTGACGACCCCCACGGCCCGGATCACCGCAAAGAAGCTGATCATCGCCACCAACGGCTATTCCTCGGACGGCGTACCCGATTGGCTGACCGGGCGCTATCTGCCGGTGCAGTCCAACATCCTTGTGACCCGCAAACTCACCCCAAGACGAGATCGCGGCACAGGGCTGGAGCACGGACCTGATGGCCTATGACAGCCGCAACCTTCTGCACTATTTTCGGTTGCTGCCAGACGGACGGTTCCTGTTCGGCGCTCGGGGAAATGTAGGCGCCAGCGCGGAAGGCCAAGCCGCGATGCGCGCGCGGATGAAACAACACCTCGCCGCCATGTTCCCGGCGTGGCGCGATGTCGAGACCCCGTATTTCTGGTCGGGCCTCATCAGCCTCTCGCAAGATCTGCTGCCCTATGCCGGACCAATTGGAAACAGCACGACCGCATGGGCAGGTCTGAATTTTCACGGCAATGGCGTCGCTATGGGCACATGGACCGGCGCACGGCTCGCAGATATGGCGCTTGGCCGTATCACAGAACTCCCTGTACACACACGCCCGCTACCCCGCTTTCCGTTCCCGGCAATTCGACGCAGCTATCTGCACGCCGCCTTCGTGGGCTACCGCCTGAAAGACGGCCCGCCTCCACGCTGACCCACTCATTTTCTTGCCAGAAGTATCTCGGGGGTGCATGAATTTCCGCAGGAAAATCATGCGGGGGCAGAGCCCTGACAGGCTCACGAAGTGAGCCACCGAACGCCCTACCCCTTCAACAGATCCGCATAAGTGTCGCGCATGACGTTCTTCTGAACCTTGCCCATGGTGTTGCGCGGAAGCTCATCCACCATGACCACGCGCTTGGGCTGCTTGAACTTGGCAAGGCTCTCGGCCACGCCCGCTTTCACGGAACCCTCATCCAGCTCAGCGCCGTCTTGCGCCACGACAATGGCCACCACCGCCTCGCCGAAATCCTCGTGAGGGACGCCAATGACGGCGCTTTCCAAAACGCCGGGAAGTTCGTCAATCACACCCTCAATCTCTTTCGGATAGACGTTGAACCCGCCGGTGATGATCAGATCCTTGCCGCGCCCAACGATGGTCACATAACCATCCGGGTCAATCATCGCCAGGTCGCCCGTGATGAACCAACCATCTTCCCGCAGCTCTTCGGCGGTCTTTTCCGGCATCTGCCAATAACCCGCAAAGACGTTGTCGCCGCGCACTTCCAGCACGCCAATTTCGCCATCGGGCAGTGTCTCGCCGGACACCGGATCACACACCTTCACCGCAACCCCCCGGCAGCGGGAAGCCCCACCGTACCCCGCGCGACGCTCGCCGTCATAGGGGTTTGACGTGTTCATGTTGGTTTCGGTCATACCATAGCGCTCTAGGATCGCGTGGCCCCGTCACCTCGCGCCAGCGGTCATGGGTTTCGGCAAGTAGCGGCGCGGAGCCAGACACGAACAGGCGCATCCCCCTTCGCGGCCTCAGCCAGACGATCGTCTTTCAGAAGGCGCGTATAGAAGGTCGGCACGCCCATCAGCGCGGTGGCCTTCGGCATGGCCTCGATAATGGCCTCGGCATCGAAGCCCGGCAGAAACACCGCCGCCCCGCCCGCCATCAGCGTCACATTGGTCGCCACGAACAGCCCGTGGGTGTGAAAAATCGGCAACGCGTGGATCAGCACGTCTTTGTCGGTGAAGCGCCAGTAATCGCGCAGGGTTTCGCTATTCGAAGCCAGCGCGCGGTGGGTCAGCATCGCGCCTTTCGAGCGCCCCGTGGTACCCGAGGTATAGAGGATCGCGGCAAGGTCCAGCGCCTCGCGCGCCACGGCTTCAAAATCCGGCTCATGTGCGTCACGTGCAGG
>LLEO01000089.1_pt1 | contig 16858 bp, 23 predicted proteins | sample 595861 | NCBI WGS metagenome assembly LLEO01 (sample SAMN02919315, study PRJNA255460) | bioreactor metagenome | biome: chemostat; feature: culture 2012_25.1; material: sediment; isolation source: day35 25degC chemostat 2012 inoculated with Wadden Sea sediment taken from... | place: Germany: Bremen ... | reverse complement strand
ATATAGCGTGACACATCATCAGAAAACTTAAACAACGCCCAGTCCAAAAGCCGCCGTGTTTCCGCGCGTTCCACCACGTTTTGAGGCAAAAGTGGCAGGCCTGTTTCGGTGTTTTCTTCGATAAACATCATCACGGCAGAAACACCAACAATCGCCAGTTTGCCCTCGGCCTGCAAAACCGGCGTTTCCGCTGCGGGATTTATGGCCAAGAACTCTTCTTCGCGTCGCCAGGGCTTAACGTCTTTGAGTTCCACATCAAAGCCATATTCAGCGCACATTAAGCGGATGAGCCTCGAATAGGGGTCCAAAACATAATGCAGCAATGTTGGTGACGACACGAATAACCTCTTTCTTTAGCGCGGGGCCAAATCTGCGCTGATTTTATGCGATTGGCCAATGAAAAGAAATGCGTTAAGGCAAGATAAGGACATCAAGCTTAATTTGTTCCCCAGATAGCATCATTGAGGAGATTTCATGAACCCCGATCAAGGCATTTTTGTGCCCCTCATCTTGGGCATCGTTGAAGGGTTGACGGAGTTTTTGCCCGTCTCCTCCACCGCCCCATATCCTGTTGTTGGGCGAATGGCTAGGCTTTGAAAATCCGGGCCGCACTTTTGAAGTGTTGATTCAGCTCGGGGCGATTTTGGCGATCATCACCATATATTTCGCCAAACTGCTGCAATTGGTACGCGATTTCTTCAAAGGCGAAAAATATGCGTTGCGATTCGCGGCGGGTGTTTTGCTGGCATCTGTGCCTGCGGCGCTGGCCGGCGTGCTACTGCATGGCTATATCAAATCGGTGCTTTACAATGCCCCCTTGATCATTTGCACTATGTTGATCACAGGCGGCATCATTTTGATCATTGTTGATCGGCTGAAGCTGGAGCCGAAATATGATGATATTTACCAATACCCACTCAAGCTTTGCTTTGGCATCGGTATTTTTCAAATGCTGGCGTTGGTGCCCGGCGTCTCGCGCTCAGGCGCCACCATTGTTGGTCCATGCTGATGGGCACAGATAAACGTTCCGCAGCGGAATTCACCTTCTTTATTGCCCTGCCGATCATGACGGGCGCCTTCGCCTTCGATCTTTACAAAAACATTGATGTGATCACGCTGGATGCGGGGCTGAACATCGCGATTGGGTTTGCTGCCGCCTTTGTTGTCGGCGCGATTGTGGTGCGCTATTTGCTCGATTTTGTCTCAAGGTTTGGTTTTTCTGTTTTTGGCTGGTGGCGCATTGTCGCCGGCATATTGGGCCTGATTTTTGTGGTCCAGTTCTAGCTTTTGAAAAGGGCGGCACGGGCCGCCCTTTTCTTTTTGACCTTAATGAATTTTCGCCGACAGATATGCATCGCGCTTTTTCAAAAACGCCAAAAGCTGAGTTGGATAGTCAGGCGACACGGCATTGATCACTGAAGGGGCGTTCAGCAAGCGCAGTGCGCCACGTCTGCACCTTGGGGCACCTCAGCAAAAATGCCAAAATCCTCAATTTCATCGAACACGTCAAAATAGCGAAAGATCGGGCCAAACGTGGCGTCGACAACGCTAAAATTTTCACCCGCGAAAAACGGCCCATCAGACAAAACCGTTTCCAGCCGGGCAAATTTGCCTTTGATCCTGGTGATTTGTTGATCGAAAGCGGCCTTGTCCTTTGCGCTATAAAGGCCGGCGATTTCGCTCAATATTGAAGACCCAAACTCCACCCACGCTCGGTGCTGCGCCTTTTGCAGAGCATTTTGCGGGTGCAATGGATTTTGCTGTGTGTCTTCCAGATATTCAACGATCACTGCCGACTCAAAAATCGCTGCGTCGTCCGCGATCAACAGGGGCGTTTTGCCGAGGGGCGATTGCTTTAAAAACCAATCGGGCTTGTTGCTCAGATCGATATATTCTTTTTCGAATGGCACGTGTTTTTCATTGAGGGCGATCATGGCGCGTTGCACATAGGGGCATAGATAATGACTGACCAGTTTCAAAGACATGGCTGTCTCCTTTCAATTAAATGCAATTGCATGTAAATCGAAAATACACCCTATGTCAAGATTGATGCAATTGCATATATATGCTAAGTCAACGCCATGACCGTTGAACAAGAAACCACGCAGGCGTGGCAAAGCCTACACATCACCAGCCGCACATTGATTGAGCAGGTGGAGGCTGCCTTCAAGCAAGCCGACCTCCCCAGTCTCAGCTGGTATGATGCGCTGTGGGAAATCGAAAAGGCAGGTGCCAATGGTATTCGCCCCAACGCGCTGATCCCGCAATTGCTGCTGCCGCAATATCAGACGTCACGCCTGTTGGACAGGCTCGTGAATGCTGGGTTGATCGACCGGGTGGTATGCGATGAGGATCGGCGCGGTTGTCGTGCGGTTATCACCAAGGATGGCAAAAGAATGCGGTCGCGTATGTGGGTTATTTACGAACGCTGCTTGGATGAAATGGTGCAAAAAAAATTGGGCAAAGATGAACGCGTCACCCTTGCCCAATTGCTCAATAAATTGCGCTAACCCGCGCGATCTAGTCGCGTTTCAGCGGTTCAGTGCGTCGATCGAACTGACCATTTTTCATAAAGCGCCACAGGTAGGTTGGCAGAATTGCACCCATGGTTGTGGGTTCAATGCCAAATGCTTTGAGCGTACGTTTTTCCTTTTGCGCCTCTTCGCTCACCACATTATCGTGCTGAAGCAGTTTTACCTGATCCACGGTCAACATTGGCTTTGGCAGAATCTGCATCACCCGGCCAATGACCTTGGCAATTGGTGTTGGAATGGGCAGCAACAGATTCTTGCGCTCAATTTCGCGCAACAAACGCTGCAAAAGCTCTTTCATCGTCTCAACATTTGGGCCGCCAATTTCATAAATTTTGCCGCCCTTCACGCCACCTTCAACCGCCACATCGAACGCATCAGCAACATCACCCACATAAATGGGCTGCATTTTTGTCTCACCGCCCACCAGTGGCAGCACAGGTGAAAGCCGCGCCAAAGCACCGAACATATTGAAAAAGCCATCTTCAGCGCCAAAAATGATCGAGGGCGAATGATCACCGCGTCAGGAAAGGCTTTAAGCACTTCTTGTTCGCCCAATGCCTTTGAGCGAGCGTAATCACTTTCTGATTCTGCATCTGCACCGAGGGCCGACATATGCACCATCTTGGACGCGCCTGCCGCGGCTGCGGCTTCGGCCACATTCTTGGCGCCAAGCGTTTGCACGGCTTCAAATCGCTGCTTGCCACCTTCGAACAATATACCTGTCAAATTAATGACGATGTCGGCGCCTGCTGCGGCGCGTTCGACGGATGGTTTGTCGCGCACGTTGGCCTGCACCGGGTGGATTTGCCCCACGGCGCCCAATGGCCGGACGTCACCAGCAAGATCAGGGCGGCGCACGGCCACGCGAATACGGTAGCCTTTTTTCGCCAAATGCTGAACCAATTGCCGCCCAACAAAACCTGAGCCGCCGAAAATCGTGACCAATTTTGGTGCGTTTTTGCCCATTTTTTTCAAAACCTCGGTGCTGGCGCCCACTTTTCGCGGCGCGATAACGATCTTGGCCCCTTCATTAACCCGCGTATCACCGATTGTCGAGACCGAATGGCACCCCCAATCGTAGGAAAAATTCTATAACAGCAACAAGGCAATTGACAAACTGTTGACCGCCTTTTAGTTCTCATCGCTGTCGTGCCCTGGTGGCGGAATTGGTAGACGCGCTAGCTTCAGGTGCTAGTTTCTGTATGGAAGTGGAAGTTCGAGTCTTCTCCAGGGCACCAATCTCCTTAAATTGCCATTGATATGCGCTTATTGCGCGCGCCGCTTGGTGCGGCAGCAGGTTTATAGCGCGACCTGGATCGACGAGGCAGCGCCTTCGAACGCCAATTCTTCGCAAGATTACCCAACGGCACTGAAGCCGACGCTGCCTTAGCTAGACAATAACCCCTAGTTGTGGAACAAAAAGCGTTACGGCCTCCTCCCTCAATGAGGATAGGTTTTGGCGCAGGCACTGCGCGATTTTCGCGCTTTAGGGAGATCAAGATATGCATGATTTTCAAGAAGACATGCGCGCCGTCGCGCAAGTGCCGGCAATACCCACAATCTTTGAAGTGATCAAACTCGCGACTGGCATGGGATTCTCGGCAGTTGCACGTGTCACCGAGGATCGCTGGGTCACCTGCGCAGTTGAGGACGATATCGATTTCGGTTTAGCTCCTGGCGGAGAAATTCCAATTGAGCGAACATTTTGCAATCGGATTCGTGGGAACCATACTCCTGTTGTTTTCAATGATAGCCGATCAGACCCTGATTATGTGAAAGACGAACTGGCGCAATCCTATGATTTCAGGAGCTATATTTCGGTTCCCATCATACTGCCCGACAGAAGCTTTTTCGGAACATTGTGTGGCATCGATATGGAGCCGCGCGATGTCAACAACGACAAAACAATAAAGATGTTTCAGCTTTTCGCCCAGTTAATTGGTCACCAACTTCATGTTCAAAAACAGCTAGACGAGACCAGAACTGATTTGCGTGATGAGCGAGATACGGCCGAATTGCGCGAACAATTTATCGCGGTTTTGGGCCATGATTTACGTTCGCCACTCGCTTCAATAAGCAGCGGCACACAAATTCTTTTGCGCAAAGAACAGCCCGATAAAACTCGTCGGATTTTGCAATTGATCGGTGCAAGCGCACAGCGCATGGGCGGGCTTGTTGAGAATCTGCTTGATTTCGCGCGCGGTCGGCTTGGCGATGGCATCGCGCTGCACAAGCAAAATGAATCGCTCGAAACGATAATTACGCAGGTGGTTGACGAGTTTCGGATGGTGCATCCAGACCGCGAATTCAAAACTGAGATTTCGGTGGAAGACCATTTTTTATGCGATCATGACCGCATGGCGCAATTGCTTTCAAATTTGGTGGGGAACGCCTTTAAACATGGGGCAAACGATACGCCGGTTCATGTACGCGCGGTGCAAAAAGGTGAGAATTTGGAGCTGTCTGTTACAAATAAAGGCACGCCTATTCCGCCGCAAACACGTGAGCGTCTTTTTCAACCGTTCCAGCGGGTGGAAAACGACCAACGCACAAAGGGCTTGGGGCTGGGGCTCTATATCGCCAGTGAAATCACAAAAGCGCACGGCGGCACTCTTGACGTACACTCAGATGACAAAGCCACCATCTTCACTTATCGCCAAGGCGAAAAGTCATCCTAAAAAAAAGCCGTTGACGATCATCAAATCGCCAACAGCCGGTTTTGATATCCAGTGTGCGACGGCGCCGCACCTTTGATTGGCTTAGAATTCAGCCCATTCTTCTTTGAGGGCCGCATTGCCGCTGCTTGCAAATTTCGGTTTCATCGGAGCAGCGGGCTTGCTTTGACCTGCGTTTTTGTGGCCGACCAATTTGAACACTTCTACAATTCGATCAAGTTCTGAGGCTTGCGCTTCAGTTTGTTCAATCGCCGCATTGGTTTCTTCAACCAAAGCCGCATTGTGTTGTGTCATCTCGTCCATTTGATGCACGGCCGTGCTCACTTCATCAATGGCAGATGCTTGTTCGTTCGAGGCTTGGGCAATATCGGCCATCAGCGTTGCGTTATCACGCACTGCAATTAACATTTCTTCAAGCTTCACCGACGCTTCCGCCACCAACTTGCTGCCATCAGAAACTTCATTCGCACTTTGCTCAATCAGTTGTTTGACCTCGCCAGATGCCTCCGCCGCGCTTTGCGCCAAACGCCGCACTTCAACGGCCACAACCGCAAAGCCCTTCCCGGCTCGCCTGCCCGCGCTGCTTCAACTGAAGCGTTCAGAGCCAAAAGGTTGGTCTGGAAAGCGATGTCGTCAATCAAACCGATGATGTTTGAGATTTTGGCAGAAGATGAGGTGATCCGCTCCATGGCTGCGGTGGCTTGGGTCATCGCTTCGCCCCCATCTGTGGCCAATCGAGACGCGTGGGCGGTTTTTCAGTCGCCATTTGCGCTTTCTTGGCATTGTCAGACACTGTACCGGACAATTGCTCCATTGCCGCAGAGGTCTCTTCAATGGTTGCTGCTTGGCGCGTTGAGCGTTCACTCAGATCGTTCGCTCCTTCCAAGATTTCGCTAGTGGCCGTTTTCAGACCACCTGAGGTTGAGCGCAATTGCGAAACGATTTCTGTAAGACGGTCAGCCACTTCATTGGTGTCACGCTTCAGCTTTTCGAACGAACCTTCATAATGGCCGGTCACGCGCTGGGTCAGGTCAGTCTTGGCCAGAGATGCTAGAACAGAACCGGTTTCATTCAAGCCACGGTCTACTGTTTCCACAAGCCGGTTTACGCTTTCGCCCAGAGCATTGAGCTCTTTATCCGGGAATTGAAGGTCGACGCGATTGGTGAAATCACCGTGTGTTGCGGCATCCACCACTTCACCAAATGCAACTTGCAGCTCTTGCATCATTTGCGCGCGTTCTTGCTGTGCACGCTCTTGTCGCTCAAGCTCTTCATGACTCAAATTGGCAATACGTGCGCCGTTTTCACGGAAGACTTCCACCGCCCGTGCCATCTCGCCAATTTCGTCTCTGCGCTCAGTGCCCTCAACTTCAGCATCATGTTGGCCAGAAGCGATCGTGCGCATCACATTGGTCAGGCTGGCAACGGGTTTGGTGATTGAGCGCGCAATAAAGAATGCCACAGCAAACAAAATACCGGCGATTAGCGCCGTAATGCCAAGCTGGCTAAAAATGGTTTGCTGATTGGCCGCGCGTAGATCATCAATATAAACACCTGTGCCGACAATCAGGCCCCCAAGGCTCAAAAAAGGACACATAGCTGTTTTTATCCACGGGCACTTTGTCAGCACCCCGAGGCCAAACATATTGCAGATATCCAGAGCCATTTTTCGTCGCAAGATCGATCATGTCACGGAAAATGGGCTTGCCGTTGGCATCTTTCATTTGCAATTGATTGTTGCCCACCAATGCTTTGGCGAAGGGGTGCATGACCATCACGCCTTCGGTGTCGACTACAAACATATATTCATTGCCGCGATAACGAATATCTTCCATCGCGCGGAGTGCTGCAGTAAGGGCAGCCTCTTTTTCAATTTCGCCCGCTTCGACACGATCGTAACTGCCTTGGAGAATCCCAACAGCCGAATCAGTAATCGAGCTGAGTTCTTGCGAACGAAGCGCTGTGCGCGTTTCAATAATGCTGGAAATGCCAACATAAGCGAGCACGCCAGCGGTCAACAATGAAAGCGCCACCAACAGATAAATGCGCGCTGAAATATTAAGTTTGTGCATGCTTGTCTCTATACTCAAGAGGAAATACGTGACGATGCTTTGCGCATCGCCGATTTGTTTTCCCCAATTTGCCGCACTTGGGTAAATCAAATATAAATAAATGCGAATTTGATAATATAAGCAGAAAGCCACATGGGCCATGTGAAGGCGCTCTAACCCGATTTTTTGCTTACAAGCTTTCGAGTCAGGTTCAAGTCAGCCCGTTTTGCTAAATGATTTCTCGTCATAGTTTGATTTGAACTTTTCGGGAGGAACCAATGTTCAAACATTTTACGGCCGCTCTTGCGGCAACAGCTTTGTCTTTCGGCATGGCGGGCGCAGCGCTCGCTGACGATCACCAGATGGTCGAAGACATCCACTTTCTCATTCCTGGTGGCGCTGGCGGCGGCTGGGATGGCACCGCGCGCGGCACAGGCGAAGCACTCACAAAATCCGGCATTGTTGGCCAAGCCACATATGAAAATATGTCTGGCGGCGGCGGCGGCAAAGCCATCGCGCATTTGATCGAAGCCGGCGATTCCGGCACCTTGATGGTCAACTCCACACCAATCGTGATCCGGTCTTTGCAAGGGGTGTTCCCACAGTCGTTCCGCGATCTGACCCCGATTGCCGGCACGATTGGTGACTATGGCGCCATGGTTGTGCACAAGGATTCTCAGTTTGAGGACATGCAGGCTTTGCTGGCTGCTTATGCCAACGATCCTTCAGCAATGGCGATTGGCGGCGGCTCAGTTGCTGGCTCAATGGACCATTTGATCGCGGCTTTGGTGATGAAAAATGCTGGCGCCAACCCAATGGAAGTAAAATACATTCCATATGACGCGGGTGGTAAAGCAATGGCTGGTCTTCTTTCCGGTGAAATTGCTGCATTGACCACTGGTTTTGGCGAAGCGATTGAGCTGGCACGTCAGGGTGAAGTTAACATTTTGTGTGTGACATCGTCCGCGCGTTTGGACACAGCACCAGATACGCCAACTTGCGATGAAGCAGGTTCAACAGGCACCGAGTTTGTGAACTGGCGCGGGTTCTTTGCTGCACCTGGCTTGGATGCCGAAACCAAAGCCAAATATACTGCGGCGCTAGAAGCCATGTACGGCACTGAAGAATGGGCCACTGTACGTGATCGCAATGGCTGGGTTGATATCTACAATGCCGATGGCGATTTCATGGCCTTCTTGGAAAAGCAGGAAGAAGAAATTGCTGGCCTGATGCGCGAGCTTGGCTTCCTTTAAGCACAAGGTTAAACTGCCGCTGCTCTTCAAGAGCAGCGGCAGTTTATGGCGAACAAAGCCAGGAGATGCGCCTGCACGACGGGCGCATTTTTCTGAAGGGCTGATCTAGACGCCGCAGGTAGACGATCAGATCAGCGCCTCATCAACTTCCATGGGAGGGGTTATATGTTTTTCACCAAACGCAGAATCGGCGCTTTCCTGTTGCTCGGCTTTTGCATCACTTATGCGGTGCTGTCGCAGCGCATTCCATTGCTGCCGTTTCAACAAGATTCTGCCTTTCACGCACGCACGATGCCAGAAATTCTTTCCGTATTGGCCATCGGCATTTGCCTTTTGATTATCGCATTGCCTTCGCCGGCTGAGTATGTCGAACTCAAAGGCAAAAACTGGCTTGTTGGATTGGCCTTTTTGGTGCTGATGTCCATTTATGGCCTCACCATACGCCCCTTCGGCTTTATCTTAGCGTCATCCATTTTGCTCGGCGTTGGCTATTGGTTGCTGGGTGAGCGCAAACTCTGGCTACTTGCTGTCACTTCCATTCCCATTTCCATCGCCTTTTGGGCGCTGATGTCGATTGGCTTGGGCGTATTTATCGAACCGCTTCCTTGGTTCTTGAAAGGGTAATATTATGCTTGATGGTATTCTGATCGGGCTCACAACTGCCCTTAATCCAATCAATCTTGTGTTTGTGGTTTGCGGCTGTTTGGTGGGCACGTTTATTGGCATGTTGCCCGGTCTTGGGCCCATGTCCGCGATTGCGTTGATGATCCCTATTGCCGCCAGCCTCGATCCATCCGCCGGCATCATTTTGATGGCCGCGGTCTATTATGGCGCGATTTTTGGTGGCTCGACCTCCTCTATTTTGATCAACGCGCCCGGCGTGGCCAGCACGGTGGCGACCTCATTCGATGGCTATCCAATGGCCAAACAAGGCAAAGCCGGCAAGGCCTTGGCGATTGCCGCCTATTCGTCTTTCTCAGGCGGCGTTATTGGCGCGATCCTATTGCTGGTTGCTGCACCTTCTTTGGCCAAAGTGTCACTATCGTTTCACTCGACTGACTATTTTGCCTTGATGGTGTTGGGGCTAACTGCCGTTGCGGCGTTCTCCGGCCAAGGCAACATGCTCAAAGCCATGTTGATGACGGTGGTGGGCTTAATGCTATCCACTGTGGGTACAGACCAAACCCAGGGCATTCAGCGTTTTACACTCGGTATGATCGATTTGCTCGACGGCATCTCATTCTTGCTGCTGGTGATGGCCACCTTCGCGCTCTCTGAAGCCCTTATGGCCATTTTGAAACCAAAAGGCAGTGATGAAGACCGTAGAAAGGAACAAGAAGCCCACAATAATCTGGGCTCGATGAAAATCAGTAAAGAGGAAGTGATTGAACTTGCCCCTGTTGTCGGCCGCTCCTCAATCCTTGGCTTTTTGGTGGGCGTATTGCCCGGCGCGGCGCGACCATTGCCAGCTTCCTGGCCTATGGGACAGAGCAACGTTTGGCGGGGGCCGAAAAAAGGCAAATTGTTCGGCACCGGCTCCATCCGCGGTCTTTCTGCACCGGAAACCGCAAACAATGCAGCCGCGACTGGTTCGTTCGTACCATTGCTCACCTTGGGCATTCCCGGTTCGGGCACAACGGCCATTATGCTTGGGGCGTTGATTGGTTATGGCATCCAGCCCCGGTCCACGGCTTTATATTGATCAGCCAGACGTATTTTGGTCTGTGATCGTGTCCATGTGGATTGGCAATATCATCCTGTTGGTGTTGAACCTGCCTTTGATCCCCTACATCGCGAAGATCCTCGCGATCCCCGGCGCGGTTCTTGCTGCCGCTGATCCTGTTCTTTTCGTTGATCGGGGGTTTATTTTGTCAGCTTCAACACGTTCGATATTCAATTGATGATCATCTTTGCGGTGGCCGCCGTTACCCTTCGGCTGCTGGACTTTCCGCTGGCGCCGATGATTTTGGGCTTCATCTTGGGCGGCATGATGGAAGAAAATCTACGCCGCGCCCTGTTGATCAACAATGATAGCTGGTCATTCCTTTGGGAACGGGGCCTCACCCTGACAATCCTTTCGATTGCCGTTCTCACACTTATCGTCCCGATGCTGCTGCCCTTTTATCAAAAATGGCGCAAAAATGCAGATCGTGCGGGCGAAGGCGGTTAGGTTCTCCTCCCTAGCTTCCAGCGAAAAGGGCGCCTTAAAGGCGCCCTTTTTTTGCTCACCTGTGAGGATAAAAGGTGAGCATTAGTTCTGTGCTCGTTCAACGCAATTGGCGTTTAAGAAAAGTCCATCGCTTTGACCACATCTGCGGTTTTGGACACAACTTCGTCGGCCTCTTGTTTGGTCAGGCAGAATGGCGGGGCAAAACCCAGAATGTCGCCTTGTGGCATCGCGCGACCAATGACTTTTTTTCTCCACCAAGGCACCTGCAATTTGCGGCCCGATTTTCTGGCTTGGGTCAAAGAAGGTGCGGCTGTCTTTGTCTTTGACAAATTCCACGGCACACATCATGCCTTCGCCGCGCACTTCACCCACATGAGGGTGATCGCCAATCGCAGCTTGCATTTGCGCGTTGAGATAGGCCCCAACGTCACCAGCATTTTGCATCAAGCCCAAATCATCAATCAGTTTGAGGTTGGCAATGCCAGCCGCAGCGCCGATGGGGTGTGCTGAATAGGTCCAGCCGTGGCCAATCGGGCCATATTCGTCTGTGCCTTGCTCAAACACTTTCCACATTTTGTCGCCCACAATCGAGCCGGAAAGTGGCGCGTAGGCTGACGTCAAGCCCCTTGGCGATGGTGATCAAATCGGGCTCAATGTCATAATGATCAGAACCAAATTTAGAACCGAGACGACCAAAGCCTGTGACCACTTCATCAGCGACCAACAAGATGTCATGCTTTTTCAGCACTTTCTGGATCGCGGCCCAATATCCTTTTGGGGGCGGCACGATCCCGCCTGTGCCCAACATTGGCTCGCCGATAAAGGCGGCGATGGTGTCTGCGCCTTCGCGTTCAATCATCTCTTCCAGTTTCGCCACACAATGCTCAACAAACTGCTCTTCAGTTTGGTCAAGATTTTCACGACGATAGTAATAGGGTGCTTCGGTATGCAGCACCTGAGTGAGCGGCAAATCGAATTTTTTGTGGAACAGCTCAAGTCCTGTCAACGAACCGGTCATCAAGCCCGAGCCGTGATAACCGCGCCAGCGCGAAATGATCTTTTTCTTTTTCGGACGGCCCAAAATATTGTTGTAGTACCAGATCAATTTGACGTTGGTTTCGTTGGCGTCAGACCCGCCAAGACCGAAATAGACCTTGGACATATTTTTCGGCGCACGGTCAAAATCATTTTGGACAAGGTGATCGAGGCTTCTGTGCCATGGCCAACATAGGCGTGATAATAGGCGAGCTCTTTTGCTTGCGCGGCAATGGCATCAGCGATTTCAGGGCGACCATAGCCACATTCACGCAGTAAAGCCCAGCAAAGGCGTCGAGCAATTTGTTGCCCTCACGGTCTTCGATGTGTGAGCCGGAACCGCCCGTTACAATGCGGGTTGGGCTTTCGCCACGCGCGTGCTGTGCCAAGTGGGTTGAGGGGTGAAAAAAGTTATCCCGATCCCATTGGTCGAGTTGATCATTTTTAAGCATTATTTCCTCTCCTTCATGCCCAATCGCGGCATACATATTTAATTTCGGTATAGGCTTCCATGCCTTGGCGAGCGCCCTCGCGCGCCAAGCCAGATTGTTTGTAGCCGCCAAATGGAATCGGCGCACCAGTCACCTTCGTACGGTTGACCGCGACCATGCCAAATTGCAAGGCCCGGCTCAGGCGATAAATCCGCTTCGGATCGGCAGTGTGCAGATAAGCAATCAAACCAAACTCGGTGTTGTTGGCCTTTTTGCTCACCGCATCCTCGTCGCTGAATTTTTGGATCGCCGCGACAGGACCAAATGTTTCTTCATTCATGATCTTGGCATTATCTGGCACGTCCACCAAAACGGTTGGCGCGTAGAACAATTCGCCCATTTCATGGACCTTGCCGCCGGTCAGCACCTTTGCGCCTTTTTCCACGGCATCGGTGACATGCTCGTTTTGCTTGTCGATGGCCTTTTGGTTCATCAATGGCCCGATCATTGGGTCATCCATGCCAAAGCCCACGCTGAGCTTTTGGGTTGCAGCGGTGAATTTTTCACAAAACTCATCATAGATTTTGTCGTGGATGTAGAAGCGATTGGCGCCCCAGACAATCCTGACCTGACGTGGCAAACTTTGCCTTGATGGCTTCGGCCACCACATAATCCACATCACAATCATCAAAGGCGATAAACGGAGCGTGGCCGCCCAACTCGAGCACCAATTTCTTCACCGTATCGGCGCTTTGGCGATAGAGCAAACGCCCAATTTCGGTGGACCCGGTGAAGGACAATGCCCGCACACGATGATCCTTCGTCCATGGCTCCACCACCACCGATGCGCGGCCGGTGACAATATTGAACACGCCCGGCTCGAACCCTGCGCGCTCGGCCAGTTCGGCCAGCGCCAGCGCTGAGTAGGGTGTTTCGTGGGAGGGATGCGCCACAACAGTGCACCCGGCTGCAATCGCTGCTGCCGCTTTGCGGGTCAACATGGCAGCGGGGAAATTCCACGGAGTATCATGGCCGCAACGCCAATCGGCTCGCGCCACAATTCCACTTCGGCATCCACAAGGTGCGAGGTGACGCCCTCAATGTTCGGACGCTTTGTTTCTTCGGCATAGAACTCAACAAAGGATGCCGCATAGTCGATTTCGCCCATGGCTTCGGACAAAGGTTTGCCCTGCTCCAATACCATGATGCGGGCCAAATCTTCTTTGTTTTCAATGATCAAGTCGAACCAACGGCGCAGGCAGGCGGCGCGATGCTGGGGCAGACTCATCGACCAAACGCCAAACGCGTCGTGGGCAATGGCCACAGCATCAGCGCTTTGCGCGGCGCTTAGTGAGGCCACTTCGCCGAGCCATTCGCCATTCGCGGGGTTGGTGACCGGGATGGTGTCGCCATTTTCAGCGCCAACCCATTTGCCACCAATATAGGAAAATTGGCGCAATAACCGACTGTCTTTTAGATGGGGCGTGATGCCCTTCAAATCGTCATGAGTTTTCAAAAGTTGTGACGGCATGGTTCAACCCCTCCTTTTCGTGTTGCATACACAATGAGGGCATCTGGGCAGAATTTGTGACCAAAAAAAAGCGTAATCTGCAGTCAGAATTACGGTAATATTATCGTAATAAAGTGGAATCTTTTGCTATTCTTCCAACAATTGCGCGATCGGCGGCAGTGCGCCCTGTTTTACGGGTTTGGTGACGAAATAAGTGAAATATCGCGCCAGACCGATTTTGGCTTCCAGCAATTCATCGATCAGGCGTTGATAGGCGTCAATGTCTTTGGTGACCACTTGCATGAAATAATCCAAGCCACCGCCAATGGCCCAGCAGGCGACAATCTCTTCATAATTTTTCATGGATTGTTCGAACAATTGAAAACTTGCAGCGCGGTGATTTTCCAACTCCACCGCCACAAAGATCGTGACGCAGGGCGCAATTTTGTGCAGGGCGATTTCAGCCCGATAGGATTGAATGACCCCAGACTTTTCGAGTCGTTTCAACCGTTCCCAACAAGGGGTGGGCGACAGATTAATACGGGCGGCGAGATCCGATTTTGAAATCCGCCCTTCTTGCGACAATAGCCGCAATATCTCAATATCTCGCGCATCAAGTTTGATCATTTATTGTTCCGTATTAAGGGCTTAATTCATTTTGATCAGCGTACCGAAAGCCAAACTGTGTGCCAATTCAAATGCATGGTTTCCGATAGCCGTATCCTGCGCGCCGGTGCCGGTCAAATCGCAAATTGTGATGGACGCATCACTGGTCCGGCCCGCGGCAGTGCCGGCAATGATTTGGCCCAGCTCCGGTGGCGTTTGGTCGCTTGGCCAGTTGCCTGTTTCTTTCGCCGTGCGCAACTCGCCCAGCAATTCACATTGGGCCACACTGTCACACACAAATATATCCGCTTGGCCAACAATTTCAGGGTCGAGCTCATTTTTCCCTTCTTGGTCCGATCCCATGGCGGTGATGTGCAAATCCGGATGCAGCCAATCGGCATCAATCAGCGGCTCGCGCGATGGCGTGGTGGTCACCACCAATTGGGAATCGCGCACCAATTGTTCAACGCTATCGGCAATGTCGACCTCAGCGCCGGTTTCATAGGCAATATCCTTCGCGCAGGCCTCGGCGCTGGCCTGGTCACGGCCCCAAACCAAAGCCTTTTTAAAGGGGCGCTCAATATGTGCGGCAATCATTTGCAGGCGGGGGGGCTTGCACGCCGGTGCCGATCACCCCAGCAACATTTACCTTTTTCGGGGCCAAATGACGCGCAACCACGGCACCAGCGGCCGCCGTGCGCAAATCTGTGAGATAGCCATTGTCGAGAAAAACAGCGCTGGCCAAGCCCGTTTTGGCACTTAGTAGCACCATCAAGCCATTCAGGTGGGCAAGCCAATTTTTGGATTGTCAAAAAAGCCAGGCGACACTTTGAGGGCAAAATGATCAAAGCCAGGAATATAAGCCGTTTTGACATCCACTTCGGCGTTGGCGGTCGGCAAATCCATCGACATGATTGGGGGCATGATCACATCGCCCGACGCCAGAACCTTAAATGCCTTTTCAACCAAATCATTCATGCCGCGTCCAACACTTAGAGCGCGTTTGAGTTCGCTTTCCGTCACAACCAAAATCTCATGGGACATGAACCATCTCCTTTATGGGGTGATCAATTGCTGGGCCAAATCTTCAACTTTTTTCAACACGCGTGGATGAGAATTTATGTCGCCAATGTCGCGGACACCGCACGCCCGCACCAAATGCCGTTCAGCAAATCCCAACTTATCCAGCGCCGGGCCATACTGCGCCAACAGTTCGCCATAGCGGTCCTCTGGTTCACCTTGCGCCTGCAACAACACAATTTGCTTGCCCGGCGGCAGTTTGGAGGGAGACGGATTGGTCAAATAATCGCTTTTCAAATATCCAAAAAAATCGATCGAGCGCACCTTTGAGCAGACCCGACATGTTGCATAAATAAATCGGCGTGCTCAGCACAACAATGTCCGCATCGTATATTTCATTCAACGCACCGCTTAAACCATCATGGTAACCTTCAAGCACCTCACCATGAGGCACAAAGGAGAGATCGCGCAGCGCGTAATCATTTAAAAGACACCCCGTGTTTTAACGCGATTGCGGCAAAGCGATCTGCCATAAGATCGCTATTGCCATTGGCGCGCGGGCTGCCGCGCAGCACCACCACGTGCTTGGCCTTAGGGGCGGACATAGGCGGCTCCTTTGATCTGGTAGTCGCCCAATTGAACATTTTGTCCAGTGACGATTTGCGTGAAAAGATCCATATCGAGATTACGCCCGGTGATCACTGTAGCGATAGGGCCTTTGGGCACATAATGCCCTCCCAACAGGGCCGCATGCCCAACAACACATGCCCCTTCCGCCACAATCCGATCTTCGTAATAAAGGCACTGCATCGCGCGATAAATCTCTTCTTCGGTCACCAAAATTGTTTCGTCGAGCAGATCGCGACAAAGGGCGAAGGAATATTTGTTGTCCATGCCAATGCCGCCGCCCCAGACTGTCGGCCAGGCTGGCGACTTCAGTGACATCCACCGGGCGCCCCGCCTCGATTGAGGCGGCCATGGCGGCGCCGCGATCCATTGAAATACCAATCAGTTTAATGTCCGGCTTGATTGCTTTGGCCGCCACCGCAATGCCAGCGGCCAGCCCCCCGCCAGAAAGCGGCACCAGCAATGCGTCAAGGTCCGGCCTTGCACAAAGCATTTCCAAACCAATCGTGCCTTGACCAGCAATGACATAAGGATCGTCGAAAGGCGAAATTTCCACCAAACCTTCGTCGCGACACAATCGCTGGCTTTCGGCCATCGCGTCATCTTGGCTGCGCCCTTTGACCCAGACCTCGCCGCCCAGTTGCTTGATGCCCTCAACTTTGGTTTGTGGCACCAGTTCCGACATGCAAATCACTGCGCGCAGACCGCGCAATTTGGCGGCATAAGCAACGCCGCGACCATGATTGCCCGTGGAACAGCAGGTCACGCCCTTTGTGCCTTCAGGCAAATTCATCACCGCATTCATCGCACCACGCAGTTTAAACGCGCCAATCGGCTGCATATTCTCCAATTTTAACAGCACTTCAACGCCGTATTTATCACTCAGAAATGGAGAAGGAACCAATGGTGTTTGATCCGCGTGCCCTTTAATAATGTTTTGTGCCGT
>LLEO01000088.1_pt1 | contig 16894 bp, 24 predicted proteins | sample 595861 | NCBI WGS metagenome assembly LLEO01 (sample SAMN02919315, study PRJNA255460) | bioreactor metagenome | biome: chemostat; feature: culture 2012_25.1; material: sediment; isolation source: day35 25degC chemostat 2012 inoculated with Wadden Sea sediment taken from... | place: Germany: Bremen ... | reverse complement strand
GACATTCGGCGTGCGAAATGATAGATAGCATTCGGTTTCCTCCCCCCCTCGATCCCCCCCTTCTCAAAGCCAGCGTTCGACAATGACCACGTCGCGGTCATCGGGGTCTGGCCGCTGGGTGAAGCCCCAGCTCTTTCATCAGGCGCAACATCGGGTCGTTCTTCTTCAGAACCGTCCCTTCAATCACATCCAATCCATGATCCTGTGCGGCACTGAACAGCCCCTTCATCAGGCGCGTTCCAAGCCCTGATGCTGAATGCGGTCCGATACGACGATGGCAAACTCGCAGCTCTTCTGATCCGGGTTGATCACATAGCGCGCGACGCCCCACCAGCACGTCCTGCCCGTCAATCTCGCCATCGCGCACAGCGCCATTTCGCGGCGATAGTCGATGGCCGAAAACTGGGCGAGCATTTCGGGGCTGAGTTCGTTCACCGAGCCCATGAAACGCATCTTTTTAGCTTCGGGTGACAGATCGCGCATGAAGGACTGCAGATACTCGGCATCCTCGGGTCGGATCGGGCGGATCACAAGAAGTGTCCCGTCCGACAGATATGCCTCGCGCGCCAGATGGCGGGGGTAAGGATGGATCGCCATGTGGTCATAGGGGCCGTCCTTTGCTGGGGCCCGTTGGACCGAGATCCGCGCGTCCACCGCCAACACGCCGTCCGGGCTGACAAACAGAGGGTTGATGTCCAGCTCAATCACCTCAGGCAGATAACTCACGATAATCGAGACGCGCTTCAACACGTCGATCAGCGCATCGCGATCCACGGGGGCCGCATCGCGGAACCCATCAAGGGCTTTCGACACACGCGTTTTGTTGATCAAACGTTCGGACAAGACCGCATTCAGAGGCGGCAACGCCACGGCGCTGTCTTTCATCACCTCGACCATCGTGCCCCCTGCGCCGAACAGAATTGTTGGGCCGAAGACCGGATCACGGCTGGCGCCGATGACCAGCTCGCGCGGGTCTTTCAGGTTCGCCATTGGCTCGACCGTGACGCCGGTGATCTGCGCATCGGGCCGCGCGGCTTTGGCGGATTTGACCAGCTCGTGAAACACCCGCGAGACCGAGGTCGCATGCGCCACATTCACCCGCACGCCGCCCACATTGGTCTTATGCGTGATATCGGGCGAGGCGATTTTCATCGCGACCGGATAGCCCACGGTTTCCGCAGCAACTAAGGCCTGCGATGGCGTCGTCGCCTCGATCGTCATGTTCACCGGAATATTGAAGGCCTTCAGTAGCGCCTTGCTTTCCGTGTCCGACAACATCTTGCGGCCATCCGACAGGGCCTGCGCGATAATCAAGCGCGCGCCGTCCAGATCCAACCCTTTCTCAAATGCGCGGGCGCGGGGGACCTCTAGCGCCAGTTTGCGGTTGCGCCGGTATTGGACCAGATAGCTGAAACCCTCGACCGCGCGTTCAGGAGTCTGGAAGTCCGGCACGCCCGCTTTGGACAGAATATCTCGGCCTTCCGCGACTGACGGTTCACCCAGCCAGCAAGCCAGCACCGGTTTCTTGCGCCGCCGCGGCAGAGCGTCCACCACGGCTTGCGCGGTGGCAGCGGCGTCGGTCATCGCTTGCGGGGTCAGCATCACCAGAATGCCGTCATTGTCCGGATCCGCCAGAGCGGCTTTCACGGCTGCCGCATAGGTCGCAGCATTCGCATCGCCCAGAATATCGACGGGGTTGGCGTGGCTCCAGAATTCGGGCAGGACTTTGTCCAGCGTGGCTTTGGTGGCGTCGGACAGCGGAGGCAGCGCGATGTCCAGATCGCCTGCACGGTCGGCGGCCAAAACGCCTGCCCCACCGCCATTGGTAATGATGCACAGACGATTGCCACCTACTTTGCGCGTATTGGCCAGAATCTCGGCCGCAGCGAAAAGCTGGCCCAGAGTACCAACCCGCACGGCACCCGCACGCTCCAATGCCGCGTCGAATACATCATCCGAGCCGATCAATGCGCCCGTGTGCGTATGCGCCGCTTGCGAGCTTGTCGCGTGGCGGCCAGATTTCAGCACGATCACCGGTTTCAGACGCGATGCCCGGCGCAGGGCAGACATGAAGTTCTGTGCGTCCTTGATGCCCTCGATATACAACAAGATGCGTCCGTCCGAGGGTCCATTGCCAGAAAATCCAGCACGTCGCCGAAATCGATATTGGTCGAATTCCCAAGACTGACCATGCGGAAAAGCCAGAGTGATGTGGCCCAGCCCAGTCAGCAATCGCCGAGACCAACGCGCCGGATTGCGACACGAATGCCAGCCGCCCTTTTGGCGGATCCGAGCGCAGGAAACTGGCATCCAGCCCCAGCCAAGGACGCACCAGACCGACACAGTTCGGCCCCATGAAGCGGATGTCAGCTTTCCGCGCGGCGGCCACGACCTGCGCTTCCAGATCCTTGCCGCGCCCGTCGCCTTCGCCAAAGCCCGCCGACAGGATGATGGCGGATTTCACGCCGGCCTCGGCGCAGTCGCGCATGATCCCCGGCACCGTACGCGCGGGGGTGGCGATCACGGCCAGATCGACCTCGTCCGGCAGGTCTGTCACCTTGCGATAGCAGGTCGCGTCACCGATCGCTTTGTGTTTGGGATTGATCGGATAAAGGGTGCCCGCGAACCCGCCCGCCACCAGATTGCGCCACGCCATTGCGCCAACCGAGTTGCCGCTTGGACTGGCCCCAAACACGGCGACCGAGGCGGGATCAAACAGCGGGGTCAGAGGGCTTTTGTCCATCAGACGAATCCTTTGCGAATGCGCGAAGATACTCCACACAGCTTCGCCCATGGATAAACGCCACGACAAGCTGTTCGTCTTTGATGTGCCTCAAGCTGTTCGTCTTTGATGTGCCTCAAGCTTTTGACACAGATGTGGTTTCGATGCCTTTCAGGATCGGGGCAATCGGGGCGGTCATCGCCTGCGCAGGCTTGCACCAGATGCGACAGCGTATCACGCATGGCAATCAGGTCCGCGATTTTCGCCTCGATCTCGTCCAGATGTGTTCGGGCAATGCGTTTGACGTCGGAACTGGCGCGGGATTGATCCTCGTAAAGGGCCAACAGCGTACGGCAATCCTCGATCGAGAAACCCAACGCGCGCGCGCGGGCGAGGAAGGTTAGTTTATGCAGCTCGGCTTCACCAAAAACGCGGTAGCCATTGGTATTGCGGGTGGGTGTGACCAGTCCGATTTCTTCATAGTAGCGGATGGTTTTGGCGGGCAGGCCCGTCTGGGTGGCAGCGTCCGAGATATTCATGCGGCCTCCTTCAGCGCGGGCTTGATGAACCGCAGCCGCAGGGCGTTGGTCAGAACCAGAACCGAGGACGCGGCCATCGCCCCTGCCCCCAGCATTGGCGACAGTAGAATGCCCCAAACGGGATATAGCACACCAGCTGCGACAGGCACCAACGCCACATTATACCCAAACGCCCAGAACAGGTTCTGGCGGATGTTGGTCATCGTGCGGCGGCTGACCTGCAACGCGTTCACCACGCCCGACAAAGCGCCCGAAGACAGGACCACGTCGGCGGCTTCGATCGCGACATCCGTGCCGGTGCCGATTGCGATACCCACATCCGCCTGGGCCAACGCAGGCGCGTCGTTGATGCCGTCGCCGACAAAGGCGACTGTCTGACCTGCGGCTTGCATTGTCGCGATGGTTTGCAGCTTCTGACCGGGGATTACACCCGCAACCACGCGGTCGATCTGTAGCCGGTCAGCGATGGCAGCAGCGGTGGCCGGGTCGTCGCCAGTAATCATCACCAACTCTTTGCCCAAAACCCGCAACGCATCCAGCGCCTTGGGGGTATCGGGTTTCACCGGGTCCGCCACGCCGATCAGGGCGGCAAGCTTCCCATCATATGCTGCGAAGAACACGGTCTGACCATCTGCGCGCATGGGGTCGGCCCGGTCGACAAGATCCGTCAGAGGAATGCCCTCGCGTGCCATATATTGTTGCGATCCGATCAGCAGGCGCTTGCCCTCGGCCTCAGCCGACAGGCCAAAGCCGGTTTCGGTTTGAACGTTGCTGACCTTTGCTGGCGTGACACCACGATCTACCGCGCCGGAGAGAATAGCTTGCGCCAAGGGGTGTTCGCTTTGCGCCTCAGCCCCTGCGATCAGGGCGAGAAGCGTGGCGGCATCCTGTCCGTCCGCGACATCGTAAGCGGTCAGCGCAGGCCGCCCTTCGGTCAGCGTGCCGGTCTTGTCAAACGCCACCACATCCACCGATTGCAACGCTTGCAACGCGTCTCCGCGCCGGAAGAGCACGCCCAGCAGTGCGGCACGTCCAGTGCCCACCATGATCGAGGTCGGCGTGGCCAAGCCCATCGCGCAAGGGCAGGCGATGATCAGGACGGACACACCCGCGACCAAGGCCAGACCCCAAGGCGGGGTCAGGGCCGATCAGCAGCCAGACCAACACGGTCAGGGCGGCAACGGCCATCACCACCGGCACGAACACAGCGGTGATCTTGTCGACCAGCGCCTGAATGGGCAGCCGCGCGCTTGGGCATCTTCGACCATGCGCACGATCTGGGACAGCATCGTGTCGGGGCCGACGGCGGTCACACGGGCCTTCAGAGCACCGGTGCCGTTCACGGTGCCTCCGGTGATCGGGCTGCCTTTGGTTTTCGAGACCGGCACGGGCTCCCCGGTGATCATGCTTTCATCGACAAGGCTTTCGCCCTCGGTCACTTCGGCGTCCAGTGGCACGCGTTCGCCGGGACGGATCACGATGACCTCGCCGGTGATGACCTGCGCGACGGGGCGGGTGATCTGGCGGCCCTCGATCTCGACCGTGGCTTCGTCGGGCGCAAGTTCGACCAACGCGCGGATCGCCTCGCCGGTGCGGCCTTTGGCGCGGGCCTCCATCCAGCGACCGACAAGGATCAGGGTGACGATAACGGCGGCGGCCTCGAAATACACGTTCACGGTGCCCGGGGGCAAAATTCCGGGGGTTAGGACCGACACCAGCGAATAGAGGTAAGCCGCCGAGGCGCCCAGCGCGACCAGCGCGTTCATTTCGGGCGCGCCGCGCAAAAGCGCCGGAATGCCCTTGGCGAAGAACAGACGGCCGGGGCCGAACAGGACCAGCGTGGTCAGGATCAGTTGCAGCCAATGCGACACCCCCTGCCCGATCGTGTGCATGACTCAATGATGGAACGGCGGGTACAGGTGCCCGCCCATCTCGATCACGAAAACCGGCAAGGTCAGGGCGGCGGCGAGCAAGGCTTTGTGTTTCAACACCCGTGCCTCGTCCGCTTTGTCGCGCGGCCCAGTGGTGCTGCTGTCGGTGCGCGGCGTGGTCGGGAAGCCCGCTGTGGCGATCTTCGCCGACAATGCCTCGGGCGTTACAGATCCGGTCAGGAAAGTGACAAAAGCGCGTTCCGAGGCAAGGTTCACGCGCGCGTCCAACACGCCCGGGGTGGCTTTCAGCATCCGCTCGACCCGGCCCACACAGCCGCGCAGGACATCGACTGGACATCCAAAACCACCGTATCACGCCGCGCCGGGTAGCCCCGCGCGGTCAAGGGGGGGCAGCGGCAAGGCCTTCGGTATTGGCAGGCGCGGCAAAAGACACCCGCGCGGTTTCCGTCGCAAGGTTCACGGGGGCTGCGTCCACGCCCTCGACCGCGTCCAACGCCCGCTCGGCCCGCCCGACGCAGGAGGCGCAGGACAGGTTTTCCAGCTCGAGTGTGAGTGTTTTCAGGGCAGCCATGAGATTCTCCGATATGACGGAGTATAGATAGAGGTTCCAGTGACTGGAAGATCAAGTGGTCCGCAATGAATTTGCCATGTTGACCACCGAAATAGGCGCTGTATTCAGAATACAGAACACGACAGGAGCCACCATGACCACTTTCCACGTCCCCGATATGAGCTGCGGCCATTGCAAAGCCTCGATCACTGAAGCGCTGGAAGGTCTTGGCGAGGTCACGCTGAGCTTCGACATGGACGCCCGCGAAGTGAAGGTCGAGGGGCTGGAGCCCGTCGCCGTCATCGGCGCACTGGACGAGATCGGCTTCCCCGCCAGCGCAAAATAAAAAAAACCCCGGCGCTTGGCCGGGGCTTCCATTAGCGTTTGTGACAGGCCACTTGCTGGCCATTGCCGCGATCCGTCAGGGGCGGCTTGGTTTCCGCGCATTCCGGCCCGGCAATTGGGCAGCGAGTGCGGAACACACAGCCTGAGGCGGGTTCAGCGGCGATGGCAGATCGGCATCCAGGATCATCACCTCTTTCGAGGCTTCAGCGCTTGGGTCCGGGATCGGTACCGCGGAAATCAGCGCTTCCGTGTACGGGTGACCGGGCGAACGGTAGAGTTGCGCAGCCTCGCTGATCTCAACCACATTGCCCAGATACAACACCATCACGCGGGTCGAGATGTGTTTCACCACACTTAGGTCATGCGCGATGAAGATCAGACTCAGCCCCATCTCTTCCTGAATTTCCATCAGAAGATTGATCACCTGCGCCTGAATGGACACGTCCAGCGCCGACACAGGTTCATCACAGATGATCAGCTGCGGCTTCACGATCAGCGCACGCGCGATCCCGATCCGCTGACACTGCCCGCCCGAGAACTCGTGCGGGTAGCGGTTGATCATGTTGGCAGAATGCCAACGCGGTCGAGCACCTCGCGCACGCGGTCTTTGACTTCGCCTGCCGACAGGCCCGGATGGTGGGTTTTCAGCGGTTCGGCAACGATCTGGCCGATGGTCATGCGCGGGTTCAGGGATGCCAGCGGATCCTGAAAGATCATCTGCATCTCTTTGCGGTGCTCACGCATGTCATGCTTGTTGAGCTGCAACAGGTCATTGCCCAACCACAACACAGTGCCAGCCTCGGCAGGAACCATACGCATGATGGCGCGGGCCAGTGTGGACTTGCCACAGCCGCTTTCACCCACGATGCCCAGCGTCTCGCCCGGCATCAGGTCAAAGTCGACCCCGTCCACAGCCTTCAAGGTGTCCGACGGCGTCCAAGGCATCGCGCCCCTGCCGCTTGATGTCGAACCAGACCTTCAGGTCACGCACGGAAAGAAGAGGTGATTGCACGTTCATGTCAGCTCCTCCAGAGATTTCAGACACGCCCGACGGCGCACCGCACGACCCGTGACGCCATCCAACGTCGGGCGCTCGACAGCGCAGCGGTCATCCGCGAAATCACAACGCGGCGAGAACGGGCAGCCCTTCGGCATATTCATCATGTTGGGCGGGCTGCCGGGAATGGTCGCCAGCGTATCGCTTTCGATATCCAGACGTGGCACGGCTTTCAGAAGACCCATCGTGTAGGGATGGGTCGGCATCTCGAACAGGCCTTTTGTGGTGCCATATTCCATCTGCTGCCCGCCATACATGACCAGCGTTTCGCGGCACGATCCGGCAATCACGCCAAGGTCATGGGTGATCAGAATGATCGACATGTTGAAGTCCTTTTGCAGGTCCTCAAGCAGCTTCATGATCTGCGCCTGAACGGTCACATCCAGCGCCGTCGTGGGCTCGTCCGCGACCAGAATATCGGGCTTGCACAGCAGCGACATCGCAATCATCACGCGCTGTCGCATCCCGCCCGAAAACTCGTGCGGGTACATGGTGATGCGCTTCTTCGCTTCAGGAATACGCACAGCATCCAGCATCTCGACCGCCTGTTTGACGGCCGCTGATTTGCTCATCCCCTTGTGATGGGTCAACACCTCGGCCATCTGATCCGACACCCGCAGGAACGGGTTCAGACAGGTCATCGGATCCTGAAAGATCATCGCAATACGTTCCGCGCGGATCTTGTTCAGCTTGGCAACTGGCATGTTGAGGATCTCTTGCCCCTCAAGCTTTACCGAGCCTGACGCCTTCCCGTTTTGGGCCAACAGCCCCATGATCGCAAAGACGGTCTGGCTTTTGCCCGATCCACTTTCGCCCACCACGCCAAGGGTTTCGCCGGCTTCCAGATCAAAGCTGATCTTGTCCACAGCGGTCACGGTGCCATCCTGTGTGTCGAACTTGACGCTTAGGTCACGGACTTCAAGTAGTGCCATAACTCACGCCTCCCTTAGCGGTCTTTCGGGTCCAGCGCATCGCGCAGACCGTCACCGATGAAAAAGAAACAGAAGATGGTGACCACGAAGAAGAACAGCGGGAAAGCAAGCTGCCAGAGCATCCCATAATTCATGGTCTTGGTGCCTTCCGACAAAAGTGCACCCCAGCTGGTGAAAGGTTCCTGAACGCCAAGGCCAAGGAACGAGATGAAGCTTTCCGTTAGGATCATCTGCGGCACCAAAAGCGTCGCATAGACCACCACCACGCCCAGAAGGTTGGGCACGATGTGGCGGATGATGATACGCCATGTGGGCACGCCGATGGCGATTGCCGCCTCCACGAACTCGCGGTTCTTGATCGACAGGGTCTGGCCACGCACGATGCGGCTCATGTCCAGCCACGCGGTCAGGCCGATGCCGACGAAGATCATGGTGATCGAGCGGCCAGCGACGACCAGCAGCAGGATCAGCACGAACATATACGGGATCGACATGAAGATATCGACCAAACGCATCATGATCGAGTCCACACGCCCGCCGATAAAGCCCCGCCGTCGCGCCGTAGATCGTGCCGACGATCACCGCGACCATCGCACCGATTACACCCCACAGCCAACGAGATACGCGAGCCCTGGACGACGCGGTTATACAGGTCGCGCCCATTCTCATCGAAGCCGAAGTAGTGGCCATTCGAGACCGAAGGTTGGCCCACGGTCGCCACATTGCCAAGCACGTCCCAATCGATCGTCTCGATATCGTAATCGCTGATGCTCTGCCCAAAGAGCGAGAAGAGCACGATCAGCGTCAGGATCACGACCGAAACCATCGCAGCGCGGTTGGCGACGAAACGGCGGCGTGCATCAGCCCAAAGCGAGCGGCCCTTGACGTCTTCGGCCATCCGCTCGGCGATCTCGCGGGTTTTGGGTTGCTGGAAGGGTTGAGCAAGTCTGTCGTTCATTGTCTTACCCTCACAGCCGGATCTTCGGGTCGATCCACGCATAGAGGATATCAACCACCATGTTGAACATGATTGTCATGGAGCCCCAAGAGGATCGTCAGACCCATCATCACTGCGTAGTCGCGGTTGAATGCGGCATTTACGTAGAAATAGCCGATGCCCCCGGTGCCAAAGATCGCGTCAATGATGAAGGATCCGGTAACCATGCCCACGAAGGCCGGTCCGAGATAGGAAATGACGGGCAGAAGCGATGGTTTCAGCGCGTGGCGCCAGATGATCACGTTATCCGGCAGACCCTTGGCGCGGGCCGTGCGGATGAAGTTCGACCGCAGCACTTCCAGCATGGAGGAGCGCGTCAGGCGGGCAATCGACGCCATATAGCTGGTCGACAGCGCGATGACAGGCATGATGATGTGCTGCCATTGTCCTCCGTTCCAGCCGCCGCCGGGCAGCCAGCCAAGCCATAGCGTGAAGACAAGGATCAGGATCGGCGCCATGACGAAGTTCGGCAGCACCTGCGCGCCGATGGTCACGCCCCACCGCGAAGTAGTCCAGCCAGCTGTTCTGACGGATCGCGGCCGAGACGCCCAGAGCACCGCCCACGATGATCGCCACCAGGAACGAGATGATCCCGTAGGTCAGTGTAACCGGGAAGCCCTGCGCGATGATGTCATTCACCGAACGGTCTTTGTATTTATAGCTCGGGCCAAAATCGAACTGGGTCACGATGCCCACGACATAGTCCCAAAGCTGTTTATAGACAGGCTGATCCAGCCCATATTTCGCCTCGATATTGGCGAGGACCTGCGCAGGCAAGGGACGTTCAGACGTGAACGGCCCGCCGGGCGCGGTCTGCATCAGCCAGAACGAGGCGACCAGAAGAATGATAAGAGTGGGGATCGCGACGGCGACCCTGCGTATGATAAAGTTAAGCATCTTTACCCCTAGGAGATGCGGCGTTATCGGATCCACGATACACGAAATGGCGGACCCTACGTAAAGCCGGATCAGGCGCCTATGACAGCTTGGTTAACGGTCTTCGTTGATCTGGATCAGAAACGCAGATGCGGGGTGGGGCACCGCACGCGATGCGCGGTGCCCCTATTTCAGATCAGATCCGGCTTACTTGGCGACCTTATACAGGTCTTTCGAGTACCAGTTCTGCTCTACGTTTTCGACGGGCCAGCTGCCGATCAGCTCGGGCTTGATCATGAAGCTACCGGCATAGTGGTAGATCGGGATGATCGGCATGTCGGCGGCGATGATTTCCTCGACCTTGGTGTAGTTCGGCTGAGGGTTGTCCATCGTCTTGGCGTCTGCCAGCAAGCCATCGACCATGTCGTTGGCATACTTGGCATCGTTATAGCCCGAACCCGACTGGACCAGATCCAGGAAGGTCGACGCTTCGTTATAGTCACCACACCAGCCAGCACGCGCGATTTCATAGTTCTGCTCGCCGCGGGTGTTCAGGAAGGTTTTCCATTCCTGGTTTTCCAGGGTGACGTTCACGCCCAGGTTCTGCTTCCACATCTGGCTAACCGCCAAGGCCACTTTCTTGTGGGCTTCCGAGGTGTTGTAGATCAGCGTGATATCCAGCGGGCTATCTTTGCCATAGCCAGCCTCTGCCATCAGCTCGACAGCTTTGGCGTTGCGCTCGTCTTGGCTCCAACCCGCATAGTCAACAGCAGGCACTTCGAAGCCGGCGGTTGCGCCCGGGGTGAAGGTGTAAGCTGCGGTCTGGCCGCCCTGCAGAACCTTCTCGGTGATGATGTCCCGGTTGATTGCATAGGACAGAGCCTGACGCACGCGTACGTCTTTCAGGAACTCTGGCGCGTTGTCCGAGACGTTGACCGTATAGTAATACGAGCACAGGCGCGGGAAGGCGGTTGCCTCGTCCGGGTTCGACACTTTCAGCGACGGATACTGACCTGCGGGGATCTCGGTGCGGTCCAGTTCACCAGCCTGATAACGGGTCAGCGCGACGTTTTCGTCGTTGATCACCAGCGAGGTCACAGTGTCGATGATGGTGTTGTCATTATCCCAGTACATCGGGTTACGCTCGCGCACCAGACGCTCGTTCGGGACGTGCTCGGTCAGCTTGTAGGCGCCGTTTACGACGATATTCTCGGGTTTGATCCAGTCCGCACCGTGCGCTTCGATCGCCCATTGCGGGGTCGGGAAGGTCGAGGTGTGGGTGGTGGTCAGCGCGAAATAGGGCAGCGAGCTTCCAAGCGTCACTTCCAGCGTGTGGTCGTCGAGGGCTTTCACACCCAGATCGGTCACCGGAGCGTCGCCCGCCATGACGGCAGAAGCGTTTTTGATGTTCATCACTTCCATGTACCATTGGTACTCGGATGCGGTTGCCGGATCGGCCAAGCGTTGCCAGGCATAGACGAAATCACCGGCGGTGACGGGCTTGCCGTCGGACCACTTGGCATCGTCACGCAGTTTGAACGTATAGACGGTCTTATCGTCATTGGTGGTGTGGCTCAGCGCAACACCGGGAACCAGTTCACCTGCACGGTTCTGGTTATAAAGACCTTCAAACAGGTCGCGCACGATTTCCGATCCAGATACGTCTTCCACGATCTGCGGGTCAACCGAGGTATGCTCGTCCAGCACGCGGTAGGTGAAGGTCTGGTTTTCAGCCAGCTTCTCGCCGGTTGTGGGGTGCATCATATCTGCAAAGGCCGGGCCAGCAAGCGCAAGGGCCGAGCCCAGCAGGGCAGCTTTGATCGAGATATTCATAAAATTCTCCCTAGTCATTTATGCAGTGAGACAGGTTGGTTTTGGTCTATTTCGGACCGCGAAAGACTCAGTCCGTATTCTCCTGTCGATGGAGCATCCTAAGCGCAACACAAAGAGGGGAAACAACCATTTACGGCGCGGCAAGACATCTACCCAAGTCCCCCGCCCTTTCGGCGTAATTTATGCTGTTTGCCGTCATTATCACGTCAACCTTCGTCAAATTGACGATTGTTTGCGTCACCACCCCTGACGTCACGGTGATTATTGCCATTCCCGGCCGCGCGTGCGACCATTTGGTAAAACTTTGACCACAACACATGCCCAAGGGGTGAAATCCGTGAAAAGCGAACCGCAGACATCCTCGGACGAGGGGCTGAAAGCGTCGTCCGACCAGCTGCCGCAACTGGCCTTGCCCCGCAATCCGGGGATGGATTTGGACATGAACTGGGTGCGGGCCGTGCAGGCCAACACATCCGCCATTGAACGCCGCTGCGCGACCTTATCGGGGCGGCGCAGCGTGAAGAAGGACTATCAGGCCGCGTGGCTTCTGAAGGCGATCACCATGATCGATCTGACCACGTTGTCGGGCGATGACACCGAAGGCCGCGTGCGCCGTCTGTGCGCCAAAGCGGCCCAGCCCGTCCGGCCCGAGATCATGGCCGCCCTTGGGATGGAGCCGGTGACCACCGGTGCTGTCTGTGTCTATCACGACATGATCGAGACCGCCGTGTCCCAGTTGAAAGCGCTTGGCGTATCCATGCCGGTTGCCGCCGTGTCGACCGGATTTCCGGCTGGCCTCAGCCCTATCACCTGCGGGTCGAGGAAATCCGCGAAAGTGTGCGCGCCGGGGCTGAAGAAATCGACATCGTGATTTCACGCCGCCACGTGCTGACCGGCAATTGGCAGGCGCTTTATGACGAGATGCGGGGACTTCCGCGAGGCCTGCGGCGATGCCCACGTAAAAGCCATTCTGGCCACCGGAGAGCTGGGAAGCCTGCGCAATGTCGCCCGCGCCTCGCTTGTCTGCATGATGGCGGGCGCTGATTTCATCAAGACCTCGACCGGCAAGGAAAGCGTGAACGCCACCTTGCCCGTCAGCCTGGTGATGATCCGCGCCATTCGCGACTATTTTGACGCCACCGGATACAAGGTGGGCTACAAGCCTGCCGGCGGAATTTCGAAGGCCAAGGATGCGCTGGTTTACCTGTCGCTGATCAAGGAAGAGCTAGGCGATGACTGGCTGGACCCGCATTTGTTCCGCTTCGGCGCCAGCTCGCTTCTGGGCGACATCGAGCGCCAGCTGGAACACCACGTGACCGGCCACTACTCGGCCACCTACCGCCATCCGATGGGATAAGGACACAGACATGACCGTGAAAGAAAAATTCGACAGCATGGACTATGGCCTAGCCCCCGAAAGCGCGGCCGAGGCACTGGACTGGATCACCGCGCGTGACGGTGCGTTCGGGCTGTATATCAACGGTGCGATGACCGCGCCGGGTGAACTGTTTAAAAGCCGAAACCCCGCCACGGGCGAGGTCTTGGCGCAGGTCACGCAAGCCAGCGCAGATGATGTGGACGTGGCGGTAATCTCCGCCCGCAAGGCGCAAAAAAGCTGGGGGGCTCTGCCCGGCCATGCGCGCGCCAAATACCTCTATGCGCTGGCGCGTCTGGTGCAGAAGCACGCGCGCCTTTTCGCCGTGCTGGAGAGCATGGACAACGGCAAACCGATCCGCGAAAGCCGCGACATCGACATTCCGCTGGTCGCGCGTCACTTCTATTACCATGCAGGCATGGCGCAGCTTCAAGACGCCGAGCTTCCGGATCGCGAGGCACTGGGCGTCTGCGGCCAGATCATCCCGTGGAATTTCCCGCTTCTGATGCTCGCGTGGAAAATCGCGCCCGCGATTGCGATGGGGAACACGGTGGTGCTGAAGCCTGCGGAATACACCTCGCTGACCGCACTCCTGTTCGCCCAGATCTGTGACGAGGCCGGACTGCCCAAGGGCGTCGTGAACATCGTGTCCGGTGACGGTCGCGTGGGCGAGGCGATTGTCACCCATGAAGACGTCGACAAGATCGCCTTCACAGGGTCTACCAATGTGGGGCGTCACATCCGCCGCGCAACCGCCGGATCAGGCAAGTCGCTGACCTTGGAACTGGGCGGCAAGTCGCCTTACATCGTCTTCGACGACGCGGATCTAGATAGCGCGGTCGAGGGTCTGGTCGATGCAATCTGGTTCAATCAGGGACAAGTCTGCTGCGCAGGCTCGCGCCTGATCGTGCAGGAAGGCATTGCCGATCGCTTCTATGCCAAGCTGAAGGCCCGCATGGGCAAGCTGCGGATTGGCGACCCCGCTGGACAAATCCATTGACGTCGGCGCCGTGGTCGACCCGATTCAGCATCAACGGATCACTGATATGGTGAATGCAGGTGCAGGTGAGGGCGAGCTCTACCAAGCCCCCTGCCCGCTTCCCGATCAGGCTGCTTCTATCCGCCCACGCTGATCACCGGATTGTCCTCGGCCTCGACCCTGATGCAGGAAGAGATCTTCGGCCCGGTACTGGCCGCAACCACCTTCCGCACGCCGGGTGAGGCGGTCGAGATTGCCAACAACACCCGCTACGGGCTGGCGGCCTCCGTCTGGTCAGAGAACGTGAACCTGACGCTGGATGTGGCCCCCAAACTGGTGGCCGGCGTGGTCTGGGTAAACGGTACCAACATGTTCGACGCTGCTGCCGGCTTTGGTGGCGTGCGCGAAAGCGGCTTTGGGCGCGAAGGTGGATGGGAAGGGCTGCAAGCCTATACCAAACCGCGCGGCAAAGCTGTGGCGTTGAAGCCGATCGCGCCCGTGTCTGCCCCGAAAGATGCCAAGGTGGATGCGCTAGACCGCACCGCCAAGTTCTATGTGGGCGGCAAGCAGGCACGCCCGGATGGCGGCTATAGCCAAGCGATCTGGTCCAAATCCGGCGCGCTTCTGGGCCATGTGGGCATCGCCAACCGCAAAGACATCCGCAACGCGGTTGAGGCCGCGACGGCGGCCAGCGGGTGGGCCAAGACAACCGGCCATGCGCGTGCACAGATCCTGTATTACATCGGCGAAAACCTCTCGGCGCGTGCCGACGAGTTCGCGCCCGGATCGACGCTATGACCGGCGGACGCAGCGGCGCGAAAGAGGTCGACGCCGCCATTTCGCGCCTGTTCACCTATGCCGCTTGGGCCGACAAGTTTGATGGAGCCGCCAAGCCCGTGCCGATGCGCGGCGTGGCGCTGGCGATGAACGAACCGGTCGGCGTGATCGGCGGGGTTCTGCCCCGGATGAGGCGCCGCTTTTGGGGGCTGGTGTCGCTGATGGCGCCTGCAATTGCGATGGGGGACCGCGTGGTGCTGGCAGCATCACAACCCTATCCGCTGGCCGCAACGGATTTCTACCAAGTGCTGGAAACCTCGGACGTCCCCGGCGGCGTAGTGAACATCGTCACCGGAGATCACGCCACGCTGGCCGCTCCTTTGGCCGGTCACTTGGGCGTGGATGCGGTCTGGTCGCATTCCGGCGCCGACATCTCCTCCACGGTCGAATTGGAAAGCGCGGGCAACCTGAAACGCAGCTGGGTCAACAACGCCCGCGCGCGCGACTGGATGGGCGCAGACGGCGAAGGCCGCGAGTTCCTAGGCCACGCGACCGAGGTGAAAACCGTTTGGGTGCCCTACGGCGAATAACCCAACCCACATCAATTAGAAGCGCCGCGTGAGAGACCCTCGCGCGGCGCTTTTTTTCGTTTCTGCCGAAGAACTTACTTCTTCTTGCGCCACGTCCCCAGCCAGCGGGATACGCGTCCCTTGGCTTCGTCTGCACGGGCGTCCACGGCGTCCCACGCTTCGGTCGCATCCTCAATCGCGGGATCGATCGAGCGCTGGCGGAACTGACGCCACAGCGCCCGCATAAAGCCAAGCGCAACGGCGAGGAACAGGAAGAAGGCAATGTTGAACCATGGGATGATCGTCACATCCGGACCAGCCACCGGGCGGATGCCCACGGCATTCGGGAAGGTCGACAGCAGCTCGTTCCGCCAGCCGTAATGCGTCACCACCGCCCATTTCGGCTCCTCCGCGGTCGAGCGCAAGTCGTCGACCTCGGTCTGCAGGCTGGCGGTGTCAAACTTGAAATAGAACGGCCACGACCAGCCGGTGTCTTCGTTGCGATACACCATGACCTCGTCCGCATCTGTGCGGATGAAGCCCAGCAAGTAGGTCTTCTTTTTCACGGTCTGTACAAACTGCACATCGCGGTTGATCAGCCCCGCTGACTGGTCATCCGGCTTGGCCCAGAAAATCCGGGTCCAGTCGTCCAGATCCTGACGTTCCTGATAGGTGTTCACAACACGCACCACGTCATGTTGCGGCAGCGTATAATGCAGCACGCCAAACAGGGTCAGCGCGATCAGGCTGCGGATGATGATACGGAAACGGCGCATATTTAACCTCAGTTAATAAGTATAATCGATAGCAGTACCAGCAGCGCGGGCACCACATAAACCAGCAAGATCAGCTTGGGACGGAAGCTCTTCTGATAGTCCTCCATCCTTCGCGCAACCATACTTCGCGGTCGCTTTCATTGCCGTTGGGATGTTCTTCGGCCCATTGCTCTTCCAGCTTCTCCAACCGGACCGAGCGGGAGTAGAGGCTGACCAGCAGATAGATGATGCTGAGCCCGATAAAGCCAAAAATGATCAGACGTAGAAACCCCATCCCTACCTTCCTTTCACCGCACCCCACGGGCCGACCATTTCGATCACCTGTTCGCGGGTGCGTTTGCGCGTTGTCGTCGGTACTTTCAGCGCGTCCCGACGCCCACCAAACAGCTTATCACGGGCGCCGGCCTTATTGGCCATATAGTCACGATGCAGGAACTCTGCCACAAACTCGCGCTTTTCATCCGGCCATGTGGCGTAGGAAGCATAGAACATCTCTTTGTGGCAGATGAACAGCTGGCGGAAATCCATCGGTGCGAGTTCCGACAGCAGCCGGTTGATCAGGTCGCGATCCGGGTGATCGGGACGCGCACGCAGGGTGTAGAAATAGGCCGGGTGACGGCTGTCGATCCGCGGCCACTGCCCGCCTGCCTCGCCCCCAGCGCACAAGTGCTGCCA
>LLEO01000087.1_pt1 | contig 16899 bp, 25 predicted proteins | sample 595861 | NCBI WGS metagenome assembly LLEO01 (sample SAMN02919315, study PRJNA255460) | bioreactor metagenome | biome: chemostat; feature: culture 2012_25.1; material: sediment; isolation source: day35 25degC chemostat 2012 inoculated with Wadden Sea sediment taken from... | place: Germany: Bremen ... | reverse complement strand
GTCCGGACAGTGAAGCGTTGGGGGGCGTTGTCGATCAACTGGCCATCTTGAAACACATAAGTGTTGGCCAAATACGTGCCGTTAGGCACATGGGCGGGCAGCGCAATGCGGGGCAGAAAAGAACGTATCAGATAAGAATTGTACGCCATGTTCATCCAGCGAATAAAGCCCGCGCTTTTTCATCAAACGGATCAGTTCCTGCGTGAAAACATCGGTGTTTTGCGTGCGGCGAACGGGCCGAATATGCGGCGTGCTGTCGAACGCCAGACCGTTGACGCTGAGTACCGGAGGTTCGGCGATTTTTTCCATCGGCGCGCTCGACACAAGTGAAAAATAGGAGGGGAACCCCTCAAATGCTTCCTGCTCGCCATTCAGCCAAATACCAAATTGACGTGTCTTTTTGCGGGCGACGTAGGTTCCCGCCGGACCTTTAATCGAAATCACAATGTTGTAATTGTTGGTCACTTGATTGGTGCTGCCGCCAACATCAGGTTCAATCGTGCCAAAAATGGTGATGGTGTCACCAGCAAAATTGGAGCTGATCGACACGACCGGCTCGGACGTGGACATCACCAACCGTTGCGCTGCGGCGGACTGCACGGCAAATAGCGAAAGGATGAGTGCGGCGACAATCTTCATTAGCCGCCTCCAAAATTGCTAAGAACAGCAACAGAAAACGGATCGCTGGGGGTGAGCAACAATGAAAGTGCAAAACGCACGGCAACAGCAAGAACAATGATTGCCAATAGTGCCCGCAACTGGTCACCACGCAAATACTGCCCAGCTGAGACGCCAAATTGCGCGCCAATGACGGAGCCTGTCATCAAAGTGAATGCCAAAACAATGTCGACAGTTTGTGAGTTCACCGCGTGCAAAATGGTGGTGGCGGCCATAATCGCCAGCACCTGCAGCAACGATGTGCCGATAACGATTGAACCGGGCACGCGCAGCAAATAAATCAAGGCGGGCACGAGAATGAAGCCGCCGCCAATGCCCAACAGTGAGCCCAAGAAGCCAATGCACCCGCCAATGAGCATCACGGGGAAAATGGACACATATAGATTGGAGCGCTTAAAGCGCACCCGCAAAGGCAGGCCATGGATCCAATTATGCTTACCTGGTAGTTTGGTTGGCGGTGGATTGCCTTGTTGCCGATGTTTGATAATTGAGCGGACGGCCTCAACCAGCATTAAGCTACCGATCGATCCCAAAAAGATCAAATATCCTAAGGAGATAACGAGATCAAGCTGACCGGCTTCGCGCAACTTTCCAAAAGTCCATACGCCGAGAAATGCACCGCAAATGCCAGACACAATCAAAAAGAGGGCCAGCTTCAAATCGATGCCACCACGCCGCCAGTAAGAGAGCGCGCCAGACGTCGAAGCCGCCACAACTTGACCCCCCGTAACAGAAGCAACAGCAACGGGCGCAGGGATGCCAGAAAAAAATCAGCATGGGCGTCAACAAAAAGCCGCCACCAACACCGAATAGGCCCGATAAAAAGCCCACAGCGCCCCCCAGCCCGATCAACATAAACAGATTGAGCGAAAGTTCGGCTATAGGCAAATAAAGCTGCACGAGACCGCGATCCTAAAAAAATTCCACGCCCCAGATAGGGCTTTGATTTGAGCCCGGTGTAGGCCGCGCTATGACGAGCTGTCAATTGGTATGAACCAAGAATTGGTTCGAATTTTCTAATCGCATGTCAATTTGCGCGAATTATAGCGGCTGGCTGCTCAAAATGGCCATCAAACGCGGGTTGATTTCGCCTACTTCGTTCATGCCCAAAGCTCTCTCAAAGCCGCGTATTGCATCCTGCGTTTTCGGGCCCATTACACCATCAGGCTTGCCGAGGGAAAAACCCAACTTGAGAAGTGCTGTCTGCACACCCCATTACGACTTCTTTCTTGTCGATTGACGGGCCAGGATTGAACTCTGGGTCCCATGTGCCAATCGGCGCGTAATTTGAGCTTAATGAAATTTCTTCAGCTTGCCAATTTGCAATCTGATTTTTCAAATCTTGCATTCGTGCGGCATCGATTGAGCGAGCAACATCATCGCGTGCGCCTTTCGCATCCTGGTCGCCTTGCGCGGCAGCAAGCGAGAACCAGAAATAGGACTGCCCCAAATCTTGCTCAACGCCAAGTCCGCGCGCATACAGCATGCCAAGATTAAACTGACTATCGACTACGCCTTGGTCAGCGGCACGCTTAAACCAAACACCTGCTTTGTCGAAATTCTGGTGATCTCCATTGGCAGAGGCATATAGCGCTGCCAGATTGTGCATCGCCATACGGTTGCCATTTTCGGCGGCGCGCTTGTACCATTCCCTGGCCTGATCCACATTTTGCGGCACGCCAATCCCATGCTCAAACGCGGCAGCAAGACGGTATTGCGCGGGGCATATCCTGCGGCAGCCGCCTGTTCAAACCATTTCGCAGCAGCCCTTGAATCTTTTGGTACGGCTTGACCTTCCATCAAAATGGCGCCCATTTCAAACTGAGCGCGCACATCGCCGCCAGCTGCTGCCATGCGCAATCCTTCAGGGCCAATGTCCTGCGCCATCTCGTCTAGTGTGGAGGTGCCGGGGCTCAGGTGAAACTGACGCTGTGGTCAGGTCCTGATCTGTATTGACGGCCATCGGCGCGACCAACCCAACATTTTGGTTGGCCAAAGCATTCTGATCCGTAAGTGCCGCCAGCTCGCCAACCTCAATTTCTGGCCGTTGGGTCAAGTCGATTTGACGCGGATTGATTGTTTCGTCCAAGGCGGACATGTCGCGTCGGTTGGCTGGGTAAGAGCTGGCGCATCGCCAGCACCTTGACCGTTTGTCTGGCCCGTATTTTGATTAATCAGATTTGCCGTCATCGCGACGATCGCAATAATGGAAGCGCCGAGTAGAATTGGCTGGCGGTGACGGCTTAAGAAGCTCTCTTTTTCTTCTTCTTCTTCTTCGTAATCGGCATCGTCTGGATCGATCGCATCCCGGTGATCGGGTTGTCCGTCGAGAGCGATATTGTGCTCATCGTCAAACGGGCTTTTGGGGCGTTCGATCCGTTCTTCGTCTGCCGGTTCATCTTTTTGCTTTTTGCTAAACGGCATCATAAACCGTTTGCGGCGCTCCTCAGCAGCAACTTCCAATTCTGCAGCATCATCTTTAATGGTGGCGCTAGCAGCCTGTACATGATTTTCGCCAGCATTGAGACGTGGTGGGGTCCACGTCCTCATTTTGTGTATCATCTTTACCCGCTTTGATGCGTGCGAAAGCGCGACCCAACAGACTGGTGGTTTGCTCTTGCGGATCGTTTTTTTGCGACCGCAGCGCTGCGTGCAGCAGCGATAAAGCTTTGGCGCGCCTGGTGCAGTGTTTCGTCCTGCGCCTGCCCGGGTTGTACGTCTTGCGCACTATGATCAGCTGCGGGCTCGAAGTCTGCCGATTTTACGGATGGCGCGGTGGACGCGACTTCGGGCGCCGCTTCGACCTCGTCTTCCAAATCACTTAACGAGCGTGGTGCAGCATCATTGCCAAATCCATCCATATCAAACGCGGAACGCGGTTGCGGCACTTCTTCTGGCTCTTGCGCATGTTCAAGTTCGGTTTCTTCAGCGAATTCTTCGGCAACAGACTCATTCGCCATAGCGTTTGCAGGTGCGGCTTCCGGGCCGCCAAAAACATCGCTTGCAGCGGAATAGTCTTGCGCAGTAGCTGGCTCATCTTGAGATGTCTCTGGTGATGAGGGCGCTTCTTCGAAATCACTTTCTGAAAAACCAAGACCCAAAGAATTGGTGTGCTCGTCGGTTTGCTCTGGTTCATCGAGGCCCAAAGCATCGTCAAATGTTGGTGCGGATTCAATTGTGTTGCTATCGTCAAACGCATAGTTAGGCGCCATTGGTGCCGCTGCTTCTTCGGCATCATCGTCTTGCCACGCAGCAAAATGGTCCGATGCCGATGGGTGCCGGTCTGCCGGCAGGCATAGATTCCGGCATAACCGGCGCGGCCGCTGGCGCAGGTGTGGCATGCAAGCGATCGTCGAGCGCCTCAAGCTGCTCTGCCAACCGCGCTTCAATCGCTTTTAGTCCGTCAAGGTCGAGGGCAGGTGCCTGTGCGCGTGAAGGCTGCTCTGTTGCGCTCCGAAGCGTTTGGATGGCGTCGACGATGCGATCTTCCATGCCCTTCAAGCTTCTGAAAAAACCGTCCTGTGGAGCACTGCGGTCTTGCTGCACGCGATCAATAGAGTCGATGGCGGCGTTTAGCCGATCTTCCATTGCGGTGAGAGCCCCCAAAACATCTTCGTTGTTTTGGGCCTGATTTTGACCTGACGCAGATCCCGCAGCGTCCAGGCTAGAAATAGCGTCGTTTAAGCGCTGCTCAATTGCATGCAATTCACTTAAATCCGGCTGGCTTCCATCGCTTGGCGCCGAAACCAGATTCTCCTGAAGGCCTTCTAACTGGGCTTCAATGGAATCAAACCGAGGTTCAAGCGCGCCCGTCACGTCAGAGCGTACGCCCTGCATTTCACGACGGATATGATCAGCGACACGGGCAGAGTGTTGATCATCCAAAGTTGAAATGCGATGGCTGATTTGCTGCAATTGTGAATAAATCTCGGGCAGTTTTTGCGCTGCAGATTCTTCCTGCAAATGCCCCACGGCACTTGCAATTCCAGCGACTGAGCGTGCGATCGTGTCGAGTTCTTTTGACGGCGCACCTGCTGTGCGTTCAAGCGCATCAAGCCGCTCGTAAAGGTTGTGGATGCCGTTTTCGAGACCATCCAAGTTGATTTCTGGCGGCCGATTGCTCTCGCGAATGTCTTCAAGTTGTGCCATTTGGCGAATTTGAATTTCAGCGAGGCGCTCGGTTGATTTCATCAAATCATCAAGCCGTTGTCCCATTTCGTCGAAAGCCGGGTCGCTATGCCGCCCCAGCACTTCACCTAAGTCACTGATGCGGCGCTCGATTTGGTTAAAATTGGCACTAAATTTTTCTGGATCGCTTTGCAAATTCTGCGTGGCAAGATCGCGCACACTGCGGTGCAAACCTTCCATACCTTGCATGATATCACGCACATATGCTGGCGGATCATTTGGCTTCGCCTGTAGTGATTTTTCTGGCCGCGTTGCTGGGGCATTGTCCTGCCGCGGTGCATCCGGGCGAATTTGTGCCTGCCGCGCGCGTATCTGTGCAACGGCGCGATCCAACTTCGAGCCGATCTCATCGCCTTGATCTTGGCGCATGGATGCAGCCGGGGCGCTTTGCTTGCGGCCCATCCGCGCAACAGCAGACTGGACTTGGCGCAGCGCGTCTTGGCGACGTGGATCAAAATCTTGACTGTCCTCCGAAGGTGTTTCGTGATGCTGCATAAAATGCCGGGCACCATCATCGGTGCCATAGCGGCGCACAGGCTCGTGAATAAACTGGGGCATCATTGTGATGCTGATGCTCAAACTCAGCGATCTGGCCGTGAACCTGATCCAGCAATCCTTCCAACTCACCTTTGAGGGGCATCCCCACTCAGTCGTCCCGGCGGGGGTTCTGCAGGGGGTTGGTTTGTTTTTGCGTAGGGAACCGGCGGTTTGGCATTTTCTATCCATATCGCGTGCAGACAAATCAACACGCATGTTTGAGTTCTCGAACGCCCTTACCATTTAACATCCTTGGTAAAGAAGCTGTTAATTTGCGGCAAAAATCGCCGCAAAATGAGAAAATTCACCGGTTTTTGGTAGATAATTTTGACTTTTGGTGTTCGGATCAACAAGTGTTTGTTAAGGTTTTACCGTCATGCCATAACGGAATTCAGACTCAAACTTCGCCAAAAATAAAGGCAAGATTTGAAGTAAATGGGCCCAAAAATGTCAACTACATCGCGCGAAGACCATACTGATAATCAAAATATTGCAGGTTATATTTATACAATCGGCGATCTGGCGGACTTTTTTGGCATCACCCACCGTGCGCTGCGTTTTTATGAAGACAAGGGCATGCTAAAGCCAAAGCGGATGGGGCAAAAGCGGTTATATTCTAAAAAAAGACCGGACCAAATTGCGCTTGATCCTCAATGGCAAACAGATCGGCATGACGATCCGAGAAATCCAAGATTTTTTGGAAAGCTACGAGCTCCGCGATGGCAATGAACGGCAAATGCGCGAAGCGCTGACAAAAATTCGATCGCAAAGACTGCTGTTAAAACAGCGGCGTGAATCAATTGAAATGAGCTTGGCCGAACTCGAGCGGGTGGAAGAAATCATCGCGGGCATGGTGGATGCTGGGCTGAGTGATGATTAGGCATGGCGATCGCAGATAAATCGCCGATCAGTGACGCGCCGAGCAAAAGCTGACTTGTTTGCGGCCAAAATGTCGGCTAAACCAAATTCATCGGGACCAACCGGACAAGTAAATGGCACAAACGCGCATTATAATCGCCGACGATCATCCGCTGTTTCGCGCAGCATTGCGGCAAACCATTGAAACGCATTTTGGCGACGCCCAAATTGACGAAGCTGGCGACATTGAAGCGCTGACTGGACTTTTGGACAAAGATCGCGATTGCGATCTTGTGCTTTTGGATTTGGCCATGCCCGGCGTGCGCGGCTTTTCGGGCCTATTGCTTGTACGCGCACAATATCCTGACATCCCCGTGATGATTGTCTCGGCCAGCGACGACCAGCAAACCATGTCCCGCTCCATTGATCTGGGGGCCGCAGGCTTTTTGCCAAAATCCACCAATGCAGATGCCATTCAATCTTCAATGAAAACTGTGTTGGATGGCGGCATCTGGGTGCCGGATGGCTTCACGTTTGATGATGCTCACGCTGAAATCGCTGAATACACCAAACGGCTTTCCACGCTCACACCGCAGCAAGTGCGCGTGTTGATGATGCTTTCTGATGGGTTGATGAACAAGCAAATCGCTTATGAATTGAGCGTTTCGGAAGCCACGGTTAAGGCCCCACGTCTCCGCGATTTTGCAAAAGCTAAATGTAGACAGCCGCACTCAAGCCGTGATTGTCGCCTCCAAGCTCGAGCAAGGGCAAATCGAGGCCGTCGCCGGGGCTTAGCTTTTGCTGCCCAACAGTGCCAAAAAGCTTTGCGCACCTTGGTGACTAAAGGTCACGACCCGCGAATTTGGTTCACGTTTTGCCCATTTGCGCGCATAGACTTGGTCGAGCAGGGCTTTGCCCAATGCGCCCGCCAAGTGATTTTTGCGTGCACTCCAGTCTAGGCATTGGCGGCACAAGGCCCGGCGCTCTGATCGAAGAGCGGCCAGATCGATGCCAAATTGGCTCAAAAATTGCCCGCCAGCTTTTGTCACATCCAATGCTTCGCCGTTTTCCAGCAAATAGCCATTTGTGATCACCGCGTCATAAAGTTGGATGCCCATGTCGCCCGCCAGATGGTCATAACACATGCGGGCATGGCGAAGCGCTGGGTCGCGCGGGCCGGTGCGGGTGCGCAAGTGCCCCTTGGTTGCCGCCAAATGCATCAGGCTTTCAAGCACATTGGCGACACTGTCGTCGCGCAGCGAATAATAACGATGGCGCCCCTGTTTCCGCATGCGCACCAACCACCTTCTGTCAGTTTCGCCATGTGGCTGCTGGTCGTTTGCAAGGTCACGCCTGCCTCTTGCGCCAACTCGGTGGCGGTCAACGCTTTGCCGCTCATCAGCGCCGACAATATATTTGAGCGCGCCGGGTCGCCAATCAATTGGCCAATTCTTGAAATATCGGGTCCGTCTTTCATAGTTCGATCATAACCGAAGCATTGATGTTGTTCAATGTTGTAGGTGTGCAAAACCAAAGTGAAAGAGAGCGACAATGATTACATGTTTTATTCAATACCAGATCGACCCGACCAAAAAAGCACAATTTGAACAATATGCGCGCAATTGGGGGCAAGCAATTCCACGGTGTGGCGCCGATTTGATCGGTTATTTCTCCCCGCACGAAGGGTCTTCAACACTCGCCTATGGCGTCTATTCAATCGAAAGCCTGGCCGCCTACGAGCAATATCGCGCGCACCTTGCGGCTGATCCTTTGGGGCAAGAGAACTATCAATTCGCACAACAGGAAAGATTCATTCTGAAAGAAAACCGGACCTTTTTGAAGCTGGCCTCGGAGAATTTTCCAAAATGATTGCTGTGATTTTTGAAGTGCAACCTGATGCGGGCCAAGCCCCATCGCTATTTCGAGATTGCGGCGGCGTTGAAATCTGAATTGCTCGACATTGATGGATTTATCGGCGTTGAACGATTTGAGAGTGTGAGCGAGAAAGGGAAATATCTATCCCTTTCCTTCTTCCGCGACGAGGCGGCAGCGGCAAACTGGAGAGCCCATATGAGCCATCGCAAAGCCCAAACTGAGGGCCGTGAAACTGTATTTGCGCACTATCGTATTCGCGTTGCCGAAGTGGTTCGCGATTATAGCATGACAGATCGGGCGCAAGCGCCCCGCACCAATGCTCACAAAATGATGGCCAAATAGATCGTGCCAAAAACCCCCGGCGCCAAAATCAGAAATTGGGACAAGGGATTGTTAAACCGATATTCTTTGTGGTTGCGAAAAAACCAATGGGCGCCGATGTGCGCGATAGCAAAAATGGCAAACCAGAACTTTGCCGCGTGCATGACATCCGGGGTGCTGAGAAAAAACAGCCAGTTCAACAGCATGAATAGCGGCACATGCAGGGCCGTGAAAACTCGAAAGCCAAGCTGGTCTGGCAGCAAATTGGTGCCGGGAAAAATGCGCCATTCCTTTTGTTGAATGGCGTCCAATTCGTGACCAATGACCAGCGCGTAGCAGGTCAGAAAAATCCACTCGACCATGCTGTTTTCCCTCTAGGTTAGCCGAGACATAAGTGCTCTTAAGGCTGCAGGTTTGAGTGGTTTGGGCAACAGGGAAACATTGCGCTCCTCGGCCAGATTTTGTACTTGGGCGCTGCGGTCTGCCGTGATCAGCACTGCCGGCAGATGGCCGCCCACATTTTGCCGCAGCCATTGGATTGCATCCAGCCCAGAAGACTGGTCAAGGTGATAATCCATCAAACAATTTCAGGAACCCAGCCTCCAAGAGGTCGTTTTGAGATATCTCTTTTAGCGAGCGCGCAACACGGACATCGCATCCCCAGCCTTTCAGCAGATCTTGCATCGCATTGAGAATGTCACGTTCATTATCAACGCACAAAACCTGCTTTCCGGTGAGTGAGCTATTGGGCTGTGTCGTCGCAATGCTAGGTGTCGATGGGGCAGGGGCCTCCGCCGACGGCGGCAAATAGATCGAAAAGCGCGACCCACGACCGGGCACACTATCCACCTCTACATCGAGATTAAGCGCCTGCCCGAAACGTTGCACAATCGATAGGCCCAACCCCAGCCCCTGGGCAATGCGCGCGCCCGGCTCAAGGCGGGGAAAATTCGGTGAAAATAAGCGAATGCTGATCTTTGTCGATGCCAATGCCATTGTCGATAACATCCAAGCGAATGCGATTGCCACGCTTGCGACACCCCACCAAAACCGCACCGCCTTCGGCGGTATATTTAATGGCGTTCGACACCAAATTTTGTAACACCCGCGCAACCATGCGCCGGTCGGTGCTGACCAAGGCATCAGCGCCTACGAGCCGTAAATTGATGTTTTTTTGCGGTGGCCGCCGGCTCAAACTCAACCTTCACCTTTTTGAGTAATTCACGCAGGGAAAAGATGGAAAATGCAGGCTTGATGGCGCCGCTATCCACCCGTGAAATATCGAGCAAGGCGGACATGATTTCTTCAACCGCGACGAGCGAGTCATCCACATTGGCGGCCAGTCGAGCCAAATCTGTGCCATGGGCGCGCTCAACCATGGTCGAGGTGTAAAGCCGCGCCGCATTGAGCGGCTGTAAGAGATCGTGGCTGGCCGCGGCCAAAAAGCGGGTTTTGTCCAAATTAGCGGCGTCGGCTTTTGCCCGCGCGCGCTCCAACTCATTGTTCAAATGCGTCAGAGCCTTGGTGCGCTCCTGCACGCGCTTTTCCAACGATTGATTGACCTGCGCCAACGCCCGCTCTGCCGAAACCCGTGCTGAAATGTCATTATAGCTGATCACCAGCCCCTCATTGGGCAAACGATTGGTGCGGACCTCTAAGAATTGACCGTTCGGCCCAGACCGCTCGAGCAAGCCCGATGTGTTTTGCTCAATTTCATCGAGGCGGCTTTGGGGTAAGCTCGTCAATGTCACCTTCGCCAAAGTCGCCGCGGGTCGCCAAGTGCCGAACAATGTCTGCAAGCGCCGTACCAACATCGCAAAGGGCCGACGGCAAATCCAATATGGTTTGAAATTGATCGTTGGAGACATCGAGTTGGCGATTTTGGTTGAAGACCGCAATGCCTTGCCCCAAATGCTCCACCGCCAAACGCAAAGCCGTTTCATCACATTGGTGATTCTTGCGATCTGCCATATCCACTCCAAAAAACCGTTCCGTCAATCTATAGCCAAATCAAACCGAAGGCAAAGCCTCAGCCAAATTAAGCACTTATTGCAATACATTCGGTTGGCTTGCACACAATCAAAGGTTGTGTTACAAGTATAGGAAAATAAACCTATAGACAGGAATAATAGGCATATAAGTACATATACCTATGAATATGTACCTAGGTACTCGGCCAAACTGGCCATCATTTTTCGCGCAAGTATAATTACGCACATGTCAATGTTCCATATTTTAAAGCATTGAATTCATACTTAAATTACAATTGGAGTGCCACATGACCCTTCCGAAATTAACTCCGTTCCAACAAGTATTTTTTCCTATTGGTCTAGCACAATGACCGCAAGTATTTATTATCACAACGCATTTAACCGCGATTTGCTCGTCAAAATCGTAGACGCTGATCAGGCCACTTGCGAAGCACTGGGGGTCCTGTTTCGCCTTGAAGGCTTTCAAACCAGCCATTCAACCAGTATCGCAGAGTTTCTAGGTTCGATTGAGCGCAAAGTGCCAGATGTGGTGATCATCAACATGACTGTGGGGGAACGAGGATGCCTTGCCGACCGTGACGCGATTTAAAAATATGCGCACGGGTGCCCCCATCTTTATGCTCGCCGAATCTCAAAATATAGGCAGTGCGGTTGGTGCCATGAAGGCTGGCGCTGCTGATGTGATCACCAAGCCGATTGATACAGAATATTTGGTCCGTTCGGTGCGCCAGGCCTTGCAGCGCAATGTGCATATTGGCGCTGTTCAATCCGGGTCCCACCGTCCCGTCGAGGTTCGCGGGTTCAGCCAGCTTACCCCCCGCGAGCGCGAGGTGCTGCAATTGATCACCAATGGCCAATCCAACAAGGAAGCTGGGCGCGAATTGGGGTATTTCCCCCGCGCACCATTGAAGTGCACCGCGCCCGCGTGATGGAAAAGCTGGGCGCCCGCAATACCGCCGATCTGGTGCGCATCGTATTGACCAGTTGAAACCTAACATCCCCTTCAACTGAGCATAACTGGCGGCCCAATGGGCCGCCTTTTTTTTCTTGCGCTATGTCGCAGCAGATTTTAGGCTCAAAAAGTGGGACGACCCACCAGTGAACCCCCAAAATCAGGACGACCTGAAAATTGTGCCATGCGCGGAGGGAATATGTCCGAAAATCCATCAACAGGCGAACTCAACTTGAACAGGCTGCTGGCGGAAATGACGCCCATACTGGATGATGAAATTTGGGTATTTCTTACCCTGAAGTCGCCGGAACCGGGTCTCGACCATAAGGCGTTGATGCGCTTTGAAGAAGACGAGGGCACCACCTATATCGTCAAAGAAGACGATGCCAGCGGCCATGATCTTGCATTCCGTTGCCAGCGTATAACTTTGCAAATTCATTCGTCGCTGGAAGCTGTGGGCTTCTTGGATGCCATCTCCACGGCGTTAACGCTGCACGGGATCAGCTCGAATGTGGTTTCGGCGTTCTATCACGACCATTTGTTTGTGCCGGTCGAAAAAGCGGCACAAACCATGTCGGTGCTGAAAGCGCTAAGTGAGTCTGTAAAGAACTAGCCGCCAATTGTTGGCAATACCAGATCACCAGAGTTCAGGGCCTGGGCAGTGAGTTGCGACGTATCAATATTTTTTGGCAGACTCAATTGGTCCCAAACCTGCAACAAGGAATCGCGTAGCTCAAAAATCATTTCATCATTGTGCAGTGGCGTCGGCGTAATCCGCAAACGTTCAGTGTCTTTTGGCACAGTGGGATAATTGATCGGCTGAATGTAGATATTGTGCTTTTCGAGCAGCATATCGCTGGCCGCTTTGCAGCCCCGTGCTTCGCCCACAATGATCGGCACAATGTGCGTTTCAGTTGGCATCACCGGCAGGCCCGCAGCGCTCAAAATCTCTTTCGTGCGTTGAGCTTGTCGCTGTTGCCCCTTCACGCTCGACACTTGATTGCTTCAAATGATCAATCGAGGCGCGCGCCGCGGCACAAAGCGCAGGCGGCAAAGCTGTGGTGAAGATAAATTCAGAGGCGTAAGAGCGAACAGCGTCAACAATTGGCTGGCTGGCGGTGATATAGCCGCCCATAACGCCAAAAGCCTTGGCCATGGTGCCTTCAATAATGTCGATGCGATCCATCAAGCCTTCGCGTTCGCAAATGCCTGCGCCGCGTGGGCCATACATGCCAACCGCGTGCACTTCATCAATATAGGTGAGGGCATTGAACTCTTCGGCCAGATCGGCGATTTCAGCGATTGGCGCGACATCACCATCCATGGAATAAACTGATTCGAAGACGATCAGTTTGGGGCGATCTTTGCCAGCCGCGGTCAACAATTCGCGCAAATGCGCCATATCATTGTGGCGGAAAATCTTTTTCTCAACACCAGATTGGCGCACGCCCGCAATCATTGAGGCATGGTTCAATTGGTCAGACAGCACCAAGCAATTCGGAATCAGCCGCGCAATTGTCGAAATGGCGGCCTCGTTTGACACAAAGCCAGACGTGAACACCAAAGACGCTTCCTTTTTGTGCAAATCGGCGAGCGAACGCTCAAGCTCAACCAACGGGCGGTTGGTGCCAGAAATATTGCGGGTGCCGCCAGCGCCAGCGCCAAGCTTGCCAGCAGTTTCCTGCATCGCTGTGATCACTTTGTCATTCTGGCCATGCCCCAAATAGTCATTTGAGCACCAGATCGTAATCTCGCGCGCATTGTCCGCCGCGTCACGGAACACAGCGCGTGGGAATTTTCCAGCAACTCGCTCCAGATCAGCAAAAACACGATAGCGCTTTTCGCGACGTAATGTGTCGATGGCGTCTTCAAAAAGTCCGCGATAATCCATCAACTCGTCCCCCCCTATATTTCATGCCCGTGTTGGCCATAAACCACATGGTCAACTTAGTCGCAAATTATCATGCATACGATCCGGCAACATGACGCAGGTCAATTGATGAGAATTTTTCGCGACCAATATATGCAATAACGCGAACCCGTTAACGATTGCAATTGAATTTGGTTAAATACCAAGAATTTACGGGCGTTTGTCCATCACATCCGTGTGAAATCGCCTATGTGTCGACCTCTTCTGCCGGCACAAACTCGAGAAGATCGCCGGGCTGGCAGTCCAAAACATCACAAATTTTGGCCAATGTTTCAAAGCGCATACCCTTGCTTTGCCTGTTTTAATCATCGACAGATTCTGTTCGGTTAGCTCCACGCGCTCCGAAAGCGTTTTTAGCCGCATTTTGCGCTTGGCTAACATCACATCTAGATTAACAACAATGGGCATAATTCAGCCTAAACAAACGATTGGTTTTCTTCATACGCAGATTGTCCTGCGGCAAATATATGCGCCACAACCAACATGGCCAAGGCGATAAACAGTGCGGTGAACACCTCGGTGGTCAAGCCGAATACAAATGAAATTTGGTTCGGTATCTGTTGCAATCGCACATAAGTCACCAAAAACACTCCGCCGAACAATTCATAGCAGATCAATGCCAGATTCGCCCAAGCAAAGCGCCTGAAGCCCGAAACTGACTTTTCAGAGAGCCATCGCGCGGCCGCGGCTTCATTGAAAGTTTGTCGGAGGCCAAAGAAACCCACGAGCAACGGGGGTTAAATAGCCGATGGCAAACAGTCCCAACACAGCACGCACCATCGGTGAAAAATCGTCGGCCTGCAGGCTGATCTCTTGATTGCCCCAACAGCGAGAGCTCCAACGAGTTGCCGAAAATCAAAAAAGCGGCCATGGAGATCGGGATAAGTATCGACGCAATCAGAAGAAAAATCGATAAGATGCGGGCCAAAGTTGAAATTGCGCGCGGGGACATAGCATTCTCCTCATACCTTACAATTTCAATTATTACTTTAATTATTCATAGTCAATATTGATCGCCACACAAAAAAATGGCCCATCTTAAATCAAGACGGGCCGGAGGTGAGGAGGGAGGAGAATTATCCGTTCAGGATGAAGAAGCCTGCGTTCAGCGCGGTGGCGAACCCAATCCAAGCCATGTATGGCGCGGCCAACCAAAAGCTGATCCGGTCGCGATTCCACAACAAGGCCATGGTGATCAGCACCGTCACGTCGAGCGCTGAAATATAGATCAAGGCGACGCCGAGATTTTGCGCCCCAAAAAAGCTCGGGGTCCAAATCGTGTTCAGCGCGAATTGAAGTGTCCACAACGCGATCAATATTGGCTTGATGTCCGTTTGTGGCGCCATCACGATCCGGTAGCCGATGGTGGCGATGAAGATATATAGGATGGTCCACACTGGTCCGAACAGCCAAGCAGGTGGTGCAAAAAACGGCTGTTCCAGAGCAAAGTAGTAGGACTGAATTTCCCACATCACAGCGCTGCTGGCGGCGACAATCGTTGCCGCGTAGAAAATTGCCCAAATAAGTATTTTTCTTGCCATTTTAAACTCCGTATTCTTTAAAGTAACGATCTCAATCAGCAACTGGATCAAATAGCTATTTGATCATGGCCTTCGCAGGCAAGTTGCACTTAACCACCCCGACGATACCACCTTTCTGAATTGGACCAAGCCCCCATGAGCAAAGCGCTGAAACAGCTGAATCTGAGATTGGCGGAACGGCTTGAGCCTTACTATTATAAAATTGTTGGCGGTGTTGAACGCCAGCAGGCCAGAAAGAGTATCAAGGAACTTGACCCGTTTATTGTTGGTATTACTGGAAGCTGCGGCAAATCAACAGCAACAAAGATTATTTCTGAAATGCTGGCGCATGGATATGACGAACCCGTGCACAGTGGCGTGGGGAATAACACAAAGCGTTGGGTTTACCGCGCACTACGCAAGCTGAAGGCCCCCCAACAGACATTGGTTCAAGAAATTTCCGGCGGCGAACCTGGTTACCTGGACTATCTCGTCAACGACGTTCCGCTTGATATTGCCGTGCTAACGACAATCGGGGCGGACCATATATCGGCGTTTCGCACGCAGGCGGCGATATTGGCAGAAAAATCAAAGCTGCTAGATGCTTTGAAGCCTGGCGGTGTCGCGTGCTTGAATCTTGATGATGCACATCTGGCACATTTGGCGCGCGAAAATGTCAGAGATCTTAATATCGTAACCTACGGGGAAGCAAGTGACGCTACATTGCGGGCTGAGATTATTTCCGCAGATTGGCAAGCCGGTTTGTGCTTCATCCTCCATGTTGAAGACGCGACTTACACGGTTAAAACAAAATTTGTGGGCACGTTGCTTCTTACAAGCGTTCTGGCTGCGCTAGCGGTAATTCACGCAAAAGGTTTGCCGCTGGAGCCGGCTATTTCAGCGCTGGCGAATATTGAACCGATGAAGAATCATATGAGCGTGCACAAAACGGCGACAGGCCAAACCTATTTGATGGATGCATTTAAGGCGCCATATTGGGCCACCAAATTATTTGCCGCAGATGCCGCCACGATAAAGAGTGGTGAAATGGTTGTGGTGCTTGGACAAATCTCAGACACCGGCAACACCGGTTCACGTGCCTATCGGCAGGTCATTCGCGAACTGGCACCGCATTGTAAAATGATTATTGGCGTCGACGGCGCTTTCCGCAGTGCCGAAAAACTCAAAGGCAAGCTCGGCAATTGTGAAATTGTTGCGAGCAACGATATTAAAGAAATCCATAAGTTGATCGGTGCTCAAGGCGACGCGCTGATTGTCGTGAAGTCGGGTCGTCGAAGTAAATTGTGGCGACTCTACGAAATGACATGCGCGCCAATCGATTGTGAAATCATGCCTTGCGGCTTGGAAACCGGATGTCCCTATTGTCCCAGCCTTAGGCTCCAAAAATAACCATCAAAATTTGTGACAAAGACATTCAAAATCATCATGAAATTGGCCTATTTGATTAATGACACTGATGAGTCGACGCGCTAGCCTGCTTACAAAACAATGCAATATGCGGCGCGGTGAAACGCGGCAGGTAGGGGATGGAATGTCGTTCGAAAAAGTTCTGAATAAAAAAAGCATTTATTAATGGCCAATGGGTCGACGCGCAGTCGGGCGATGTTTTTGCGGTGACCGATCCGGCCACAGGCGAAATGATTGCTGAAATTGCAGACTGCAATGCCGATGACGCCCCAAAGCGCTGTCGCCGCGGCCAAAGCTGCATTTCGGCCATGGGCCAACAAAACCGCGAAAGAGCGCTGCCAGATCATGCGCAGATGGTTCGATATTGTCATGGCGCACGATGAAGAGTTGGCGTCGTTGCTCTCCACCGAACAAGGCAAACCCCCCCTTCGCTGAAGCCTTGGGCGAAATCCGCTATGGCGCGGCCTATATTGAATGGTTTGCAGAAGAGGCACGCCGCACTTATGGAGATATCGTCCCGAGCCACAAAGCAGACGCACGCATATTAATCATGAAGCAGCCCGTGGGCGTCGTGGCTGCGATTACACCATGGAACTTTCCAAACGCGATGATTGCGCGCAA
>LLEO01000086.1_pt1 | contig 16940 bp, 19 predicted proteins | sample 595861 | NCBI WGS metagenome assembly LLEO01 (sample SAMN02919315, study PRJNA255460) | bioreactor metagenome | biome: chemostat; feature: culture 2012_25.1; material: sediment; isolation source: day35 25degC chemostat 2012 inoculated with Wadden Sea sediment taken from... | place: Germany: Bremen ... | reverse complement strand
CTTCCTTCGGTGAGGCGTGGAATAAGAAATACGGGCGCGGGCTGCAAGGGGAAAAGCACGATTTCCCCGGTTTTTTTTAACCTTGGACCGGGATCAGCGAGGGGCATCTCAGCACACACAAAGAATTGACCTAAAAATCGCCTGATTCTTACTTATATTAGAATTGTGAATGAGTGTGGGGCTCAGAATCATCCTGGGGAGGGTGGGTTTTGGAATTAAGTGCTTGCAACTATCAAAAAGTGGTCACCGAGCGTGAGCGCCATGAAGCGCTGTCGCTGAAACAGTGTGAATGCTGTGGTGTGACGTCTGTAGAACTTGCTGCCCGTGGCGAAAGCTTGAGGTGTGTGGAGACGAATATATGGCCCGATTGGGGGGCGGTGGGCGCGTCCTGACGCCCGTCGCCTTGTGCCCAACCTGTCACGAGGCCAATCACCGGGACGCGCACAACCATCACAATCATTGCCAGATCAAGGCACGGCAAAGTCGCGAAAGTGCATTCTAGGCGGATGCTAGATTTTTGGGCGATGAGCTACGGAACGAAAAACGGCCGCCCGATGGGCGGCCGTTTTCATATTCTTAATGGTGTCTGCTATTCCAGCTCGATCAGCAGGTCTTTCGCGTCGATCTGACCGCCTGCCTGAACGTGCAGGGCGGTGACCACTGCGTCGCGTTCGGCGTGGATGCCAGTTTCCATTTTCATGGCTTCGATGGTCAGAAGCAGATCGCCTTCTTTCACCTGCTGCCCTGAAGCCACGGCGACCGAGGCGACGACGCCCGGCATCGGGGCACCTATGTGGTTGTGATTGCCATCCTCGGCCTTCGGGCGGGCCTGGGTCGACGACTTCACCAGACGGTTCGGCACGCGGATTGTGCGCGGCTGACCGTTCAGTTCGAAGAAGACCTTCACTTCGCCGTTCTCGTCGGTTTCACCCAAAGCTTGCAGGCGGATTTCCAGCGTTTTGCCCGGATCAATCTCGACCGAGACCTCTTCCCCGGGCTCCATGCCGTAGAAGAAGGTCTTGGTCGGCAGGGTGCGCACCGGGCCGTACTGGCGGTGGCGGCCCATGTAGTCCAGGAAGACCTTGGGATACATCAAGTAGCCGTTCAGATCCTCGTCATCGACTTTGAAGCCTTCCAGCTCTTTCGACAGCTCGGCGCGTTTGGCCTCAAGGTCGACTGGTTCCAGATGCTTGCCGGGGCGTTCCACATTTGGTTTCTCGTCCTTCAGCACCTTCTTGATGATGCCTTCGGGGAAGCCACCGGGCGGTTGGCCCAGATTGCCGCGCATCATGTCGACCACCGAATCCGGGAAGGCCACGTCGGCTTTGGGATCTTCGACTTCGTCACGGGTCAGGCCCTGGCTGACCATCATCAGCGCCATGTCGCCCACAACCTTCGACGACGGCGTTACCTTCACGATGTCGCCAAACATCTGGTTCACGTCGGCATAGCTTTGCGCCACGTCCGGCCATTTTTCTTCCAGCCCAAGCGAACGCGCCTGCGCCTTCAGGTTGGTGAACTGCCCGCCGGGCATTTCGTGCAGGTATACCTCGGAAGCAGGCGCCTCGAGCCCACTCTCAAAGGCAGCATACTGGTGGCGCACGCCTTCCCAATAGTTCGAGATCTCGCGGATTGCACCAATGTCCAGACCCGTGTCGCGATCGGTATTGCGAAGCGCCTCGACCACCGAGCCCAAACAGGCTTGCGATGTCCCACCCGAGAACGCGTCCATGGCCGCATCAACAGCATCCACACCCGCGTCGGCCGCGGCCAGAATGGTCGCACCTGCAATGCCCGAGGTGTCGTGCGTATGGAAATGGATTGGCAGCCCGACCTCTTCCTTCAGCGCTTTGATCAGTACGCGTGCAGCAGCGGGTTTCAGCAGTCCGGCCATGTCTTTCAGGCCCAGAACGTGGGCGCCAGCGGCCTCGAGTTCCTTGGCCATGCCGACGTAGTATTTCAGGTCATATTTCGAACGATCCGGGTTCAGGATGTCGCCGGTATAGCAGACTGTGCCTTCGCAGACCTTGCCCGCGTCGACGACAGCGTCCATCGCGACACGCATGTTTTCCACCCAGTTGAGCGAATCGAACACGCGGAACACATCAACGCCGGAAACCGCCGCCTGACGCACGAACTCTTGCACCACATTATCCGGATAGTTGGTGTAGCCCACCCCGTTCGAGGCCCGCAGCAGCATTTGCGTCATCACATTTGGCAACGCGTTGCGCAGGTCACGCAGGCGCTGCCACGGGCATTCCTGCAAGAAGCGGTACGCCACATCGAAGGTTGCACCGCCCCAGCATTCAACACTGAACAGGCTGGGCAGGTTCGCCGCATAGGCAGGCGCCACCTTGATCATATCGATGGAGCGCATCCGAGTTGCCAAAAGCGACTGGTGCCCGTCCCGCATCGTGGTGTCGGTGATCAGAAGATGCTTCTGCGCCTTCATCCAATCCGCGACGGCCTGCGGGCCTTCGGCCTCAAGCAGTGTGCGGGTGCCAGCAGCCGGATCTGCGCGTAGGGCAGGGGGCCTTGGTGTTTTCAGATCAGCGTGCGGGGCGGGGCGATCAGCCGTTTCCGGATGCCCGTTCACAGTGATATCCGCGATGTAGGTCAGAACCTTGGTGCCCCGGTCACGACGTTTCGAGAACTTGAACAGCTCGGGCGTCTCGTCGATGAACTTGGTGGTGTACTGATTGTTCAGGAAGGTCGGGTGCTTTAGCAGGTTCTCGACGAAGGCAATGTTGGTGGATACGCCACGCACGCGGAATTCGCGCAGGGCGCGGTCCATGCGGGCAATCGCCTTCTCAGGCGTCTGCGCCCAGGCAGTCACCTTGGTTAGCAGCGAATCGTAGTAGCGCGTGATGACACCGCCCGCATAAGCCGTGCCGCCATCCAGACGGATGCCCATGCCGGTGGCCGAGCGATAGGCCGTGATGCGGCCGTAATCCGGGATGAAGTTGTTCTGCGGGTCTTCCGTGGTCACGCGGGTTTGCAACGCGTGGCCGTTCAGGCGGATGTCGTATTGGCTGGCCTTACCGGTGGCCTCGGCCAGCGACTTGCCTCGGCAATCAGGATCTGCGCCTGCACGATGTCGATGCCGGTGACTTCCTCGGTCACGGTGTGCTCGACCTGCACGCGGGGGTTTACCTCGATGAAGTAGAACTTGCCTGATTCCATATCCATCAGGAACTCGACCGTGCCCGCGCATTCATAGTTCACGTGGTTACAGATCTTGCGGCCAAGTTCGCAGAGTTCCTCGCGCTGGGCTTCCGACAGATACGGTGCGGGCGCGCGTTCAACAACTTTTTGATTGCGGCGCTGGACCGAGCAATCACGTTCGTAAAGGTGATAGATGTTGCCGTGGCTGTCGCCCAGGATCTGCACCTCGACGTGACGGGCGCGGGTGATCATCTTTTCCAGATAGCCTTCGCCGTTGCCAAAGGCCGCTTCGGCTTCGCGGCGGCCTTCCAAGACTTTCTCTTCAACTTCGTCTTCACTGAAGATCGGGCGCATACCGCGCCCACCGCCGCCCCACGAGGCTTTCAGCATCAAGGGATACCCGACCTCTGCGGCCTCTTTCTTGATCGCAGCCATGTCATCGCCCAACACCTCAGTCGCGGGAATGACGGGCACGCCCGCTTCAATGGCAACCTTGCGGGCCGAGGCCTTGTCGCCAAGTGCGCGCATGGTTTCGGCCTTGGGGCCGATGAAGGTAATGCCGTTGGCAGCACAGGCGTCCACGAAATCCGGGTTCTCGGACAGAAGGCCATAACCGGGGTGGATCGCGTCCGCGCCGCATTCTTTGGCAACCCGGATGATCTCGTCAATCGACAGGTAGGCGGCCACAGGCCCATGCCTTCGCCGATCCGGTAGGCCTCGTCCGCTTTGAAACGGTGCAGACCCAGCTTGTCTTCTTCGGCATAGACCGCAACGGTCTTCTTGCCCATCTCGTTGGCCGCCCGCATCACGCGGATTGCAATCTCGCCGCGGTTAGCGATCAGGATTTTCTGAAAGTCGCGCATCAGTGTTCCCCTTGTCCCGTACGTGGAATTGCAGGAGTCGTAGGGCGTGCCGCATTGCAGCGCAATAGTTTTTGTAACGATTGGGTAAGGTTTAGCGCTAAATTGGTAAAATAATATTACCAAAGGTCACAATTAGCTACGAAGACTTCGTAAGAAGCCCCCCTGCTTGGCGTGTGATGCGCCCTTCCAGCTCAAGATTTACCAGCTCGGGCAAAATCTGTTGCGAGCCCAGACCATGTGACTGGCCAATGTCCCGGATCAACTGATCCTCGGCCAACGGGCACGATCCCAGTCTGGACAGGATCTGACCGTGTAGTTTGGCGGTTTCTGCCAATGTCCTTTTGTCACGAGTTCCGGACTGTTCTGCGGTAGCGGAAGCGTCATTTGCGTGCGATTTCGCGTCAGACGGCGTGACAGTTGTTGCGGGGCCGATGGCCTCAATGACGTCTGCCGCGTTGCGGACCAATGCCGCGCCATCGCGGATTAGCATGTTGCAGCCATAGGCGCGGGCGTCGAACGGGTGCCCCGGAACCGCTAATACATCCCGCCCCTGATCCAGCGCGTTGCGTGCGGTCAGTAGCGACCCGGATTTCGCGGCGGCCTCGACCACCACTACAGCGCGGGCCAGTCCCGAGATCAGCCTGTTGCGGCGCGGAAAGTGCCGCGCTTGTGGCGTCACTCCGGGTGGCATTTCCGAGATACGTAGCCCGTCGCGGGCGATATCTTCGGCCAGATCGGTGTTTTCTTTCGGATAGATCACGTCCACGCCGCCTGCCATGACCGCGATGGTCTTGCCAGATTTTAGCGCCGCTTCGTGGGCCACCGTGTCGATCCCGCGCGCGAGGCCCGAAATGACGGTGAACCCAGCCTCGCCCAATTCCGTTGCCAGTTTGCGGGCCATGCGCGTCCCGATCGATGAGGCATTGCGCGCACCAATTAGCGCGACGGCGGGGCTGTGCAACAGGGCTCGTCGCCCATCGCCCAGAAAAATGGGGGCGGGTCTGATATCTCGGATAACAGCGCTGGATAGGCATCGCTGCCCCAGCAGATCATCTTAGCGCCCGCCATTTGTGCCCGGCGATATTCGTCTTCGGCCACTTTTTCAGGGCAGGGGGCATAGTCCTTCACACCCGCGGCCTTTGCGACCTCGGGCAGCGCGTCCAGAGCGGCCTCGGCCGAGCCATGTTCGCCCAGAAGCCTGAAAAAGGTCGACACCCCGACGCGACGCGAACGCAAAAGACGGATCCACGAGACGGCCTCATCCTCTGTCCTGGGTGAGGGAATGGGGTGAAGAGGTTGGAAAAGGTCCTTGGTCATGCGTGATTCCGTCTTTTGCCGGATCAGCATGCAGGGAAATTGGTTAACGGCGGGTGAATCGCCTTAGAATAAGGTGTCCACCCGCGTTTAGTCTGGGAAAAGGCCAGTTAAGCTGCCGAGCCCCCAACCGTCAGCCCACCGATCAACAGCGACGGCTGCCCCACGCCCACGGGTACAGATTGCCCTGCCTTGCCGCAGGTGCCGACGCCGGGGTCCAGCGCCATGTCATTGCCGATTGCGCGGATTTGTTTCATCGCTTGCGGGCCGTCGCCGATCAGGGGTGGCGCCTTTCACCGGCGCGCCGACTTTGCCGCCTTCAACGCGGTAGGCCTCGGTGCAGCTGAACACGAACTTGCCGTTGGTGATGTCCACCTGACCGCCGCCGAAACCGACGGCATAGATGCCGTCTTTCAGCTCGCCCAATACCTCTTCCGGAGTGGCGTCTCCGCCCTCCATAATGGTGTTGGTCATGCGCGGCATGGGCGCGTGTGCATAGCTTTGGCGGCGTCCGTTGCCTGTGGCGGGTACGCCCCATCAAGCGTGCATTCTGGCGGTCCTGCATATAGCCGACCAGCACGCCGTCTTCGATCAGGGTGGTCCGGCCTGAGGGCGTGCCTTCGTCATCCACGCTGATCGATCCGCGGCGGTCAGGTAGGGTGCCGTCATCCACGACCGTCACGCCTTTGGCCGCCACCTGTTGGCCCACAAGGCCCGAGAAGGCCGAGGTGCCTTTGCGGTTAAAATCACCTTCCAGCCCATGGCCCACGGCCTCGTGCAGCAGGATGCCCGGCCAGCCATTGCCCAGAACCACATCCATCATCCCCGCCGGCGCAGGCACCGCGTCGAGGTTCACCAAGCAATACGCAACGCCTCGCGCGCGGTGCTTTGCCAGTGTTGCGGGTCCATCAAACCAGTTAGTCCCGCACGTCCACCACCACCCGAAGAGCCGCTTTCTCGCCGCCCATCTTTTTCTACGATGACCGACACATTCAGGCGTGTCATGGGGCGCGTGTCCGACACCAACTGGCCATCGGGGGCGCAGGATGTGCACCTCTTGCAGGCTAGCCGCGATGGTCGCCGAGACTTGCACCACCCGTGAATCGAGGTCGCGGGTAAACGCATCAATCTCGCGCAGGGGTTTCGACCTTCAGGCCAAAGCCCGCATCTGCCATCGGGTCAGCATCTGTATAGAGCTTTCGGTTGGTGCGGGCAGGGGGCATCGGACCATGTGCCGCCGCCATCGCCCACGGCCAATGTCACGGTCGAGGCCGCACGTTTCAACGCCGCCTCGCTGATCTCGGTCGAATGGGCGTAGCCGGTGGTTTCGCCGTTCACAGCGCGCAGACCGAACCCCTCGGACGCATCATAGCTGGCATTGCGCAGGCGTCCGTCATCGAACACCAGCGCCTCGGACCGCATCCGCTCGAGAAAAAGCTCGCCATCATCAGCACCATGGGTGGTTTGGGCCAGAATCTTCTGTGCCTCATCCTGAGCGATCAGGGTCTCGAACGGGCGAAAGGGGGAGGTGTCGGTCATGAGGGGCCTTTAGTTTGCGCTAAACGCGACGTTGTTCGTTAACTTGCGAAGGTTTTTCCTTGTTCCCAGCTTTCTAATATGGTTTCACACCAATGAGAAACAAGGGATTCCCGTGCCCGTGCGCGGGAGAGGCATGAGCGCGCTGCAGCCTGAACCGGAAATCACCGGTGCCGGGCCGCGCCGCACAGGGAAGAGAAAGACGATTATGATGCGTTTCAGCAGCCTTTTCGCCACTGCAACAGCAATGATGACGGCGGGTGTCGCCACAGCTCAGGAAAATCTTGAGGTGATCGGTAAACCGGTACAAGGCGGCACAGGCTTCCAGCCTGCCGTGACCAGCGTTGCCGAAGCGGCCCAAGGGCTTGATGCAATGATCAATGTGATCATCTTCGGGATTACGATCTTCGTAACTGCTTTGCTGGCCTACGTTATCGTGCGCCACAACCGTCGCGCCAATCCCGAGCCCGCGACCTTCTCGCACCACACGCCAATTGAAATCGCATGGACCCTGATCCCCGTCGTGATCTTGGTCTTCATCGGGGCCTTCTCGCTGCCGGTTTTGTTCCAGCAGCAGGTCATTCCCAAGGGTGACGTTGTGATCAAGGTCACTGGTTATCAGTGGTACTGGGGCTATGAGTATCCTGAGCACGAATTCGGTTTCGACAGCTTCCTCTTGGATAAATCGGCCCTGGAAGAGCACGGCTATGACAAGAGCGACTACCTGCTGGCCACCGACACCGCTGTCGTCGTGCCCACCGGCAAAAAAGTCGTGATGCAGGTAACTGCCGCTGACGTGATCCACTCGTGGACCATCCCGGCCTTCGGTGTGAAGCAGGACGCTGTTCCCGGTCGTCTGGCCGAGCTGTGGTTCGAAGTCGAGCCCGGCAAGGAAGGCATCTATTTCGGCCAGTGTTCAGAGCTGTGCGGCAAAGACCACGCCTATATGCCGATCACTGTGAAAGCCGTGACCGAAGCTGAATACGAAGCTTGGCTGAAAGGCGCGATCGAAGAATACGCAGGCGACGTGACCACGATGCCCGCAATTCAGGTTGCCTCGGCCAACTGATCAGACGGAAGGGGGGCAACCCCTTCCCACAGGCCGCCCTTCCGGGGGCGGTTTCTTGCAAATATGACCCTAGCCAGAGCGCCAAAACACAATGACTGACGCCAGCATCCAATCCACCAAGACCGATACCGGCGAAGCCGGATTTGGCGACTATTTCGCGCTGTTGAAGCCGCGCGTCATGTCGCTGGTGGTGTTTACCGCCCTTGTTGGACTGCTGGTCGCGCCGGTTGGCGTTAACCCGGTGGTCGGCCTGGCCTCGATCCTGTTCATCGCCGTGGGCGGAGGTGCCTCGGGCGCCCTGAACATGTGGTGGGACGCTGACATCGACCGCAAGATGAAGCGCACCCTGACCGTCCGATCCCGTCGGGCAAGGTCGAGGAAGGCGAGGCATTTGCCATCGGCATCACCCTGTCGGTCATGGCCGTCGTGATGCTGGGACTGGCTGCCAACCTGATGGCTGCAGCACTGTTGGCCTTCACCATCTTTTTCTATGTCGTGATCTACACAATGTGGCTGAAGCGTTGGACCCCGCAGAACATCGTGATCGGTGGCGCGGCGGGCGCGTTCCCTCCGATGATCGGCTGGGCAGTTGCCACGGGTGGGATCTCGATCGAAAGCGTTCTGATGTTCGCTTTGACCTTCGCGTGGACGCCGCCCCATTTCTGGGCGCTGGCCCTGTTCACCAAAGGTGATTATGCCAATGCAGGCGTGCCGATGCTGACCGTGACACACGGTCGAAAAACCACCCGCAACCATATCCTTGGTTACACATTTGCACTAGCCGCTGTTGCCATCGCGCTGGGCCTGACTTCGGTAGGTGGCCCCACTTATATGGTGATCGCGCTGGTTCTGAACGCCATGTTCATCAAAGGTGCGTGGGACGTGTTCCGCCGCACCGACGCGGACAGCGAAGCTGACAGCCACAAGGCCGAACGCGGCCTGTTCAAGCTGTCGCTGGCCTATCTGTTCCTGCACTATGGTGCGCTGCTGGTCGAAGCCTCGCTGAAACCCTTCGGGCTGGGGGCTGGGCTGATGGCGATCAAGGCAGAACATGAAATGCACAAACGCCGGTTAAGCCGCAATGTCGGCCTGGGCATCGTGTTGGTGGGTTTTGTTGCCCTTGTCTATGGCCTGACCGTGGCCAAAGTGAGCGAGCTTTATCAGCCGGAAGCTTCGTCGGAGGCCAACCAATGAGCCTTTCGCAGCACCAGATGACGGCAGCCAAGATGGTCGGCGTTGTGGTCCTGATGGGATCGCTTAGTTGGGCCTCGGTTCCGTTCTATGACTGGTTCTGCCGGGTTACAGGCTTTGGCGGCGTCACCGGCGTGGCCGAGAAAGCATCCGATGTGGTGCTGGACCGCAAGGTGCTGGTCCGCTTTGACGCCTCGAAAGAGCGCGGCATGCCGTGGGAGTTCAAGCCCGTCCAGCGCGAAATGGAGATCCGTCTGGGTGAAACTGGCCTTGCTTTCTACGAGGCCTACAACCCAACGGACCGCCCGGTGGCCGGCACCGCCAGCTACAACGTGGCGCCCTTCGCCGCGGGGGGCTTTTTCACAAAGATCGACTGCTTCTGCTTCGAACAGCAGGTGCTGCAACCCGGAGAACGCGTGACCATGCCGGTCACCTTCTACGTGGACCCCGAAATTATCGCGGACGATGAAGGCAAATACGTGAATGCGATCACGTTGTCCTACACGTTCCACGAAACCGAATTGCCGGAAGAGGTCGCTTCGCTTGAAGCACCCCAGATGGTTGTGCAAAACTGACGCCAGAAGAACAGGGACTAGACGCTTATGGCACACGCAAAAAAATCACGATTTTCACATTCTGCCGCCCTCGGTAAACCCCTTCCTGGGTGCCGTGGCCGGCTTCGTCATGCTGTTTGGCGCTGTCCAGTGGATGGCCAATGGAACACCTTGGTTGTTCTTCGCCGGTCTGGCTGGCGTTCTCTATGTCATGTTCGCCTGGTGGTCGGACGTTGTGCATGAAGGTCAAACCGGTGACCACACCTCGGTTGTCAAAATCGGCCTGCGCTATGGCGTGATCCTGTTCATCATGTCCGAAGTCATGTTCTTCGTTGCGTGGTTCTGGAGCTTCTTCAAGCACGCCATGTACCCGATGACCGAGGGTTCGCCTAAGATCGACGGCGTATGGCCGCCGGTTGGCATTGAAACCTTCGACCCCTGGCACCTGCCGCTGATCAACACCCTGATCCTGCTGTTGTCGGGCTGTGCCGTAACCTGGGCACACCACGCGATTGCCCATGAAAACAACCGTAAAGATCTGGTTTGGGGTCTGGCTCTGGCCGTGATTCTGGGTGTGATCTTCACCATCTTCCAGGCGTATGAATACAGCCACGCTGCCTTTGACTTCGCAGGCAACATCTATGGCGTGAACTTCTTCATGGCCACTGGCTTCCACGGCTTCCACGTGATTGTCGGCACCATCTTCCTGTTCATCTGCCTGATGCGCGCGATCAAGGGTCACTTCACTCCGGAAAGCCACGTCGGGTTCGAGGCCGCCGCTTGGTACTGGCACTTCGTTGACGTTGTATGGCTGTTCCTGTTCGCCGCTGTTTACATCTGGGGCGGTTGAACCTGACCTGCGATTAGTCCTAATCAAGGGCGCGAGGGGAAACCCTCGCGCCTTTTCTTTTATCGGATCTCTGTTATGCGCCAAGCCATCGCCATCATCCTGTCCCTTGCCGTGCTGGCCCTGTTTCTCGGGCTGGGCACATGGCAGGTGCAGCGTTTGAAATGGAAAGAAGGTGTGCTGGCAGAAATCGACACCCGTATCGCTGCGGACCCGGTATCCCTGCCGGAGGCGCCCGACAGGGCGCGTGATACCTATCTGCGTCGTGGTCTCGGGCCAGTTTGGCGAAGGCACTTTGCGTGTGCTGGTATCTACTAAACAGGACGGGGCAGGGTATCGTCTGATCTCACCCTTGCTGACCGATCAGGCGCGATCCTGATCGACCGGGGCTTCGTCCGTGTGGCGGACGAGATGCCACCCGTGCCTGAAGATCTGGTCCGGATCGAAGGCAACCTGCACTGGCCCGATGACCGTCGCAGTTCGACCCCCGACAATGACGTGGCAGGCAACACGTGTTCGCACGTGATCTGGACCAGATGGCCGACGAACTTGGTACGCAACCGACCCTTGTGATCGTTCGCCAGATGACTCCGGCCGAGCCGCGCGTGCTGCCGCTTCCCGTCACATCCGAGGGTGTCCCTAACCGACACCTTGAATACGCAGGCACGTGGTTTTTGCTGGCGCTCACATGGTCGGTGATGACACTTGCCCTGCTATGGCGTAAGAAACGCCGAAACACCTGAAGGACTCACTTTCGATGCGCTATATCTCGACCCGCGGCGACGCACCTGTTCTCAGCTTTGAAGACGCCATGCTCACCGGCCTTGCCCGTGACGGCGGCCTTTATGTGCCGGAAACCGTGCCGACCATGTCGGAGGACGAAATCGCCGCGCTGGCTGGCCTGTCCTATGAAGAGATTGCCTTTCGCGTGATGCGCCCCTTCGTGGGCGACACCTTCACCAATGAGGAATTCAAAGAGATCATCGCCAAGGCCTATGCTGGCTTCGGCCACGACGCCCGCGCGCCGCTGGTGCAGCTGGGCCCGAACCACTTCTTGTTGGAGCTGTTCCACGGCCCGACGCTGGCCTTCAAAGACTTCGCGATGCAGCTGATCGGTCAGCTTTTCCAAGTGGCCCTTAGCCGCCGTGGCGAGAAAGTGACCATCGTCGGTGCGACCTCGGGCGATACCGGATCTGCGGCGATTGAGGCCTTCAAAGGTCTGGACGCGGTTGACGTGTTCATCCTGTTCCCGCATGGCCGCGTGTCGGACGTACAACGTCGCCAGATGACCACGCCGTCAGAAAGCAATGTGCATGCGCTGGCTATGGATGGTGACTTTGACGATTGCCAAGCCCGCCTGAAAGACATGTTCAACGATTTCGACTTCCGCGATGGCGTGAAACTTGCCGGTGTGAACTCGATCAACTGGGCCCGCGTTCTGGCGCAGGTGGTATACTACTTCTCGTCCGCCGTGTCGCTGGGCGCCCCGCATCGTGAAGTCAGCTTTACCGTGCCGACCGGCAACTTCGGTGACATTTTTGCGGGCTATATCGCCAAGAAGATGGGTCTGCCCATCGACCAGCTGGTGATCGCGACCAACCAGAACGACATCCTGCACCGCACGATGGAGACCGGCGCCTATACTAAGGCGGGCGTCACGCCGTCGATCAGCCCGTCGATGGATATTCAGGTGTCCTCGAATTTCGAACGCGCGCTGTTTGACGCCTATGGCCGCGACGGGTCTGCCGTGGCCGGTCAGATGGACGACCTGAATGATGGCGGGTTCTCGATCAGCCAAGGCGCGATGGAATATCTGAAGGAACAGTTCACCTCGGGCCGCGCCTCGGAAGAGGAAACCATGGCGCAGATCAAAACCAGCTTCGCCACCACGGGCGAAGTCCTGTGCCCGCACTCGGCTGTTGGCGTGAAAGTCGCCAACGAGCATCTGGGCGATAGTCCGATGGTTACGCTGGCCACCGCGCATCCTGCGAAGTTCCCGGCAGCTGTGAAAGATGCCTGTGGCCAAGACGCGCCGCTGCCGCCGCGCATGGCCGACCTGTTTGACCGTGACGAGCGTGTAACCCGCGTGGCCAACGATCTGGACGCGCTGAAGACGCTGATCATGGAACGCACCGGAAAGGCCACTCCTGCATGACGGTGCGTCTGGATCGCCTGTCCAACGGCGTACGCGTCGTGACCGAGCATATGCCGGGGCTGGAAAGCGCCTCTTTGGGGGTGTGGGTCACTGCGGGCGGACGCCATGAGACGCTGGCCCAGAACGGCATCGCGCATTTCCTTGAACACATGGCCTTCAAAGGCACCGAAAAGCGCAACGCGCTTGAGATTGCCGAGGCGATCGAGGATGTGGGCGGCTATATCAACGCCTATACCTCGCGCGAGGTGACGGCCTATTACGTGCGCGTTCTGAAAGATGACGTGGCGCTTGGGCTCGATGTGATTTCGGACATCGTGCTGAACCCGGTTTTCGACACGAGCGAAATCGAGATCGAACGCGGTGTGATCCTGCAGGAAATCGGGCAGGCGCTGGATACACCCGATGATGTGGTCTTTGACTGGCTGCAGGAAGCGGCCTTCCCGGAACAGCCCATCGGCCGCACCATCCTTGGTCCGTCCGAGCGGGTGAAAGCCTTTGGGCGTGACGACCTGTCTGGCTTTGTCGGTCAACATTACGGCCCGGAACAGCTGATCCTGTCAGCGGCCGGCGCGGTGGACCACGACGAAATCCTGCGCCTTGCCGAAGCTGCTTTCGGAACGCTCGCTCCGCGTCCAGTGTTGATACCTGATGCAGCGCGCTGGACCTCTGGCGCGCGGGTCGAGGTGAACAACACGCTGGAACAGGTGCATTTCACGCTGGGGTTCGAAGCGCCCTCGTACCGCGACGACGGATTCTATGCGGCACAGCTTTTCAGCTCTGCCTTGGGCGGCGGCATGTCCTCGCGCCTGTTTCAGGAAGTGCGTGAGAAACGCGGGCTGTGCTATTCTATCTTCTCTCAGGTTGGATCCTATGACGACACCGGCATGATGACCGTCTATGCGGGGACCTCGGGCGACGACATTGCCGCCCTGTCGGGCCTCTGCATCGACGAGATGAAGCGCGCCGCGTCCGACATGTCAGATCGTGAACTGGAACGCGCCCGCACGCAGATGAAAGCTGGGCTTCTGATGGGGCTGGAAAGCCCTTCGGCCCGTGCCGAGCGTATGGCGCGTCTGGTTGGGATCTGGGGACATGTACCGACGCTGGCCGACACGATCGAAAAGATTGACGCTGTTACCATGCAAGACCTACGCGATTTCGGTGCGTCCCTGTCGGATAGCGCCATGGCAATGGCGGTCTATGGTCCGGCAGCCAAGGCCGAGCCGTTGGAGGCTCTGATAGAAAGGCGCGCTGCCTGATGTTCGCGCGGCCCAAGAAGGTTCGGATTGAAACCGAACGCATGACCCTGCGCCCGCCCTTGCATGGTGACTATCGCGCGTGGGCAGCGCTTCGGGTTGCAAGCCGCGACTTCCTGACACCGTGGGAGCCCACATGGGCCGCGGATCACCTGACCCGTAAAAGTTTCACGAATCGCGTTTATTGGGCCAATCGTTCGGTATCTAGCGGCACTGCGCTTCCACTTTTCATGTTTCGACGTCAGGACGGCGCCCTGCTGGGCGCGCTGACGCTCGACAATATCCGTCGTGGTCCATCGCAAGCTGGCACGACCGGATATTGGGTCGGCGAACGCTTTGCGCGCCAAGGCTATATGCGCGAAGGGCTTGAAGCGCTGGTGCACTACGCGTTCAACGAGCTGGACTTGTCGCGGCTGGAAGCGGGCTGTCTGCCAGAAAACGCCGCCTCGCGCGGGGTGCTGGAAAAGGTCGGCTATAAATACGAAGGCGTGGCGCAAAGCTACCTTCAGATCAACGGGCGCTGGCGCAATCACGTGCTCTATGCCAACCTCAGATCGGACCGGCGCGGGCGCACGCAAGTGGGTTAAGCCGCGCTTGGTAATCTGTCTGAGAACCACAAGAAGGGGCGTGACGTGAGATCTGTCGATGCAGCCATCGAAGCGCAATTGCGCGCGACCCTACCGGAGGCCGCGTTCCGTCCCCTGACACCCGCCTATCTGGAAGAGCCGCGCGGGATGTTCCACGGCGCGGGCGGGGTGCTTCTGGCCCCCGGATCGGTGGACGAGGTGTCCACCATCCTGCGCACCTGCAACGATGCCCGCGTGCCCGTCGTGCCCTATGGCGGCGGCACGGGGCTGGTCGGTGGGCAGGTGATGCAAGACGCCAGCCCGGTGATCCTGAGCTTTGAACGCATGACCCGCATCCGCGCCGTCCACCCGACCGAGAACGTGCTGGTCGCCGAAGCAGGCGCCATCTTGGCGGATGTCCAGACTGCGGCTGAAGACGCAGATCGCCTGTTCCCGCTATCGCTCGCCTCGGAGGGGTCGTGTCGCATTGGCGGATGCCTGTCGACCAATGCGGGCGGCGTGAACGTGCTGCGCTATGGCACCGCGCGCGAGCTGTGTCTGGGGATCGAAGCCGTGCTTCCTGACGGCACCATCCATCACGGGCTAAAGCGGCTACGCAAGGACAATACCGGCTATGACCTGCGCGCACTTCTGTGCGGGGCCGAGGGCACGCTGGGCGTGATCACCGCCGCCAGCCTGCGCTTGTTTGCGCGTCCCGCGCGCACCGGGACCGCGCTTCTCTGCGTGCGTGATCCATCCGCTGCTTTGGACCTTCTGGCGCTGGCGCAATCTCAGTTGGGGCAGGGGGATCAGCGCATTTGAGTTGATCAAGGGCACCGGGCTGGAATTTCTCGCCGAGGCCCAGATGGGGGGACCGCAGCCCTTTTCCGAGACGCCGCATGGTCCGTGCTGATCGACCTTGGCCTCGGCCCAACCGATGACCCAGAGGCCGCGCTTCTAGCGCTCTTTGAGGCGGCCCAAGAGGCAGGCTTGGTGTCCGACGGCGTCGTCGCGCAATCCCAATCCCAACGCGCTGCCCTGTGGAAGCTGCGCGAGGAAATTCCCCTAGCGAACAAAGCCGTTGGCGCGATCAGCTCGCATGACATTTCGCTGCCGCTGTCCGATATCCCGGAATTCCTGACGCGCGCGGACGACGCCCTCGCCGCCCTCGGCCCGTATCGCGTAAACGCCTTCGGGCATCTGGGCGACGGAAACTTACACTACAACGTCTTCCCGCCAGCGGGCGAAGACAAAGCCGCCTATCTTCCCCAGCGCGACGCCATTCGCAGCATCGTCTATGATCTGGTGGACGACTACGACGGCTCGTTCAGCGCAGAGCACGGGTGGGGCGCCTGAAAACGGACGAGCTTGCCCGCTATTCAGATCCCGCCCGCCTTGCCGCCATGCGTGCGATCAAACAAGCGCTGGACCCCAACGAGATCATGAACCCCGGCGTGATCTTTCCAGCCAAATGAGACCTTCACCCCTCCTCTTGCCAGAAATATCTTGGGGGAGCGTCGAAGACGCGGGGGCAAAGCCCCTCAGGCTCACATCGTGAGCCACCAGCCGCAATGAAAACGCCCCGCCGGGTAAGCGGGGCGTCGCACACTATTCACGTGCTCAAGCAGCGCCCGGGCTCCGACCGGGCAGGGACAGCATTAGAGCTTAATGGTTAATCGAGGGTTCACAGCCCTTCGAATTCGCACAAAACATCGACGCCCATACCAAGCTCTTCCAGTTTTTTGCGCCCGCCCAGTTCCGGCAAGTCGACGATGAAGGAACAGCCCACGATCTCGCCGCCCAAGCGTTCGATCAATTTGATCCCGGCCTCGGCCGTGCCGCCAGTGGCCAGCAAATCGTCGACAAGCAGAACCTTCTCGCCCGGCTGAATGGCATCGTCATGGATCTCCATCACGGCCTCGCCATATTCCAGTGTATAGCTCTCGGATAGGGTGGCGCCGGGCAGCTTGCCCTTCTTGCGGATTGGTACGAAACCCAGCGTCAGCTGGTGCGCAATCGCGCCGCCCAGAATAAAGCCGCGCGCCTCAAGTCCGACGACCTTGTCGATCTGCATGCCCGCATAGGGGTGCAGCATCTGGTCCACCGCCATGCGAAACCCGCGCGGATCGGCGAACAGGGTGGTCACATCGCGAAACAGGATCCCTTCATGCGGGAAGTCCACGATGGTGCGGATATAGTCTTTGACGGATTTCATGTTTTCCCCTCGGTGATCAGACGCATAGTGGCCTCAAGCGGCCCGCGTCTGAACTTATGCGACCACAGCCAACTGAACAACGCGGCAAATGCGCAATAGGCGATCGAGATCCAGAAAATCTGCATCGGATGCAGCGAACCGTCCAGCCAACCCAAAGCCTCGAGTGTGCCCATGCCGATCAGGATATGCGCGACATAGTGTGTTAGTGT
>LLEO01000085.1_pt1 | contig 16943 bp, 20 predicted proteins | sample 595861 | NCBI WGS metagenome assembly LLEO01 (sample SAMN02919315, study PRJNA255460) | bioreactor metagenome | biome: chemostat; feature: culture 2012_25.1; material: sediment; isolation source: day35 25degC chemostat 2012 inoculated with Wadden Sea sediment taken from... | place: Germany: Bremen ... | reverse complement strand
CCCGGGACGAGATGATGGAGGCCTGCCGCGCAGAGCTGGAAGGTCAGGTCAGCCCCCGAATACCTGCAATGCCAGATCGAGATCGGCACCCGTGTCTGCGCCAACGTGACCGAGGCGCGCGACGACTTGAAACGCTTGCGCGCCGGTGTCGCCAAACACGCCAAGGATTACGGGCTGGCCCCGATTGCAGCCTCGTGCCACCCGTTTGCCAGCTGGAAAGATCAACACCACGTCAACAAGGACCGCTACAATGACCTGCGCCGCGATCTGGCAGGCGTTGTGCGTCGGATGCTGATTTGCGGAATGCATGTGCATGTGGGTATTCCCGATCCCGACACGCGGATCGATCTGGTGAATCAGCTATCCTATTTTCTGCCCCACTTGCTGGCGATGTCCGCCAGTTCGCCTTTTTGGCAAGGCGAGGATACGGGGTTGGCATCCTATCGCCTGACCGTCTTTGACAACCTGCCCCGCACCGGTTTGCCCCCGCAACTGGGCAGTTGGTCGGAATATGAGCGCTCGGTTCAGGCGCTGGTGGATATCGGCGTGATCGAGGACAGTTCGAAAATCTGGTGGGACCTGCGCCCCTCGGCCCGCTTCCCTACGATCGAGGCGCGTATTTGCGACGTCCAACCTCGGCTGGAAGACACGCTGTCGCTGGCCGCTTTGATCCAGTGTTTGACCCGAATGTTGTGGCGACTGAAAGCCCGGAACCAACGCTGGCGGCAATATGACAACTTCCTGATCGGAGAAAACCGTTGGCGCGCCCAGCGCTATGGCGTCTCGGGCGGGCTGATCGATTTTGGTCTGGGGCGAGATCGTGGGCTTTGATGCCTAATGGACGAGATGATCGAGCTGATCGCCGAGGATGCACAATTTCTGGGATGCGAGGCCGAGGTCGAACGCGCCCGCACCATCCTGTCAGGCGGCACGGCAGCCGACCGGCAACGCGCGGTGTATCAAGACAGCGTTCAGGCCGAAAAACCGAAAGAAGAGGCCCTGCGCGATGTGGTCCGCCACCTAGTCGATTCTTTCCACGACGGACTTTGACCTTCGGGGTTTCTGCGTGGTTTTTCGATGGGTTAGGCCCGTTGTTTTCTCGTGACGCGTTGGAACGGTGACAGGCTTGAAAAACTCCTGTAAGGATTGCGCCATAACCTGTGCTTAGACACGTGGACGGGAGGACCAGATGGATTTCGCGCTGACCGAAGAGCAGACCCTTATCTTCGACATGGCCAAAAGCTTTGGCGAAGAAAACATTGCACCAAATTCTGAGAAATGGGAGGCCGAAGGCACCATCCCGCGCGAACTGTGGCCGCAACTGGCCGAGCTGGGATTTGGCGGTGTTTATGTCTCCGAGGAATACGGCGGCTCGGGCCTGTCGCGCCTTGATGCCACACTGATTTTCGAAGCGCTGGCAATGGCTGACCCGTCTGTCGGCTCGTTCCTGTCGATCCACAACATGTGCGGCGGCATGATCGACAAATTCGGCAAGGAAGAAGACAAACAGAAATGGCTGCCTGCGCTGTGCTCGATGGAAAAAGTCTTCTCGTATTGCCTGACCGAACCGGGATCGGGATCGGACGCAGCGGCGTTGAAAACCCGCGCCGAAAAGACCGACGCGGGCTATGTTATGAACGGCAACAAGGCGTTCATCTCGGGCGGCAACTATTCAGACGTTTACGTTACCATGTGCCGCACCGGCGACGATGGCCCCAAGGGTATCTCGACCGTGGTTGTGGAAAACGGCACGCCGGGTCTGAGCTTTGGTGCCAATGAACGCAAGATGGGCTGGAAGGCGCAGCCGACGTCGCAGGTGCAGTTCGACGATTGCCTTGTCCCGCATGAGAACCTGCTGGGGGAAGAGGGCAAAGGTTTTTCCTATGCCATGGCGGGTCTGGACGGTGGACGCCTGAACATCTCGGCAGGCGCCTTGGGTGGCGCGCAAAAGGCACTTGATCTGACCCTGCAATACATGGGCGAGCGCAAAGCGTTTGGCAAAACCATCGACCAGTTCCAGGCGTTGCAATTCCGTCTGGCGGAATATGAAACCAAGCTGCAAGCCGCACGCACCTTCCTGCGTCAGGCCGCGTGGAAGCTGGACAACGGCGCGCATGACGCGTCGAAGTTCTGCGCCATGGCCAAGCTGATGGTGACGGATGTATCCTTCGAGGTTGCGAACGGCTGTTTGCAGCTTCATGGCGGCTATGGCTACCTGTCTGATTATGGCATCGAGAAAATCGTGCGCGACTTGCGCGTGCATCAGATTCTGGAAGGCACCAATGAAATCATGCGCCTGATTGTCGGGCGTCAGCTTTTGGTAGAACGCGACCGCGGCTAATGACAGACATTCATATTCGAAAGGAAGGCAAGGCTGGGCGGATCACATTGACCCGCCCCGAGGCGTTGAACGCACTTAGCTACGACATGTGCCTTCAGATCGACGCGGCCCTGATCAAGTGGGCCGATGACGATGAGGTCGCCCTGATCCTGATCGACGCCGAGGGCGAACGCGCCTTCTGCGCAGGCGGTGACATTCGCGAGATTTATGAGATCGGCCTGTCGGGCGATCACACCCGCGCGCAGGAGTTCTGGCGCGACGAATACCGCATGAACGCGCGTCTGTTTGAATTCCCCAAACCGGTGGTCAGCTTCATGCAGGGCTTCACAATGGGCGGCGGTGTTGGCGTCGGCTGCCACGGCTCGCACCGGATCATGGCGCGCTCTTCGCGCATGGCGATGCCGGAATGCGGGATCGGATTGGTGCCGGATGTGGGTGGGTCGATGATCCTGGCCCATGCGCCGGGTCGGTTGGGCGAATATATCGGCATGACCGGGGCACGTTTGGCGCCTGGCGATGCGATCCATGCAGCTTTGCGGATTACGTGATCCGTCAGGCCGAATGGGATGCGCTGAAGGCAGACCTGATCCGCACGGGCGACCCCAGCCATATTGACGAGGCCGCGATCCCTCCGATCCCCGGCAACCTGTCGGCGATGCAACCGATGATCGACGCGCATTTCGGTGGTGGGTCTCTGGGCGAGATTGTGGCGTCCTTACGCGCCGAAGACAGCCAGTTCGCCGAGAACACGCTGGAGCTTTTGGGGCGCAACTCGCCCCTCTCGATGGCCTGCACGGTCGAGATGTTGCACCGCATGGCGGGCACCCGTGACGTACGTGCGTCGCTCGAACTGGAATACCGCTTCGTCTATCGCGCGCTGGAACACTCCGATCTGGTGGAAGGCATTCGCGCCGCCGTGATCGACAAAGATCGTAACCCGAACTGGGAGTACGACATGGAAAACCTGCCGCAAGAGGCAGTCGAACATATGCTTGCCCCTTTGGGCGACAAGAAACTGACATTCTAGGGAGAACCTCATGAAAATCGGATTTATCGGACTGGGCAACATGGGTGGCCCGATGGCCGCAAACTTGGCCAAGGCCGGTCACGAGGTCACCGGCTTTGACATGGCCCCGGTTCAGATCGAAGGTGTGGCGCTGGCCGCATCGAGTACCGAAGCGGCTGCTGGCAAAGATGTTGTTGTGACCATGCTGCCCAACGGCCAGATCCTGCGCGCGGTGGCCAATGAAATCGTCCCGGCGATGGACAAGGGAACCGGGTTCGTCGATTGCTCGACTGTCGACGTCGAAAGCGCGCGTGCGGTTGCGGAACAGGCCGCAGCAGCAGGTCTGCTGCCCGTAGACGCCCCCGTGTCAGGTGGTGTTGGCGGCGCATCGGGCGGCACGCTGACCTTCATGGCGGGCGGTTCGGAAGAAGCCTTCGCCAAGGCCGAGCCCCTCTTTGACATCATGGGTCAGAAGGCCGTGCATTGCGGCGACAGCGGTGCGGGTCAGGCCGCCAAGATCTGTAACAACATGATCCTTGGCATTACCATGATCGGCACCTGTGAAGCCTTCGCGCTGGCCGACAAGCTGGGTCTGGATCGTCAGAAGATGTTCGACGTCGTGTCGACCTCGTCGGGGTACAGCTGGACCATGAATGCCTATTGCCCAGCCCCCGGTGTGGGTCCGCAATCGCCTGCCGACAACAACTACCAGCCCGGCTTTGCTGCGGAACTGATGCTGAAAGACCTGCGTCTGAGCCAGCAAGCGGCTGAGGCGGCGGATGCCGATACCCCGATGGGGCAGGCCGCAACCGAGCTCTATACCCAATTCGTCGAGAACGAAGATGGTCTGGGCATGGATTTCTCGGCCATGTTGCCGCGCTTTGAAAAACGCGGTCGCAGCTAAGACGCGTTCGGTCTAGCCTACCCTCATGAGTTGGACCCAACACACAGACCAGATCGCCGGGCTGGATGCTCCAGCCCGCGCGCTTCTGGATACGCTTTCCCCGATGGAGGTGCTCAAGGGCGCCATCCTGTTTTGCCCCGGCGAGGCCGTCAAAGGCTATGTCGTCATGCTGTCTGGGCAGGTCGACGTGAACCTGATCGGCCCCAACGGGCGCGATATTCTTCTCTACCGCGTGGCGCCGGGGCCAAAGCTGCATCCAGTCAACGCTGGGGCTCTTAGGTGGCGACGCCTATACCGCAGAAGCCACGGCCGAGACCCCCGCCCGTCTGGTCCTGATCCCACGCGACGTGTTCTTTGCGCTTCTGGACAGCTCGCCCGGATTTCGACGGCTGGTTTTTGGCGCCTTCGCCGAACGCATGCAGTCGATGATGCAACTGATCGAGAACGTGTCCTTCATGAGCGTGGAGGCACGGCTAGCCGCGCTGATCCTCGACCGCTCTGGCCCAGACGGATGTCTGCATATGACGCAAGCCGAGATGGCCACCGCGATTGGCACCGCGCGCGAGGTGATCTCGCGCAGGTTAGACAAGATGGCGCATGCCGGATCGGTGGCGCATGAACGTGGGGTTGTGACGGTTCTGGATCGCAAGGCGCTGAACAAAATCGTCAGCGGAACAGCTTTTTAATCACCGTATGTGACCACGTCACATGCCTTTCCGCAGATACCTTGTTAGCAAGGTGTCAGATAAGGAAAGGAGTTTATCATGCTCAAACGTAACGAAGGTAATCTGGATCGAATTCTGCGCGTTGTTGCAGGTCTTGCCCTGTTGGGGTGGTACTTTTTCGCAGGCGGCCCGGTCTGGGCTTTGATCGGCGTTGTCCCCCTGGCCACCGGTGCGCTGGGATCCTGCCCGGTGTACTCGATCTTCGGGATCAATACCTGCAAGCTTAAGTCTTAAGTCAGGTTTTCTTCAGAAAATCTCAACGCTCGCTCTTTAAACAGATCGAAGTAGCGAGTGGATAAGTTTGCGCCGGACCTTTTGGGGCCCGGCGCTGTTTTTTTATTTCGTGATGATTTCCGGCCCCATGAAGGTGTTGGGCAGGAAGGTCGACAACCACGGAATGTAGGTGATCATGATCAGGAAGACGAAGAGCACGGCCAAGAAGGGCAGTGCGGCGCGCACCACTGACATCATCGGCATTCCCGCGACACCACTGGTCACGAAGAGGTTCAGACCCACCGGTGGCGTAATCATTCCGATCTCCATGTTGACCACCATGATGATGCCCAGATGGATCGGATCGATGCCCAGCTCGATGGCAATCGGGAACACCAAGGGTGCCACGATGACCAACAGCCCCGACGGCTCCATGAACTGACCACCGATCAGCAGAATGACGTTGACGACGATCAGGAACATGACCGGACCGAAGCCTGCGTTCAGCATGGCCCCCGCAATCTGCTGCGGCACTTGCTGTTCAGTCAGCACGTGCTTCAGGATCAGCGCGTTGGCAATCACGAACAACAGCGTGACGGTCAGCTTACCCGCTTCGAACAGCGTGTGCTTGGTGTCCGGGTGGAACATCGAGGTGATCAGCGCCTGCGGCTTCTTGAACAGGCTGATCTTTTCACCGGTCGAAGCCTCGAGGTTGCCAGCCGATACCCCGGCGGCAGCCCCAGCGAGCGGACCCATATCCTTGTAGACGAAGGTCGCGATGAGGAAGGCATAGACCGCGGCAACGGCTGCGGCTTCGGTTGGGGTAAAGATACCCCCATAGATACCGCCTAGAATGATGACGATCAGGAACAGACCCCAACCGGCGTCGCGACCTGACTCGATGATCTCGCCCCAGCCTTTCCATTCGCCTTTGGGCAGGTTTTTGACCTTCGCGATGACATAGATCGTCACCATCAGCATGAAACCAGCCAGAAGGCCGGGGATCACACCCGCAAGGAACATCCGGCCGACCGAAACTTCAACCGAAGCGGCATAAACAACCATCACGATCGACGGTGGGATCAGAATGCCCAACGTACCTGCGTTACAGATCACACCTGCGGCGAATTCCTTGGAATAACCAACTTGGCGCATCCCAGCGATCACGATGGAACCAATGGCCACAACGGTTGCCGGCGAAGAGCCAGACAGCGCGGCGAACATCATACAGGCGAACACACCCGCAATCGCCAGACCGCCCGGAAGGTGGCCAACACATGCGATCGAGAAGCGGATGATCCGTCGCGCCACACCACCCGTCGACATGAAGCTTGATGCCAGAATGAAGAACGGGATGGCCAGCAGGGTGAAGTGCCCTTCAAAGGCCTCGAACAGCGTGCCTGCAACCGATGCCAGTGTGGCGTCCGAATAGAACAGCAGGAACAGGATCGAGCTGAGGCCCAGGCTGACTGCGATTGGCACACCGATCAGCAGAAGACCGATCACCATTGCAAATAGAATTACGACTTCCATTAGTCATGCTCCCCCAATTGCTCACGAACTTCCTTGATCTCGTCCTCGACTTCGTGGCTTGCGACCAACCGGTCAGTTTTTCCGCTCCAGATCGCAAGCGAGGCCTGCAGGAACCTAAAGAGCAACAGGATCATCGAGATCGGCAGAACAATGTAAGGCACGACTTTCGGTAGCTTTTCATAGCTTTCGCCGTAGTTGATCAGGTCTTCCAGAAACGCAAAGAGCCCAATCATCGGCACATCTTGCACTTCGTAGAAGGATTGCGAGCGGAACTTCTCTTCGAAGCCCGTCGGGAACCAACGGCCCGAGGTGGGCGGCAGGTCGGCGAACACGGCCCAGTAGTCATATGCGCCCTTCACCATGAAAATAGAAAACAGGACACATGCGGCCGCTGCAATCAGTCCCAGAACACGCGCCACGGCGGGCGGTACCATATTGACGATCGCATCGACGCCCAAGTGGCTGTGTTTCTTTACCGCATAAGAAGCGCCCAGCAGCACCAGCCAACCGAACAGGAACACGGTCAGTTCCAGCGCCCAGAGAATATTTGAATTGAACCCGAAACGGGCAATGACGTTTGCGAATGTAATCGCGGTCATCAGCCCAAGGAGCGTCGCTATCAGCGTCTCCTCGATTCGGTCCACGAAGGTGTGCTTGTGTTGCATGTCCTCGTCCCCGCAGAATTTTTGCTAAAGATGCGGGCCCGCCTTGGGCACCGCGACACCAGTGGTGTTCCGGGACGCTTTCGCGCGTCCCGGAGAGTTTTCTATGGCTTACGAGCCAGCGTTGATGCTTGTGCCGCGTCGATGTTTTCTTGGCCAACATCGTCCGAGAACTGCGCCCATACCGGCTTCATCGCATCCACCCAAGCTTGACGCTGTGCTGCGTCCAGCTGGCGGACTTCACCACCAGCGTCGATGATCGACTGCTTGGCTGCTTCGTTGACGGCGGTCGATTCAGCGTTACGCGTGGTGGTCACTTCCGACAGGATGGTCAGGAACTGATCGCGTACGCCCGCATCAAGGCTTTCCAGCCAGTCGATGTTGGTCACAACCAGATAGTCAATAACACCGTGGTTGGTCTCGGTGATGCCGTCCTGAACTTCGAAGAACTTCTTGCCGTAGATGTTCGACCAGGTGTTTTCCTGACCGTCCACAACGCCCTGCTGCAGGCCGCCATAGACTTCAGAGAAGGCCATTTTCTGCGGGCTGCCGCCGATGGCTTCCATCTGGGCAACCAGAACGTCAGACGACTGAACACGGAACTTCAGGCCTGCGGCATCGGTTGGAAGAACCAGCGGCTTGTTGGCCGACATCTGCTTCATGCCGTTGTGCCAATAGGCCAGCCCTTGCAGGCCGCGGCGCTGCATGCTGTCCAGAAGGGCCTGACCGCTTTCCGAAGCCTGGAAGGCGTCGACCGCGTTGATGTCGTTAAACATGAACGGCAGGTCAAAGATGCGGAATTTCTTGGTGAACTTTTCGAATTTCGACAGCGACGGTGCAGCCAACTGAACGTCGCCCTGCAGCATTGCTTCCAGAACTTTGTTGTCGTTGTAGAGCGTCGAGTTCGGGAAAACCTCCATACAGCTTTGCCGTTCATCTCGTCATTCACGCGCTGTTCCAAGAGCGACGCAGCAATCCCCTTGGGGTGCTTGTCAGTGTTGGTCACGTGGCTGAACTTGATCACGATCTCGCCGTCGTCACAGGCCGCCTGCGCGGTGGTGACAGAGGCTGCAATGGCCAGGGCCGAAGCCGCAATGGTCAGGAATTTCATGTGGTGTCCTCCCCAGACAGATAGAGAAAGCGCCGCAAAATGGGCAACTGCCCTATAGCTCACGGGTTCGTGACGTCGCCAAGGGGAACAGATGAAAACTCAGCAAATGTTGGGTTTTTCGTTTGTTTACTGCATGTTGCCACGTGTTACGCTGCAAGCATAACCGCATTGCACTTGCAGCATGGGCGGAAAGTCACACAGGTGAATGTGGGGTTTGTGCGGAATTCCGCACAGTCAACTGCGAAACGCCTCGGGCCGAATCCCGTGCCGCGCCAGCTTGTCATAGAAGGTCTTTCGCGGCAGTTTCAGCTCTTTTGCCGCCGCACTGGCCCCGCCGCCGTGACGCTTCAGAGCGTCCATCAGCAGCGACCGCTCGACCTGCGCCAATTGCTCGGCCAGACCCAGACCCGCGTCATCTTGAGGGCTGTCCATCTGCCCCAAGCCAAGCCCCATGGAAAAACGCATGGCTGCATTCATCAACGCACGTGCATTGCCCGGCCAGTCCTGCGCCATAAGCTGCGCAATCGCATCCTGCCCTATTTCAGGCGGCGTCAGAGCCGCCTGTTCGGACGAGATCGAAACATAGTGACGGAACAGAAGCGGGATGTCTTCTTTCCGTTCGCGCAGGGCTGGGATGCGGATGCGGAAGAGATCCAGCTTGTAGTAGAGGTCCGCATTGAAGCGGTCCGCCTGATGCTCGGCTTCAAGGTCACGATAGCTTCCAGCGGCCAAGCGCCAATTGCCGGGTTGTTCGAGCAGGTCCAACAGTTGGTATTGTACCGCTGCATCCAGCGCACCGACCTCGTCCAGGAACAACGTCCCACCTTCGGCCCGGTCTACGCCGGCCAGAAGGTCCTCTGCGGATAACCCGGCCGCCGCCAGTTTGACGAAAGGCCGCGTGGCATCGCCGGACAGAAGGTGCAGAACCTCGGCCACCTTCGACGTGCCCGAGCCCGGCTCGCCACAGATCAGGACCTCGGCATTGGTGGTGGCTGCCGCGCGAACCTGCGCACGCAACTCTTCTGCCAGTGTGCTTTCCCCGATCAAAAGCCGCGCTGCCGCATCGCCGGTCTGCGCTTTGGCGCGAAGAGCCCGGTTTTCCAACACCAGCGCCCGGGTCTGCAGCGCCCGCCCAATCACCGACAGAAGCGTGTTGGGGTCACAGGGCTTTTCCAGAAAGTCAAAAGCGCCCTCGGTCATGCCGCGTACAGCCGTCGGGATGTCCCCCTCGCCTGTCAACAAAATTACCGGCAAATCCGGATCAACCTCTTGCGCCTGCTGCAACAGCGCAAAGCCATCCTTACCGGGCATGCGAATGTCCGACAGAATGACGCCCGGAAAGTCGAGCTGGATGTGGTCCTTGGCCTCGACATAGCTGCCCGCCGCAGTCACCCTCAGGCCGTTCAGCTCCAACGTCTGGCCCAGCGCTTCACGCACCATCATGTCGTCATCGACCAACAACACCGTCTGTGTCATTCCGCGTCCTTCCAATAGGGCAGCTCGACCGTGAACATCGCCCCGCTTTCACAGTTGCGCCCGCGAATATCACCCCCGAAGCTTTGCACAAGCCCGTATGAGATCGACAGCCCCAGCCCCATGCCCTCGTCCCCCACCTGCTTGGTCGAGAAGAAGGGCTCAAAAATTCGGTCGGGGTCTTCGATGCCCGGCCCGGTATCCTGCACCGTTACCGAAAGCTTCTTCCCATCATTGATCACGATCCGAATATGTCGGTCTTCCTGCTCTGACATCGCGTCGGCTGCATTGTTGATCAGGTTCACAAAGACCTGAGACAACCGCACCTCGCCCGCCTTGGCATAAACCGGCGTCGCCGGAGGCACCCCAGTCCAGCGTGACCCGATCTGCCTTGAGCCGCGGTTCCGTCAGTTCCACGGCCGTCGACACCACTTGCCCCAGATCAACCTTGCCGGTTGGCTCGTTCTCGTTTCGCGCAAAGGCGCGCAGGTTCTTGATGATCCGCGCCATTCGGTGCGACAGCTCGGAAATCCGGGTCAGGTTTTGCCCGGCCTGTTCAGCTTGCCCACGCTGCAAAAACAACGAAGCGTTTTCCGAGAAGCTGCGGATCGCCATCAGCGGCTGGTTCAATTCGTGACTGATGCCCGCAGACATCTGCCCCAGCGCCGACAGCTTACCCGCCTGCACCAGATCATCCTGTGCTTTTTTCAACGCGGCTTCGGCCTCGCGCCGTTCGCGGTTTTCGCGCAGCAGATCAAGGTTGGCCTCGGACAGCGCCTGTGTGCGCTCTGCCACGCGGGCCTCCAGCCGTGCGTTGGCGGCGGCTTCAATCCGCAGCCGTTCGTCCAGCGCACGCCGCCGTTCACCGACCGCCAAAAGCAGCCCCCCGATTCCCAAACATATCGCAGCAGCGATGGCCGCCAGAAGGGGCCGCGCTGCGTTCAGCTGGCGCCGTGTCCAGCAGGATCTCACCGCTCAACCCAACGGTCGACAGATCACGGGTTAGATGGAGTGCGCGGTCAGGAAGATAGGGCCCTCCCGCGATCGTCCAAACCTCGTGCCCCGCCCAGTGGCTGGCGCTGCTGTTCAAAAACCGCTCGGCCGGGCGGGAGACGCTGACCAGATCCAAGCGGTTCGAGACAAAGACCCTCTCGCCATTCAGTGTGAAAAACAACGCTGACGCGGTCGAGGGCCAATTCTCTTCAAAGTCCAGAAGGTTGGTGCGCGCGATCACCGCACCCTGCCTCTGATCTCCTTTATCCAGAACAGGTGCCGCAAAGGAAAACACGCGGCGCAGACTGCCGTTGCCCGCAGGTTGAAACTCGGCTTCTGAACCAAGGCACCTGTCAGAGCGCGGTGGAGCATCGCACTTGTAGGGTCCAATTTCTGCTGGGTCTGATGGGACGCAGCCAACACGCGCCCGCTTTCGTCCACCAACAAAAGCTGATGCGCGCCGGTCATATCGGCCATGGCCCGCAACAGACCATCCGCCGTTTGCGGCTCTGCGATCTCTCCACTTAACCGTGCCTGTAGCACAGGGTGGCGGGCCAATATGACGGCCAGCTCGCGATACCGAAAAAGATGGCGGGTCAATTGGTCCGAGGCCAGCTCCAACTCGGACGAGGCTTGCTCGGACAGCGGTGTCAATGCCGCCCGCCACGCCACCGCCCAGACCCCGGCACTGATCACCAGCGTCCCAAGAAGAAAGGGAAAAATCCACTTCGTATGCAGAAATCGCAACATGAGGTCAGCATAGGAAAGGCCTCTTGCATTGACCAGCCGCTTTAAGGAACATGCGCCCATGAAGCGACTGACCCAATCCCCCACGGATCCCGAATTCATCCAGACCCCCTATGCCTTCTATGATCGCGCCCGCGCGGAAGGCGACCTGTTTTTCTGGAAAGATTACGACTTGCCCATGGCGGTCAGCTTTCGCGCCGTGAACGCGCTGCTGCGCGACCGTCGCTTCGGACGCGAGCCGGTCGAGCCGCGACAATTCCCCGACCATCTGGCCCCGTTCTACGCGGTCGAGGCCCATTCGATGCTGGAACTGGAAGCCCCCCGCCACACACGTCTGCGCAAGCTGGTCCTACGCGCCTTCACCTCGCGTCGGATCGCCGCGTTAGGTCCCGAGATCGAGGCGCTGACCCACGACCTCATTGACGCCTTCCCGGACGCGAATTCGACCTCCTGCCCGCCTTCGCCACCCGCATCCCGGTGATCATCATCTGTCGCCTTCTGGGGCGTGCCCGAAGATCGCGCGGATGACTTATTGCGCTGGTCCAACGCCATGGTCGCGATGTACCAAGCCCGCCGCACCCGCGCAGTCGAGGACGAGGCGATTGCCGCCACCGAGGCTTTCGTCGCCTTCATGCGCGCTTATGTCGACGAGCGGCGCAATGATCCGCGCGACGACCTGATCACCGAGCTGATCCAAGCCGAAGAAGAAGGCGAGAAGCTGTCCACCGACGAGCTGATTTCGACCTGTATTCTTCTGCTAAATGCGGGCCACGAAGCCACCGTACATGCTATGGCGATCGCGGTAAAAACCCTTCTGGAACAAGGCACTCCCGCAACCGCCCTGTCTCCAGACGCCATTGACGCGACGATCGAGGAAACCCTGCGCTTCGACCCGCCGCTGCACATGTTCACCCGCCATGTCTATGAAGATACAACGCTCTACGGGCATGATTTCAAACGCGGGGACGAGATCGGATTACTTTTGGGCGCCGCCAACCGCGACCCGGATATGTGGGACGATCCGAACAAATTCGATCCGACCCGACCAATCAAACAGAACACCGCCTTCGGCGCCGGGGTGCATTTCTGCATTGGCGCACCTCTGGCCCGGCTAGAGCTGAAACACGCGCTCCCGATCCTGTTCGACCGTTGCCCGAACCTGACCATCACCGCGCCGCCAAAATACGGAAATGTCTATCACTTCCACGGGCTTTCAGCCTTGATGGTAAAGACCTAACACCTTCCTCTTGCCGAAAATATCTTGGGGTAGCGTCAAATCGCAGATTTGGCGCAAGGGGCAACGCCCCTCAAAGGCTCACGAAGTGAGCCGCCCAAATGCTATGCCTCACGACGTGAGCCACCGAAAGCACTTCAGATCGGCAGTTCGGTCGAGAACTTGATCTCTTCCATCGACAACAGCGCGGTCACGTTGAAGATTTTCACTTCGGAAATCAGTGCCTGATAGAACTCGTCATAGGCGCGGGCGTTCTCGACGCGGACCTTCAGGATATAGTCGATCTCGCCCGCCAACCGGTGCGCTTCCATCACCTCGGGGCGCGCGCGAAGGGCGGACAAGAACTTCTCCTGCCAGTCGGCTTCGTGCTCGGACGTTCGGATCAGAACGAAGAAACAGGCTTCAAATCCAAGGCTTTCGGCATCCATCACCATCGTGTTCTGCCCAATCACCCCGTTTTCGCGCATTTTGCGAATCCGGTTCCAGACAGGGGTCTTTGACGACCCCACTTTCTTGGCAATCACATCCAAAGACTGCCCCGCATCGCGCTGAAGCTCGCGCAGGATTTTCCGGTCGATCTCATCCAGCCGAACAGACATTCCGCTTTTTCCCTTCTTCTGGTCCAAGCGTTCCAACTGACGCGCAAACCGAAACAACATTCCTTATTTGCCGCGACACCTCGCGGAATAATGGGAAAATGTCCTATATAAAGCACGAACGCAACCGGAAAGGACATGCCATGCCCCGCCCTTTTAGCCCCTAAAGTGGTAACCGCCAACGATCTGATCGAAGGTGACGTAATCTATATGGCCCGTAACGGGTCGTGGGTACGCGACATGTGTATGGCCTGGCTGATCGACGACGAGGCCGAGGCAAACGCACAGCTGGCGCAGGCCACTGACGAGCCCGGTGTGGCTGTTGGCCCCTATCTGGCGGATGCCGCCGCAGGCCCCACTGGCCCGATCCCTACCCATTTCCGCGAAGCGTTCCGTGCCACCGGCCCGTCGAACCGCTTCCACGGCAAACAGACAGAACAATCGGCACCGGAGGCCGTGGCCAATGTATGATTACAACCATTTCGACGAAAGCTTCGTGCGCAACCGCGTCGCCCAGTTTCGCGAGCAAGTCGGCCGCCGTATCTCGGGCGCGCTGACCGAAGACGAATTCAAGCCCCTGCGCCTGATGAATGGCGTTTATCTGCAGCTGCACGCTTATATGCTGCGGGTCGCGATCCCTTATGGCTCGCTCAACCCCAGCCAGATGCGCCAGCTGGCGATGATCGGCGAACGCTGGGACAAGGGCTATGGCCACTGGACCACGCGCCAGAACATCCAATACAACTGGCCGCGCCTATCGGACATTCCCGACATGCTGGATGCACTGGCCGATGTTGGCATGCACGCCATCCAGACTTCGGGCAACACGATCCGCAACGTCACCGCCGACCACTTCGCCGGTGCCGCCGCGGACGAGGTTGAAGACCCGCGCCCCACGGCTGAGCTTCTGCGCCAGTGGTCCACCGACCACCCGGAATTCCAGTTCCTGCCGCGCAAGTTCAAACTGGCGGTGACCGGATCGAAGGCCGACCGTGCTGTCACCAAGGCGCACGACATCGGCATCCGCATCGTGAAGAACGCGGCCGGAGTGGTTGGTTACCAGATCCTCGTCGGTGGCGGCCTTGGCCGGACGCCGGTTGTGGGGCAGGTCCTGAAAGACTTCCTGCCGCGCGAAGATCTGCTGCCTTATGTCGAGGCCGTCGTCAGCGTCTACAACACGCTGGGCCGCCGCGATAACAAGTATAAGGCGCGCATCAAGATCACCACGATGGAGAACGGGATCGACAAGATCCACGATCTGGTCGAGGCACGTTTTGCGCAACTGCGCCCGCTGTTCTCGGGTGTGGATCAAGAGCATTTCGCCAGCATCGCTGCCGACTTCACAGCGCCGGAGTTCAAGACCGCCTCGCTGGACGGCTACCACGCCGCACGCGACGCCGACCCGATCTTCCGCTCGTGGAGCGACACCAACGTGGATGACCACCGCGCAGACGGCTACGGGATCGTCACGATCTCGATGAAGGCCCACGGGGCCACGCCGGGCGACGCGAGCTCGGACCAGATGCGCGTGCTTGCCGATCTGGCAGAAGAGTTCGGCCACGGCGACATTCGCATCAGCCACGAGCAGAACGTGATTTTCCCGCATGTCCACCGTTCGGACCTGCCCGCGATCTTCGCAACCTTGCGTGCGCACGGCATGGCGACGGCGAATGCCGGTCTGATCTCGGACATCATCGCCTGCCCGGGCATGGATTACTGCGCGCTGGCAACGGCCCGTTCGATCCCGGTCGCGCAAGAGATTGCGGAACGTTTCGACGAGTTGAAGATCGAGCACGATATCGGCCATCTGCAGATCAAGATCTCGGGCTGCATCAACGCCTGTGGGCACCACCACCTGGGCCATATCGGCATTCTGGGTCTGGATCGTGCGGGCGTCGAAAACTATCAGATCACCTTGGGTGGTGACGCCGGCCCGGACACTGTGATTGGCAAACGGGCAGGTCCCCGGCTTTGCCTATGACCAGATCGTCCCGGCCATCGAACGCCTTGTGCACGCTTATCTTGAGCTGCGCGAGGACGAGGGCGAGACCTTCATCGACGCCTATCGCCGTCTGGGCGAAGCGCCGTTCAAGGCTGCCCTCTATCCGGAAGAGGATAAGACCCATGCCGCTTGAAATCCCCCTTCCCCCCGCGGAAGAACGCGCGGCCGGTCTGAACGATCGCTATAAGCACCATTCCGCGACCGCGGTCGTGGAACGGGCGCTGTCGGACAGCACCATCGGGTCGCTTGCGTTGGTATCCAGCTTTGGCGCGGAAAGTGTTGTGCTGCTGCATCTGGTGGCCAAGGTCGATCGCACCGTTCCGGTGATCTTCCTGGACACGCAGATGCTGTTTCAGGAAACGCTCGATTATCAGGTCGAAGTGGCCGAAAAACTGGGCCTGACGGACGTGCGGGTTATTCACCCGGACGCGGAAGACCTGTTCGCCCGCGATCCGGACAACATCCTGCATCTGGCTGACACCGATGCCTGCTGCGAATTGCGCAAGGTCGAGCCGCTGGACCGTGCATTGAACGGATTTGACGGCTGGATCACCGGGCGCAAACGCTTTCAGGGCGGCAAGCGCGTGGATCTGGAGTTCTTCGAAGCTGAAGACGGTCTTCTTAAGGTCAATCCGTTGGCCCATTGGGCGGCCTCGGACGTGCAGGATTACCTGATCAACAACCGCCTGCCCAAGCACCCCGCTGGTCGCACGCGGCTTCCCGTCGATCGGCTGTGCGCCGTGTACATCAGCCGTGAAACCCGGTGAAGATCCGCGCGCCGGACGCTGGCGCGGCGCCGAGAAGACGGAATGCGGCATCCATTTCGTGGATGGCAAAATGGTACGTGTAGGAGCAGAAGCATGAGCGTGATTGTAACCGATAACGGCTTTGCCCGTGACGACTGGACCGCAGGGTTCGCAACCGCTGAAGAGCGCGCTGCCAATGATACGCGCGGTCTGCACATTGCCTCGGACACCGATCCGGCGGCGCTGGCCGATCTGATGGTGGGCGTGCCCGCCATCCGCATCGACTTCCCGTCCTTTGCGGATGGTCGCGGCTTCACGCTGGGCCGTCAGCTGCGCCTTCTGGGCTTTGAGGGTCGCCTGCGTGCCCATGGCCATGTGATCTCGGACCAATACGCGATGGCGCGCCGGTCGGGCTTTGACGAGGTCGAGATCTCGGACGAGCTGGCCCAGCGTCAGCCGGAAGGTGACTGGCAGTACCGGGCGGACTGGAAAGCCTATGACTATAGGTCGCGGATGACCGGCTAGACCGCCCTTCGCAACCCTCCTATACACACAGACAAGAAAGGGCGAGGCACCGTGCCTCGCTTTACGCTGATGAATGAAGTGACGCCCGTTATGGATGCTGAAACCAAAGTAAAACCGGTCCCGACCCTGCCC